>ENA-ORBV01013178-ORBV01013178.1-microbial-mat-metagenome-genome-assembly--contig:-NODE-13178-length-12600-cov-3.476164_pt1 | contig 12600 bp, 9 predicted proteins | sample MGYA00237777_ERZ505514 | MGnify/ENA primary metagenome ERZ505514 (study PRJEB26160, sample SAMN06269048) | microbial mat metagenome | isolation source: Oligotrophic lake microbial mat | place...
GGTCCGGGGGAAATCGTGATCACGCCGGGGGACGCCTCGCCGGAAGCGCTCGCGTGGCTGTTTGGCGTCGCGCTCGTCGGCGGAGTCGTCGCGCCGCTCCGGGCCGCGCGTGCGGGTGAAATCGAGACTTGGAAACGGCATTGCGAGATCGGCTGGCGGGTAAACGGGGGCCGAATCGAGGCGCGGAAGGAAGGGATCGCGACGCCCGCGTCGGCGCGCCTGCTGGCCGAGTTACGGGCGCGCGACCGGCCCGGGCTGCTGCTCGGCACGGGCGGGACGACGGGCCGGCCACGCCTGGTGTTGCACGATCTCGGCGCGCTTCTGGCAAGCATCCCCGTGCGCGCCGGCCGGCCCGCGCGGATCATGCCGTTGATGAAATTCGACCACATCGGCGGGCTGGATATCGCGTGGCGGGCGCTGGCTTCGGGGCAGACGCTGGTGGCACCGCCGAAGGAGATCACCCCGGAGGCGGTGGCGGAGAAGATCGCCGAAGCAGGCGTAGAGGTGCTGCCCGCGACACCCAGTTTTCTCAATCTGCTGCTCCTCTCCGGCGCCGCGCGGTCGCATGAGCTGCGCTCGTTGCGCACGGTGCCGTATGGCGCGGAGCCGATGCCGGCGGGCCTGTTGACGCGACTGCGGGCGGCGCGCTCGAAGCGCGGCTCGATCCGCGCCGCTTCGTGCGGCTCGGCCGCGGCACACTGGCCGCGCTCGACCTCATCCAGCGCGTGAGTCCGATGCCCGGCGGCACCTATATGGTCACGTTGTCGAACGGTCAGGAACTGGCGGTGAGCCGGCTGCAGTCGAAGATCCTGCGCGAGACATTACTGAAACTGTGAGCTTCGGGGATCCGATCATCCGTTCACGAGATCACCAACTCGTGAAATATCATCTAGTCATGCGTAGCGCCTTCCTTGTCCTATGTGCGTCCGCGACGGCTGCCTTCCTCATGACCTCTCCCGATCTCTCCGCACAGTCGACGCTGCTGGCCCGCGCGAAGGCCCTGCACGCGCAGGTGCCGCTCATCGACGGCCACAACGACTACCCGTGGGCGCTGCGCGGCATCGACCCCGGCCGCGACTTCGCCAAGGCCGACATCACCAAGAGCGCGCCTGCGCTCATGACCGACATCCCGCGTCTGCGGGCGGGCGGCGTCGGCGGGCAGTTCTGGTCGGTCTATGTCCCCTCCACCATGCCGGCGCCGGAAGCCGTGACGGCCACGCTCGAACAGATCGACGTGGTGCACCGCATGCTGAAACGCTGGCCCGAGACGTTCGAGCTGGCCCTGACGGCCGACGACGTGGACCGCGTCTTCAAGAAGGGCCGGATCGCGTCGCTCATCGGCATGGAGGGCGGCCACTCGGTCGACAGCTCGCTCGCCACGCTGCGCATGATGTACGCCCTTGGCGCGCGCTACATGACCCTCACCCACAACAACAACGTGCCGTGGGCGGATGCGGCCGCGGACCAGCCCGAGCACGGCGGCTTGACGCGGTTCGGCGAAGAAATGGTGCGCGAGATGAACTGGCTCGGCATGCTCGTGGACCTGAGCCACGTGTCGCCAGACACGATGGACGACGCGCTGCGTGTAGCGGTGGCACCCGTGATCTTCTCGCACTCGTCCGCGCGCGCCATCGCCGACGTGCCGCGCAACGTGCCCGATGCCGTCCTGCGCCAGATGCCAGAGAACGGCGGCGTGGTGATGGTCAGCTTCGTGCCTGGCTTCACGTCGCCCGAGGTGGTGGTCTACGACCAGCGCGCGTCGGCCGAACAGGCGCGACTGCGGCAGGCGCTGCCGGGTGACGAGACTGGCGCCACCACAGCCATGGCCGCGTGGCGTGCCGCCAATCCTGGTCCGCGCGCCACCGTGGCGCAGGTGGCCGATCACGTGGACCACATCCGCAAGGTCGCCGGCATCGACCACATCGGTCTGGGCGGGGACTTCGACGGCATCACCGAAGTGGTGCAGGGGCTCGAGGACGTCTCCACCTACCCGGCACTCACTGCGGAGCTGCTGAAGCGCGGTTATTCCGACGACGACGTAAGGAAGGTCATCGGCTTGAACGTGCTGCGCGCGCTGCGCCAGGCCGAGCGCGTGTCGGCCGACTTGCGGAAGCAGCGTGGGCCGTCCACGGCCACGCTCAAGGGGATGGACGGCGGAAAATAGCCGGCGCCGCTACTTCTTCGGCGTCAGCGCCTCGAGCAGCTTCAACGGGTCCACGCGATCGCCGTGCAGGCGCACGGCCCAGTGCAGGTGCGGGCCCGTGACGCGGCCGGTGGCGCCCACCTTGCCGAGCAGCGTGCCCTGGGACACGCGGTCGCCCTCCCTCACGTCGATGACCGACAGGTGCGCCATCGTCGAGAGCAGGCCGTGGCCGTGATCGACGATCACGGTGTTGCCCGAGAAGTAGAACTCGCGGGCGAAGGCCACGACACCGGGCGTGGGCGCATACACGGGGGTGCCGGTGACGGCGGCGAGGTCGAGCCCGTTGTGCGGTCCCCGCGGCAGCCCGTTGAGGATGCTGCGCACGCCAAACCCGCTCACCGCCACGCCTTCCACCGGGCGCACGGCCGCCGGCGCCCAGAAGCGCTCCGGGCTGGTCTTGCGGAACAGCGCGTTGAGCAGCGCCGTTTCCTGCTCGATGCGCGGCAGCGCGCTCTTGGGCGGAGTCACGAACTTCGGGTTGACACGGATGCGGCGCGTGCGCACCGCCTTTGGCGACACGGTGATCGTGTGGGTCGACGCGAGCGTGGCGTTGCCTGACACCACGACCGCGAGCGTGAGTGGTGCGGGTCCGCTCTTGGCGTCCACGTCGATGCCGAGGAGCGCGCGCCACGCGCCGTCGGCGTCGCGCACGAACGGCACTTCGCGCTCGTGCCAGGTGGCGGTCACTGACCCTGCCGCGGGCACGGCCGCCGCCAGGTGCAGCACGTCGCCCGGCTGCACGAGCCCGGCGCGATACGTGAGCGCTACCTGATCAGCCGCGCGCAGCGACGGCGCAGCGAGCCAGGCCGCCGTCAGAATCGACGCCACGCGGATCAGCCTCACGAGGCGATTATAGGCCGCTGCGGTGTACTCCCTTCCGGACAGGACAGGGGGGCCTGCGCCGGCGAACCGGCAGTAAGGGCGCCGCTCGCGAGCGGAATGCCCGCCACAATGCGCCTGTTTTCCACAAGACGGCTGCGACGGCACGGTCCTTGATGGTGGTACGCGTCAGGAGGACCTGACCATGCGTTACCTACCTGGATGGGCCGTCGGAGCACTCAGCACTGCGGCAATCGTCGCCGCGTTCTTTGCGGGCGGCATCTTCGGAGCGCCGAATCCCGCGTCGTTCTCTGCGGGTGCGCCTGAGGCCGCAGCCACTGAGCCCGCTGAATCCGCTGTCGCGCAGGGCCTTGAAGTGAGCTGCGAGCCAGGCCAACGCGCGGTAGTACGGCAGGCGTCGAACGCGGCCGCGGGTTCGGTGGCTTGCGTGAGCGCTGCTGCTGCAGCGGTTCAGCTGTCTGGGTTCGCGCCCGCGGCATACCCGGCCTCAGTCGTACGCGTGGCCGATTACTCCGGGCGGCCCTATGCGACGCCGGGCCTGGTCAACGAGCCGGTCGAAGTGTACCGGCCGCGCTCGGTGCCGGTCCGCTACCAGACGCGCGAGGTGGTGCGACCGAAGCGCTCGGTGACGAAGAGCGTCGCCATCATTGCCGGCTCCACGGCGGCCGGCGCCGTGGTGGGTGGGCTGGCGAAGGGCAAGAAGGGCGCGCTCATCGGCGGCATCGTGGGCGGCGGCGCCGCCACGGTGTGGGATCAGGTGACGCGCCGGCGCAACGACGATGTTCGCTGATTGCAAGACGCTTCCACATCGATACATCATCGCATCTTGACATCACAACTCGCGACAGGCACGATGGCTTCGTGCGGACCACGCTTCAACTCGACGATGACGTGCTCGACGCGGCGCGAGCCATCGCGGAAGCCGAGGGGCTGACGATCGGTGAAGCCGTGTCGACCTTAGCTCGGCGCGGGCTGATGCCTCGTCACCTGACATTCCCCGCAGGCTTCCCCACGTTCCGCGTGTCCGAAAACGCCACAGCCATCACGCCCGGGGACGTGCGGCGCGCCCTGGATGACGAGTAGCCCGTGGCCGCGCTGCTCGACGTGAACGTGCTCATCGCGCTGGCCTGGCCCAATCACGTGCATCACGCCCCGGCCCATGCCTGGTTCGCACGACGCTCCACCGATGGGTGGGCCACGTGTGCGATCACCGAAACCGGCTTCATCCGCGTCTCGTCGAACCAGCGTGCTATACCCGATGCGGTATCGCTGTTGGAGGCGGCCGAGGTGCTCCGCGCCATGACCGCACGCGAGGGGCACGCTTTCTGGCCAGATGACGTTCGGCTACTCGACCAGCCGGCGCCGGCGCTTGCGCGCCTGACCGGACACCAGCAAGTGACCGACGCCCACCTGGCGAGCCTGGCGGCGCGCCACGGGGGCGTGCTGGCCACGTTCGACGCACGGCTCCGGCATGCGGCGATGCCTGGTGCGCGCATCGAAGTCATCACGCCGCTCGTGTAGGCCGAACGACAGTCGCCCCGACGCTTGTTCCACTTCGACGTACGAAGCGCCATGAGATTGGGGCATTGGACTCGAGGCCATGGTGTTCGGTGATTCCTCGAATCAGCGCGACAAGCTGAAGCACTGAAGCACAGTCCGAACACGGCAACAGCCAATACAGCAGGAACGGCGTCCAGTTCCCGCTGGCCTCGAGGACGGTCATCGGTCCACAAGAAGTACAGTGACCCGCTCGCGCGTCGAGAGTGTCTGCTTGCGGCCCGCGGGCCCCAGGAGCAGACCTCGCCAGACGCTGCAGCGGCGCGCGTGGAGGACGTGCGCAAAGGCCCCGAGCAGGATCGCCCCCGTGGTCTGTCCTGGCTGGTCGGCGCTCGACGTTGGCGACAGGCACACCTCGGTTGATGGGCACGGTTCTACCTGGGAGTCACGACGACGGATTGGGAGTATAGAGCGAGCGGCGCGCGCACCTGGCGGCGGATCGCCTCCATCGAACTGGCGGCAAACACCGGCAGCACCGGATCGGACGCGTGGATGGCCTCTCGAATCTGCGTGGTGAGCGCCACGGCATCGCCCGACGCGCGCACCACCAGCCCGGTGTTCGGTGTTTCCTGATACGGATACGCGATGAACGCGCTCGGTGGGACGGAAACGCTGCCCCTGCCGGATCAAGGGTACCGGGTTCACGCGCGCCAGCCAGCCGTCCATCACACCACCGCCGGCAGGTGGCTGGCATCGGCCTCGCTCGCGAAGAACTTGCGGCCATGCTCACGTGGATTCACGCCGCCCTGCGGCTGAGGTGAGGTCATGGTCACCAGTTGGTCCGCGTCGCGGAGCGGCAGGGGCTCGAGCAGCAGACTGCTGACCATGCCGAACATCCAGCCGAAGGTCGTAGCGCAAAACGTCCATGCGGCGGTTGGACGGCGGCCGCGTCGCCGAGAGATGGTCGAGCGACCAGTCGCGAGCGTCGACAGGCTCCGGCCGACCGGGGGCTCTGGCCCGCCGACCGCCGTGGTCGGCCTGCAGCGCCTTCACCGCTTCGTCGAAGGTCAGGCGCGCCCGATGCGTCCGTGGAGGAAAGCGGCGCGTGCGGGGACGTCGCCTCGCGGCCCGCCCTTAGAACGTGAGCTTCAGGCCGAGTTGCGCCTGGAACGGGTCGAACGCCTGGCGGGGCCGGCCGAAGCCGGTGGGGATACCCGTGGCGGTCTGGCCCGCGGCCGACGACTGATTGCCCTGGAAGTTGTTGAAGTTCACCGCGTTGAAGACATTGAACATCTCCCACAGGAGCTCGCCGGACACGCGTCCGATCGTGACCTTCTTCGAGGTGCGGATGTCGGCCTGGAAGAACCGATCGCCGCGGCCGTCGTTGTAGCTCACGCCCGCGGGCCGATCGTTGTTGTCGCCGTCACGGTTGACGTCGGTACCGAGGGTGATGTTGAAGGGCGGCGCCGAGTTGGCCGAGACGATCGTGCCGATCTGGATGTCCCAGGGCAGCTGGTAGATGACGTTGCTCACGAAGCGGTGACGCACGTCGTTGGCGGTGGGGCCCCAGTCGGCCATCAGGTCGTACTTGTTGGACGGTATGCCGCTGTCGGCGATCGACTTGGCACTGCCGAGGGTGTAGCCGAGCAGGAAGCCGAGCTTGTTGGCGAAACGCTTCTGCAGGCGGAACTGCGCCTGGTGGATGCGGATGGGCGCCGAATCGTCATACAGCAGGAGGCGCAGGCCCGAGGCGAGGATCGGGAACGTGCCGTCGGCCTGACGCGCGTTGACGTTGCGGGTCAGGGGAAAGTGTTCGCCACGCATGTAGACGTAGTCGAACGACGCGGCGTAGTTGGTGCCGAGCTGACGCGTGGCGCCGGCCGTCATCTGGTGGGTGTAGGGCGCTTCCGCATCCGGGCTGGCGATGCGGAACGCGGCACCCTGCGCTTCGGCGAACGTCTGGGTCGGAATGTTCGGGAAGAAGTCGTTCGGGATGCGCGCGCCCGAGCGCGAGTCGTTGGCGATCTGCGTGGTGATGAAGCCGGGGTAGCCGGCCACGATGCCGCGCATGGTCGTGGTGTTGATCTGGTCGTAATAGATGCCATAACCGCCGCGGACGACGGTCTTGCCGTTGCCCATCGGGTCCCACGTCAGGCCCAGGCGCGGGGCGATGTTGTTCAGGTCGTTCGGCGCGCCCTTGAAGTTCTGGCCGCGCAGGTCGCCAGTGATCTGCCGCACCCAGAACTGCTCGATCGGCACGTCGCCGGGGACGTCCTGGCCGTTGAGGTCACCGCGCCAGAACTGCCAGTCATAACGGACGCCGATGTTCACCGTGAGGTTGCTCACCGGCTGCCACTGGTCGTTGATGAACGCCGAGAAGATGTCCACGTCGCGCGTCAGCGCCGCCAGTTCGCCTCGCAGTTCGACCCCCTGCGTGTAGCGGAAGGGCAGCGACGTCAGGTCGCCGGCAATCACTGGCCGATCCTGCAGGAACTCGAAGAGTCCATTGAACGACTGGTTGATCTTGCTGGTCGTGGGCACCTTGTTCATCTCGAAGCCGAACTTCAAGTCGTGGGTGCCCTTGGCCACGAAGTTGAGGCTCGTGGCGTTGGTGACGATGTAGTTGTCCTGCGACCGCGACTGCGGCACGTTGCTGGCGCGGCCGAACTGCACGGTCGGGAAGCGGATCTCCGGCTTAGACGTGGAGCCGGCCGGCAGCACGCGGTCGAGCGCCTGGTGCGAGGCACTCACACGCAGTTCGTTCACGAGGTTCGAGCGCAGCACCGAGGTGAGGTTGCCCACGAAGAACCACGCGCGGCGCGCGTCGTCGTAGCCGTGATCACCCGCGCTGTCGCCGCCGGTCTGCTGGTTGAACAGATCGCGGTGGTCGTACATGTAGGTGGCGTTGAAGGTGTGGTTCTGCGAGGCCAGGACGGTGGCCTTGCCGAACACGTTGTTCTCGCTCGTCGTGACCGGAATGTCGGTGCGGGTGTCGTAGCCCAGCGCCTGCGCGAAGTCGCGGACGCTGACGGGGATGTTCACCTGCACCGAGCGGTCGTTGGCGCGCTTCTCCCACGAGGCGAAGTAGAAGAGCCGGTTCTGCTTGACCGGGCCGCCCACCGTGGCGCCGTACTGCTCGATCTTGAACGGCGGCACGTTCTGGGCGAAGAAGTTCGGCTTGTCGTAAGCGTCGTCGCGGCGGAAGTAGAAGCCCGCGCCGCGCACCTGGTTGCCGCCCGACTTGGTCAGGATGTTGATCGCGCCCGACGCCGAGCGGCCGAACTCGGGTGAGTAGGAGTTGGCCATCACCTGGAATTCCTGGATGGCTTCCTGCGCGAGGGCGATCCGGGTGGCCGACGAGAGCGAGCTGCCGCCGCCGGTGACTTCGTCGTTGAAGTCCACGCCTTCGAGCCAGATCGACTTGTAGTTCTCGCTCATGCCGCCAAACGAGATCGAATCGGTCTGGCCGCCGGAGGCGGAGCCCTGGTCGGAGACGACGCCCGGCGCGAGCAGCGTCAGGTCGAGGAAGTCGCGCGACTTCAGGGGGAGGCTGGCGATCTGCTGCGTGTCGACCAGGGTGCGCACGACGTTCTCGGTCGTGTTGACGAGCGGGGCCTGCTCGGTGACGGTGATCGTCTCCGACAGGCCGCCCACTTCGAGGGTGAAGGGCGCCGAGACCTGGGAATTGATGGCCAGGCGCAGGTCGGCGCGCGCGGCTTCCTTGAACCCTGGGAGCGAGGCTTTGATCGTGTAAACGCCCGGTGGCATCGCCGAGAACCGGTAGCCGCCCAACTCATCGGTCACCGCCTCACGCGTCAGGCCGTTGGCCTGATTCACGGCCGTCACAGTGACTCCGGGCAACGTGCCGCCCGTCGAGTCCTTGACTTCACCGAGGATGGTTCCGGTCGTCGTCTGCGCGGCGGCGAGGACGGGTGCGAACAGTACCGCCAGTGCCAGCCACGCGCATGCCGTGCGTAAGTGCCTCATCGTGCCTCCAGAAACCGAGTGCCGTCTTCGAATGGATGAGAGGGCGTGCAAGGCGCCTCGTCCGATTACCGATTCTACTCGTGAATTCAGGCGCCTCGGTTCGCGAATGCCAGTCATGGAGCGTGGGCACGGCAATGTCTGAATGTCGCAGTGACAGGTCCACGACAAGCGGTGACACGCAGCGACAAGTGGCGAAAACTCCCGGAATCCGGTCGGTGAGGGCGCAGAAGTTGCTGCATAATGCTCGGTACCTTATGGCCTGGATGATCTTGGCCAAGATGTAACGCTCGGGCCCTCGGGTGGGCCATGCGAGGGCGGCAATGAGACAGCTGTTGATGGCGTCGGCCGGCGTGACGCTGCTGGCACTCGGCGTGGCGGCGCGAGCAGGGCAAGCGCCCGCGACCACCGCGCAAAGCACGCCCGCGCCGCTGCGTGCCCAGCGCGCTACACCAGCCGTGCGCCCGGCAAGCACGCGCACGACAACGACGCCGGTGATGGTGGCCGCCGAACAGACGCGCCTCATCACGACCTACTGCGCCACGTGCCACAGCGAACGCGGCAAGGCCGGCGGGCTGTCACTCGCATCCTTCGACGCCATGAAGGCGCACGAGCAGCCCGCGGTGATCGAGAAGATGATCCGGAAGCTGCGCGCGGGCATGATGCCGCCGCCAGGCGCGAAGAAGCCCGACGACGCCGCCATCGAATCGCTGACCGCCGCGCTCGAGTCACGCATGGACGAGTTCGCCGCCAGCAATCCCAACCCAGGGTGGCGTCCCTTCCAGCGCCTGACCCGCTCCGAGTACGAAGCGGCGGTCAAGGACCTGCTCGACCTGGATGTCGACATCACCCCGTATCTGCCCGCCGATACCCAGGCGCACGGCTTCGACAACATCGCCGAGGCACAGGCGTTCTCGCCGGCACTGCTCGACGGCTACCTGCGCGCGGCCTCGCAGGTGAGCCGCTTCGCGCTCGGCGACAAGCACGCCTCGCCCACCTCGGCCACCTACCGCGTGCTGCAGACCGAATCGCAGATGCGCTACGTGGAGGGCACGCCGTTCGGCTCACGCGGCGGCCTGGCCGTCACGCACAACTTCCCCGCCGACGGCGACTACGTGTTCAAGGCCATGCTGCAGCGCACCATCAGCGGCGAGCTCTTCGGCAACACGGGCATCGCAACGGCCGGCAGCAACGAGCTGCTCGAGATCTCGGTGAACGGCGACCGGGTGGCGCTGCTCGAGGTCGTGGCCAGCATGAGTGACGCCAGCGAGAAGGGCTTCGTCATCGACACGCCCGCGATTCACATCAAGGCCGGGCCGCAGCGCGTGTCGGCGGCCTTCGTGCCCCGCTTCGTGGGGCCGGTCGACGATCTGATGATGCCGATCGACCACACGCTGGTCGACATGCGCATCGGCACCGGCTTCGGCATCACCTCGGCTCCGCACATCCAGGATCTGGTCATTGCCGGCCCGATGAAGGTCACCGGCGTTTCTGAAACGCCGAGCCGCAAGCGCGTGTTCGCATGCCGTCCTACGGCGGCCGCCGAAGAAGCGCCGTGCGCCACCGACACCGTGAAGCGGCTGGCCACCCAGGCGTTCCGCGGACCCGTGAGCGCCGCCGACCTGGCCGACCTCATGACCTTCTACGAGCAGGGGCGCAAGGCCGGCGACTTCGAGAGCGGCATCCGCATGGCCGTGCAGGGCATCCTGGCGCACCCGCGCTTCCTGTTCCGGGTCGAGAACGCGCCGGCCACGGCCACAAACGCCGCCTATCGCGTCGGCGACATCGAGCTGGCGTCACGGCTGTCGTTCTTCCTCTGGGGCACGGGACCCGACGCCGAGCTGATCAAGGTGGCCAGCGCCGGCACCCTGAAGACCACGGCCATGCTCGAGAAGCAGGTCGCACGCATGCTCGCCGACCCGAAGGCCGATGCCCTGGCGACGCGCTTCGGGTCGCAGTGGCTGCGCCTGCAGGACGTCGAGAAGGTGCGGCCCGACGGCATTCTCTTCCCCCAGTGGGACCAGTCGCTCACCGATGCGATGCGCAAGGAGACCGAGCTGTTCTTCGCCAGCCTCGTGCGCGAAGACCGCAGCGTGCTCGATCTGCTCAACGCCGACTACAGCTTCGTCAACGAACGGCTCGCCCGGCACTACGGCTTCCCCAACGTGACCGGCTCGTCGTTCCGCCGTGTGACCCTGCCGCCCACGCGCCGCGGCGTGCTCACCCAGGGCAGCATCTTGATGATGACCTCGGTGGCCGACCGCACGTCGCCGGTGCAGCGCGGCAAGTGGATCATGCAGGTGATGCTCGGATCGCCGCCGCCACCACCGCCGCCCAACGTGCCGGCACTCGAAGAAACGGCGGCCGCGCAGGGCGGCAAGGTGCTGTCAGTGCGGGAGCGCATGGAACAACACCGCGCCAACCCGTCGTGCACCTCGTGCCACCGCGTGATCGACCCGCTCGGGCTGGCGCTCGAGCACTACGACGTCACCGGCCAGTACCGGATCAAGGACAACGGCGTGCCGGTGGATGCCACCGGCGAGCTCTACGACGGCACCCAGATGAACGGCGCCGACGGCCTGCGCAACGCCCTGCTGAAACACAAGGACGCGCTGCTCACGAGCTTCACCGAGAGCCTCATGACCTACGCGCTCGGCCGTCACGTGGAGGCCTTCGACATGCCCACGGTGCGGGCCATCAACCGCGACGCCGCGAAACACGACTTCCGAATCTCGTCCTTCGTGCAGGGCATCGTGAGGAGCCAGGCATTCAGGATGAGCCGGCCCAATCCCACCACCTCGACCGACGCAGACGCACGCCAGTAGCACGCGATACTTGGAGACGCCATGCTGATCACGAAGCGCACGCTTTCCCGCCGCACCGTCCTGAAGGGCATGGGCGTCACGGCGGCCCTGCCGCTGCTCGAGGCCATGCTGCCATCCGGCTCGGCCGCGGCCCAGACCGCCGCTAAGGGCAAGGTGCGGCTCGCCGCCATCGAGATGGTGCACGGCGCGGCCGGCAGCTCCGCCTACGGCGCCAAGATGAACATGTGGGCGCCGGCAGCCACGGGCAAGAGCTTCGACCTGTCGCCGAGCGCGCTCTCGCCGCTCGAGTCGGTGCGCCAGCACATCACCATCGTGAGCAACACCGACCTGCGCATGGCGGAGGCGTTCACGACACCGGAGATCGGCGGCGACCATTTCCGCGCCAGCGCGGTGTTCCTCACACAGGCCCACCCCAAGCAGACCATGGGCTCCGACGTGCGGGCGGGCGTGTCGCTCGACCAGCTCTACGCGCAGCGTTTCGGGCAGGACACGCCGATTCCCTCGATGCAGCTGTGCATCGAGAACGTCGATCAGGCCGGTGGCTGCTCCTACAACTACTCGTGCGTCTACACCGACTCGATCAGCTGGGCGTCGCCGACCGAGCCGCTGCCGATGATTCGTGACCCGCGCGCGGTGTTCGATCAGCTGTTCGGCGTGGGTACCACGCCCGAAGCGCGCAAGGCCCGCCGTCGCGACGACAAGAGCATTCTCGACTTCGTGGCCGAGTCGGTGGGCGAGCTGAAAGGCCGCCTCGGCGTGGCCGACCGCGCGCGCCTGGCCGACTATCTCGACGACGTGCGCGAGATCGAGCGGCGCATCCAGAAGGTGGAATCCGCCAACACCAGCGGCGAGGCGCGGGAACTACCGGGCGCGCCGGTGGGGGTGCCCGACTCCTACGACGAGCATGTGAAGCTGATGTTCGATCTGCAAGCGGTGGCGTTTGCCTCTGACGTGACGCGCGTGTTCGCCTTCAAGATGAGCCGCGACGTGTCGAATCGCGTGTTCGGGCCGAGCGGCTCGACCAGCGCCTTCCACACCGCCTCGCATCATCAGGAACGCGAAGACCGGATCAAGGACTTCCAGAAGATCAACACGTATCACGTGGGGCTGGTGCCGCACCTGCTCGAGCGGCTGAAGAACACACCCGACGGCGACGGCACCATGCTCGACAACAGCCCTGTCTCTTATACACATCTGACGCTGCCGACGAATAGAGAGGTGTAGATCTCGGTGGTCGGCGGATCATTAAAA
>ENA-ORBV01013179-ORBV01013179.1-microbial-mat-metagenome-genome-assembly--contig:-NODE-13179-length-12600-cov-3.022359_pt1 | contig 12600 bp, 18 predicted proteins | sample MGYA00237777_ERZ505514 | MGnify/ENA primary metagenome ERZ505514 (study PRJEB26160, sample SAMN06269048) | microbial mat metagenome | isolation source: Oligotrophic lake microbial mat | place...
CCATGCAACGATTCAGCGATCATCGAAGGTGAGGTGGATGTGAACTGACCAACCTTGGTCAACGCCAAACACAGTCGTGACAGCGGTCCAGAGCACGCCTGCAGCTGAACGATGGATGATCGACGTACAGCTTCCGGTGGTGGCGTCAGCGGGGCATTGTCACGCATCGATCGTGAGATGAGAGCTAAGCAGAAGATCACCATTCAATGACAAGCAGAATGGAAATCAGATCAGTCAGGTCCACCGTCCTCAAGGCTGTACGATTCACTGTCTTCTTACCGGCATGCTGTGCCGCAATTTGAACTGCAGCGCTCCGAGTGAGCGTGGAGTTGAGCTTGCCGCCAGGCGACATGCGATTGCGTGGTGATGACTCACTAACCGCTGCCACTGCGGCAGCAGCAGCTGTTGTACCGATGAACGGAGAGGATCCTGATCTCTCACGCTGTACGAGAAAGCACGTGCATGTCACATTAAGCTTGCTGGCCAGCAGAGAACACCAAATCTGATTCTTACCTGACCGTTCGAGGGACTGTCGTTTGCAACAATCGGATCTGGCTCTGAATACTTTTTGAGTTCCTGCAGGCGGAGGTAGAATGAGTGAATCAGCGAATGGGCGAGTACGATTGACACGCCCAGATCGTCCGTCGAGCCGTACCGAGAGCAGCAGTTTATATCGCGGAATACGTTGCACGGGCATGATGAGGTAAGACATCAAGCTCAGATTCCTGCAACAATCATCACCAGTTTGAATCAGTCTGAACGCGGGGACGATCACGAGTAGATATTATTTTCGTTTACTTGGTCTGAGGGTCTTGAGCCTTCTGCTGCATCAAGCTTGCGAATCTCCGGTTGCCGGCTGGAACAAACCACGTAATCACTATAGTCAATACCCATGCATACATCAACACGCACATGGCACAGATACATATGCAATCAAAGCACGGTTCATCCAGTAGCAATCCCACGTACCAACAAGCGCGTCGTAGCTGGCCATGGCTCGGTTATACCCGTTGATGTACGGTGTATACAGCTTGAGATAATCAGAAAACTTTAGGAAAGTCAGCGCAAAGCCATCCACAGAGAAGTTTTCTGACTTCTCGAGTTCTTTCAGAAACAAAGCGTGAAAGGATGTGATGGTATCTGAAGCCAGCACCAGCAGCAGTGATTCAGTCACATGACGTGTGTTCTGTTTGCGTGTTGATAGCGCGTACCAAGGTTCATGAAGAGGGTAGAGACATCGCTGGATTTGATCTCATCCCGATCAGCCATCTCCTTGAGTGGCGTGTAGAACAGCTGTGTACACAGGTTCAAGTTTGCAACGTACGCACGCTCCGTGTCGATCATTTCCCGTTGAATGCGCTCACGATGAATCTGATTGTCCACCCCACACAACACGTAAATCAGCAGCTGCACACGTATCAATCTCAATGCGCTGCCACACGGTGCGTACACGCCACTCCGCACACAACATGTATCACAATATGGCTTCACTCACCCTACGCTTGTCCTTCTCTGTCAGCTTGCTGACCGACACCTGCCGCATGTGCCGTTTGGCCACAAGGGCACTGGATCTCCGGTTCAGACGGGGACCGGTAGGCAGCGCTGACACCGCATCAGTGGCTTCAGCGGTGCTCTGATCGTCTTCATCCTGTACCATAGCAACGCGTATTGTGAGAGGAGGAACCTCTATGGTGATACGAATTAGCAATCGGGTCGTTGCAGATCGGTTGTGGCTGCACGCTGTGCAGCAACGGTTCAATATTAAATCATTACCTCACTATCTTCAATGGTTCCGTCAGGCTTGATTAGAATATTGCGAACTAGTTCGTCAAAATCAATAGCATCTGCCGTATCAGACTGCGTCCCGGGTGTGATGCTGATACTGTGGTTGGTAGCGCTGGTGATGGAGCTGTTGAAGGTGTCGGCTCGCGCTCTGCCAAATGAAGTGGGGTCGTGCATGACCACTCCTCTGCAATCAGAGTCCGTGTCGGTTCCCGTATGATCCTCACTACTCAGGCTGATGCTCATATGCCCCGTGTCAGCGTTCACGCTAATCTTCCTCAGTGGTACACCCAGCGATGCAACCACTTGAGACCTGCGGCGCTGAACGGCTCGAGAGGTCGGTGAGGGAGGAGGAGACGGACGGTCTGCCGGTATAGCATCACTGTCGCATCTCGCGTGTGTGCCGGAGGGACAGGAACTCACTACACTAATGCTGGCGTTTGCTTTGGCAGGATGACGTCGTATGATGGATACAGATCGGCCCGAGGACTCTGGTGTGCCAGTGCTTTCATTGCAGTCAGACTCCAAGTCGGGGCCAGGATACTCCTACGGTACAGCACAGTCATGCTTCGAGTGTCAGCAAAAACAAACTGGAGTGCATTCGCAGTGGCAGACGAGTCATTGTTGGTCTCTACAGATGTGCATGATCAGTTTGAGCACTGTCTACTGTTACCTCTACTGGTGGCGGCGGTGGGACTTCATCCTCGTCGACAGAGGGATATACGATCGCTTGATCACTCAAGGAACTCGCCACAGAACTGGCCATACGGTTCAGACAGCTGTACAGACGATGCAGGTGACCACTATTAGCTGTGATGTTACGAATAATAGTAATGTCTGCTTCATCCACCGAATTAGTAAGACTAACACACGCGACGGGACAAAGGCCCTATAACATGGGCAGCAGTGAAGAGGAGGTTGGTGACGCTGTGTCAACAAACTCGTTCGGATGCACATCGAATATGCACTGTCGATAAATCCGTTTGCGTTGCACAGTGCAGATACCACTTTACCTTGTGAGTCGCCTTCGATCGCAAGTTATGCGTTGCAACAGATGGTCTATGCAGTCGTAAAGTGATATCGGTCTGCGTGCGCCAAACAGACATGAAAATGTTTCGCTTCCCCATGCTTCAACACCGTTGAGCCAGAAGCATTGGTTTTGATCACGCATCGTCCGTGAAAGAAATTCCTCCTCACCACCGTTTCTTCCGTGCAATGTCTGTTGCTCTGACAGTGATTGCATCGCCAGCAGCCCAAACAGTTCAACAAGCGTAAGCGCGACGAATCGTGTGCTGGTATATCAGCCTCGCAAGCACAATCTATTGTGTATTTCAAACAATGCGCTCATTTTACAGCACCGCCAAAGCTTGTTTGAGTGCCTGCATGCTGGTGCTCGAGCTGGCAGCAGCGCCAAGCATGCTGCGCATGGGCTGAAGATCCTTGGAAAACTGCTCATACAAAAATAAAAGCGGTGACATAACCCGAAACTAGCACGCGTAAAGACTTCTTCACCATTTCAATCACGTACCTCACGCATATACTGTCGCAGGCGCGCACCAAGCGGAACCTGCTGTGCGGGGCTTGCCGAGTCCGTCAGGGACGCCACCCGGGTGACAAATGTTACAAAGACGCGCTCTGTGAGACGAACCACCTGTCGTAGTCATCAATAGTATTGTAACCAGTCTCAGATCAGTGCTTGTGCAATGTGCAACATAACTTTCGCCATGCAATAGTCACCTCTTGTGTCAAGTGTGGCGCCACCGGTTCATCGATATCCATGGCGGCGTCTGAGCGAGTTTTCGACTCTTGCAGTGTGACCTGGGCTCGCTTCAGGGTGGTGCTCAACGCACCGTGCACAATGTCCCAGGGCCAGCTCTGCGTGCACAACATGTCGATGTGCTTGTCCGCAAGCGCCCAGTGAAGCAGCACGGAGGCGTCCACCAGCTTGAGCAGCAGGAACCTGCCCAGAATGAAGCTGACGTGCTGAGGACTGTGACGCCAGTATTGCGCTGCAGCATCAACTGCAGCAGACTGGGCTTCTGGTGAGCTCATCACAGCGTCCAACACCACTTTGTAGCGCTCGATCAGCACTAGCAAGTGTGAATAGCTGGTGGAGCCGAGGTGCAGCAGTACCGGGACCAACAGCTCCGATCGAGCATCCGAAGACAAAGCAGATGCCACTGTGCTATTGAGCCACTGCAACACGGAGCCAGCAGAAGAACGCGTCTTGATCTGCTCCAACAACTGCCCGGCGAGTTCACCACGCTTCGCGGAAACGGCATCATCACCTGAATCGGTGACCATAGATGAAACTCCATCGCCGAACGGATATACTGCAGGAGAAACAAGTCCGGGCATGAGCACATCTCTCCTTTTCGATGACCGGTGTACATTGAACCTCACCTGGATCGGGCTTAGGAGGCATTAAGCTGTGCAGAGGCTCAGGAGTAACCTCGATGACTTTGTCCCTGGCATAGCGTAAAGTGGAGTTTAACTTTATGCTTGGAAAGAAGAGTGAGCGCTTGAGAACAATACCAGTATGTGAGTCGCACTAGCTTCAGCAGCAGCTGCCGCAACCACACTTTCCGTTCATCGTCGTCAGGTGCATCGGCCACGTTAACCCTGTAGGCGCACGGACAATCAGCATAACTAGACTCGAAGACAGCCGCAACGAGTGACGTACCAAGCAGGCCATGCCCACTGATAATTGAAGTTGGACAGATGAAGCGAGAACCACTGATGCAAGCACGGTAGGCTCAGATGTCACGCGGAATAGCGGCAGGGCAAGAACCACAACAGCAACCGTACATCGCAGAACCGGTCTCGGCACTCTACGTCAAGATATCTGATGTTCTGAAAGATGAAGTTGATTGCTCGACCCATCTGCCAGAGTCAACATCGGGGCGGTAAGATACGCGAATTTCTCATGCAGGAGACCATACACGATGAAATCCCATGATGAAAAATACCAGAGGTCCAAACTTGGCTGCGGCCTGCCGGAATAGCTCCATCATCAGAGTGGCTGTAACAACACGTGCCCAGGCGAACTGAGACGTCTTTTCGATACTTAACAGCGGTAGATGCAGTCGTACCGTAGTAAACCAGTGAATGGCGAGGCGTGGGCAGCTCAAACAGCCGAGAGAAGAAGACCTGAAACAGAACAGGCGCCGTTTAGGTTAAGTTGGCTGTACAAACGGTCTCGATAATCAGCTGTCGCTACCTCTACGATCAAGAAGTGGTACTCCCATTCGATGGGCAGGGAGAGAATGTACTGCATGCCTTGCTGTGAAGCCAGAACGACAACGCAAATCCAGATGTTGTAATGAGGCACGCACAGCCTGTGTTCCAAAGAGTTAATGGGTGTTATACCTTGTGAATATCTGCAAAGCAGTCGATGAGGTCGTGCAGTTGATCTTTGACCAATAGTCGATCCAACAGGCCGTGCTCGTTCTGAAGCGGTGCAAATACTGATGGTTGTTCTGCGCCCACGACGTCGAGAAACATAAGCGTCAGCATGCAACGCGGCATATTGTCAAGCACAAGAAGGTTTGAATACCATGCGATCCAGCGAGCAATCCCGAATCGTGGCGCATCGTCTGCGTACCCAGTTTCATGGCCGCAAGGTCCTACATGAATGATCAACCTAAGCAACAAGCTCGGTAGAGAGCAGCACAAGCAGGACAATATACCGTAACGTGTGCTACAGTGATTGGTATCGTTGCAGCACTGCTGGCTTGCAGATCTTCCAGCTTGCGCGAAGGGCGGAGAATGCTGGATAACGTCTCAAAGGTGCCATCAGCAACTTGGGCTTTCACGGCATCCAGCCACTGCGTGATCAGATCACCGGACAGCTACACGGAACAGAGGTGTGGTCCAGTGAGTACAGAATACCGCAGGACGCACAGCACACACGCCGAGCCCGACCTCTGTTGCTCCAGACGTGACGTCAAAGAACTGTAGGGCTTTCAGTCGATCGGCATGTAAAGGACGGGATCCACGATTAGACACTCGAGCATCCAGTGTCGACAGCAGGTCTGCCAGGCCCTCCGCAGCGCTAGATAACAATTCGGGACCAGCCTGCACCATAGGAGTCGACAACAGCCACCTCAGCATGATACGCATCAGACATGAGCGTTCAGCACACGTACGTAAGGAAGAGCAGTCAGTACAGTGTACAGTACACTGTCCAGTGCAGATGGGGCTGTGTCATCCGAGTTCACAAAGCCTGCACCCGTGTAGCGCTTAGTGAATATGATATGATCGCAGTGCGTAATGGTGATGATCAACATACCAAGCAGCGTGTGGCATAGCGCCAGGAAGTCGCTGGCTGTAAACACCTTGCCATTGACCAACTCTCCTGTCAGGCGAACCTGTTGACCGCCCATCATACACAGAACGCGAGATAAGTGCACGCCTCAAGAATGACTACTGACACTCAATGGCTCGTACCAGATAACGCAATATGTCATGCTGGCCGCGCACAATGGCATTCTCCAGCCGGTCTTGCAAAGCCTGACAAGCATAGGCAGCACCGGTGATCAGAATTCGTTTAGCCTAACGAGCCCATTGAAATCTGCAACGTCATACCTTAACGAACTCCGCCACAAACGCAGGGTTCTTGAGATTGAGCACGCCGATCAAAGCACCGTAGATAGGAATCTTGCCCGGCATGGTCTCCACAGCTAAGAAAAGCGTGGTGATGAAGAAATCCTTGTGCTTGGCCACGTCACCTTCAACCGCCGCAGCTAACATCTCGATATTGCGCTCGAGCGTAGACTAGAAGGACCAAGAATGGAGGCACCGTTACCCCACAACAGAATGCCGTCAACAAGCATGACTAGGCAAATACCTGACTCTTCTCACCAATCCGCATCAGCAGGGTCTTGAGTGATAGCTCGACAGGATCCACTTGCTGCAGCAAGCCAAAGCGATATGCCGCACGATCAGCCGTAACATACTGAACATCATTCCGTGCAGGCCCAAACAGGATCATCATAGCAATCTTCATACCCGCTCCTCGAAAGGCAGCTTGCGTTCTTGCCTCATGAAGCGGCGAGGTTCGTCCCGATCGCCATCGCCAGATCTACCAGCCTCTTTCCAAGCACCGCCACCGCGATCATTGCCTCGGCGCCGATCATGCGAGTCATCGTCATATTGCTCTCGACTACGCTTGCCTGCCCCACCGTGATCTCTGCCGTCGTAGCGTCCGTGATCATAGCGATCACCGTCATCTCTGCCGTTGCCTCGGTCCCTGCGATTACCATAGTCGCTAGAGTTGTCGTACCGATCTCGATGGGCCCCAGCGTAATCAGAGTAGCCACGACTAGCGCCACCACCATAGCCACCACCGGCGTGATCTCTGCTGCTGCCACCATAATAAGCACCGCCACGGTTGTAGCTGCTGGGCGGGCCACCGTACCCAGATTCAGGACAGTTACGAGCCATGTGACCTGTTCATCGCAATCAAAGCCATCAGAGAGTTCAGTGCAAGTGGAGGAATATACACCCCACCGCCAGGGCTCATCGACAGTGCATGATCAAGGCCAACCGAGCCATACGATACCTGGTTTGCCGCATCGAAAGCAAGCCCCTCCGCGACCACCGCCTGCTTGCAAACACAGATTGCAAACTCGCATTCAATAGGAGCTTGCACATAGATTAGAACACCGCAGACTGGTGCCATTCGCCAGATGCATACCTGCGTGAGCCCTACACCCAAGCGACACACAATGTCAGCGAAGAAGAGGGAGGCTCGAACGAAGCGCGTACTGCAAGCTGCACATCGCTACTGCGCTAGATCTCACTAGAACATCACGCTATTGATATATTCGATACATACATGGATCGCTACTGTCAGAACACCGTGTTGTGTTTTTGTTGAAAGGATTTCAACCTGTTCGCGGTTCTGCCCGCACTTTGCAAGAACCCATTCCCGTCCGGAGCTTGGCATGCAGCCAACGCTAATATCCGGAAAATACGTGGGAGTTTGCCACCGTCTGGCTGACAGTGTATTGGCACGCTGAAATTGAAGGCCTGTACGCTTCAGATCTCGTCTGCTGGTAAGGATCTGCGCGTACCACCGAGTCTTCGAGTACCAGGCGCTCTCGGCTTTTTCATCAACCCTCCACATTGCCTGGATCTATCTTGAAATTGGTCAGCCGTCGGCTCGAACACCACCTTAACAATAACCACGAGGACGTCTCGTCACGGTTTAAGTCGCAGCGCTGCGCATGGCGTTCCTGTTCAGAAAGCGCGTGACGACTGCAGACAGCGTGCCGGAGCTGCCTTCAAAAACTGCTATCCATCATGTGAAGCCCCGAGCGGGTAGGTGCAGCATTGTAGCAACACGCGTGCTTTCTGGATCAAGCGACTGAACAAGGTTTGTTTCATTTGACGCAATGTGTTGCTTTCCATTGCAGATACTGGGATGTCCGCTGCTAGCAGTGCCGGAGACCAGGAATACTTTCATCGGCAAAACAGCGACAGCATAGACAGCACCAACACGTACAGCACCCAGTTGGCTGGTGGTACAGGCACGGCTGACAACTCGTCGCCAGCGGCATCGCCGATGATCAGTCCAATGCGCAAGTTCACAGCTGACAGTGTGCCATCTCCTGGTGATATGGGCGGCGCTGCCGAAGTCAAGCTGTATTCCGGTCTCGAACCTGAACCGGCTGCGCCCAACGAGACGGACGCGCAAAAGCACTTACGTCTTCGAAACACTGCTGCGCGGGAGTTTTTCAAAACAGAAGAGACATACCTGGAACAACTGGACGCTTTACTTTGTTATTTCATCTACCCCCTCATCGGACCTGGTCTGGCAGCGAACCCTCAGTGGCTGACCAGGGTATGTGTAATGCAGTTCTGCATCAGCACTGCTTTGTTTACGAACTGTCCTATTGATCACTGAAACGGGACATTTGGTGTCGCACTTGCTGTTCTCAGGCTGAGATCGATACCGTGTTTAGCAATCTGCAAACCATCATTGAGCTGAACAAAAACTTCCTCAAGGATCTCAGAAACCGATTACAAGATGCCGGGTACGAACAGTTCATTCTGGTTGAGGTTCTTCCGTCGTTTATCCTGGGAATAGACCTACACTTGCGACTGCCTGGATATCCAACTTCGTGCTAAAGCGCGTCTGTTGCTGATCGTCCTCAGCGTGATCGCCAAACCGGAGCCGCTAAAGTTCAAGCGGGCTCGAACTACCACCGACCCGAATCTGCTGCTCAGCACAGGGGACCATACGGCAGAGGGCACGGTCGCCAGACTCGATAATGGGACTAACGGTACCGCGCCTTCAACGGACACTGGCGGCGGTCCTTCTCGGGGCAGCCTGCATGACCTCCGTCGAACCTCTACCGCATCTGTCGGCGCAGCTCCGTCAGCGGTGACACCTCGTGCCACATCACAGGGCCTTGTAGCTCCAGGCGACACTGGGGGTGCTCATGGTCGGAGCTTGCCGCTACCGAACGGGGTGGTCGTAGTACGTGGCGCATTTTTTCATATTGCTGATTTACTGTTGCGCCATAAACCAACTGGTCGCGTGATTGTTTCAGGATGGAAGTGTGGTGTTGGGCGACGTCATCTCCCGCTTTGCGCCTTTCTTTCGGATGTACTCGACGTACGTGAACAACCACGAGGCTGCCAGTCAGTTTCTCGGACGAATCTTGAAGTCGCGACCCAAGAAATACGAGCGCTTCATCCAGCTGATCGAAGGTAGTACTTGGGCTATTGCAGTGGGTCGTGTTTCACAGGGAGTAATCATCATGTGCACCATGCGCTTCGCAGAGAACGCCCAAAATCCTGCCTGCAAAGGGCAGTCCTTGCAGTCGTTCTTTATCTTGCCCATTCAGCGAATTCCTCGGTACAAGCTGCTGGTTGAGGAACTGCTGAAGCATACTCCGATCACCCACCCTGATCACTCAACGCTTTCGGAAGCGCTCAAGGTTAGTGAGCGTCTGCCTTGTGCCCCTGTGTATGGGTCTTAAAGTGTCTCGTTTGCGCCGTGCAGACGATCAAGGAAGTGGCTACGCATATCAACACTGCACTCAAGACTCAGCATGAGAATGCGATTATCATCAAGCTACAGGATCAGTTCAAAGGCAATGTGGTATTCCTGGCACCTGGTCGTCGCTTCCTACGACAGGTACAGGTTGTGTCCAGCCCGTCCTGCTTTTGCTTGTTGATTCAAGTCGTTACCGGTCTTGTTCCCTAGGGTCCATTGTGGAAGGTTGGTCGGCGATCCAATGCCAAATACGAGTTCTTCTTATTCAACGATATTCTGGCGTACGCTGGTATGAGCGCTTCAGCACATTCATCAGTTTTGACCAGCTTCCTTACCAACCTATCTGCTGACTTGACACGCTGTAGAACGGCTGATCAGCGTTGGAGGCCCTAAATACGATCTCCATCTGCAAAGCCCCATCAACGAGACGTTTAGCGTGCGCGATATCCAAGATGATGACCCCGCCTCAGCAGCGGCCGGTGACGACCCTTCCTCGCCCAGCGGGTCTGAGGTGGCGAATGCCCCGCAAGGCAGCCCGACCTCGGCCAACAAGAAAGTGATTCGAAGCACGCACAAGTACTGCTTTCAGGTCTGTGCGCTGTGAAAGGGTTTAGGATATCAGGTCACGCTTTACTCAACCAAAGTGTCGCTTGGTGTGCAGGTTAATACCTATAAGAAATCGTTTGTGGTTTACTGCAACGATCAAGCCGAAAAGGATTCTTGGTTGGAGTCTCTTCGTGCGTGCATCAAGGATCACCGAGCCTCTATCAAGAAGCACAAAGTGGAACGCGAAGCACCCATATTGGTATTGTCAAATGCTATGCTATGAACTTTTGGGTTTGTTTATTTTCCATTGCAGCCACCTGACGCCAATATCCATCGTCTTCCACGCAGGAACAATATTCGTGGTCTCAGCTTTGCAGTGTATGCGATCTGCCCGTCAAAGTGCTCAATCGACATCACTGCAAGGCCTGCGGGAAGGTCGTGCACGACGCTTGCTCCAAGACTCGCATGATTCTCGAAGGTGTGTATGCAGTGGCACCTCCGGCTTGTTGTCACGGCGGGGTTGACACCTCTTCCGTTGTGTTCTTGGCATGCACACAGGGCGACATCGTGGCGACAAGGACGGCCAAACACTCAAGCGCGTGTGCGATAAGTGCACACTGTTGATCAGGTTCGAGCCTGACACCACTCAGTGCTGAGTGCAGCTTGAATTGAGCTCGCTCACACAAATGTGTGCATCAACATTTGTGCAGAAAACAGCGCGCTGAAGTCCTGCTTCAGGAAAAAGCTCGCAAGGCTGCTACGGCGCCAGCTACACCCAAGCGGCCCGATTCGCATATTCTGGCACGCCTGATCTCGATGAATACAAACGGAACTCCCGGAAAGCCCGTAAGCTTGCCTCACACTGGGTTGACATGAATCGTGCGATTCTGACTTGAACTATCGGCCCTTGCAGAATAGCCAGACTCCTATCGCTGTGGGCGACGGTGGGCAAGCCATGTTTCATCGGTATTTGACGGGATATTGGTGTGTGCTTTGCAAACTCTTCTCTTACAACCTTGTGTTGCCCACGGCATGCATTATAGTCGGATTTCTTCGGCACCGATCGTGTCGCAGCAAGTGCCTGTGGTCATTCCTGGTGGTATACCCACGGCAATGCATCACTGCAGAGCTCAGCACGCGTACACGGCGCTAGCCTCGGACGAGCTAACCATCAGACCTCGTACGTGCGCTTTTAGTTCACGCTTTGGTAGGCTCGTCAGTGTCAACACGATCTCCCTTCGTGACGTTGGTTAGGTGACATCATTCTGGTGACCGGCAAGGATCCCAGCGGCTGGTGGGAGGGTGTCACGCGAGGACAGAAGGTAATGGTCCTTGGATCTTTCTTTGTGCACGTAGGATGCGTGGTTCTAACAAACAGCCGTGCTTCTCGAAGGGTCTATTTCCCGCCAATCACGTTCGTGAGATTACCACTGAGTATTTCGAAGCCGCCATCGATTTTGCGTCGTTCGAACGCAAGGAACTGAATCTAACTAAAGGCGACCAAGTCAAAGCTATTCGTGTTGTAAGTGAATTAGCCAGTCTCATCGAGCTTGTGTCGGGTAAAATAACACTGTTATCGGTGCTGTTTCAGTTTACCGATGGATGGTGGCTGGTACAACTGGTCAGTGACTCCAAGCGAAAGGTATGCGCATCCGTCAGGTCTTGCTTCCCAACAGAATCAAACGCACTCAGCGTCTTTCGCGGATAATCGTACTGAACACAGGGATGGGTTCCGTCCTTCTGCCTCAAGGATCTCGTGGGCTTTGCGCCAACTGCGAAAGAAGCAGAGTCAAGTTCGTATTGTTGCACTCATCCCGCTAGTTGCGTCATGAACGACTTTCTTATCTGTCTTCTGTGGTGTATGGTAGAACAAGGTACAGAGGAGGTGACGGCGCTGCTGCGAGCCGGACCGCCATTGCGAGAACCACCCAAGCATCGAAAATCTTCGTACAAAAGCCGCACGAATTTGGACGATAATGACTTTGGAAGCGCGCCACCACCGACTGTGAAGGGACCTGCGTCCCCTCGACCGATACAGCTGAACGGCAGCAATACGGTGACACCAAGGGCTGGGCCTGCGTCTAGCGGTGGCAGGACAATCGCGCCACCATCACCGCAGCCCAACGGCCCTCGAATGAGTCCTCCCACGATTACCACGCCCGTGTCAGCTCATGGAGCGCAACCAGCACAAAGGCATCACGTTGTCGCGTCGCCTGCTAGCGGGCGGAATGCGCCACCAGAGGGATCGCTGCTTCATACACTAC
>ENA-ORBV01013180-ORBV01013180.1-microbial-mat-metagenome-genome-assembly--contig:-NODE-13180-length-12599-cov-4.240057_pt1 | contig 12599 bp, 12 predicted proteins | sample MGYA00237777_ERZ505514 | MGnify/ENA primary metagenome ERZ505514 (study PRJEB26160, sample SAMN06269048) | microbial mat metagenome | isolation source: Oligotrophic lake microbial mat | place...
TGCAGGAAGTCTCCGAGATCACGCGTGGGCTCAAGACGCTGGCCAAGGAGCTCGATGTGCCGGTGCTGGCGCTGTCGCAGCTGAGCCGTGCTGTCGAGCAACGCGAGGACAAGCGCCCACAGCTCTCCGATCTGCGCGAGTCGGGTTCGATCGAGCAGGACGCCGACGTCGTCATGTTCGTCTATCGCGAAGAATACTATTTGCAGCGCGGCGAGCCTACGCGGCGTGCCGAGGAGAGCGACCAGCGCTTCAACGAGCGTCATGACGCCTGGAAGCAGCGCTGCGAGCAGACCTACGGCAAGGCCGAGGTGATCGTGGCCAAGCAGCGGCATGGTCCCACCGGCCTCGTACGGTTGGCGTTCGAAGGCCAGTTCACCAAGTTCGACAACCTGCCCGCCGACGAGGAACGGCCGGGCGGTCCGGCTTTCTAGGCCACTCGATGTCTTCTTCCGCCGACGACGCGACGCGCCGGGCCGGCGCGATCCTGACGATCGATCTGGGTGCGATTGCCGCCAACTGGCGGGGCCTGCGCGACGCCGGTCGCGCCGGCGGCCATCCGGTCGATTGCGCCGCGGTGCTCAAGGCCGACGCCTACGGAACCGGCCTCGCGATCGTGGGGCCGAGACTGGCCGCGGAGGGATGCCGGCAGTTCTTCGTGGCCCATATCGACGAAGCCATCGAGCTGCGGCGTGTGTTGCCCGACCATCCGATCTACGTCCTGAACGGCTTGCTTGCGGGCACCGAGTCAGATTTCGTCGAGCACGACCTCACCCCTGTGCTCAACCACCTCGGCCAGCTCAATGCCTGGCGTGCCGCGGCGCAACGCTTCAACCGGCCACTCGATGCCGTAATCCACCTGGATACCGGCATGAATCGCCTCGGCTTCGGGCCCGACGACGCCCAGGCCCTCGTCAACGAGCGTGGCCGCTTGCGCGGGCTGCGCCTGGCCTTGTTCATGAGCCATCTCGTGGCATCCGAGGAGCCGGCCAACCCGATCAATGGCGAGCAGCTCTCGCGCTTCCGGTCGTTCGTCAAGGCGATGCCCGGCGCGCCGGCATCGCTGGCGAACTCCTCCGGCATCTTCCTCGGGCCCGACTATCACTTCGACCTCATGCGGCCGGGCGCCGCCCTCTACGGCATCAATCCTCTGCCCGGGCAGGTCAATCCGATGTTGCCGACCATCACCCTGCAGGCGCGCATCCTTCAGGTCCGTCGCGTTGACGCTCTCCAGACCGTTGGATACGGTGCCGCCTGGCGCGCGGCGAGGCCTACGCGCGTCGCCACCATCGGCCTCGGGTATGCCGACGGTTACTTCCGTGCACTGGTCAACCGCAGCGTCGTGTACATCGCCCAACAGCCCGTGCCCGTGATCGGCCGCATCTCGATGGATCTTGTGACGATCGACGTGACCGAGGTGCCGGAGGCTGGGTCGCAGCCGGGCGATTTGGTCGAGGTACTGGGCGCCCACCTGACCCCCGACGATGTGGCCGAATGGGCGCGCACCAACGGATACGAGATCATGACGGCGCTCGGTCGGCGCTATCACCGCACCTATGCCGAAGGCCGGGGCGACGTGGTGGGAGAAGACGTGGTGGGAGAAGACGGGGCGGGAGAAGACGCGGTGGGAGAAGAGGCGTGAGCTTTCCGCTGCTGACCGTTCTTGGCCGCATGGCGCTGGCCTTCCTGCTGGCGACCGGCGCCGTTACGGCGTTTGCCTTCCATGCGGTGCGCCAAGCCGTGCAGCCACCTTATTATCGTCGGCAGATCGTCAGCCAGATCCTGGAGATCGGCTACTACTCCCTGCCGGTCGTCGGCCTGACCGCGATCTTTACCGGCATGGTTCTGGCGCTGCAGACCTACACCGGCTTCGCCCGTTTCTCGGCCGAAAGCGCCATTCCCAACGTTGTTGTCGTGTCGCTTACCCGCGAACTGGGCCCGGTCCTCGCCAGCCTCATGGTGGCGGGCCGCATCGGCGCGGCCATCGCCGCCGAAATAGGCACCATGCGCGTCACCGAGCAGATCGACGCACTCACCACCCTGTCGACCGACCCCTTCAAGTATCTTGTGGCCCCTCGCCTGATTGCGGGAATCGTCACCCTGCCGATCCTGGTTCTGGTCGCCGACATCATCGGCATCCTCGGCGGCTTCCTCGTCGGCGTTTACAAGCTCGACTTCAACGACGCAGCCTATCTGCGCAACACGATCGACTTCCTGCAGTTCCAGGATGTCTTCTCCGGCCTGGTGAAGGCTGCCGTGTTTGGCTTTCTGATCACCCTGATGGGCTGCTATCACGGCTACACGTCGAAAGGCGGCGCCCAGGGCGTCGGCATGGCGACCACGAACGCCGTTGTCTCGGCATCGATCCTGATCTTCACCTTCAACTACTTCATCACCGAAGCCTTCTTCGCCCGATGAACGCCAAAATCTCATTGCGCGACGTCACCAAGGCCTTCGGCCCCAAGAAGGTGCTGCAGGGCATCGACCTCGACGTGGCGCCGGGCGAATCGATGGTCGTGATCGGCGGTTCCGGCAGCGGCAAGTCGGTGCTGCTGAAATGCATCCTGGGCCTAATGGCGCCGGATCGCGGTTCGATCCGCGTCGATGGCGAGGAGACCGTCGACTTCAACGACCGTGGCCGTGCCCGCGTCATGCGCAAGTTCGGCATGCTGTTCCAGGGTGGCGCCCTGTTCGATTCTCTGCGCGTCTGGGAGAACGTCGCCTTCGGCCCGATCCAGAGCGATGGCATGAAACCCGAACAGGCGCGCGAAGTGGCGGTGGCCAAACTGGGTGCCGTCGGCCTCGCGCCGGAGATCGGCGAGCTGTTCCCGTCCGAGCTCTCCGGCGGCATGCAGAAGCGCGTGGCGCTGGCCCGCGCCATCGCCCGCGAACCCGAGATCATCTTCTTCGACGAGCCGACCACCGGCCTCGACCCGATCATGGCCGACGTCATCAACGACCTCATCGTCAAGTGCGTCAGCGACCTTGGCGCGACGGCCGTGTCGATCACCCACGACATGGCGAGCGCGCGCAAGATCGGCCACCGCATCGGCATGCTCTACGAGGGCAAGCTGATCTGGCAGGGACCGGTTGCCGACATCGACCGCTCCGGCAACGCCCATGTCGACCAGTTCATTCATGGCCGCGCCGAGGGCCCGATCCGCATGCAGGTCCGGAAGCTCTGACCATGGCACGCGCGGCCAGCCTTCCCGAGGCGCGGCGCTGGTTCGCCGAGGAGCTGCGCGCCGTCGCGCATATCGGTGACGAGCGCGTCGTCGAGGCTTTTGCCGCCGTGCCGCGCGAGCGTTTCGTCGGCCCCGGTCCCTGGCGCGTCCTTCATCTTGGCGATGGTTACTGGACGACGCCCGACGCCGATCCGCGCCGCCTCTATCACAACGTTCTGGTGGCACTCGACGAGGGCAGCGGGCTGAACACCGGCGAGCCGTCGTTGTGGGCTTACCATTTGGATCGCCTCGGCATCAAAGCGGGCGACCGCGTTCTTCAGGTCGGTACGGGCTCGGGTTACTTCACCGCCATTCTGGCGGAACTTGTCGGACCTTCGGGACGCGTCCTTGGCCTCGAGGTCGATGCCGCGCTGGCGACCCCGGCCAAGCAAAACCTTGCGGACTGGCCGCGCGCGTCGGTGCGCCTTGTCGAAGGCGTCGTGCCCGTCGAGGGGCGCTGGGACGCTGTCATCGCTTTCGCCGGCGCAAGCGCACCGCCTGCTGTTTGGATCGATGCACTCGACGAGGGCGGCCGTGCGCTCATCCCGCTCACGGGCAGCGAGCGCTGGGGATTCATGCTGCGCCTCGACCGTCGCCGCGCGGGCATCGAGGCAAGCTCCGCCGGGCGTGTCGGGTTCTTCCCCTGCGCCGGCGCGCGGGACGAGGCCGAGGCAGCGGCACTCACACAGGCGCTGGTCGATCCGGCAGGCCAGCGCGAACTCAAGTCGCTCCGCCGTGACCAGCACAAGCCGGCCAAGTCGTGCTGGCTGCACGGCAAGGGCTGGTGTCTCTCCAAGCGGGAGCTGCACTGACATGGCCCGCCCGCTGAAACGCTTCGTCTGCCAGTCCTGTGGTTCCGTCACCAACAAGTGGAGCGGCCGCTGCGAGTCCTGCGGCGAGTGGAACACCATCACCGAGGAATCCGCGCCGGCGCCAGGCCCGGCCGGCGGCGGGCTGGCACGCGGCGGCAAGGGCCGCCTGCTCGAGTTCGCCGGCCTCACCGGCACGACACCGCAGCCGCCGCGCTACAGGAGCGGCATCGCCGAGTTCGACCGGGTATGCGGCGGCGGCCTGGTGGTGGGCTCAGCGCTGCTGATCGGCGGCGATCCCGGCATCGGCAAGTCGACACTCCTCCTGCAGGTGGCGGCAGCGCTGGCGCGCCAGAACACGTCCTGCGCCTACATCTCGGGCGAAGAAGCGCTCGACCAGGTCCGGCTGCGCGCCGAGCGGCTGGGTCTGGGTGATGCGCCAGTGCAACTGACGGCCGCCACCTCGGTACGCGACATCGTGGCGACGCTGGAGCGGCCCGACGCGCCCAAGGTTGCGGTGATCGATTCGATCCAGACCATGTGGCTCGACACGGTCGACAGCACGCCGGGCACCGTCACGCAGGTGCGCGCCTCCTCGCAGGCGCTGGTCGAGCTCGCCAAGCGCCGCGGCATCGCGGTGTTGCTGGTCGGTCACGTCACCAAGGATGGCGCCATCGCCGGCCCTCGCGTGCTCGAGCACATGGTCGACACGGTGCTCTATTTCGAGGGCGAGCGCGGCCATCAGTTCCGCATCCTGCGCACCGTCAAGAACCGCTTCGGCCCGACCGACGAGATCGGCGTGTTCGAGATGTCCGACCGCGGTCTCTCCGACGTCGCCAACCCGTCGGCGCTGTTCCTGGGCGAGCGCCGCGGCAACGTCTCGGGCGCCTGCGTCTTCGCTGGCATCGAAGGCACCCGGCCGCTGCTGGTCGAGATCCAGGCACTGGTGTCGCCTTCGTCCTTCGGTACGCCGCGCCATGCCGTGGTCGGCTGGGACTCCAACCGGCTCGCCATGGTGCTGGCCGTGCTCGAGGCACGCTGCGGCGTCGCCATCGGCGCCAACGACGTCTATCTCAATGTTGCAGGCGGCCTGAAGATCGGCGAACCGGCGGCCGACCTCGCCGTCGCCGCGGCCGTTGTGTCCTCACTGGCCGACGAGCCGGTCCCGCCGGAAATGGTGGTGTTCGGCGAGATCGGGCTGGGCGGCGAGGTCCGCCCGGTCGGCCAGCGCGAGGCCCGCCTGCGCGAGGCGGCCAAGCTCGGCTTCCGGAGCGCCCTCGTGCCCCGCGGGCGGCCCGGCACGGCGCCCGCGCCGCGCGCGCCCGAGGCCCCCGCGCCGCGCGCGCCAGAAGCCATCGCCATTGACGAAATCGAGCATCTGACCGACCTTGTGGCTCGCTTTCAACCGGCCGACCGGGCCCCCAAACGCCCGCGGCGCGAGGGTGCTCCGGACCGGCGGCGGGAATAGGTCACGAACCAGGTCACGGGGCGCACAGGGGCGAATGGAACAGCTTGGAATAACCGTTTTCGACGTCGCCGTCATTGCCGTGGCCGTGTTTGGAGCGGCCATCGGCATGTCGAGCGGCTTCGCCCATGCCATCCTGTTCATCGGTTCGTGGATCGGTGCCGGCTGGGTCGCTTGGCGGTACTCCAAGGTGATACAGCCCGAGGTCGAGCAGCTCGTCGGCAGCACCGAACTGGCCTATTTCATCTCCATGCTGGCGGTTTTCGTCGCCGTCCTGATCGTGCTGGTGATGCTGACGAACGCCCTCTCGCGCTCGATCAAGGCAAGCCCGCTGGGCAAGCCCGACCGCATTCTGGGAGCGGGCTTCGGTATCCTCTGCGCCTGGGTCGTGCTGGGCGCTGCCTTTCTGTTTTACGGTTATCTGGGTCCCCGTACCTTGCCGCCGGCCGTCGAGGGCGCCGCCACCTTCCCGATGGTCAAGGAAATGGCCACTTTCATCGAACCCAACCTGCCCACAGGGTTCCGCAACCGGCTTCTGCGCCCTGGCATGGACGCGGGCGCCGCACCCGCTTCCCCGGCCACCAGCCCCGCCCCGGCCACCACTCCGGCCACTACTCCGGCCGAGGGCAGCACCAAACCGCCGCAGTAAGTTATCCTTGATGGCGCGGCGGGCAGCTCCCAGATATAACCCCGCCGTGCCAGACACACAGAAGCCCTCCAACCACGACCTCGACAAGTTTCACGAGGAATGTGCGTTGTTCGGCATCTACGGCACCTCGGATGCCGCCGCCCACACCGCCCTCGGTCTGCACGCCCTCCAACATCGGGGCCAGGAGGCCTCCGGCATCGTCACTTTCGACGGCCGCCACTTCCACGATCACCGCTCCCCCGGCCTGGTCGGCGAAATCTTCGGCGAACAGCCGGTCATGGCCCGCCTGAAAGGCTATTCGGCGATCGGCCATAACCGCTACGCCACCACCGGCGGCGCGTCGGACCGCAACATCCAGCCGATCTTCGCCGACTTCGACTTCGGCGGCATGGCGCTCGCCCACAACGGCAACCTCACCAACGCCTATATCCTGCGCAAGGAACTGGTGCGGATGGGCTGCCTGTTCCAGTCGACCACCGACACCGAAGTCATCAATCACCTGGTTGCCCGCTCCGACTATTCGACGGTGCAGGACCGGCTGATCGACGCGCTGGGCAAGGTCAAGGGTGCCTACTCCCTGCTGCTGCTGACCAACGAGGCGCTGATCGGCGTGCGCGATCCGCTGGGCGTGCGGCCGCTGGTCCTGGGCAAGCTCGAAGATTCCTGGATCCTGACCTCGGAGACCTGCGCGCTCGACATCATCGGTGCCCGCTTCGAGCGCGACGTCGAGCCCGGCGAGATCGTCATCATCGACGGCAAGGGCCCGCGCTCGATCAAGCCCTTCACCAAGCAGCCCAGGCGCTTCTGCGTCTTCGAGCACATCTATTTCGCCCGTCCCGACTCGCGCCTCGAAGGCGTCGGCGTCTACGAGGCGCGCAAGCGCATCGGCATGGAACTGGCCAAGGAAAGCCCTGTGCCGGCCGATGTCATCGTGCCCGTCCCCGACTCCGGCGTGCCGGCGGCGATCGGCTACGCCCGGGGCTCCGGCCTGCCGTTCGAGCTGGGCATCATCCGCAACCACTATGTCGGCCGCACCTTCATCGAGCCGGCCGACCACATCCGCCATCTCGGCGTGCGTCTCAAGCACAACGCCAACCGCGCGCTGATCCAGGGCAAGCGCGTCATCCTGGTCGACGATTCGATCGTGCGCGGCACGACCTCCAAGAAGATCGTCGAGATGGTGAAACAGGCCGGCGCCCGCGAAGTCCACATGCGCATCGCCGCCCCGCCGACCACCGACCCCTGCTTCTACGGCATCGACACGCCGGACAAGGACAAGCTGCTGGCTTCGCACTACGACGTTGCCGGCATGGCCAAGTTCATCGGCGTCGATTCGCTGGCCTTCATATCGATCGATGGCCTCTACCGCGCCATGGGCATGCCCGGCGGCCGCGACCCCGCCCAGCCGGCGTTCTGCGACGCCTGCTTCACCGGCGACTATCCGATCCCGCTCGACGACCAGATCGGCATAGAAGACCGCCAGCTCTCCTTCCTCGCCGAAACCGCCTGAGTTCACGGTCATGACAGAAGCTCCTGCTGGCCGTCTCGCCGGCCGTCTTGCGCTGATCACCGGCGCCTCGCGCGGCCTGGGTGCGGCCGCGGCGCTGGCCTTTGCCCGGGAAGGCGCGCACTGCGTGCTGGTCGCCCGCACCGTGGGCGGCCTGGAAGCGCTCGACGACAGGATCAAGGCGATGAGCGGCCAGGCCACCCTGGTGCCACTCGACGTCACCGACAGCCCCGGCATCGATCGCCTGGGCGCCGCCCTCCACGAGCGCTTCGGCCGGGTCGACGTGCTGCTGGGCAATGCCGGCGTGCTGGGTGCGCTGTCGCCGATCGGCCATATCGATCCCAAGCTCTTCGAACAGGTGATGGCGGTGAACGTCACCGCCAACTGGCGGCTGATCCGCTCGATCGATCCCCTGCTGCGCGCCTCGGACGCCGGACGCGCCATCTTCGTGACGTCGGGCATCGCCCGCCAGACCGTGCCCTACTGGAGCGCCTACGCCGCCAGCAAGGCCGCGCTCGACATGCTGGTCGGCGTCTATGCCGCCGAGATCGCCCACACCCAGGTGCGGGCCAATCTCTACAATCCCGGCCCGATGCCCACCGCCCTGCGCAGCCAGGCTTTCCCCGGCGAGGACCAGACGACTTTGCCCGCGCTGGAAGCCCACGCCGAGGCGTTGATTGGTCTCGCGATGCCGTCGTGCACCTTGAACGGCGCGTGGGTGGCCGGCGACGAGGCGCTAAAGCGCTAGGGTCGTGACTTTCCGGACACGAGTTGTCCAGAATGTGTCTGTCTGAAAATTCACAAATCACCGGCCCGCCTCGACGCGACGATTCTTTTCAACGAAGGCCGAATCGTCGCACCTGTCTGATAAATACCCCCCTCCGTCGTCTCGACCGGAGCGCCGAAGGCGCGAAGCGGAGAGACCTTGGCCGTGGCACGCAAGGCCCCTCGGCTACGCTCCAGGGCGGGGGTTACCCCGCCCGAGGCGACGGAAGTACCTTTGCGAATACGCTGAACGACGGCGGTAACTCCACCGACCACGAAAAACGCCCGCCGGATCTCTCCTGCGGGCGTCGGCCGGGCTTCCCCAGCATGGCAGAAAACATAGCCTAAACCTGCTGAATTTGCAACGACATCAATAGGTGATCATCGTCGAGTGGATTTGAACGACGACCGGATAACCTTCGAAGGTCCTGGGGATAATCCGCAACGTCCGGGCATACCGTTGGTCGACCCGGACGACGATGGTTTCCGAACCATCCAACTCCCAAGCCGAGATAGAGGCAGCCCATTCTGGAAGTTTCAATCTCTCGCTGAGAAGACTGGCTGCATCGGCAGAGTCCACGAGAGCCCTCTCAGCGCTGCGGCTTGGCCCGGCTCGCGAAGGGATTGTCGGGCTTGCGCATGGTGACGCGGATCACCGCGCCGTCTAGCACGATTTGATCACACTGGCGGCCATTGTTAGGGGGCTATGCCTAAAATTGTGCCGGGAAAAATGGGCAAGCAGCTGGAGCCAAAAAATGAGCAAGCAGCATTTAGGGCGACGTGCGATAGCGGCGATTGCGGCAGTGTTAGTCGCGACGCCCCTTCGCGGCGCGCGGGCCCAAAATGGAGAGCAAAGTCTTAGTGCCCAAGTGCCCGGCTCTGGGGGCGGATTCGGCTCCCTCATTTGGGCACGCAACGAGGTGGAATTTAGACAGGCGCTTCAGAATGGGGCCGATGAGAATTTCGTTCCAATGTTCGACCCGCGTACGAAGGTTACGCTCACCAAGACCATTACTATTCAACAGCCCAAACACAACGGGACCACTTGGGGCGCTAACGGAAATCACGCCAAGATCGAATGGGCGGGGCCAAGTGGTGCCGACATGATTGTCTACCAAGGGGTGAAAGGAGTAGCGAATCGTGGCTTGTTTTTAGAAAAGTTCTATCTTTACGGGGGCGGCTACGATCGGGCCCCGGCCGGTGCGTGTTTGAAGCTCTACGCCCCCGACGGCGATTCCGGCTCAATTTACAAGTTCACCCTTAGGGACATTTACACTTCTTACGGCACTTATGGCATCGTGCTTCAGGGCGCAGTGTTCGAGGGCATGTGCGAAAACGTCCATGGAGAAAACCACCTGAAAGACGGCATGTTCATGCAGCACACGAACGTCAATAAAGACAATCGTGGCATCGTTTCAAATATACAATTGATCCACCCCAATATGAGCCGCAATCTCGGCGCCGGCGTGAGGTCGGTTTACTCATGCAACGCCGCTTTCGGATCGTTCGTCCTCAATGCCGATGGAGGAATCGTAGCTCCGGAGGGATTGCGCGTTGGCTTTGCCAACAATGGCGAGAACACGGGGGAGGCCGTCTATGTCGTGCCTCGGAACGGCTACGGGTCCAAGATACTCTACAGCGAGGGCTCGACTGACGGCGCAACCCATGCCCGCCAATTCCTGAATGGAAAATGGATCAGCGTTGGCAAGCCGCAGCGTTATTTGCTGTCCGGTGGAGCGGGTGTCACCGAGACCGGAAATCACATCTCGACCTACGGCGGCGCAATCGGGAATAGCTCTATTCGGCTCGTCAAATAAGAGTGTACGCGAACGGCCCGCATCAAGCCGATCATATGGTCCTTTGGCGTCGTTACAGCGCTACTAGATCTAGCCCCCTGCGCGTTCAGGGCGAAGCCGTATCACAAACCTGACACTAATTTCGCCCTACAGGGTCGCGGGTCCCTTCGACCGGACGTCATATATTTGTGTACGCGAACGGGAGAGTTCCTCTCCAGGACGCGTAGGCAATTGAAGGAAAAATGGTCATGCTCGGTTCTGCCTCGGATTGGCGCAAACCATCGCGACGAGTGCTGTCGTTCATTGATCAGGGCGCCAATGCCCAAGGCGAACGACGACGGTTGCTGCTTGTCCTGGGCGCGTTGCTGGCGGGAGCCGTGACGGCCGCCGCTTTTTCGCTCAACGCCTACGCGGCCCCTCCGGCCGACCCTTATAAGGCGCTCGGACAGAGCTACAGCGACAAGGGCCAGTACGACCGCGCCATCAAGATGTACGATCAGGCCATCAAGCTCGACCCGACCGACGCCAACGCCTTCCTCGATCGCGGCAACGCCTACCGTGCCTCGGGACAGCCGGACCGCGCCATTGAGGACTACGATCGATCGAGCGCGCTCAACCCGCACAACTACCTAATCTTCGTCAGCCGCGGCAAAGTCTACAACGACAAGGGCGAGTACGCGCGCGCCATCGAGGACTTCGACAAGGCGCTCGCGCTCAACCGTCTCGATGCCAACGCGTTCATCAATCGCGGCAATTCCTACCGCGCGACGGGCAAGCTCGATCCGGCCCTCCAGGACTATAACCAGGCCATCAAGCTCGATCCGGGCAACTGGGTCGCCTACATCAATCGCGGCAAGGTCTACAACGACAAGGGCCAACACGATCACGCCGTCCAGGATCTCAACCGGGCCATCGCGCTCAACCCCAAGGACGCCAATGCCTTCCTCCATCGCGGCATTGCCCATCGCGGCAAGGGCAGGCACGACCTCGCGAACAAGGACTTGGGTCAGGCCATCAGGCTCAACCCAGACGATCCCGTTGCTTTCATCGTTCGCGGCAGGTCCTACAACGACAAGGGTCAGTACGACCTCGCCATCAAGGACCTCGACCGGGCCGTCGCTCTCGCCCCGAACGACGCCAACGCCTTCCTCGGCCGCGGCGACGCCTACCGTGGCCAGGGCAAGCAGGATCTCGCCCTGCAGGACTACGATCGGGCCATCATGCGCGATCCGGGCAATGCTATCGCTTTCATCAGCCGCGCCAATGCCTACAACGACGAGGGCCGTTACGACCTCGCCATCAAGGATCTTGACCGCGCGATCGAACTCGACCCGAGCGACGCCAACGCGTTGCGCATTCACGGCGACGCTTCCGCCGCCTTGGAGGCACAGGATCGCGCCGCGCGGGGCTTCGACCAGGCCGAGAGCAAGCCACGGCCATGACGCCGTAGCGCGGACACGCGATCTCGTCCTCGGTGATCGAAGGAGTTCGAGGACAATAGGGGAAGGGTGGCGGCGCTGCCGCTCGACCGAACGAAGTAACCTCCCCCAAAGCAAATGGCGACGATGCGGCCATTGCGATCGCGATCACGCAGTGCGCAGAGAACGATGGAGCCAAAAGTAGGCGAGCTTAGGCGCACACTCAACTCATGGCATTTGTGACGATTCATCATGAGCGGCCAACTCACTACAAAATGTCTCAAGCGACCTCAGTCGCTAAAGCGCAGTTGCTAACAGGAGTTGGCTACCGCTGCGGCTTGGCCCGTGACGCAAAGGGATTGTCAGGCTTGCGCATGGTGACGCGGATCGGCACCCCCGGCATGCTGAAATCGTCGCGCAGACGGTTGATCAGGAAGCGCAGGTAGTCGTCGCCCAGCTCGTCGGGCTGGCTGACCGAGATCATGTAGGTGGGCGGGCGGATCTTGGTCTGCGTCATGAAGCGCAACCTGATACGCCGGCCCTTGGCGAGCGGCGGCGGATGCAGCTCTGCGCAGGGGCCCGGCGACGTCAGCCCCCCATCGCGAACCGGAGGTCTCGCAAGCCCGGCGCATGCGCGGATCGGCCGCCATCGGTGCGCTGCGGCGGTTGCAACCAACGCGCAGCCCCGTGCCCGCCCAGCAGCTGCGAAGCCTCGCTTCGAAAGTGCGCCATCGGTGCCCAACGTCGGCGCGGTCGGGCTGGATGGTGGTGGTGTTGAGAAACACCGGGGGAGTACCACGAGGTGGTCGAGCGAGCGCCGAGCCGGGCTGCGGGCCGCCGCCGCGGCGACGTCGAACAACCGCAAGCCGAAGCCGCAGCTGCGATTCGGCGCGCCTACTTGGCGGCGGAGAACTTGGTGACGGCCTTGGTGCCCTCCGACACCGCGTGCTTGGCCAGCTCGCCGGGCAG
>ENA-ORBV01013181-ORBV01013181.1-microbial-mat-metagenome-genome-assembly--contig:-NODE-13181-length-12598-cov-5.570961_pt1 | contig 12598 bp, 12 predicted proteins | sample MGYA00237777_ERZ505514 | MGnify/ENA primary metagenome ERZ505514 (study PRJEB26160, sample SAMN06269048) | microbial mat metagenome | isolation source: Oligotrophic lake microbial mat | place...
GGAGATGTGTATAAGAGACAGGTCACGACCAACGCAGTGCCTGCCGGCGCCTGGACTTCGTCGCGCACCTGCGCCAGTTTTTCGGCGCTGCGCCCCCCCATGGCCCAGCGCACGCCGCTGCCGGCCGGGTATTTCTGCAGCAGGTACTCGATAACGAGGCGGCCGGTGAAGCCGGTTGCGCCATGCACGACGATGTCGAATTCTTTCTTGTCCATGTCTGTTTCTCCTTGTTGGGTCCTTGCCGGATGGCGCTACCACACGGTGGCGGCCAGCCGACCATTGTGGTCCGCCCACCGAAACACCCGTGTCGCAGACGCGGCTGCAGCAGCAACCCACATCAGCGGCGGCACGCTCCGCAAAAAAACAGTTGACGGTGTCAGGCGTTGGGTCATGGAGCGATTCGGGTGGCAGCCCGGCGGCATACCGGTGACTGGCCCCGTTTCAGTGTCGGCGTGCGTGCGCGGAACCCCCGGCGCTGCCGGGGCTCAGCGCGCCGCCTGCATGCGCAGCAGCCGCGCGGCCTGCTCAGCGCGCCGCCTGCATGCGCAGCAGCCGCGCGGCCTGCTCGGCGCGTGCGTCGTCGATTTCGCTCAGCAGATGGCCCACATCCACGGCGCCTGTCTTGCGCGCGAAGCGGCCGGTCAAGGTCACCGACGGGTCGAGCAGGCCACGTTGGTACAGATCCCAGATCTCGGGGCCGAAATCGGTCTGCAGCAGTTCGGGAGCGAAGCGGCCAAAGAAATCGCGCAGATTGGCTACATCGCGCAGCAGCATGCGCTTTGCATGGTTGTTGCCGGCGGCATCCACCGCCTGCGGCAGATCGATGATGACCGGGCCGTCGAACGCCAGCAGGATGTTGAACTCCGACAGATCGCCGTGCACGACACCGGCGCACAACATGCGCACCACCTCGAGCAGCAACGTCGCGTGGTGCACACGGGCCTGCTCCGGTGTCAGTTGCACATCGTTGAGCCGCGGCGCGGCATCACCATCTTCATCGCTGACCAACTCCATCAGCAGCACGCCGTCATGGAAATTGTGGGGTTTGGGCACCCGCACGCCGGCAGCGGCGAGCCGGTACAAGGCGTCGACCTCGGCGCTTTGCCAGGCCGCCTCCTGGGCCTGGCGGCCGAAACGTGTGCCCTTGGCCATCGCACGTGCCTGGCGTGAGTTCTTCACCTTGCGGTTTTCGGTGTAGTCAACCGCCTGGCGGAAGCTGCGCTGTGTGGCTTCCTTGTAGATCTTGGCGCACAAGGTCTCGTCGCCACAGCGCACCACGTAGACCATGGCTTCCTTGCCGCTCATGAGCTGGCGTACGACGGTATCGATCAGACCTTCGTCGACCAGGGACTGCAGGCGCGGGGGTGTTTTCATCGCCCTATTGTCGGCTGTCGACGCGTCGGTCTCAGACCGGTCTGCCTACAATGCAGCGGCGCCGGACCCTGCTGTACGGCCGCATCGCCCCACCCACATGCCTTTGCACCGACCCGCTCGTGCATCCCACCCCTATCTCCGCGGCTACGCAGCGATCCATCCTGCTGCTGTCGTTTGCGACCTTCGCCAGCATGGTGGCACAGCGCGTCTGCGATGCCATGTTGCCCGAGTTGTCGCGCGTGTTCGACGTGGCTCTGGCGCAAGCGGCGCAGGTCGTGTCCATGTTTGCTGTCGTCTATGGCGTGGCGCAACTGGTCTACGGTCCACTGGGCGACCGACTGGGCAAATTCCGCATCGTCGCCTGGGCCACACTGGCCTGCGGTATCGGCAGCGCCATGGCGGTATTCGCGGCGAACCTGAACATGCTGGTGCTGGCTCGTATGGCAACAGGCCTGGCCGCCGCTGCGATCGTCCCGCTGGCGATGGCCTGGATTGGCGACCAGGTGGCGCCCGAGCAGTTACAGGAGACCCTGGCAAAAGTCGGATTGGGCACCACGCTGGGCAGTGCCAGCGGGCAGATGATGGGTGGCCTGATGACCAGCACCGTGGGCTGGCGCTGGGCGTTCGTGGTCGTGGCGCTGTTGTTCGGCGGCGTCGGCGCCTTGTTGATGGCCGATTGGCGGCGGCAGAAGGCCGGTCTCGCACCGCAGGCGGCAACGGCGGCGGAACCGGCACGACGACCGTCGTTCCTGTCGCAGTCCTGGGCCATCGTCAGTGGCCGCTGGACGCGTGTCGTGCTGCTGGTCGCATTTGCCGAGGGCGCGGCCGGCTCGGGCGTGCTGGTGATGTGGGCGGCACACCTGTACCGGTCAGCGCAGCTGAGCTTGTCCGCCGCGGGCGCGATCGTGGCCTTGTTCGGGCTCGGCGGCATGGCCTACATGGGCACCGCCCGGCGACTGATTCCGCGCCTGGGCCAGCACGGCCTGACCAGCGTGGGCGCCTGCGCCATGGGTCTGTGCGCGCTGGTGGTCGCCTACACGCCGCTGTGGTGGTTGTCGATTCCGGCGAGCCTGCTGGCGGGATTCGGTTTCTCCATGTTCCACAACACGATGCAGACCAATGCCGCACACATGGCACCGGGCGCACGTGGCACCGCGGTGTCGCTGTTTGCTGCGGCGCTGTTCCTGGGCCAGTCGGTTGGCGCCTTGCTGGCCGCCAGCCTGTTCGACCGTCTGGGCTCGTCACATGTCGTCGCGCTCGGCGGCGCCGCCATCGCGGGGCTTGGACTGTGGTTTGGTTCGGTGCTGCACCGACGCAACCGCGTCGTACAGGTCGGCTAAGTGTTTCCGGTCTGTCGCGGCGGGGTCAATCCCTGACAACGCGCCGGCTCGCGTGTCATGGCGCCGCCAGGGTCTTTAGCCAGGCCCGCGGCGATAAACCGGTCGCAAGCGTGAACACCCGCGACAACGATGACGCGTTGGCGTAGCCCAGCGTGTCGGCCGCGAACTTGACCGAGCGGCCGTCGCGCAGCAACTTGCAGGCCAGCGCCACGCGCCATTGCGCCAGATAGTTGGCAGGTGTCTCACCCACTAGCGCCCGGAAACGGGCCGCAAAAGCGCTGCGGGACATGCCGGCGCACGCCGCCATCGTCGCCAGCGACCACGGATCGCCAGGACGTTCATGCAGCGCCACCAGCGCCCGGGCCAGGCGCGCGTCAGCCAGTCCTGTCAGGAGGCCGGCGCGAATCGGCGCGTCCGGTGGCGGGTGATCCAGCAACCAGCGCAGCAACTGCACCAGCAACACGTCGAACAGGCGATCGGCCAGCAGGCGCTGGCCGCACCGCACCCGCTCGGTCTCGGCAAACAGCAACTCCAGCGTGTGGTCGAGCCCTTTGAGCGCGTGCAGCGGCAGCACCACCACCGGCGGCAATGCGCGCACTAGCGGATGCTGCGCCCCGCCATCGAAATCGAGCGTAGCGCAGACGAAATCTGAGCCGTCCAGCGGTGCGTTGTCGAACACATGCATCAGCGGGCGCGGGTAAAACAGCAGGGTCGGCTCATCGACCGACAGCACGTGCGCGATGCCGTCGTCGCCACGGTGGCGCACGACCATGGACCCGCGGCGCAACACATGCAGGAAACCCCGGCCGGCGCGCGCGTCGAACGTGGTCACGCCACACAGCGGGCCGGCGTGGAACAGGTGCGCATGGACCCGGAAACGCTCTAGCAGCGCAGATAGGCGGTCGAGCGGCACGGTCGAGAAGGGCGGGTCGCCTGTGGGCATGATCTGGACGATTGGTAGCTTACTTAGGACGATACGGCGCCAATCATACTGATTCGACGCCGACACTAGCGACGTGCCCTGGCACCCAAGCCCCTCTAACCCATGACCGAGAAGGAATCCACCATGAGCCGCATCACGTTGATCGACCGCAACGACACCACCCCCGATCGCAAGCAATTGCTCGATCAGGTCCACGCCGCCTTCGGCGCCAGCCCCAACATGTTCCGCGCCGTCGCCCATTCGCCAGCGGCACTCAAGAGCATGTGGAGCTCCTTCGGCGCGCTCGGCGGCGGCACCATCGGTGCACGCCTGGGCGAACAGATTGCGGTGGCGATCGCCAACCGCAATGGCTGCCATTACTGCCTGGCCGCCCACACCGCGCTTGGCACCCGGGCCGGCCTGGGTGCTGCCGAGCTGACAGCGGCGCAGACCGGCGCCTCGAACGACCCCCGCACCCGCGCCGCGTTGCAGTTCGCCCTCACGGTCGTCGACACACGCGGGCAAGTGTCGGACACGGATCTGCGGGCCCTGCGTGCGGCTGGATTCGATGACCAGGGCGCGATGGAGATCGTCGCCCATGTCGCGCTCAACCTGTTCACCAACTATGTGAACATCGTGTTTGGCGTGCCGGTGGACTTCCCGGCCGTGCCCTTGTTGCCGATAACGCCGCAGGTGCAGCGCCAGGCCGAGTCGGTCGCCGGCTGATCCGGCTTCGCCGCTCCACACCCACCGCCCAGGAGGCCAACATGTACGAGACCGCAAACACCCCACCCGAACTGCAGGTCAGCGAATGGTTCAACACCGATACTCCGCTGCGCCTGGCCGCGCTGCGCGGGCAGGTGGTGGTGGTGCATACGTTCCAGATGTTGTGCCCCGGTTGCGTCTCGCACGGCCTGCCCCAGGCCAAGCGCCTGGCGCAGGTTTTCGCAGGGCGGGACCTGGTGCTGATCGGCCTGCACACGGTGTTCGAGCACCATGCGGTCATGACGCCGGCCGCGCTGCGCGTGTTCCTGCACGAATACCGTATCGGTTTTCCGGTCGGTGTCGACATGCCCGGCGAGTCCGGCCCGCTGCCGCGCACGATGCAGGCCTATCAACTTGGCGGCACGCCCAGCCTGCTGGTGTTCGACCGCGCCGGCCAGTTGCGGCTCAACCAGCTCGGTCAGGTGGACGACCTGCCCCTGGGCGCATTGCTGGGTGAACTGCTGGCGCAGTCAACCTGAATCGCGCCCGCGCGTGCACGCCAGCATTCTTGGGACCCCGGACCGATGTCAACGGGCTCCCGCGTTGAGCAACAAGCGCTCCATCGCGTCATAACCGCGCAACCGGGCGAGTTCCAGCGGAGTACGGCCATCGCGGTCGGTGAGTTGGGTGTTCGACCCGGCGCCGAGCAAGGCGCTCAAGGTGCGCTGATGCCGCGCGCCGCCATCACCGAGCACGATGGCTTCGATCAAAGCCGTCCAGTGCAGGTTGTTGACATGGTCGACCGGCGCACCGGCTGCGAGCAACTGACGCACCACGCCATCATGACCCAGGTGGGCCGCAGCGATGAGTGCGGTGCCGTCGTAGCGGCTGGTGACCAGCTTGGCGCTCGCCCCGTGGGCCAGCAGGACGCGCAAGGTCTGCTCGTCGTTGGCGACTGCGGCAATCGTCACGGCGTCATACCGATCGTTATCCAACGCGGCCGTATTCGCGCCTGCCGCGATCAGCGCTGCAATGGCTGTCCGTTGGCGGGCGAAAGTTGCGACGTGCAGGGGCGTGCGGCCATTCTTGTCACCCAGCTCGATAGCATTGGAAGGGGCCTTGGACAGGGCCGCGATCGCCGCCACGTCGCCGTTTTGGGCTGCAGCGTGCAAGCCTGTGTACGCGGCGATTTCACGCGCAGACGGCGCAGTCTGCGCGCCCGCTGGCGGCGGCGCCATGGCCAGTGCAAGGATTGCCAGACCCGCAAACACCGCGCTGCGGTTCATGCCTGATTGCCCTGAAGTCATTTCATTTGATCCTTGATCTTGTCGAGTGCCGCCGTCCCACATTGCTCGTCGAGACGATGGCCAGAGCTACCGCTGTCGTCGCCATAGTCATCCCAAATTTTCAAAAGTTCATGAGGAAACGCCGGGCCGCTCCCAAGTTTCCTCACACCCCCTCGGGGGGCCTGGCGAAGCCAGGGTTGGGGGCTCTCATGAGGAAACGCCGGGCCGCTCCCAAGTTTCCTCACACCCCCTTGGGGGGCCTGGCGAAGCCAGGGTTGGGGGCGCTCATGACCCGCCCAGCACGGCTGTGGCAACCCACACGTAAAGCGGAATACCCACGAGGATGTTGAACGGAAAGGTCAGCCCCAGGGACATGCCGATGAACAAGGACGGATTGGCTTCGGGAATCGCATGGCGCACGACCGCCGGCACCGCGATGTACGACGCGCTGGCGGCCAGCACCATCAGCAGGCCACCATCGCCGGCCGACAGGCCGAACAGCATGGCCAACAGCAGCGCCAATGAGGCGTGCACCAGCGGCCCGACGATCGCATAGACCAGCACGAGCACCGACTTGCCACGCAGACTGCCCATGTTGCGTGCGGCCGAGAGACCCATGTCCAGCAGGAAAAACGCCAGCATGCCCTTGAAAAGATCGACCGCAAACGGCTGCATCGCCGCCTGCCCCTTGGCGCCGGTCAACAGACCCACCAGCATCGCACCGATCAGCAGCAGTTGTGCGCCGTCGGTCAGCGCCTCATGCAGAATCTTTTTCAGTGGCTGGCTGGTACCACCGGACATGTCCCGGCGCACCCGGTTCGCCAACACGACCGCCATGATGATCGCGGGCGACTCCATCAAGGCCATCGCCGCAGCCATATGACCGCCAAATGCGATCGCTTGGTTGTCCAGGTATTGCACGGCCGTGATGAAGGTCACGGCGCTGACCGAGCCATAGGTCGCCGCGACCGCTGCGGCGTCGAAACCACCGAGAACCCGGCGCAGCAACAGATAGCCCAGCGCGGGCACCAGCGCGGCAAGAATCAGGGCTGACAGCAGGCTCGTGACGACCTCGCGGGACAAACCGGAGTCGGCCAACGCGAAGCCACCCTTGAGGCCGAGCGCCATCAGCAGGTACAACGACAGGAAGCGCGCGATCGGCGCAGGAATCTCCAGGTTCGAGCGCATGAGGCCGGCCAACAATCCGAACACGAAAAACAGGATCGCGGGGTCTCGGAAATTGTCCATGCAGTGGGCGCGCGCCGGTCAAGCGGCATCGATCAATAAAGTCAAGGTGTCGGCGTGGGGCACGGCCCTGCCCGAACACGCGGTGGCACGCATTGTCGCTGCCCAACCATGCCACTGGCATATCGAGGCAGATGACATGCCCTAGCCGCGCTGCAAGCGGTGCAGCGTCAATTCCGGCAGGCAGTTGAGTCGCACGTCGACGACCGAGGCGCCGCATCCCACCGACGTATAACCCGCCATGGCGCGGTAACGCCAGGCGCCGCGCACATAGGCGCGCGGAGTGGCCGTGTCGACCAGGATCGGAATACCGCCCGGAAGGCAGACCTGGCCGCCATGCGTGTGGCCGCTGAGCATCAGGCTGACGCCCGCGTGCGCCGCCTGCCGGTAGGGCTCGGGCGTGTGCGACAACAGGATCGCGCAGGCACCCGGCGCGACATCGGCCATCGCCTTGTGCAGGTTGTGGGTGCGGAAAAAGTGCGCGTCGTCGATACCCGCCAACGCCAGCTCTGCGTCTGCGCGCCGCACCGCGACCATCTCGTTCATAAGCACCGGAAAGCCACGCGCCTCCATGCCGGGCAGCATACGGATCGAGTCGTGGTTGCCCAGCACCGCGTGCACCTGCTCGCCCAAATGGGGGCGCAGCCGCGCCAGTGCGTCGAGCACGCCCTGGTAGGGGCCATAACTGTGGAACCGGAAGTCGCCGGTCAACACGCAGGCGTCGAAACGGATGGCGTGGACGCGCTCGATCAGGTGATCCAGGAACGCGGCGTCCATGTCCAGGTGCGGGTCGCTGATGTGCAGCAGCGTGTAGCCATCGAATGCCGGGGGCAACAACGGCAGGCGCACCGTGTTCTCGCGCAGCTGGATATTGAGCACATTGCGTCGACCGCGCGCGCGCAGGCCACTGAGCGTGAGCCCGGCGCGGATCAGGCGGTGCGACAGCTTGGGAGCGGGAACACGTTCGCCCTCCAGGCCCAGGCGCTGGCGCAGATGCGTGGCGCCGATACGCGGCGCGAGCGCCGCCAGTTCGGATTGCTCGGTGGGACTGCAGTCGGACAATTGCATGGGGAATCAGCGGCCGAGGGGCCGAACCGATTGTCGCGCACGGCCGTCATGGCCACGGCGCCGTCCAGGCGCGTCACCGGGCCCGATGCTCGGACCGACCCTGCCGAGGGCCGGCCACGACCGAGATCAGCGGAACACGACCGTCTTGTGGCCGTCGAGCAGGATGCGGTGCTCGGCATGCCACTTGACGGCGCGCGCCAGCACCGCGCTCTCGGTGTCACGGCCCAGCGTCGTGAGCGTGGCCACGTCCATGCCGTGGTTGGCGCGGGCGACATCCTGCTCGATGATCGGACCTTCGTCCAGATCGCCGGTCACGTAGTGGGCGGTCGCACCGATCAGCTTGACGCCGCGGTCATGTGCCTGCTGGTACGGCCGTGCACCCTTGAAGCTGGGCAGAAAAGAGTGGTGGATATTGATGGCGCGGCCCGACAGCTTGCGGCAGAGGTCGTCCGACAGCACCTGCATGTAGCGTGCCAGCACCAGCAATTCACCGCCTTCGGCCTCGAACAGCTCCAGCAATTTGGCTTCGGCAGCCGCCTTGGTATCGGCCTTGACCGGGATATGGTGGAACGGAATGTTGTGGCTGGCCGCGATCTGGTAAAAATCCCGGTGGTTGGACACGATGCCGCGCACATCGATGGGCAACACGCCCGTGCGCCAGCGAAACAGCAGGTCGTGCAGGCAATGGCCGTGTTGCGACACCATGATGACAGTGGGAATCGGACGCGCCGCTTCGGCGAAACCCGCGTTCATCTTGAATTCCTGGGCCAGCGACGCAAATCGCTCGCGCATGTCGGCGGTCGACCGGTAGTCGGAATCCGCGAGCTCGAAACAGACCCGCATGAAAAACACGCCGGTGACGGCGTCGTCGAACTGTGCCGCCTCGACGATGTTGCCGCCCTGGGCCAGCAGAAAGCCGCTCACGGAATGCACGATGCCGGGACGGTCGGGACAGGACAGGGTCAGGATCAATCGCATGAAGGTGGTCCGGGGTAAGGTGGGATGGGGGCCCGAGAATATACGCGGCGCGGGGTGGTTTGCGCGGTAGTCTATGTTGTGGCAACCACGTCACATATGCAGATTGCGACAGGAAATAGGCTTGCGGCGCCGTGACGCTGGCGCACTATGCGTCGAGGCGGTCGCCCACGAACCGCAGCGTCACGAACCGGCCGCGCTTGCGCCATTGAGGCATGATGGCATCCCACGAACCGACCGCACGACCCCGCCCAATGACCTTGCTACCGCCCCGCCAACCGGTGGCGCCTGACGCCGCAGCCGGACGGCCGATGGCCGCGCGCGACATCGCCAGTCTGCCGGGGCCGCGTGGCTGGCCGCTGGTCGGCAACCTGTTGCAGCTCGAGCGCGAACGGGTGCACCACACGGTCGAGCAATGGGCGCAGCGCTTCGGGCCGGTGTTCCGCATCCGGCTGGGACCGGCGCCGTTTCTGGTGTTGGCGGACCATGCGGCCATCGGGGCCGTGCTGCGCGACCGGCCGGACGGATTCCGGCGCCCGCCCCGGCTCGACATCGTTTGGCGCGAGATGGGTTTTTCGCCGGGCGTGTTCGGCGCCAATGGCGAGGCCTGGAAGCGCCAACGCCGCATGGTGATGGCCGGCTTCGACCCGGCCCATGTACGCGCCTATGTGCCTGCCCTGTCACGCGTCACGCAGCGCCTGCGCCAGCGCTGGGCACATGCTGCAGAGCAGGGGCTTGCCATCGATCTGCAGGGCGACCTGATGCGCTTCACCGTCGACGCGATCGCCGGCCTGGCCTTTGGCGCTGAAGTCAACACGCTGGAATCGGATGAAGTCGTGATCCAGCACCACCTCGACAAGATCTTTCCGGCCGTCGCGCGGCGCATGCTCGCCCCCTATCCGTATTGGCGCCATTTCAAGACCCCAGCTGATCGCCGCCTGGACGGCGCAGTGCGCGAGGTGAACCGATCGGTCGCCGATTTCATCCAGAAGGCGCGTGCGCGTCTGGCCGACAGCGAGCAGCGGCGCGCGCGGCCGGAGAACCTGCTCGAGGCCATGTTGCTGGCCGCCGACGCGCCCGACAGCGGCATGGACGACCGGGACGTGGCCGGCAACGTACTGACGATGCTGCTCGCCGGCGAGGACACCACCGCCAACACGCTGGCCTGGATGCTGCACCTGCTGCAGCAGCATCCGGCGGTGCTGCAACAGGTGCAGCAAGAAGTGCGGCGCCTGGCCGCATCCTCGGGCGCTGGCCAGGCGCACGTGTTCTCGCACGACGAGATCGACCGACTCGACCTGCTGGAAGCCTGCATCCACGAAACCATGCGGCTCAAGCCAGTGGGGCCGCTCAACGTGCTGCAGGCGCTGCGCGACACGCAGATCGCCGGCGTGCGGGTCCCGGCCGGCACGATGGTGTGGTGCGTCATGCGCCACGACACCGTACGCGAGCAGCTTTTCACCGACGCACAACGTTTCGATCCGGCGCGCTGGATGGAGCCGGACCAGGGCAGCCCATCGGCCACCTCGGCCAAACGTGTGTCGATGCCTTTTGGCGCCGGCCCGCGCATCTGCCCCGGCCGCTATCTGGCCTTGCTCGAGATGAAAATGGCGATGGCCATGTTGCTCAACAGCTTCGACATCGCCTCGGTCGGCGTCGCCGACGGGTCCGAGCCGCGTGAAGTGCTGTCATTCACGATGGCGCCGGCAGGCCTGGTGATGCGGCTGAAAACACGCGCCGCCTGACGATCCGACTCGCGGGAGACGTCCGCGCGGCTCGCTCTGCCCACCTGCACACCTGCACATCCCACGGCTTCACCTTTCCGGAAACGGCGACGTCCGGCACCGCGCAGCGGGCAAGATGGACGCCCGACTTCCGACGCAGCCCACGATCCCCATGCCGCCGTAGTTTCACCGCCCTTTCATCGGACTGGCCTGTGGCAACCTGGCGGCGCATTCGGCCAAATAGCTGAGCCTGGCGGCGACGCCGATCGGGGCGGTGTGCTGCGGCTGGGTAAGGCCCAGAGCGTGAGAGGCAATCGAATGGGCCCACGACGGGGTGCCCAAGGGTGGCGGGCAAGGCGCAACGACTACGGCGTCCTTGGGAGCCCCGGCTCGCAGCTTGATGCCAACGCGGCGCAGACGGCGCGCGTCGCCATCAATGCCGGGCAGGATGCGGGTCGGTCACTGCGGGCCGCACCCGTCAGGGCGCAGTCGAAGCAACCTCGTCCAGGAACTGCAACAGCAATGCATTGACCTGCGCCGAACGCTCGCGCTGTATCCAGTGGCCCGCGCCTTCGAGGATGTGGCAGCCGCGCAGACCCGGCAAGGTGCTGGAAAAACGTTCGATCTGCGCCATTGACGCCGGAAACCGCAGCACGCCGTCGCGCGCGCCGGCGATGAACATCGAGGGCTGGTGGATGACGCCTCCGCGCCAGGGCGCCAGCAGTTCAGCGTTCAGGCGCAGGCAGCGGTACCAGTTCAGGCCACCGCGAAAGCCGGCACGGCCAAATTCGGCGGCGTAATACGCCACGTCGGCATCGGTCATCCAGGGCGGCAGAACCTCGGGGTCGACGGTGTTGGCCAGGAAACCGGCGCCCGGCGCGAGCATGCCAAAGCTGGCCTGGCCCGGCGCGTCGCCGGAGCCGCTGAAATGGATGCGCCGGATCGATGCTGGGACGTCGCGCTCGAATTCCGCCTCGGCCACGCCCGGGGTCTGGAAATACTGCATGTAGAAATCCCGCACGCCCTGCTTTTCCAGCGCGCCGATCAGGTCGACCTTCCAGGGCGGCGCATAAGGCACGCTCATGCCGACCACCGCGTGAAACAGGTCGGGCCGCAACAGCGCCGCGTGCCAGGCCACCGGCGCGCCCCAGTCGTGGCCAACTACCACCGCTCGGCTCTCGCCCAGTGCCTTGAGCAGGCCGACCATGTCGCCAACCAGGTGCAGCAGCGTGTATCGGCTGGCGTCCTGCGGTGCGTCGGTGCCGCCATAACCCCGCATGTCGGGTGCGACCGCACGATAACCTGCTGCGGCCACTGCCGCCATCTGGTTGCGCCACGAATACCAGCTCTCGGGCCAGCCATGGCAGAAAAGCACCAGCGGCCCTGTGCCCTGGCTGGCGAAGCGCATGCGGATATCGTCGAGTTGCAGGGTTTCGAGCACAGGTTCGGTCATGGAGATATTTCCAGTAGCTGGAGACGGATTTGTCAAGATACCACCGAGTGTCATGCAGGGCGCGAGGAGAGCCGGGTGGTAAAAGCTCGCGGGTGTGGCCGCCGGGCTGAAACTGCATGGATTCTTCCGTTTTGACCGTGCGTATTCTTCGACGTTCGTCTTCTTCGAATCATCGTCTTTGACGCGTCTTCTTCGGGCTGCTGAACGTCTTCTTCAAACTACGCCCGAGGGCTTGTACGTGGTCGATGTGACTGCCGGATGACCCGGTGCAGGAACGACCATGGCGAAGGCGGGACAGGGTAAGTGCTTGTGTTGCAACGGTTTATTCGATCCCTACCCCCGCAACATCAATCGTCAGAGGTATTGCTCAAACACCGAATGCCGTCTGGCCAGGAAACGGACGGTATTGGGTCAGGCCTATACCTTACATAGTGCTTGACCGAAAACCCCATCCCCCCAATGACAGCAGGCTGTTTCGCGAAACGAAGATTTCCAGAAAGACGGAG
>ENA-ORBV01013182-ORBV01013182.1-microbial-mat-metagenome-genome-assembly--contig:-NODE-13182-length-12598-cov-5.067566_pt1 | contig 12598 bp, 16 predicted proteins | sample MGYA00237777_ERZ505514 | MGnify/ENA primary metagenome ERZ505514 (study PRJEB26160, sample SAMN06269048) | microbial mat metagenome | isolation source: Oligotrophic lake microbial mat | place...
GCAGGGCTGCCGGCTCCCAGCGGTACTGCCTGGGGGTGACCTCGGTCCAGCGGGCGGGGGAGAGGGTCATGCCTGACGAAGCTCCGGCTTAGAGCGGGGTCCGGCACCTTTGCCGCTGCGTATCCACGCATCGACTTCACTGATCTGGAATCGCCAGATTCGCCCAGCGCGGTGGGCCGGGAACGCCTTGCGTGGAATCCAGCGCAGCACGGTGTCCTCGGCAACCTGCAGATGGGCCGCGATTTCACTGATGGTGGACCAGGGCTCGGGGCGCATCGAGGAGGGCTCCATCTGCCAGGCGGACCTGTCGGCGCAAGTCGCCGTGGGTCGCCGAGGGAGAAGCACTAGAAGCGCAGCTGGAGTCGCCGCAAGCTCTGGCGGTGTCGTCACTTCAAGGCTCGAAACGCGGGGGGGGACCGGTCGCTCTTGTCACTCGTCATAGAACACCCGACCGAAGTTGCTGTTGTCGCCCTGCAGGCTGTTGCCGAAGTTGGCGTTGGAGCCGTGGAGATCGCTGCTGGTGGTAGGTCCACGGCCCTGCTGCGAGGTCCTAGCGTGGGCCAAGGCGACGATGGCTGCTACGACGATCGCCAAGCCCAGGCATACCAGCAGGACGAGGAGGAGCGTCATCACCCCCCATCTCCACCACGACCTGGGGGTCCAGCCAATCCCCAACTTCAGGACTGAACACCCCTTCGACGCGAGCACGCAGGGACTTGCCAGCGTCGAGCAACCGGACCAGGACGGTGTTGTGGCACCGGGGGATGTAGCCGACCTTGCGCCCGGCTAGGTGGATGGCGATGGCGTCGGGATCGTGCGGGTTCTTGGGCTCGCGGTCCAGAGCCAAGGTGCCGGTCTTGGCCAACTGCTCGCCGGTATCTTCGTCGCAGTGGTGGCCGGTGCCGGTGACCTCGCAGTGCAGGAGGTCGATGGTCTGGGTCAGAGGCAGCGGGACGCTCAGGCCATGCCCGCCGATGACGCTGATGGAGTTGCCGGGCATGGTGATCAGGGACATGGTGATCAGGGACATGGCTCAGTTCCAGATCGGGTCAGAGGTGGGGTACAGCGCATCGAGCTTGGCCTGCCAACGGGTGGCCGCCTCGCGCCAGGACGCCTCTTGGGCCTGGAGCTCACCGATGCGGGCGGCAATCCAGGTCGGGTCGGCCAGTTCACGGCGGATCGACAGCGGCGGTCGCTGCTCCACGGCGACGCTGGCGGCCGAGATGGCGAGCATGATCAACCCTGCTTTCTTGAGGCTAGGACACTCGGCGTATTCCACGGTAAGTCCCTGAACCCGACTGGCGGCCGTCCTCGGCCAGCGCCACCATTCCACTCACCGGAGCCGCCAAACCCAGCCATGAGGTCGAACTCATCGGCCTCGTGCAGGTAGTGCCAGGCATCGGCTGCGATGCAGACCAGCGCTCGCTCGTCAGCGAGGCTGTCGCGTTCGCCCCGACGGGTCGGGTCGTCCATGTCCACATCCTCAAATTCATCGGCGAGATCGTATTCCCAGATACCGCCGGCATACTCCTCCATGCGCGTATCCCGTAACTGGCGGCAAAACTCCTGGTAGAGGTTCCGCTGCAAGGTATTGGGCGACTGGTCATCGAAGCGGAATTCCGCCGGCATGCTGTCAGGGCGGGCTGAGCCGACGGAACCGAGGTCCCAGAGCACGGTCAGGCAGCGGGCTGCGGACAGGTTGATGAGGGCGATATGGCGAGCCCCCGTCCGCGACGCGAGCGAGTTCGCCGGCGGCGGTAGGCCGAGCCGTCCGATGTACGAGCAGGTCGCCGTATAATAGGCGCGGGCGGCGTGGAAAGGAGGTCGCGGATAGGTGGCAGGATACCAGCCCATGTCAGTCTCTCCTGGAACGGCCGGGGGCGTAGATGCGGCCCAGCGAATGGTGGCTAAGCTGCCAGGTTCCCGTGGGCGGTTCAGGGAAGTTCCCGGGCCGGTGCCGCTCGCAGGCATTGGCTGTCACCTGCTGCGCTGCGACGTGTTGGTCGTGAGCGAACCGGGCGTCGACGATGCCCTGCAGATCGTCCAGGAAGACGAGGACGCTTGGCGACGCTTCCAGGATGATGGCCCAGTTCTGCCGCAGCATACCGACCACCTTGCACCACCGCGGTGATGAAAGACCGCCATGCGCAGTGGTCTCTACCACGCAGGCAAGCACGGCCGCGTCCAGGGCAGGCATGGCGCTGTTCACGCTGCCTCCGTCAACCTGGCGCGTGCCGAATGGCGCCGGGTGTAGGGCCGGGTAAAACCTTTCCGCGTCCGCCACGCCGCTCGCTGCTCTTCAGCTCGCTGCGCTAGATTGGCGTACGCTTGCGCCTCGGTCAGCACGGTGCGAATGGCCCAGGTGTCACCGGCACGCGGCGTCACCGGCAGGTAGAGGCGAGCCAGGCCAGCGGTGGTGGGCAGTTCCAGGCACAGCATCAGATCCGCGCCTGCTTGCTGCGCTGCCACTTCGGCGCGAGCAGCAAGACGAGCGAGCCACAACCCCGCGGCGAGGCCATGGCCAGCTGCGAAAGCCAGGGCAGGAAAGCGCTCGTGCAGGCGTGCGATGGCGTGGCGGGTGGCGAGGTAACGGGGCATGGCAGCGTCCTCCGGTGCTGGCCCATCGTAGGCGGCGGAGAGCTGCTGGGTGCAGTGGGCGTTGCATGTACGTCGTTGCCAATGGGCGCATTTGGACTCATTGGCTGGGTTGGCGCGCGGCCGCGAAGTCCAATCCAACGTGCAACCGCCACTGCGCCCAGCGGTCAGCCCACGCCCACGATCGCCACCATGGTCATCCCACTCGCACCGATCCTCGTCAGCATCGTCTTCGTCGCCGTCTTCGCCTGCATCGCAGCCGTGGCTGCCGAGGGAATGCGATGATCACCGCCATCATCAAGGACATCATCAAGGACAGGCACCGGCTTACCTAAGGCTTTGCACTTGTCCCATGTAGTGCATCGTCCGTTGGGGGAGGCTGTAAGTCGTTGAACCACAACGAAACTTAGGTGCATGTCCTGGGTCTAAGGTTGGGAACCTGGCACCGGATTGTCAACCGCTCCCATCGTCAGGCCGAGACGAGCGTGATGCGCTGGGCTGGTCGGGCCTGCGATGCCGACCGACCGCCGACAACCCGGCGCGAGCGGCCACGCTTGGGCAGCAACACGTTGACCTCCAGCTTTCCGCCAAGGGCCTCGACGTAGCGCTGCAAGGCGCTGACCGTGACGTTGGGCCGACGCTCCAGCTTCGACAGCGCCGCCTGCGACACACCCATCGCATCCGCTACCTCCTGCTGGGTGACGTGCTGCGCCTCGCGGATCTGCGCCAAGCGCAGGCCGGCGATCTTCTCCTGGGCGCGACGCCGGATCTCGGCTCGCTCCTCGGCGGTGAACATCTCGGAGAGAACGGTGTCGAGCTTCTTCATGGCTTTGCTTTCTTGAGGTGTTCCAGGTGTCGGTCGAAAATGGCATCGGCCTGCTTGATGAGCGCCGCGTAGAAACGCTCCTTCTTCTGTCCGGCCTTGTCGCCGCCGATGAGCAGCACAGCCCGGCGGATAGGGTCGAAAGCGAAGAGGATGCGGTAGGCGTTACCACCCGAGGTCGTGCGCAACTCCTTCATGTTGCTGTGCTTTGAGTCCTTGATGTGGTCCACCTGCGGTCGGCCGAGCTGTGGCCCGACCTCGCGCAATACCTCGAGGTCTACGGCGACCGCCTTCTTCCCCTCGTGGGGGATACCGGCGAGCCATGCCTGGAACTCAGGCGCAACGAGTACCTCCCAGGTCATGGCCTCTGTATAACCTAAAGGTTATGGGGTGCAATCCTCGTGTCGGCAGCCCCGTCGCAATCTCCGGCATCGCCAGGTCGTAGTCCTCCTTGAGCCGCCCCGGCACAAGCCGCAGGTATATCTTGGTGGTGTCCAGCGACCCATGATCCATGGACTGCAAGATAATCCGCTCATCTGCCCCGGCCCGTGGCAGATGGACCTCGATGTTTTGCTAGGGGTTTCCAGTCGAGCGACCCCAAACCCGAACAAACTCGGCCACAAGCCGCATGTCCTCGGCCTGCTTCGGATCGATCACGATTGGTGTGAACGCCGGGTTGTCCGGCAGCAGAGAGATGCCCGTGTGGCGCCAGCTGTCGCTGGTGGCAGCCTTCTGACTGCGGTACCGCTTCACCGTGTAGCGGCCGCCGTGCTCAGGGTCGCTGATAGCGTGGTGGACGACCAGGACGACGCGACCCTCCCGACTGCCTGCTGGCATGGGGCGGAACAGGCACCACGACCCGTCTGGGATGGTCGGCTCCATCGAGTGCCCGCTGACCTGGGCCAGGAACGAGCCATCGGCTATGCCCTCTCCAGATCGCGGCACCCAGCCGAGCTCCTCGGCAGCCTGGTCGGCACTAAAGTTCCCCGCTGCGGCGGCGATCTCGCGAACAGGAATCCACTGACCTGCAGCCTGGTCAGGTTGCAACTCGCGGACGAAACCCGCCGGCAGGCCGCTGACAGAGCCCACGGGCAGCACGGGCTCGATGGCCCCGCCACCGATCGGAACGGCCGACCATGTCCCAGCCGCGCATGACAAGCGAACCCGGTGGTCGGTGCCAGGCATGCCGGCTTGCATTCCAAACCAACTGCGGAGCAGATCTGGCAACTGGTTCGCGGTAGCACCCTCGGGCATGGCGACGTTGCAGGCCACTGTGACGAAGCGGAATGACCAGCGTGCGCCGTCGGGCAGCACCACCTGGGTCGGCCCTGTTGGACGTCCTGGCGCCTCCTCTCGGCTGGGGACGAACAGGATCGGTCGGCCGCCTGCGTGGGAGACCTTCGCCTCGATGACTCCGTCCTGGGCCTGTCGCGGCAGGCGCCTGGCGGCATAGTCAGCGAGGCGCCAGTCCACGATCTCGCTCGTCATCCGCACCAGAGCCGGCAGCAGCTCCGGCCTAGCCGTCAGCTTGTTGCGGATCTGGCCCTCGGTGACGGACAGCCAGGGTTCGAGATGCTCGATCGGCCACCCCTGCCACCACGCCGCCCAGCGCTCGATGGGGGCATTGCGATGGTCCGGCAACGCCTTCGTGGGCTGCAAGTCGCCACGAAGGGCCGGATGACCGAGGAGATAGGCCCGGGCCTTTTCAGCATGGGCCAGGAGGTCCTCGCCAGTCAGCAGGGCGTCGGCGTCGATCAACGTACGTAGGACGACCATCTTCCAGCTCTTGGTCAGGCTGGTCTTCTCGACCCAGGACAGCCAATCGGCGTGCTTGGCGAAGACATCCTGTTCCTGTTGATCAAGGTTGCCCTCGGAGGCGACGAAGGCGAACCAGTGATCGTGCTGGGCCTTCAAGGTCTGGGGCAGGTACCCCCGGTGGAGCAGCTCCGTCGGTGTCGGCCGACGCTCCAACTCCTCGCGTAGCGAACGGTAGGCGTCGATGACGGCTCCGCCTCCGGTGGGTAGGAGGCGGCGGAGGAGATCCTTGGCCTCGAGCTCGACGTCGACCAGGCAACCGGGAGGGAGCGCGATCGGGTCACCCTCGAGGAGATGGCGCAGATCGTTGTTGTTGCCATCCAGCCCGGCCAACGCCAGAAGGTGGCGGACCCGCCAACCGAACACCCGATGGTTGCCGACGAAGTCGATGACGGTCAGCCGCGGCTTGTCTGGTGCCGTGCGCAAACCGCGTCCGAGCTGCTGGGTGAAGATGACTGCCGACTCGGTCGGACGGAGCATGACGACGCGATCGACGGTTGGCAGGTCGACACCTTCGTTGAACAGATCAACAGCGCACAGCGCCTGCAGCCGGCCATCAGCCAGATCGCGGAGAGATCCGTCCCGGTCGTCCGATCCCGGACCCGTGTAGACCGCGGCCGCCCTCACGCCCCGGCGGCGCAGCCAGTCGCGGGCGAAGCGGGCGTGTCGCTGGCCACAGCAGAACACCAGAGTCCGTTGGCCCGGGAGCCGCTCCAGGGCGCTCCAGAGCCGGTCCATGCGCGGGCTGTCGATGAGCCGCTGCTCCAGCTCGGCGTCATCGAAGCGTCCATTCTTCCAAGGGATTTGCGTGTAGTCGGTGTCGTCCTTGAGTCCGTGATAGGCGAACGGAACCAGCGCGCCCTCGCGAATGCCTTCGCTGATACCGATGTCGCAGGCCATCACGTCATCGAAGATGGTGGCCACGTCCCGCCCGTCGGCGCGCTCTGGGGTCGCCGTCAGACCGAGCACGAAGCTGGCCTGCAAGCGGTCCAGTACGCGTCGCCATGTCGGGGCCTCAGCGTGATGGACCTCGTCGACGATGGCGTAGTCGAAGTGCTCTGCCGCCAAGCGAACCAACACGTCGGGACGCGCCAGCTTCTGAACCGAGGCGAGTACGAGGCGGCCGGACAGATCGCCGGCATCGCCCAAGCACCAACTCTCCTCGCCGGTCGACCAGTTCAACGCCCGGCGGATGGTGGCGGCTGCCTGTGCGAGAATCTCGGCCCGGTGGGCGATGATCAGGATGCGAATGGGACGGGTTGTTGCGGTAGAGACCTGAAGGGCATCCAGGGCGCCCAGCACCGTCTTGCCCATGCCTGTCGCCACGACAGCCAGGGCGCGGCGGTATCCATCGTTCCGCAGGACAGCCAGCTGCCGAAGAGTCTCGATCTGCCAGGGGCGCGGTTGCCAGGGCGCGTCTTCCGGTTCGGGATCGGTGCCAATCGGCTCGACAGCTGGCACCGGAACGCGGGTCGCGTAGCGGTCGATCCAGGCCAGGTCGATGGTACTGGCCTGCTCCCATAATGTGGAGAAGGCCTGTTCGACGGCCGCGCAGGCGGGTTGCCGATCCAGTGAGGTGGCCCGCAGGTTCCACTCGACACCTGAGACCAGTGCTGCCCGGGACAGGTTGCTGCTGCCCACCCAGACGACGGTGCGGTCGGGACGCTGGATGCGCCACGCCTTCGGGTGAAAGCTCGTCGGTCGACCGGGGAGGCGGGCGACCTCGGCTACGCGTATAGCGCATGACGCTGTCGCGGGCCAATCCGGGTCGTGCAGCCCGGCCAACGCGAGCAGGCTGCGTAGTGCTACGGGCGAGGAGATACTCAGGTAGTCACCAGCAAGGATGCGGATCTTGGCTCCATCGCGCAGGCAGGCCAACATGGCGGGTTTGATCAGCGCGACGCCGCTGGGCTGAACGAAGGCAGCCAGGATGTCGACTGCGATGGCCCCGGGCAATTCGGGCAGCAGCCGCTGCAGAAACGGGTCCTCGGGATGTCCGAGGCAGAGATCAGCGCCAGTAGGGCTGGGACTAGCGAGGTAGTTCCCTTTCCCGGGGATGACATGCCGGACCCCACCACGCGGATCTGCAGCATCGCCATGCCAGCGGGGGATGACATGCACATGCAGGTGGGGCACGGTCTGCCCGGCTGCCGGTCCCGCGTTGAGTCCGATGTTCCAGCCGTCCGGTCGCGGCGTGAGGGTTCGTTCAAGCAGCGACTTCACCTCCCCGACCAGCGCCATGACCGCGGCCTGTTCCTCGGGCGAGGCGTCGAACCATGTTACCACTTCGCGCTTGGTGATCACCAGCGTATGGCCAGGGCACACCGGGAAGCCGTCGGCGACAGCGAACGCCAGGGCGTTACTGGCGATCCAGGCCGAGGCAGGCATGGTGGAGAAGGGACTCACGGGGTCATGCTGGAACTGGACCGGATTCAATCTCGCCGTTTTTCCCTAGATGCCAAGGCACGACGCTTGGCTCTGTCTTCACCGTCATCGAGCAGGACTCCAGCGCTGGAACAGGGCTTGGGGAATCGGCTCAGTCATCTGCCAGATCAGGGTCATTGGCTTGCTGCCTTGATGCTCCAGGCAGCGAGCAAGCGGTCCCATGGCGCGAAATGGCAAATGCTTCCGCTCCTGGACAAACAACACGAAACGCCAGCCGTTATCAGGTGCCTCTAGGTAGCGGCGGCCGACCTCACTGGTGGGGGTTGTCCCAGATTGGGTCTGCCACTGGAAGCGATCTGGGGCGAGTGCGCAATCAAGGTACGCAATGCGCCCATGAAAGCCTTCCGTCTTGTCCAAGGTGACAAAGAACGCCTCCACTTTATCGCTGCGAATCCGCTCCACACCGGCATTGGACAGGCGTGCCTGGCCATCGCCCTGCAACCCAAGGGCGGCGAGGATCTCGCGGCGGCCGTAGCTGGCATGAAGACAAAGCGGTACATCTGGAAATCCCGGCAGGGGACGCGATTCTAGGTCGCTACGTTCATCAAGCAGTGTCGCCAGATCGCCGAGTTCCTGACGGATGGCTGGAGCGCCCTCCAGGCGCGCGAGAAGGGCCGGGCCACCTCCAACCCCTGCCTTGTCCATCATCTGATATGCGAGCATGCGGAGGCGTCGAGTTTCAGCCTCATTGGACGGTTGGTACGCGTCGCCTACCTCAGCGACGCGCCGGTAGCAGGCTAACTGGTCGGGATCATCGGTATGCAGTAACCAGCCAAGGCGTCGGCCGAGGTCGTCATCATTAGGCCCAGTGGGCAGGGTTGGCAGCTGACAGGCCCGGCGCAGGGCCGTCCAGCCACTACCGCCTTTGCGATCTGGATAGACATCCGCAACGTCGAGTGCCTGGTCGGTCAGGAATCCAGCAAGGCCGATGTTCCGGTCTCCACTCAGGCAGGTATAAGCCCGCAACTCTGTCTGGAGACGGCGCCATCCCTGCTGCATGGCCAGTCGCAGCGAGCGCAAAACCTGTTCACGCGTTTGCGGTTCTAGATGGATGTGGCAGCCAGGGGGTAGACGGTCGAAGCCACGATCGACAGCGTCGAGCAGTTCGCGACGGTTGAGGCCTGTGATCGGCCCGAGTAAACGGTCGAAGCGGAACTCCTCGCGGTGACGGCCAACGAAATCGAGCACCAGACAGGATTCCTTGTGACAACCGCCTGCCTCGTGGTGGCGCAAGCCGCGGCCGAGTTGCTGCTGGAACACCACGGGGCTCTGGGTCGGTCGCAGAAACAGCAGCGTGTCGATGCTGGGGATGTCGATGCCTTCGTTGTAGAGGTCCACCGTAGTCAGCACGGCAACTTCGCCCCGGGCTAACCGCTCAGGCGCGGCCGCACGCTCTGCGGCCGGCGTCTCACCGTAAACGCAAGCCGACGGAATGCCGGCGCGGGTAAATGCCTCGGCCATGTACTGGGCATGGGCTACGGAAATGCAGAAGGCGATGGCCCGACTATGCCGCGGGTTGCCAACTTTCCCCTGCCAGGCTGCGATGATCGCTCGGGCGCGGATTTCGGGCGCAGCCATGATTACGGATTCGATCTGTGCGGCTTCACCTGGCCGTCCCCATTCCACGCGGCTCAGATCAAGGTCGTCGTCACAGCCATGGTACTCGAATGGCACAACGAGCTGCTGATCAAGCGCGTCCCACAGTCGCAGCTCCACAGCAGGACCGCCATCAGGTCGTGCATCAAACAAGGGCATGATTGAATGCCCGTCGCAGCGCTCAGGAGTGGCGGTTAGGCCGAGTAGGATGCGTGGTCGAAGGCTGCTGACCACGTGCTCGAAGCGTGTGCCCTGTCCCATGCGATGGCACTCGTCGATGATGACGGTGTGCCAGCGTTCTGGCTGAGCGAGCAGGTTGCGGGCAACGACGCTGTCGATGGTTGCGAACACGTGGTCGAGACGATCCGGTTCATGGCCGCCGCCAAGCAAGGCTCCGATCCCGCTGATGCCTAGAGGGCGAAGTACGGAGCGGAAAGTGGCCAAGGCTCGCTGCAGAATCTCAATCCGATGGGCGATGAACAACAGGGTTGGCGGACTACCGACCTGCTCGCAGGACCGGCGGTAGTCGAGAGCCGCCACCACCGTCTTCCCGGTTCCGGTGGCAGCGACGACAAGATTCCGGTAGCGACCGTGCCTGCGTTCGCTCTGCAGACGCTCTAACATGAGCCGCTGGAATGGCCGCGGCACCCAGTCAAAGGCTAGTATGTGAGCGTCATCGCTCCGCGCCCCTGAATCATGTCGTTCGCGCCGCAGAGCTGCTTGCAGAGCAGAAACATGCGTCGGATCGTTGGCGTTGAAGTGTTGGAACTCTGGGTCCTGCCACAGACACTCGAACTCGGCTGCAGCACGCGCAAATAGACTAGGCTGGGTACGCTGCGGTACCTTCACCGTCCATTCGATACCGCCCATCAGGGCGGCTGCTGACAAGTTGGCAGAGCCTATGTATGCAGACCCGGAGCAACTGTTGCGATGCAGAACCCAGGCCTTGGCGTGCAGGCGCGTCCGACTGCCATCGAGCGATACGCGAACTTCTGCGCCAGGCAGTCGGGCCAGCTGTGCTACCGCCTCAGCATCGGTGGCTCCGGTGTAGGTCGTTGTCAAGACACGCAGGCGTAGGCGGGGCTCGCCATTCGGGCCTACTGCTGTCGCCTCGTTCAGGATGTCGAGCAATCGTCGCACGCCCGAACGGGTGATGAAACTCACCAATACATCTGCGCGATCAGTTGTGCGCAGTTCGCGCCGCAGTTCGCTAAGCAAGGCGGGTTCGCCGCGGCCAGCGGTGAATAACCAGGGCTCCATCAGACCAGTCGCCGGCAATAGGGGCGGTGTCTGTTCCTGGTGGATGCTGTCGAGCACGCGCAGCGGTCGTGGAATAGCCGCCTCAGACCGTAGGCCAGCGATCAGGCCATTGATGAGGTCAAGGGCTCGCGTTGCGCCTTCCTCGCCGTCGGCCACGGCATCGAGATGGTTGGACAGTTCACGCCTCAGAACGTCGATCAGACGCGGGACGACATCATCCGCGGGGCAGGGTCGCAGTGCTGCCAGCCAGCCGGCAGGAAGATGCTCCAGCGCCAGAGCCGTTGATTCATCTAGTGTCAGATCATATGCGCCAAGCGGCAGTACATCAGCGGGCATGGACTGATGGTCCTATGAGCATGGTGACTGCAAGAGCGGCGCTCGCCGCACGCCTCCCACGAACCGGATCAGCACCATGCCAGCGCAGGCAGCGCCGGCGATCAGCGCGCGGGTCCTGGGGTCCGTGTCGTAGCCGCGCCCCTATCTCCCGACAATTAGGATGGCCGATTAGCGACAATTAGGATGGCCGGTCGTGCCGTTGTCGAGGAGGCCCCCCCCACCAGCGTAGCTGTGGGGGGGGGTCGCGCATGCCCGGCAGGCACATCACCAGGTCGGTGTCTGTCATCTCCCGACCGGGATGGCAAGTTCGGATGACAACGAAGCTGGCTTGTTCATGGAGTCGCAGGCTGATCTGATCTTTTGTGATAGGCTTGGCCGTATGGCGCACGCGTCTGTGCTTGGTCGCGGCCAATGCTGATTCAGGGCGCTATCGAGGCCGTCCGCGACCGTCGCTTCGCGGCGTCGACTTGCTGATTGATGGCCTCGACGAGGTCATCAATGGGCAGTCCCAGCGCCGCTCCGCACAGCAACCACAAACTGACGCGCAGGCGAAGGGGCAGGGATCGGGCGGTGGCCAGGGACAGAGGCGGATCGGACATGGGAGAGGGCAGGTTGGCCACTGGGCATGATCCGCCAGAGCGGGAGACGTCTGGTGTGCCCGACAGTCGACCATTGCGAAACTACCCATCCTGGGTATAGTGCGGCCATGCTCTTTGTCGAAGCTCGGCCCTTTGCCAAGCAGCGCCCCAAACTCATGACCGACGAGGAGTTTAAGGATCTCAAGACGCACCTCGCTGCCTACCCGGATGCCGGGGACGCGATCCCGGGCGCTGGAGGGTTCCGCAAGTTCCGCTGGGCGAACAGCCAGCGCGGCAAGGGTAAGCGCAGTGGCAGCCGGACGATCTACCTGCATGTTGGCCTCGTCGAGACCATCCACCTCCTGGCCATCTACGACCACGAGGAGAAGGACGACCTGACCGCGTCCGAGCGCAAGGAACTCGCCGGGTACGCCAACGAACTCAAGTCCCTCGCCAGAAAGGCGCGCACTCCATGAGCCGTATCATGACCGACCTCCGCGACGCCGTAGCGTCCATCAAGGAGCACCACGCCGGGAAGATCACCTTGCGCACCTCCACTGTGCCCAAGGCCAAGCCCATCGTGATGACGGGATCGCATGTGCGCCGCATCCGCGACAGCTTCAAGATGTCCCAGGAGGTGTTTGCCCGCTGCCTGCACACGCCGCGGCGGACGCTGGAGAAGTGGGAGCAGGGCCTCGCCAAGCCCACCGGGACGGCTGCCGCGCTGCTGACCCTGGTCGAGCGTCGCCCAGATGTCCTTGAGGAACTAGCCGCGATTTGAGGTCAGAAGAGCCGTTGGACATAGTCGGGCGAACCGGCCACACGGGCGTCCCGTACGCCCAGCACCAGTGGTGCTGCTGACGTTGAAAAAAGGCCAATGCTGCCGTGGCCCTTGCCGATGATCCCCATCAGCTGGGCCACGGAGCATTGGCCATGAGCCAGCATTCTCTCCTTTCCTTCCAACGCCATCTGCAGGCGCAGGGCAAGCGCCCGGGCACGCAGGAGCAGTGCGTGTCGATCCTGGCGCGGTTGCTGCGCTGGGTCGACGTGCCGGCCGAGGCGGTGACGGCCGATCATGCCTACGCCTTCCTGGTGGATCGCGGCAACGAGTTGGTCTGTCGGCGTCGTGGTTCAACGTGATCTTCCATGC
>ENA-ORBV01013184-ORBV01013184.1-microbial-mat-metagenome-genome-assembly--contig:-NODE-13184-length-12596-cov-5.545651_pt1 | contig 12596 bp, 5 predicted proteins | sample MGYA00237777_ERZ505514 | MGnify/ENA primary metagenome ERZ505514 (study PRJEB26160, sample SAMN06269048) | microbial mat metagenome | isolation source: Oligotrophic lake microbial mat | place...
CTGCTAATGCGGTCAAAACAGAAGATTCCAACAATGACCAACGGTCGCAACACACAATCTACTGCCACTAACAGTCGACACACATGCGGTCTGGCCAACTGAATGCGGCACACTCCGACTAACATCGCAGAACGTGGCATGCTCCGACTGCTCAGTCAAGAATGCGAGTCGTGTGGACGCACATGACAGTCATCCTACGGTGAATCAGCACGGTTCACGTTGAAGCAACAAGCGAACGCTGCTTGAAATTCCGAAAGGAACGGTGCTGAAATGCAGTGCAATCTGCTCCCACCATCCTCCCACATGCGTCAATTAACACCATTGCGAGTCACTCCACCGTTACACAATGCTCATGAATCGTGGGGGGGAGAGAGAAGAGGAGCATGTCTGCAGTGAAACAGCAGTGGAAGCTGCAGATGCGAAAATTTGAAACCCACCCACCAGACCCTAAGCATCAGTCATCCTGGCAATTGACACGTGCACTACTAACTAATTAACATGATGCTAACTCGTTGCTCGCTCCATAACTCATGGGAGAGAATGCAGCACCCTAATTGTGTGCCAGAATTGGACTGGTTAAAACATCCTTTTGTCATAGACTTGCCGGGTCAAAATGGCATAGTGCAAATGGGATCTCTTTATCAGCCAAAAGTGAAGTCCATTGAAGTTTGCATTCTGAGTGTGGACATATGTAGGTTGCTGTAGATTTGCAACATCTTGCACGAACGATTGTCTGAGCTCCATGGACACATCCAGCAATGACACTTTTCCTCGTTATGGAATTGTTTTCTCTTGCAATTTCAATTCACTGTTTTCAATTTGTTTTGTTGTGTGTTTTGACCAACCCTTTCACGCCATCATCAATTTGCTTGTTGATTTGTCCCTCAGCTTGTTGCTGTTGCATTCTGTTTGCTTGCTACAGCACAGAGTTGTCCATGTGTCTTCCTTTGTCATTGTAGAAGCAGAGTTCAACTAACTCCCCTCCCTTTTTTGTCAATGGTGGACACATGCAACATTGAACCATTCAGTTGATGTTCAGTTGCGTTAACAATCACACATTTGCTCACATTGCAGCACAACACTCTTCATGGAACTCATCCTTGTGAATCCCTCTGGTCAGGGTGGATCTGAGAGTTAGAGTTTACATCATTCTTGTTTTAGAGGATTGTGACCATGTGGCATTCCTGGGCAACCAGATAAAATGATGGAACACTTTGTTCTTACTGTGCAGCATTGCTTTAATGGTGTTCTTTGCATTTTTTGCTCCTAGGAAATTCCCACTCAAGCTATGTTTTCCTTTGAGCACCAATGCTGCCCACAGCAATAAATAGATGCATCTTCAGATTGTAGATGTAGCATGCTTTGCCTTCAATTTGTTGAGTTATCTTTAACATGCCGGCACACCATGGGATGTAGCTAAACCCTTGTCCTGGACAAGAATCTAAGAACAGAATGAACATGCATGTGAATTTAAGATCCAGTGGCAAAACATAGGCTAAAGTTTTATGTTTTCTAAGTCTACAGTATGAACCTCTGCTCTTGCATGTATTGTTTTGCAATTTTGACAACAACATCAGCTACTTACTTTGGAGCATTGAGGGGATGATTTTCCTGGGGACAATCGAGAATCAATGAAGGAGATTGCAAACAGTAAATGCAAAACATTAGCCATACAATCTTTCATTTGCCCTATGGTGGTTTTATTTTAGCTGCTTCAATAGAACAGATGAAGGTTATTTCCTTATTTTGCCAATTACACTTACAATCTTGACAATTCACTTGCTTAGATACAACCCATATCTGTCCAATGATGAACAGACAACTCGACTGATATGGTACCAACATCATTACATGGTACACCTGTTACGGGGGGAAACGATTAAATGCAACGTGAAGACAAGATCCATGTAGAGAGTTTGTCGAAGCTAAATCGTTTAGACTTTGTTTTCTATCTACTAAAATGAAAAATGGTTGTATGTCCCGGCCACGATCAATCAAAAGGCGAGGCTTTGAAGCTGTCTCCCAGTCGTGGCGGTGACGGCTTGGGTTTTTGTGTTGAGATTATCTATTGTATGAGGTTCACGTTATGAATACGTTCCGATCTGGTGTTTAGTCGATTAGACAGTGGACAGATCCAAGTTGGCAAGGACGCGGGGATTGTGAGGAGTGAGGATTCCACTAACAGCAGCATGCGACGAGGATGTGAGGTCGGCCACAGAGTGACTCCCGCTGCGCGTCGTCATAGCCCCGCGAGAGTGACGACAAATGGTGGGATTTGTCGCAATATCATGTTTCGCCGTGCCATTCTTCGTAATGAAAAGTTGGCCATCCGACGAAGATCTGGTAAACCGGGGTTTCGTAATTGCACGAGTAATGCTAGCAAGAGTAATGTTAGTCGTACTAGCACGAGTAATAATGGTAGGAGCAGGCGCCGCGCAATAATGCAATGTGCTTGCTGAAGGAGGTCCCGACCACATCCTTGGCAAATCTTCGGATGCCGTCGTGGTCGTATCAAAACTGATGTTGTTTTCGTCTTCCTCCAACATTGCCCTAGCATTGATGTTGTAGTTTTCCCTACCGTTATGGTTACTGTAGGATGTTGGACACGACATAAATGCGGCCATGACTTCCATATCAAATCCGTCGTCGTCACTGTCGTCATATTCGTCTTCGTTTTCTTCCTGAATGCGACCGTTGGTCTCGTGATAATCCACCTCTGCCTGATGACGACGACTGCTGTGGTGGAACACGATATCGTTATCGTGCGGCAAGTCGTGATACAAGTTGTTGTGGGATCGCCTTGCTAAAAGTGGGCGGCGGGTAAGCGTCTGCCCTCCTGGGATATTGTTTGCGGCGTTGCCGAAAATAAGCGCCGGTGACGATTCCAGATCCAGAAGGTCTGGAATCATCAATGAGGGTGAAGTATTGCGATCCTCAAATCGCTGTCGAGTAGTAGTAGTAGAGGTTGTTGGCAATTGGCCACTAGTATCGGCTTCCGCATTGCGCAGCGGTAAAAGTGGGGGTGGAATCCCAGGCGAAGCGGACCGCCCAGCATTGCGATAACTGCTATTATTACTCACGTTTGTTTGATCTCCGGCAGGTGGCGAGCAGTAACTATTTGGAGGGGTTTGTGTAGGAGAAGTTTCGTTGGAAATTGCCAGCAAGGCAATAGGGGGTGGTGTCGTGTTTGTGCTTTGGCTTGCCTTCATCCTGTTATTATGAGCATATATCGGGCAACCTCACAACTAACTCACACTTCGTTTATTATTGAGTGAGTGCATGTTCTGGGTGGGAGAATCCGCGGTCCACGAAACTCATTGCTGTAACACATTCAGTCGCTCATGACCTCCGGCCAACTGGCATGGGGAATTAGACCCACATCAGCAGGGAAAAAGCTATGGGTCTCTTTAGCAGACAAAGGAATGCAAACAAAGTTATATTATTATTTCAACTATCTCTTGTATAGAAATAACGCAAAATGCAAAAACTGTTCTTTTGGACAACATCTGAAGATCACAGACAAGCACACATCTTGCTTGACTCAACAGACTGCAAAGCCATGCATCATCACAATGACAGGACTTGCAAACACTTCAGGACCAAGCTGAGACAGAAGAGTTAGAGATCCCCACCAGTGCAATGTCCCAAATTAGGTACACACTAGAGCATCCACCTGCGGGACTCATTCATTCGGGACTCGTTCACGGAAGTGACACTCCTTAGGTGCGGGACTGAGTGAGCAGCAGTCCCACTGCTAACTGACAAGATTGGAATTTTTCTGTGCGCTTCAGATGGGAACTTGAACATGATTTATTGACACAATGTGATTCCTTCCTTTGTTAGGTGGGACAAGACACAAGGATCAATGAGTGCACGTCCATTCCCAGTGTGCAATTGGAAAACACAAGAAAATGAACAAATGAGCAAGGTTTTGAAAATGCAGTTTTGTGGGAGCGATGACAAACACATCTGCTACAAAGACCCCAACCATAAGAAAAAAGAGGACAGGCAGCTGTGCTAGCAGAATTCATTGTGGAACAAAACAAACAATGATCAACAAACATTCATTGTTCACACTGTCAATGTGAGTGATCAATGCAGTTCCTTGCCTTGTGTCTCAGGCAAATCCACACTGCATTCTAAACTAACATGTAGCACCCATGGGCCACTATCCATGCACACCACTCCTCTAGCTAGTAGCTAGTTAAGTAGTCTAGCTAGCTAGTAGCTCGTAGCCAGTAGTAGTTCAAAAGATCCAAAACATTCACACAGATCTGCAATGAAACCCCTCCCCTGCGAGTCTGAGATAAAAGAGGGCCGGTCCATGATGGCGAGTCACTGAGTCATGACTGATTCATTGAGTCATGGCAAGCTGACCAGTGAGTGTAAAATACTTACAGTACATAAAACGGCAAAGACCTAACCAAGATATCACCGGTATCAAACGCGCATGTGAGAACATTGCACGACCGGTCAAGATTACTAGTTTTTGCTTACGCAAGTTGAGGTAAGTAATGTCATGCAAGAGAGCGAAAAAACACGAAGCAGCAACAGCCCATTGATACGCTGCAACCGCACAAGAATTATTATTTTATTTGAATTAAAGTAGCTCAAATCAATATTCTACCAAAATCAAGAAATACAACAAAAGAGAAAAAATATACCATATAATAATCATCATCAACATGAGCGACGGTACAGCACCTTTTGTGACCAAGAATACCCTTGGTTTGTTAACCATTGATTTCAATACCTTTGACCCAGGCAGCAATGAAGTTTCTCGCGAAGAAGTGTTGAGTGCCGAAGAATTGGCCGCGCGTGAGGCCATTCGAAAACGCAAAGAAAAAAAGCGACAAAAATCCCGCAGTAAATCTCCTACGGCATCGTCCATGGATAAATCCCCCAAGGAAAAACGAAAGACCAAAACAAAAACGCCGACCAGAAGTAAAAGTGCGGATGATGCCATTCCTCTGAAGCCCCGGCCCAAAAAAGAAGAGCCTCCTAAAGAAGAAAGTACTATCAATAAAGAAGCGGAAGAATATTTGGCGCGTCTCGAAGCCAAACGAAAAGCTGAAATCGACAAATTGGCAGCCGAAGCAGAGGAAGCAGCGCGGTTAAAGAAACTAGAAGAAGAGCGTTTGAGAAAGGAAGCGGAAGAAAGAAAGAGACTTGCGGCAGAGGAGGAGCGGCGCAAAAGGGAAGAAGAAGAGGCCAGGAGGCGAGCGCTAGAAGCCGAAGAGGCTGCCAGACGGGCAGCAGAGGAAGAAGCCAGACGCAAAGCTGAAGAAGAAGAAGCGGCTAGGCTCCGGGCAGAGGAAGAAGCCAAACGCAAGGCAGAAGAGGCTGCACTGAAAATGCCCCCGAAACAGGTACGCCGGAGATCTTTTCCCTGTGCTCCACTTCCTGGCTACAAGAGCTTCGGCGATGAAGTTCCTTTTGACTGGGATAAACCCGTATGGGTCATGAATTTTGGAAATTTGAAGCACGCAGAAACGATTTCTAAGAAATATGGATGGGAGATACCCGAATGGGCAAAGGGTAGAAATTTGAAGCGCGCAGAAACTAAGAGAAGCGTGGTTGAGTGGGAGAAACCCGTCTGGGCAAGAAGACAAGTTCTTCGAAGGTCATCCATGGTCGGTGGAGGCGGCGAAGGTGCAAGTAACGCTATATATCAAATTTTGAGAAGACGCCATTCGTTCCGCGACAACGAGGACGACGATGCGCGTGCATGGAAAAAACCCTCTTGGGCCGTTAACCCAAAAATGAGAGCCACGCCAGCTGGAAGTGCGGCCCGTATGGGTGTTAATTTGGGGCTACCAATCACCGAGCTTACCGATCAGGAAAAGCTTCACGAAAGTTTGGAGAATAGTTTTGCATCTCTAAATTCAAGCAAGAATTTAGAGTGGAATCACGAATGGGTCAAAGAAGGCAAACTCAAAACCACCGACCCAGGTGTTGCAGCGCGCCAAGGAATCAATTTGGCGATGCCCATTACCATTCATAAAAAGGGGTACAAGAGCCAGAGCGAGGATGATGATAGCGATGAAGATGCGTACGACCCCGGTGCAAGTTATGCCTCCCTCAACGCGAGCAAGAATATCGGATGGGAAAAACCATCCTGGGCCTTGAACCCAAAGCTCAAAAGGACTTCCCGTGGAGAGAAAATGAAGGAACAAGGCACGCTTGCGAAACCGATCACATTCCGCAAAAACGAATCGTAGTTTTCAATTGGATTTGAAGTATGCCATCTGATAGACACTCTTACTTCAGAGGATGGTAAAGGCGACGCATGAATTCGTGCAAATCCGAGGCAGAGAAAGAGAAAAAAACTGCAACACCTCTTCACATTTTTTATCAAGTCGGTTGGACTGACTGGAAAGTGAAACAGTGGAGCGGCGGTGCTTGCCAATAAATGTGAGTGTGCTCGAGCTTGTAACGAGAGCAATTATTGTCTAGGAATATACGTTAAGTATTTACATTGCACTTAAAAAAGAAACTGTGTTGTACCTGTCCTTCCTTTGTGTCCATGTCTTGTTTCAGAAAAAAAGATAAAAATTACACCGGCTGTTGGCGCAGTTGCGGGGATGTGAAGGGCGGGGTGCAAGAGATTCCCTGGTGCCAATAGATCCTCTCTAGCTAGGATATACCAACCCAACACACCAACCTGTTCTGCATGATGGTGTACTACCATGCAGAACAACCATGGCACCTTCCATGGACCGCGCTTCTATCACCAGCTGAAAGATCCACTCTTATAACAGCCTTTCGAATTTCCCAGCAAAATTCTTCTCACTTCCGATTCCAAACTGGGTTGGCCTACTGTCTTCTATTCATTTCTGCACCGTGGTTTGACTTGTTTTTTATGATTTACTCCACCCAGTTGCCATATGACATTGAAGTCCTAGAGCGTGCAGGTTGAGGTTGGCCAGCGTTCTCTTAACCATCCAACCAGACTCTGAGAGCCATGATCCTTCAATTGGATTCAAATTGTGAGCATTTGCTTGGTGGCCTTCATTGCCAGCCCTTGTGAATCTTGTACAACTTTTAGGAGGTTTCTAGACTTTAGTGTAGCCAAATGCAACACATGAACATGTGTCACATTTCATTTGCAACTGAACTTTTGTTGTGTCTCTTGACTATCCGGAACAAAACAACCAAAAAGCAACTTCCATACCCCCATTAAGTTGTAATCCAAAACCTCTCTTTTCTTACAATGACAACATTTAGCTCGTGCTACACTGCATGGGATGTGCCTGTGTTGCACAAATCTGAGGTTCAACGTTCAATTTGGAGAAATTGTTTGCAAGTCACTCTGAAAACTTGTGCATTTTTACCATGGAGAAATGAGTTGTAAATTTTCAATGGCTCCCTATGGGATGCCTGCACACACAACACGGAATAGAAAATGGATCCAAACTTGGATGTGCACAGAAGGGATGTTGCAGACATGAATGCAACAAATTTGACAGCATCCAACAAATCGGACCACACAACATCCATTGGCTTGGTCATGTTGGCAATGCACCGCTTATCATCTTGACAGTTCTCTACATTCAGTTTGGTGCTATCAAGCATCATTTGATACTAGCATTGACATGTTGTGCAGTTGCTATCTTGTCATCCAAGCAGTGCAATGAACAACAGATTGCTGATGGGAAAGATAGGATCGGCCCCACAAGTTAGTAAACTGGGGGGAAGCGATGGTTTGACACGACTTAAAATTCTCGCCGGTAAGATTTGAGGGGTTCTCTTTGATCGACAACGAAACCATGTGGCTTCTACGCGGTTCTCTTTGATTCAATTGGCGTCAACTGACTTTACAGTAACTACTATACTGTAGCTAGCTCCCGTAACTAGTAGTAGAGGCCTGAAACGTTACAAATGCAAGGCAATTGATCGATCGATAGGCTCAAAGAAATGAATGAAATGAATTAATAGAGGTACCAGTAACTCCGATGCGCATACTGTAATATCAAAATAAATAGCAACCCAATTTATCAGCCAGTAGTATATTCATCCGTCTCACAAACCCCCTCTACCTTTGGAGTTACGTTATAGAAAAATCTTTAAAAACAAGAATTATATCAAGAGCAAGCATTCAGTCATCATCAACATGTCGCAACGCCCAATTAAAGATGAGGTGGATGTGGATGACATGATTCAACATCGTCGCGATTCTCACAAACATGATCCTCAACAAAGACGCCGGTCGTCTCGTAAATTGCCATCGGATGTGGAATTGAACTCGAGCATTCGGCATCTTTCAGATCACAGTGGACGCCACCATAATAATGAGAAAGATTTGGAAGCCAACGGCAAGACGCCTGCTGCTTTGGATCATCATAGCGATGCGCGTTTGCATTGGGAAAATATTACCTTGACGGTTCAAAATACCAACAATAGCAGCGCCAAAGTCAGTGGCAATACGACGACTATTTTGGACAATGTTTGGGGGGAATCCCCCAAAGGTCAAATTTCTGCCATTATGGTATGTGTGTGTGTGTGTTTTTTTTCATTTCCTTTATCGGGCGAATGCATGAATGAATGGATCTCTCACACCTATTTCTTTTTTTCTTATCAGGGCCCTTCTGGATCGGGCAAAACTTCTCTCCTCAATGTGTTGGCAGGACGCATGAGCAACGCTACGGCCAATTTTGCAGTGGAAGCCGACAAGGTGACATGGAATGGTCATGCCCTCGATGTGACGGATCTCTCCACGAGACAAATGATTGCCTTTGTCGCTCAAGACGATTCCTTGCCCGTCACATCGACGCCCCGAGAAGCCATTTTATTCAGTGCCCGATTGCGACTCAACAAGGAAAAAACCATGGACGAGCTCGTGGAAATTACCGAGACCATGTTGCAACAATTGCATTTGGAATCCTGTGCCGATACCTATGTGGGTGGTGCCTTGTTGAAAGGAATTAGTGGTGGAGAGCGCAAACGAACGTCGGTGGGCGTCGAGTTGGTGGTGTGTACTCGGAGTGTGGTCTTGACGTGTTTCATTTACTGTACTGTCTTGTGGATGGTTGTCTTCTCACACAACAACAAATTCCTCTTCTTCTTTGCAGACAAACCCCCGTCTCATCTTTTTGGACGAACCAACCAGTGGTTTGGATTCCTTCAATGCACTGGAACTCGTCCAAGTATTGAAACAAGTCGCCCGCACGGGATCCGCTGTGGTCTTGACCATTCATCAACCATCCTCCGAAATTTGGGATATCTTTGATCGATTGACGTTGCTCAATAAAGGAAGGGTCATGTACGAAGGAAAACTCTCGGGCGTCGATCCCAAATTTAGAGACTGCGGTTTTCCGGTACCCCGAAATTATAATCCTGCCGATTGGGTCATGCATGTCGCGCAAAAGGAAAGCATTGAACGATTGGAAACGGCTGGCTTCTTTCCCGTCAATGACTTTTCCACCCACTTTCCCAAACAAGCTGGCAGCAAAGACAATAATACAAAGAGTGATGACGGGTCTTTGGAAAAATTGGATGCTTCGGCTGCGGCTTCGGATCGCGTGGGCTTTGTCACACAAACAAAGTGGTTGTTTGCCCGTGAAGCACAAAACTTTCGGCGTAATATCCATCCACTAAAGACCCGTACAGGAATGACATTGATGGTCTCCTTGCTGTGTGGTTGCTTGTTCTTTGAAGCAGCAAAGAAAGACCTCACATCCTTTTCCAATATCCAAAGTGCCTTTGGAGCTCTCCTTTTGGCGTTGATGGCCAATATGTTCTCGACAACACTCCCCGCGTTGGTGGCATTTCCGGAAGAACGACCCGTCTTTTTGCGAGAATATTCCGGTGGTTGTTACACCGTTGTGGCCTACTTTGTGTCGCGCTTTACCATGGAAGTAGTCGTGACAGCGGTTCAAGTGACAATTAGCACCCTGATCACTTACTTTATGGTTGGGTTTTCACAACCGTATGGTCTTTTTTGGTTGGTATCCTATGCCATGGCAATGACATCGACGGCACTCGGTGTCCTCGTGGGAAGTTCTGTGGCGGATCCCACTGTGGCGATTGAATTTTTGCCATTGGTTTTTATGCGTGAGTAAACCGGAACAAAAATCGACGCCAGAATGCGAAAAAGAATTTTCGTTGAAGGTGTGGAGCTCACTAACTTGTCCTTTCCTTTTTTCACACCCATCAGCCCAAATTCTTTTTTCTGGTTTTTTCATTCCCAAAGACAACATGCCGGTTTGGCTCGCTTGGCTGACCTATGTGTTTCCCTTGGCGTATTGTGTACGATTGGTCCTGGTATATGAATTTCAAGACTGTGCCAAGGAAGTCTTGACCTGTCAACAGCTCCTAGACAGCACGGATGTGAACCCCGACGATGCCTGGTGGTATTGGTTGGTTATTACGGCGCAGTTTGTGGTGTGCCGATTGTTTGCTTTGTTCGTTCTTCACCGCAAGGCCGGAAAGTTCTATTAAGATGGCTGCCGTGGCTCACAAAATCTATGTGCCGGTGCCCCGCCCTGGTGCATTACTTGTATGTAATCAAGTGCATGACAAAACAAAAACAATGATTGTATAAACGTAATTATGTAATATGACTATCACCAATCATCCGTTCGATGATAGCTCCATTTTGGTAGACATGGTACTCAGCCCGAGGGACCAAGGAATGCCTTACAGACCACTTTCAGTCGCCTAGCTAGTTTTAGTCTTCACGGTGCACCACTTATCTTTATTAGACGCTTTGGGTGGCTGATAGCATCTGTACGAAGCAACCATAGATAATTCTCTTTGTTTCACTCTGCTCAACGCCTGTTAGACTACTTAAAACTGTTGGAAAGGTTAGAAAGTACCAGCAGGACACACCTAGTAGCTAGCTAGACCACCAGCCTACATGCAGCTACCGGGCACCTAACCAAATTCTGCTAACATCCGCTCCGGTTCAATTCAATCCAGTCACGAGTAAGGAGTCATTAATCGTATCCTTCCATTCTCAAGTGAGTCGTGCCTTCGTGTGATTGATTGATTCCTCACATGATGGGTCATCCCGATGACAAACAGGTCACTTCTCCGTGCCTGCTTGGCAGCAACGGAGATCGCTTTTTGGTTGACCTGATCATCTTTTCGTCCAAATAAAATTTCCCTCTTCCCTCTTCCCACAATCTAACAGCGCCCTTGACTGTGGTCACTGAAATTGTCAAAAGGCTGTAATATATAATATTATTGACAGTCCTGTCCTTCATCTCGTAGCCCGACTACTAGCTAGGTCAACCAAAAGCAGTCAACACGTACAAGGCAAGCAAAGGAAAAATTTACCACACTGAAAGTTATATATACAGAAAGAAAGATGAAGCTCCAGTCCCTTATACTTGCGCTTACAGCGTTTGCATCCGTCGTCGTCGAAGCACAAGATATCGGCAATCCTTTTCCTGGAGAAGGTGGTGATGGGGATATGAACATGACGGATCCCATTATGTTAAACAGCACGGATGCTGGTGGTGGTATGCAGCCTCCTCCTGAAATGGGAGGAGGAGATATGCCAGGAGGCAACGGAACGGCTGCTGCTGGTGGTGGAAATGCAACGGATGGTATGCCCGGCGATGGTGGAAACATTTTTAATGATGTTGGCGGTGGCGATGGAAATGAAACTTCTACGGAAATCTCCTCTAATACGACCATGACAGGCAGCGACAACACGACGGATGCGGGCACAGATATGGGGACCGAATCTCCGACAGAAGACGAAGACACAGGGGGCGATACACTCTCAATACCAACAGGGAACACTACTGGCAACGACACATTTGTTGGCTCTGCTTTGGGCACTGTCGCTCCTCGTCCCGGCAGTGGCAACGCCACGGCACCGGCGGCCGCTCCGGGCGCAACTTGTGCTAGCACCGCCGACTGTGCCGAAGGTGACTTTTGCTCCTCAGATTCCGTGTGTTTGACCTTTAATTGCACCACATGGTCCACTGGCTTCCCCTTGGGCGATGTGAGCTACAGCGAGGCGCCCTGTGATGCCGAAGCGCTGCTTCCAGGAAGCGCCCTCTATGACCCAGGTGACCGATTCTGTGGATGGGACGGAAACTGTTACTTGTATGACTGTGAAGCTTGGTACAACTATGGGCCTGTGGCCTTTACTGGGTATGATCCCAACAACCCCCAACCCTTGACATGTGAAGAATTTGCCAATGGAAAAGATGAGAATATGAACTCGGTCGTCAATGGATGTCGTCCTTATGTTCCTGGAAACAAGGCACCCGAAGCCAAGAACTGGGTGCATTTTTTCAACTGGAAGTGTACGGCAACTCCACGCGGAAGCGATGACTTTCAGTGTTATCAAAACAAGCCAAATACCAATTACCAGGATTTCTTGGCCGAAGCCGCTCGTGTCAATTTGGGATCTTGCGATCGTGAAATTTTTGAAAACGAACAACCCCTGTTTTGGTACGAAAAGGTATTGAAGCAGGTCCGCGGTGGAACAGAAACGCTCTACAAAAATGAGCGAGAGGATACCGTAAACACTCCCAGTTTTGATCCCAGTGAAGCCGATAAGACCACTGTCTCTTATACACATCTGACGCTGCCGACGAATAGAGAGGTGTAGATCTCGGTGGTCGCCGTATCATTAA
>ENA-ORBV01013185-ORBV01013185.1-microbial-mat-metagenome-genome-assembly--contig:-NODE-13185-length-12595-cov-4.863477_pt1 | contig 12595 bp, 7 predicted proteins | sample MGYA00237777_ERZ505514 | MGnify/ENA primary metagenome ERZ505514 (study PRJEB26160, sample SAMN06269048) | microbial mat metagenome | isolation source: Oligotrophic lake microbial mat | place...
AGGAGCAGGTGTGCACCTGTGAGTAACTTGAAGTGTAGCTGAGTCAACAGCATGGAAGACTCTAGAAAGATCTACAACAACAGTAGTTGGCAGCATTGCAGTGCTTATAATTTCTATTGAACTGAACTGTTTCATCACAAGCAGGTCTCTTTGTTCAACAGGTACAGTGCCTGGCATCCAAGATGATTTCACAGAGAGAGAGTAAGTGCAAGCCATCCTTGGAGTAAGGAGGGTCCAGGTCCTTGCTCTCTTCGGTGTCCAGGGGATGCATGGAATCCATGACAGCAGAGTGCTTGAGCTGCATGCCTTCCCTTTTGACATGCACATTGGACCCCAATGACACCATGTCCAGAGCAGGAAATTGTGCTGGCATGGGTGTTGATGGGGGTCAGGGTGGCAATTGAGTTCATGAAATAAGATGGTTTGGACCTGTTTGGACCAAGAACCCCCTCCCCCCCAAAAAAACTACTGCAACTTCAATTTCCCTGACATCGAAGTCAGCACACTCACTGATAAACACAAGGAAGCCCTGCTCTGCTTCCTTGACTGATGGAAGGCATGTCCCATCAGCATTCCATTTGCTTGAAGCAGTGAGTTCTACAAATCCATGAAGGATAGAGCTGGCTCCTACCGTGTTGCCTTCCATCAAGAATTGCATGTCCCCAGCAGCCAACAAATTCATAATTTTCTACAGATCATTGACTCTGCGAAGAAACACAAGAGCACATGGTTTGATAATTTGGTGGGAAGGAGGATGACACTGTCAATGTTGCCTTTATTCTTTTGTGCAAATTTCCTGGTTCACTGTGGAACAAGCATTCCTAATTTAAATTGTAAGATTTGTCCCTATTCTAGCTTGCAGCTGGTTCATTGTCTCATTGTATGCAGCTTCAAGGTGTGACAGGTGGAGAACTGTAACGTAAAGATCTGTCGCTATGGAGCCCATGTGCTGCTACAGGATAAGAAGTACACTAAGACTATAGGCTCACAATTATAGGAATTCTGCTAGTCAACTACTAGAAAATAGCACTAGTATTTTACGGTAAAACACCGCAACCTTCCTCAGCTTTTGTCTTCCATAAATTTGTTCTTGGCCCTTTCTTTCTTTGTCCAAACAGGGAGTTCCTTCCTTGCACAGGCACTTTTTAAGAGGGATCCAGCTCCCAAAGTGAGCTGCACAGTGTGGACATTCTGGCATGATAAAAGAGTCTGTTAATTGCTTTCTTCAGTCAAAAGCATGTTCCAAGTGTAGGCAATCGGGCATCACAGATGAGTCGATCTGTTGATTGTTTCTTCAATCAATGGTGTGCTATGCATGCTCTGCATACTTTTTGCATTAATTTGAATGACAGCATGTGATGCCCTCTGTTCTCATGATGCGTGGAATCGAATCATCCTGGATTGTCATTGTGCAAAACACTTTCAATTTCATGGCAACAACAGATCAAGTGTGTACCAGCTCTGTCCTGGTGCAGCCCAACATCATTTGTTGACATGCAACTTTGTGCACACAAAATGTTTGGGACAAAGAACTGCACACAACCCGGAAATCAACACACAGTTTGGGCACAACCAGATGCAACACGCTCCATCTGGTTAGGCCATTGCTGCATTGTGCGCAGCACTGTGGCAGACTCAGATTTTGTGTGCCTTTTAGCAAGTTTTGATGAAGATTTTTTTGATTTTACATGACAATTTACTACAGGAATAATTCACACTGGGATGTCATCTGCTAATTGCAATCCCAGTGGGCGCATGCAGAGTGCTTCATTTGACATGCCGTGCTGCACATGCATGCATGTGCTACGCACACAAATGAACGAAGTGAGGTTTGAGTTTTACACAGTTAGGGAAAGAACATTTCTCTAATTTCTTAATGCTCCGTTGCTTCCTACACGTCTTGGATTCAAGCGCATGAGGCAAAATGTCACCCTGTGATCACTCTTCTGCCCAATGATTGTGTTGATCCAGTTGGAACTGTTTCCTGGGGAGCTTAGCAAGCCCTTTCTTCCGCGCGCATTCAGCTTTAGCCAAAACTTTGCAGTGCCACTCAGAATGTCTATGGGGTTGGAAATCGCTTCTCTAAGCTGGCCTGCTATGGGCCACAAGCTCACGAGTGGCCATCCATTGGCACACTGTCATGCTGCTCAGTGAGGTGTTTGTTGTTTCCAATGGGCAAGAACCGGAAGATCATTGCCTGCATAGCCACCGAGTGCCAGATGCCACAACAGTTCGGCTTGGTCTTCACCACCCCTGATCCGCCTTAGGACCCTTGAACTTAGGAAATGTGAAGTCAAGCAGACCTTTTCCAGAATCTTGTTTTCTGCAATGGGCCCAAGCACTGAAATTGGTGAACATCAGAACTGGTAATGATTCCATTCAATTGTTCTAAGTCTATTTTTTTAACGAGCCAGTCCCATTCTGCATGATTTCACCCAACTTAACAAATTTGTCATGGTTTTGCTCTCTCATGCACAGGGCTAACGACTCAACTGCTGGTTCATCCTTGGTAACAAAACTATTAATTAATTTTGCCCCTCGTCGGACAGATAAAAAGTCTTGCTTGACAACAAGTTCAACAAGATTCAGATGTCTGAGTCTGTTTGGAAAATATGTCCCATTCTCATCCTAAAAAATGCCCCCCCCCAAAATTGAGCTTGGTAGGAGCCAATAAACAACTGTGGCTGAGTTCCAAGGAAAGATTTTCAGAGAGCTCTATGGTTGCCAATTCAATTTCTATTGCAGCGCTTGGGTTAGGTTGCAATCTCCGAAACTTGCAGTGACAAGGGGAAGACACAACAGAGGCATCTAGCAACAACGTCTTGTTTGTTGTTGATCGCTCTCATTAAAAAACATGATCCTGAATGAAAGGGGTGACGTCACTCATTGCATATGGATCTCTTGCGATAGTACCTTTCGTTAATTTGATGCATTGACCAAGTCATGGAGTAAGTGTCGCCCTGCACCGTTCGCTTTTGTGCGTGTAACGTTATAACGCTAATACCGAACCCCATTTCTCAGCGATTTCAGGCGTTCTCAAGCGATTTGTAACTTAGGGAAGCCTGGCTGTTGGTGGCTGTAAGGTTACAGTCGCCCCAAAACGAACGATCCAGTTTTCCCTTCATGTTGCGCGGTCGTTCGCGGTACTGTAAATTAAAAGGAGAGCATTTCTACATTGCTTGTGTGAAATTCTGGGTCAGCTTCCACAATCGTAATGTAACCATCATCGCTTCCGATAAAAATCACTTGAGGAATGGGGTTGAGACTTTCTGCTGTCAAAGATAAGCAACGGATCGGCCCGTGCCTGCTTAAATCTAAAACGGAGAGGATTTCCATGGAGTGAACACTCCTAAGTAGAACGTGGCAACGCTCACCGCCCGTTACAACGATCTCCCCATTGGAGCAAATGTCAATAACGTTCAATCTTTCGCCAGCATCCTTCGAACAAAGTCGTACACCATTGACGGTGTATGTGTGGAGGCCACCGTCTTGCATGTGGACAACTAGAATCCCGTACTTATGGAGCGAAAGCAAGGAGACCCCTGCCAACTCCTTTGACATACGAGGCGGGCGAAACGAGCGAATGTATTCACCTAGTCGGAGAGTATGGACGCAGACAGTGCCTCCAAGACTCCCGCTCACCGTTACGTCCAAATCAGACGATAGGTCCACACATGCTATGGGTGAATCATGACCCCAGAGAACACGACAGCAGCTCAAAAGCTGATCTCCTTCGATCGTACTGCCTCGTGCAGTTTGTACGTATCCATCAGACAAGGCAACTGCCATGTCCGGGTGATCAACGACCCAGACTCGGCAGGTACCATCCTGTCCTCCCGTCACCATAAGACCATCTTCCCCAACAGTCAAGCAGCGTATTGCGCCTCTGTGGCCACCACTGTCTCCACATAGCAGGCGACAACCATTAAGGCTATAAACCTTGACCTCGTTATCCCAAAAACCGCAGCTCAGAAGGTAACCAGATGATTCGACCGTGCTCAGTGAGTCAGCTTTGGTTGTGATTAAGCGCGAAGGTGCAGCTACTGTCTTCTTCCTAAGCTCCTCTTTGGCTGTGCCGCCAATGGTGAAAGCGAAAGACCAACTGCCGACACCAAGATTTGACGATTGTGGCACGGCAGTGCCTCTCTTAATCACAGAACGAGACCTACTCAGCTCAGATCTGGCCAAACGGCGCAATTTGTCAGGCTTTAGTTTCCCATGCTTGCTCGCCGGCACCCACTTGTACGTGCCCACCGTCAAATCAGAGTAGACGACTGAGATGGATTCTGAAAAGATATGTATCTTGGTGACTGGGCATCGTTGAGCCTGGGCATTCTTTTTTGCGGCAAATTGTTTTGAAGGTGTGTAACATCGCAAGCGCTTAGCTACGGACAGCTACAGCAACAAGTTTTCATGCAAAACGAGTGATTATGTGAGAAATTGTGATGCCTTTCCTCGTTGTGGCAATCCAGTCGGTGTAACACTTACATCATACATAAGTGGTTTCCAACATTCTTCAGCTCCGTAGCGGCACGGGTGTGGTTCTTTCACCAATACCTGGCTCGGTGTTTGCCCAAAATTCTGGATCTGACTTTCGGCTGCCGCCCTGTCTACTTCGTCGACTATAAGGTCTAAGTCTACGCTCCCTTCGTAAGAGAGGTAATGAAACACATTGTGAGCAGCCTCTGATTCTGGGCCACGCTGCTTGTATCCGAAGATGAGGTCAATCCAATGGTTCAGATTCTGCGATACGAACTCAGATTCTAGGGCCTTCCGATGCACTCGAACAAACTCGTATGGGGAGCCCCTCGCCCATGGAGGCAATCCGACATTGTCGATTGAATGGCCACTTTGAGTAGATCCCAATGGGAAGTTGTTGGTGTTTAAGAACATTTCCGGTAGCGTGAACATCTCTGGTATGAGCTCTTTCATGTCTGAAGTGGACGTCATGCAACTTTTCCAGCTCTCGGCGACGTCGAAGAACAACCTGTCAGGACAGTCGAATCGCCCCGACTGTAATTCAATTGCCATGGAAGTGAAGGGCTCCTGTCGGATAAGAAAATGAAGGACAACTCCAGGAGACGAATAGTGACTGCCGTAGAGAAACCTTTCCTGCTCTGGCAACCCAAAATCTGCGAATTCATTGAATCTTTCGAGTAGCTGGGCAAGCCTGTTGGGATTAAGGGCGCCGATGGGTTTTGTTAGATCGCGGTATATCCTGGAATCCTTCAGGTCGATCGTTTCGCTTGTGTAGTCAGACAGTACCCAAGGAAAGACTGGGTACTGCATGATATCATTGAAAGTACGCCCTGCCATTTTGTTAAGTTGCATGAGATACTCAAAATTTGAAATTTTACGCCGCTTCCATAATTCTGTCACTCCGGACCGCTTGAATACGGCCCGCGGATTTAAATTCTTAGGCGACCTCAACATTGGGACCTAAAAATGAAAATAAAATGCAATTAACGAGGAACATAAGGCAAGCGGCCATCCAAGTAGATGGTGCACACCCCCATGCCCGGTACTTACTTTGCAACTGTTTCGTAGCTTTGCATGGAATCGATCTCTTTCCTTTGTGCCGCCACAAAAGTTCAGGAATAGCTCATGACTGTCGGAGAAGGAAAGCTCCAAAGCTTGTGCACGTAACATGTAGCGCCTTCCCATAACTTCTGTCAATCGACTGAGACGCCATCGGCGATCATTACCTTCAGCAATGCTATTCCTACTGATATCGACACCTCCCGTCGCTTCGTGTGACATGACACTGGTTTCCTCGCCGACTTGGCGAAAGTAGAGTCCGTGAGTAGTTAGTAGTACCTTCCCTTCCGTCAATGACTGGAGCGTCACAATTGTCACCGATTCAAAGCGGGCAACAACAGACTCGAAATCAGACCAAATGAACGCTTTTGCCCATGCATCGTCTTCGAGGTCTTCAGCTTCGACCTTGTCCCACCCTTCCTCGGGCAGGGACCCACCAGATACTCTCCTTTTCAGCATTTCAACGTCATCCTCGTCCCCGGATGGCAGTGTGAAGCCCACAGAAGATTCCGTGTCACTATCAGCCACAACCGCCGCTTCGTCCTCGTCGCCCCCTCCGAGGTCCGTCGCGTCATAGGGAACAATAGCATCTGTGTTCCGCCGCATCACTTCAGCTAGTTCTTCCTTTTGTCGCTGCCGAGCCTCACTAGCTTTCTCCTCCTTTTCTCGTTCTTTGCCCAACATGAGGTCATAAGACGCCTCTAAGTGGTCATTAAAATTACGGTTGCGCACCAAAAGGACTCGTTGACCAAGGCGGTCTGTGTGTCGTGCAAGTTTCCAGCGTTGAGCACTGAACCACGGCTCTAAAACTTTCCGTTCTATACCTCGCCATCTAGACTTCGCGCCGCGGAGACGAAGACTTGCTGCTCTTGAAGTTTCATTCAAGTCTACCTTGTGCTTCGTCGACATTTTTTTTACTGTCTCGTCGCCTTGATACTCCAGGTCGCGCACGAGATCAGTTTCTGCCCACTTGCGTTGTGTCTGAAGGTATTCTTCGAAGCAACTGTTCAGCGCTTTTTCAAAATCATCTAAAATTGCTTTGGACTCGTCATAGAGCTGACGGATTGCAAGGATAGATAGTGGTGTCGCATTCGAATTTTGGATTCCGGAACCAATTTGTATCTGCTCTGGAATGATGTAGCCTCCGTGCGAAACGACATCCTGAAATTCAGTCACCCACCCATCAACAAGGAAGGAGCGCACTAGAGATTCCTTGGACATGTTTTTGTTAGCATTGGGTGTCTCGAGACTGTCACGCAACGAAGCGTAAGCTGCAGCTGTGAGAGCCGTCTCCAAGACGTCATTTCGTCCTCTGAAAGCAGTTGAGATGACTTCTCTTAGTTCCAACGAAACACGCAATATTCGACGGCAGTATTTCTTTTGAGAGACTTTACTCTTAAAATCCTTGTCATAAGATGAAGATTCAATTTCGGACAGCAGTACTGAGCATCGACCCAAGGTGCGATGGCTTAGCAGTACGATTGTCAGAATTAGCCTGTCAAGTGGTGCTGTGAGGCTGTGAAACGCAGCAGAGTAGCCTTCCAGCGCTGCGGCCTCTCTTATCAGTTCCAAGGCCCAGTGCAGCAAGCATCTCAAGCGGCTTGCACACTGCAATAGTTTCATACCGCAAGGCTCTAGATGACAAAGCAAAAGAAGGGAAAGCCGGATTGCAGATGCAATCAACGGGCCTTGCGCAGCTAGTCTTGGCTCGCAATTCCTTACCAAGTCCAAACCATGGATTTGAGATTGGGGGAGAGAAGCATCGAGAGAGTCGGGGAAGATAAATGCGTCAAGAAGAGTAAGTACCTGGGACGCAAGCGTCACGGATATTCGACGGTATATTACTCGATCCTTCGCCTCGCGTTGACCCTTTGCCGGTCCCGTCGCTTCAACGAACATACGATACTCCTCTGCAGTGATTGTCAATGCCAATGCACTTGTATCCGGTAGGCGAATACCATTGAGCCCCCCTGAAATCATATCGACCGTCGACACATCAAAGTTGCGACAGTCAAAGAGCTCCGCTACTCCGAATCTGCAGCAGCAAATCAGTGAAAAATTGAGGGCGCCTTGAAAGGAAGGTTTGCAGAAATGACAACAATCGTCGGTCGCGCTTACCCGCTCCTCGTAACCATTGAAACCGTTACCGCCGCGAGAAAGCGAAGAGAGCGCCAACAACGGGCAGCTGATGCCATATCCAGACCTTCCGTTCCGCTGGAAAGAATTGCATCTGTCACTAATCGAGCACTCTTCTTCAGCTGTTCTTCGTCCTTTCCACTTCCCACTCCCTTGAAGAGAATCGTGCCGCGATCGGTCAGGTTCGCAACCAATCGACTGAGCACCATACAAAACACATCCTGCCCGTTTGGGCAAACACGCTGAAGCGATGCTGCGTTTTCGACGGAATGTAGAGCCTGGGACAGGCAATCTTTCTTAGTTTCATCAAGGCAATGTTCGCAACTCATAGTTCACTTTACCATACCTTGTCACCTCCTCCTCTCACACAATGACCCAGCAAAGTTGCGTAGAGGTCTAAGCAGAGATCGGCTCGCTTCTCCACTGTAGATGCGGACTCGAGGAGGTTTAAAGATATCCCAACCTCCACTTCACTACTAGGGGGGTCCCGAGTGCTCCCATCAATAGTGACCGAAATCTTATTCTGACGACCCAGCCTTTCCATTGCTTCAGATATTAGTTGAAACAAGCATGGCTGCCAATCGGGCAGGCCCGAAAGGGCTATAATGCTTGAAGTGTCCCGCTCAACAAGAGCCAGTAGTTCGCAGAGGAGCTTCTCGCGCATGTCGGTCGAAAGATAGCGAAGAAGGCGCAGGACAGTGCTTATGCCAAGACCATCCCGCAAGGAGCAACCCGACACAATTGACCTCCCCAGAAGCATCTGATTTGCAAAATCCATATTTATCCTAAAACCACCTATCACTCTATCATTGCTTGAGATCAAATTTTCTCGAATAAATCCCTTTGAAGATAACGACGACGTTTTATTAGTGTTGTCAACGACAAGATGCACTAATGCAGCATACGTATGCTTCCCAATCCTCGCACGATGGCCTCTCAGCAGATGCCATAGGAGCTTGTATGCAACTCGTGCCGTCAGTCCGGAAGGCGTTACGACAACAGAACGAACCCCTGGTCCCATGCCAGCCAATCCCTTTCCAACGGCTAGAATGGATTGAATCCGTCTCGCGCCAGCCCCCTCAGGCGGGGCAGACGAAGTGTTCTCGGGCTCAAGAGTTGTGCCTGTTGCGAGGGGTGCATCAGGCGACGTTGCGGTCTTTTCAATATATGCGACCATGCAACGCACGCCAAGAGACCTAATTGTGTCGTCGAAACTGTTCACCATCGCGCATAAGATCCACCCTGCTGCACCTTCCACGCTCCCACAACAGTGCGCGAAGCTTTCCAATATGCTGGGCACAGCCGGTTTAATTTGGAGCAGAAAAACAAGTATGGCACAGCCCTTGACCGAAATAAGATGGCGCTCATGTCGAGCTCCCGTTCTGGATATTTCACTTTTCTCCTCCGTCTCATTCGAAGACTCATCCCATTCAGCATCTAGGTAGTATGACAACAAGTTCAAAAACGGAGACATGTCCCGGGGTAGAGTTCCACTTGCAAGAATGTCGAAAATCATTGCTAAAAGAATATCAGAAACAAGGCGACGCTCACCCAAAGCCAAAGCTCCTCGCCGGTTACTGCCTGGTGTGTTGACATGCTGGATAGGCGTTGATGAGTCCACCAATTGTTTTGGTGTCAACAAGCGCGAGTAATACAAATGGTGGGGTACTAACCTTCCCTTGTTCGCTGTCAGCAAATATCTTCAGGAGAAACACCATGTCTTTGATCCCTACACAGTCTCTAACTTTCTTTGGGTTCGCCTTCGCAATTGATGACAATACTGGAAGTAGTGTAATATCCAGGGACGCCGATAAACATCGGTCAGTGCCGCTGCACCAAAGGGGTATGTTGAAAAGGAGACGCGAGAACACCTTAGTCTCTAAACCAACGCAGTGAGATCCCGCTGATGTAAGCGCCAGAAGCGACTCGATCAACAAGCTCGAAAGCTTCGGGTAAGTCGTCAAGGGCCAGAAAAGTGACGACGGGGATGAAGATGGGTTATTCGTGGCAATTTTCCTGGAGCAAAGAACGAAGCTTTCAATCACGTCGACCCCACCACAGCGCAAGAGTTCGCGGGCGTTTTCACCATGGTCGCGGACAAAGCTAGCAACCAAAGAGATTAAGTCGGGAATTGTTGACCAAAGGCCTTCACTACTTCGAGCCCCGCCTACGCCGAAATTCTGGTCAGCGTCCACTTCACGCCACATGTTTTCAACACCACCGCAAAGCAGTGTTTCGAAAAGGGTTAGCAAGGCCTGCACACCACCTACGCTGCCAATGACATCTTGGGCCCCATCCACTTGCCACGCTTGAACACCCCCGTCTGCCATCTTGACATGTGCGCCGATGTGTAGATCTAAAGCGATATCGGCCACAGCCATACTTCGTGCGGGGTCCCAGACAAGAAACAGCTTCGAAGAAAAGGAAGCCATCGACAGGTCAGCAGGTAGCTCAAACGATTCTTGGTCCTCGCCTTCTCCGAAATCCATTACAGCAAGGGTCCCGCTACTGGCAGGGACCCAATCTAAGACGAGGTCCCCATTAGAGTGCCGTCGCTGACACACGACGATTTCGTCTGCGTCGTCTTTCTTGATGGCAACGTCGAGCAATTTTGATTTTCGCACAATATCACAACGACGTGAGTCCCACCTGTTATTGTGGTGTCTGGCTTTCACGACAGTTCCAGCCGCCCCGGAACCAATTTCGTAGATGGAGCGCAAAGTGGCATCGGACACATTTTCGTGAAACAAATAAAGCGAGCCAGTTTGTCCTTCAAGGCCTTCACCAAGCGCAACTGTGAGAGACATACCAGTTCGGCTTATTGATCTTCTAACAGCCTTCTGAAGGAAGGCTGCTGCTTTGCTCTCGCGTGAGAAATCTTCATTTGACACTCGCGGAAAGGTGAGCGACTCTGTAGTCATCATTTTCCCATCCAACATTATCAAAACTTGTTGCCGTGTTGACAACGAGAAGACACCCTTCATTCTCGAACGTGTGTGCCGCACTGCTACATGGTACCAAATCCTAGGCAGTAAAATGCAACCAGGCATTCTCAGTCGTTGAACCTCGACTTCTTCCATTCCATCTGGATCGGAATCGAAAACAGATATTACCAACACTGCCGCAGACGCGGTATTTGACTCTGCGTGGCTATCATTTTCAAGGGGCATGATAGAAATTTCGATTCCACCGCCATCTTCGGACCGCACACTAAGGAGGACCGGATATTTCGAATTTCCGCTAGCAAACGTTTCCGCCCTAAACCAAACCGCCATTCCAAAGTCATTTCGAAAGGGCCAAGCAGACAAGCCACTGATGGTTCTCCTGAGACCTTTCCCGCCACCAAATGAGAAGAAATTGCTAAAGCTTGTCTTTCCCCTCAAGAAAATACTTCTTGATGAACCCTCCGTAGCGATCTGCAATGCTCGCACTAGCAGCAATCGAGCCACTAGTGGAATTTGACTGAAGGATACAACAGGAGCCGACGCCAAGGTCAAAATACGACGAAGCACTCGTTCTGAGACCCCAGCAGCACAGGTAAGACCGAGCAACCGAGCGACTGGCGCAAGTAAATGACGATAGCCTTTCTGGCCTTTGATGACGTCAAACACACGTATCAACTTTCTGGCTGCAAGCTTGTCACTGTTACCATGCGATGAACCACAAATTGTCCCACATTGCTGCAGCCTTACCATGGTGTAGATTAGGGCATCTTTCCTAGAAGAATGGTCTCGATTCTCGTCGTCAAGTTGAAAAGGTAGAAATCCCTGTGATTTGTCCCCGTCGGTGTTTGATCCTCCGGTGCGTCTGGATCGGTCCCTTCGCACTTGATAGGAAGGGTCTGCATTTCGCTCCTCCTCTCTCGCTGCTACTGAAGCTTTGCCATCGGTAATCTCTTCCCTCCAGTCAACTAGAAGCAATGTTCGTTCATTATATTCAAAATCTGTTTCATTGGTCAGAAGTCGAATAAGAAGACGAAAGAAGGCCATTAAGAATACCTTTGGGATCTGCAACAAGAGCTGGTGATTGCGGTACAGAATAACTGAGAGGACTTTAGATTTCTGTTCAACATTGACAACCACGTCCCTTGGCAATGGAATTGATTCCTTATCACCAGCATTGCTGAGCGACGGAAAATCTCTCCTTGCCTCGGTTTTGAGAATATCCTTAACACTCTTCAATGATACTGCAGGAGTGGAAAAATCAGAAAACATATAATACAGCAGAAGGGCATCATCATCACCAGTGGATTGCTCATGCAGTCTCTTGTCAGTGTGTAACTCATCCAAAGCAGCTAAATCGGCATCTTCGATTACCCCTGCTGACAACAGGACATCAGTTAGACTCGTCGGCGGAGGCTCAACAACGATAGGCACTGAGACGCTGCCCAGACTATTACTGCTGTCGATCGATAGGTCGTCAAGCTCTATCGCACCAGAAGGAGAGGAAGACGAAGAATGCAGTCCTCCTTTATCAGCTTCGTGAAATTCTGTGCAGAGTCCTCGTTCCCTGGATTCCATGCTTTGAGGATTTTCAACCGAAGACTCGGAGGAATGAGTGTCTACTAGTACACCGTCGTCCCAAGATGATAGCTTGCTATCTTCGAATTCACAAGTATGTACAAAATCCTCCAATTTATCGATAGTGTCATCTTCAGAAACGGCATTGTTTTTTATAACATCAGCATCCTCATTACTATTCATGTCTGAAATTGGTCGCGAGTAATTCGTGGACAGGGGTCGCTCAATAGAAGCTTCCTGTGTGAATTGACAAGAGGCGACGGACATGCGCCGGAAATCTTCTACATTAAGAGTGGCTAGGGCTTGAATACTTCTCCTTCTACTGGCATCCTGTCTCTTATACACATCTCCGAGCCCACGAGACTAAGGCGAATCTCGTATGCCGTCTTCTGCTTGAAAAA
>ENA-ORBV01013187-ORBV01013187.1-microbial-mat-metagenome-genome-assembly--contig:-NODE-13187-length-12594-cov-4.514980_pt1 | contig 12594 bp, 13 predicted proteins | sample MGYA00237777_ERZ505514 | MGnify/ENA primary metagenome ERZ505514 (study PRJEB26160, sample SAMN06269048) | microbial mat metagenome | isolation source: Oligotrophic lake microbial mat | place...
GCTTTGATCTCGTTGATATCTGGGAGTACATTTACCGCAACGGGTCGGAGTTTGCTGCGGATCGGTTCGCGGGAGAGCTCATCGCACGCTGCCAGCGGCTCGCCCTTGCGCCGGACATCGGGCGGCACCGCCCCGAGTTCGGCCGGGACATACTGGGCTGCACGCACAAGAAGTATCTCTGTACTGACCCCTGCATAAATACAGGACGAATTATGATGTAATGATGGGTTATTCGCCGATGAGTGTGTCACGATGACATACAAAGCCAAGATGAACTCCGATCAGCGTGAAGCCCGGCGCATGGAGGTGGTGGCGATGAGGCGCAAGGGGGAGAAGCCCGCTCGAATCGCGGCGAAACTGGGTGTGGCCGTCAACAGCGTGTACGCCTGGTCGAAAAAAGCGCGTGTCGAGGGCGTGCGTTCACTCAAGACCAAACCCCGCGGCGGCCGACCCAACAAGCTCAGCGCAGAGGAGCGCCGCGAACTCAGGGGATTGATTATCGCCGGCCCGCGGAAGGCGGGATATGACCGTGAACTGTGGACGCTGCCAATGGTGCGGGAGCTGATCGCTGAGAACTTCGGCGTCGAGTATCATGTCGATCACCTCAGCCGCGTGATGGCGCTGCTGAACCTGACTTTTCGCGTTGTTCGTGCGGGACTTGCTGCGCGAGGTGCGCGGCGAAATTATTTTCATCTGGGACGGCTGGAGCGCTCACAAAGGCCCCGAGGTCCGGGCGCTGCTGAAGGACGATCCGCGCGCAAGTGTTCGGTTGCTTCCCGCGTACGCGCCCGAGCTCAATCCGGTCGAAGGGGTCTGGTGCCACAACAAGCAAGTCGGGCTGAGGGGGTTTGTGGCCGAGGATACCGATGACCTGTACTTGGAAACCGGCGCGGCGCTGAGGCAGGCCGCCGACAGTCAGCAGGTGTTGCGAGGATGTGTGAAGGAAACGCCTCTGCGGATTGTTGGAGTTACGTAGATCGGGTATTTATGCAGTGGTCAGTAACTCCGAAAATTGAGTTCGAGTCGCGGGTGGTCCCAGGGCTGGATGTGTTGGGCAACTCAATGCAATTCGAAATCTGGCTGCCGACCCTATCAAGGGAAAGTGAGTTGACTCGAACCGGGTTCACAACCGCAGTGGAACCTTCAATAAAAGACCCCGCGAACGATGTCGCGGGGTCGGGGTGGGGGTCTGGAATCCGGGCGACGATGAGCGGTTTATCGACCCGATGCGTCCAACGAGTGCGCGACGGGCTGGGCGGCGCTGTCGAGAGTCTGGGGAAAGACGCCCATCGCCGCGGGCTTACCGAAGGCTTCTGGATGCAGATACTTGCCCTTCTCCGCGGCGGACTTGTCCACCGCGTTGGGAATGCGGTTCTTCTCCGCCCAAGCGTCGTGCCGAACGCCCGTGACCATCCAAGAGACCTCTGTGTTGGGCGTGCTCGACGCGATCTCGAAGGTGTTGCCGACGATTCGACGACTCACGCGAACAAGGGCGAAGCTGGAATCATCCATCACCGTCAGCTGATAGCGAAAGTCGCGGTTGAGCGCCTCGAAGTAGTCGGGCAGCGTGATTGTGGCGTATCCCGCGGCATCGGTGATGACATTCCCGTTGTACATGTTCATCATGTCCGGCGACTCGACGAACGAGTGGTAGAGATATTGGTTCTCGGGGTCCAAGGGGTGGTCGATCTTGAACGAGCCGCCGCCCTTTGAAAGCGAGCCGGTGATGGTCGCGTCGCCGCTTACTGTAAACCTGCTTGTTCCGACGGAAGTGCCGATGCCGACGTTTCCACCCTGGGGATTCAGGAGCAACGGCCGAAAGCCCGCGCCCTGCTCGATGGCTTGGATCGTGCCGACGTTGTTCGTCGTGTGATACCCCAACTCCAGTTGGCGGTTGGGATTGGTCTGGCCCTGAATCACAATCTGCACCGCGTCAATACTCGTCGAGTGGTCCTGCGCGACCACCAGCCGCCTGCCGGGATTGGCGACGCCGATGCCGACGTTGCCGGCGAAGGAGTTAGTCGGGCCTGCAAATGCGTTGGAGACGTTCCTCATCGCAACATTTGATGACAGTTGCGCGTCCGCCACGGTCCCGGTCAGGCTGTTCGCGAGTACGCCGGTAAGCCCGCTGCCATCTCCGAAGAAACTCCCGGATGTGGTTTGACCGCTGAAGGTATAACCGGCGGGAGTAAGCCCGATGGCAAACGAAGATGCGCTTCCCGCGGCGATGGCGGTGTACCGCTCTGTGCCCGACAATGCAGGCACGTTTGTCTGGCCGTCGCCGTTATATCCCCACGCCGCGACCGTGCCATCGTTGCGAAGCCCCAGGCTGTGAAAGTCGCCAAGGGCAAGGGCAACGTACGCTTTGCCCGATGGCGGGGGCGGCACATTGCATTGTCCGTACACGTTGTTTCCCCACCCCACTGCCGAACCATCGCTGCGCAGGGCCAGGTTGTGAGTGGCGCCCGCCGCGATGGCGGTGTAGGTAAGGCCCGAAGGCAACGCAGGCACGATGAGCACGTCCCCGTTGCTGGCGCCCCAGGCGTGGATGATTCCGTCGTCGCGAAGGCCCAGACTGTGATAGGCGCCCGAGGCGACGGCGACATAGGTAATCCCCGCGGGCAATGACGGCGCGTTAAGTTGACCGGAACTGTTCTCGCCCCAGCCCACGATCCGGCCATCGCTCCGCAGCGCGACACTGTGCGTTTTTGCCCGCGGCAACCGCTACGTACGTCATCCCCGCGGGCGGCGCGGTTACGTTGATTTCTTTGCGCTGGCAGTTTTTGCTTCGCGCTATTCAATTTGTGCCGCTCAAATCGCTGATTCCGTTGGTGTCGATTGGCTATATGGGCAACAATGTGTATCCGTTTCGCAGTGGGGAAGCCTTGCGAATCTGGCTGTTACAGCGCAATCATCATGTTCCGATAGTTCGCGCTACGACAACGGTGATTGTTGAGCGCGTGTTTGATGGTCTGGTGATGCTAACGTTTATCATTATTCCGCTCACGTTGCTGGATGTGGCTTCGGATGAACTTCGCCTGATCGTGACTTTTACCGCGCCGCTGTTTTTGTTGGCGCTGGCAGTTTTTTTCGTTTTAGCAGCGAAGCCGCAGTGGTTTCGGGCTTTCGTGACACAAATCAACCGCTTTTTGCCAAGTAAAATTGGCGAGATCGTCAATAAATTGAGCGAAGAAATTATCGGCGGCTTAGAAGGTTTACGCAGTCCGACGCATTTAGCAGGCGCGGTCATCAGTTCTTATGCCAGTTGGATGGTCGAGGCGGTGGTTTATTGGATGGTGTCGTTTGCGTTTGACCTGAACGTCGGCTATCCAGCAATTTTGCTCGTGGTCGGGACGGTCAATCTCGCTGGACTGATTCCCGCGTCACCGGGGCAGATCGGCGTGTATGAATTTTTCGTCTCGCTGGTGCTGGTCGCTTTAGGGATTGATGCCGCCCGTGCCGCTGGTTATGCCCTTGTCGTCCATATTGTGATCTGGCTGCCGGTGACTCTGGTCGGGTTTTTCTTCCTTGCCCGTCAGGGACTCGGCTGGAATGCCATTACCCGCGCTCGTGAAATCGAAGAACGCGCTGCTTCTAATCAGGAAATTGCCGCTCTCAATTGAGGGATCCCATGTCGATGAAACGCCCCGCACCTATTCGCACTGATGCAAGCAATCCTTTCGCCCATGACACCATGATTCGGCGCGTCCCGGCGACGATTCAAGATATTATGGATCGTAATCCCGATTATTCAGAGACGATTTGCCGCGCATTAGAAAACCTCAGCCGCAGTATTCAACATAATGAACGAATCGCGTTGTTGAGTTCTTTCGCGCCGGATTTTACCGATTGGCAGCCTGCTTTTGAGACTCGTCAAAATGAGACATGGCTCAATACAGAGTGGTTTTTTGCGGAAACGTATTTTTATCGGCAGGTGATTGAGTGTATACGTTGGTGGGAAACAGGGCGCGACCCCTTTACGCCTAACAAAATCGAGGAATATCAAAGTCGCGCACTGATGCAATTGGTCGAAGTTGCATTGATGGATACCCGTCCGGCGGCGGTGCGTTTAGGCGAAAGTATTGCTCGCGCACTATGGGGCAACCGGATTGATTTAAGTTTTGCCGCATCGCGTGAACATGGGACACAGGCCAATGCCGAAGATTTGATCGCCGATGACAATGCTTCCACCGTCACTCAACTGCTGGATGGAAAGGGTGCTGTCCATTTTATCAACGATAACGCCGGGTCAGAATTGGCGATGGATTTAGCACTGGTCGATACGCTGCTGGATGGAATCGTCGATGAGCTGGTGTTGCATCTTAAAATGCACCCGACTTTTGTGAGCGATGCACTCGTCAAAGATGTGTGGATGTTCCTTGATATTTTGATGGAACGGGGCGGGAATTTCGCGGTATTTGCAGATCGTCTGCGGTCAGCCATTCACGCCGGACGACTGCGCCTGATGCCTAATCTATTTTGGAACAGCAGCCATTTTCTGTGGGATGCGCCAGCGCATTTACTGAATGGATTCAAAGGTGCGCGTTTAGTGATCGTCAAGGGCGATGCAAATTATCGTCGCATCGTGGGGGATGCGCTTTGGCCTGCGGATACACCTTTCGCGGATGTAATGGCTTATTTCCCCGCGCCACTGCTGGCATTACGGACGCTCAAAAGCGATCCTATCGTCGGATTGCCTTCCGGCATGGCGCAACAACTTGATACTGTAGATAAGAACTGGCGCGTGAATGGTCGGCGCGGTGTGATACAATTTAAGGGATGAATAGCTAAAAGGAGTGACCAATCATGGTGCAACTTCAAGACTTGATGAGTATGGTTGACCAACTACCTCGTGAAGAATTAAATCAGTTGAATCGTTATGTTCAAGAGCGCATGATGACGACTACATGGGCCGTTCCAGCGGAAGAGATCAGAGCGATTAAAGAATTAATGCGCCCGACGCATGAACTCACCGCCCAAATGAGTGAAGAAGAGATCAATGCTGTACTAGACGAGGCGCTTGATGAAGTTAGACGTGAACGAAAAGCTAAGAGTGGTAATTGACACCCAGATTTTTCTCCGTGCCGTCATCAATCAGCGTTCACTTCCGGCTAAAATTGTTTATGACTATGAAGACGATTACATCCTTATCGTTTCAGAAGCGACACTTGCAGAAATTGAGGATATCATCAGTCGTCCCAAAGTACGCAAAAAGTTTGAATTTCCTGAGAACCAAATCTCAGAACTTTTAATTAGACTAGCAAGAGGGGAACGCACAATTGTTCATGATATCCCTGCTATATCTCGTGATAGCAAAGACGATATGATTTTGGCTTGTGCTCTTTCGGGAAACGCGCATTATATCGTTTCTGAAGATCAAGATTTATTAGTTTTGAACACCTACAAAGAAATCAAAATCATTAATGCTTTGGATTTTTTGCGGGTTCTTGAATCACGCACACAATCGCAAACCGAGGATTAATGGCTGAAAATTTTAGTGTTGGGATCATTGGCGCGGGTGTAGCGGGCATGAGCGCGGCATGGGATTTAACTCGCGGCGGGCATAACGTCACGCTGTTTGAAGCAGGCGCGGAAGTCGGCGGACTCGCGGCGGGTTTTCGTGACGAAAAATGGGATTGGACGCTGGAAAAGTTCTATCATCACTGGTTTGAAACCGACAAAGACCTTAAGCAGCTTGTCGCCGAAATTGGTAAAACGGATCAACTGATTTTCCCGCGCCCGAAAACAAGCTATTGGATTGATGGCAAGATCGTGCGCTCGGAAATTTCGCCCTCCGCCATCTTTTTGCCGCTTTCGCCCATTGCTAAACTGCGCTTTGCGCTCGGCGGAATCTATTTAAAGCTGCTTGCAAATGGGCTGCCGCTGGAAAAAATTACCGCGCACGACTGGTTTATGCGCTATATGGGCGAAGAAGGCTACAACAAATTTTTCCGCCCGCTGTTGATCGGCAAATTTGGCGACCAATATCAGCAGGTCAATATGGCGTGGTTCTGGGCGCGGGTTAAATCGCGTTCACTGCGACTTGGTACGTATGAAGGCGGCTTTCAGGCGTTTTTGAATGCCTTAGCGGAAGCGATTCAGGGGCAAGGCGCGACCATTCACTTGAACGCGCCTGTCACTCGAATCAGCACCCAAGAGGGCAAACCGACGCTGACTGTCATGGGCGAAACACATAGTTTTGATCGTGTGATTAGCACGACTTCACCTGCTTTGATGCTCAAAATTACGGATGGGCTGGCTGAAACGGCCTACGGCAAACAACTCGCTGGATTAAAGAGCATCGGCGCGTTGTGTGTGGTCTTCGCGCTTAAGCAGTCGCTTTTGACGGACGGAACCTATTGGCTGAATCTGCCTGCGACCAGCGCCGACAAGACCAAAACGCGCTTCCCATTTCTGGCGTTGGTGGAACATACCAATTGGATGGACAAAGCGCATTATGATGGTGATGTGTTGGTTTACTGTGGCGATTATGCCCCCGTCGATCATGAATATTTCCAGATGAGTGAGGATGCGCTGGTTGAGCGCTTTGCGAAAGTGCTGCCGACGTTTAACCCGAACTTTAAGCCGGAGTGGATTCGTAAAACGTGGGTATTTCGTGCTCCGTATGCCCAACCTGTGCCAGGGGTGAATCACAGCCAAAATATCCCAGCGCTTAAAACACCGCTTCCCGGCTTGTATTGGGCGAGTATGTCACAGGTGTACCCCTGGGATCGTGGGACAAATTACGCCGTAGAAATCGGGCGGCGGGTGGCGCAAGAAGTGATTAGTAATGAGTGAGGCGGGGAAATAGGTTATGCAGATTATCAATCTTTCCACAGCCGACGAATCTTTGCGCCAACAGGCGGCGCAAATGCTGCACGAGGAATTCAATCAGGCGAAATGGGGTTATAGCTGGCCTACGCTGGATGAGGCACAAGCCGAAGTGGATGAATTATGCGAGGAAGATCATATTTGCCGTGCAGCGATAGACGATCATGGAGAAGTCGTTGGTTGGATTGGCGGACTGCCTGAATATGACGGCAATGTGTGGGAACTGCATCCGCTTGTCGTGCGGGCTGACCAACGCGGCAGCGGGATAGGGCAGGCGTTGGTACTGGATTTAGAGAATCAAGTTCGTGAACACGGCGGTTTGACGGTGATGCTCGGCAGCGACGATCAAGATCACATGACCAGCTTGGGTGAGGTTGATCTTTACGAAAATCTGTGGCAGAAGATCGCCACGATTGAGAATTATCAAAATCATCCGTATTCGTTTTACATGAAACTCGGTTATAGGATTATTGGCGTGATGCCAGATGCCAACGGTCTGGGCAAGCCAGATATTATCATGGGCAAGCGAGTCAGCCAATGATATGAAAAAAATCCGAAAATTTGGAACGATCTTAACTCTATTAGAAAACCTTATGGTAGACTGTTTCTGATTGCGATACGGTTCTTATCCAATAATCTGCCAATCAATCACACGTTATTCATAACAAGGAAAATCTCTCCATGAAAAACATTTGCGTCATCGGTACCGGCTACGTAGGCTTGATTAACGGCACCTGCTTCGCCGACCTAGGCAACAATGTCATCACTGTCGATGTCGATGCGAAGAAAATCGAAGACCTCAAAAACGGTATCCTCCCCATCTATGAACCCGGACTGGGTGAATTAGTTGAACGTAATATGAAAGCAGGCCGCCTGCATTTTACCACCTCCTACGAAGAAGGATTGAAGGATGCAGAATTCGCCTTCATCTGCGTAGGCACGCCGGAAGGTGTCGATGGTGAAGCCGATCTGAAATATGTACGCGCTGCCGCTGAAACCATCGCCAAGACGATGGATCACAAACTCGTCATCATCAACAAATCTACCGTCCCCGTCGGTACAGGTGACTGGGTAGCAGATATTGTTCAAAGCAACCAACCCTCGCCCGTTGAATTTTCTGTCGTAAGCTGCCCGGAATTCTTGCGTGAAGGTTCGGCTGTCGTCGATTTTATGCAGACAGACCGTACTGTTCTCGGTTCAACCGATCAATATGCGGCAGAAGCCGTCGCACAGCTTTATCTGCCGCTGCGTAAGCCGATTGTTATGACTGACCTCCGCACGGCTGAGATGATTAAGTATGCTTCCAACGCTTTCTTGGCTACCAAAATCAGCTTCATCAATGAAATCGCCATTATCTGTGAAAAATTAGGCGCTGACGTGGCGGAAGTGGCGCAGGGCATGGGCTTCGATAAGCGCATCGGGCATCACTTCTTGCAAGCAGGCATCGGCTACGGTGGTAGCTGCTTCCCGAAGGACGTAAAAGCGCTGGCTTATATGGCGCAAACACACGGCGCACATCCCCAACTTTTGAACGCCGTTATGGACATTAATGCCTTCATGCGCCGTCATATTCTGCTCAAGCTGCACGATTTGTTGGGCGATGTGAAGGGCAAAACAGTTGGCTTATGGGGGCTGGCCTTCAAAGAAAATACCGACGACATCCGCGACTCGCCCGCGCTGACGATTGCCCGTCATCTGATTAATCAGGGTGCAACCGTCCGCGCTTACGATCCGGTAGCGATGGAAAACACCGGACGTATTCTGCCTGAGATTGCGATGTGCAGCAATGCTTATGAAGTCATTGATGGTGCGGATGCAGTCGTTCTGACTGCCCCTTGGAATGAATTTAAGCAGTTGGATATGGCTCGTATTCACGACAGTATGAAACAGCCGATTTTGATTGACGGTAAGAATATGTATGATGCTGCCAAGATGAACCAAATTGGCTTTAAGTATCGTGCTATTGGTCGTGGCTACAACGGCGAAGGTGTTCCTTCTAACGGTCACGAAGAAAACTAAAGTAGGTTAGCAATTTTGGGGCGTATCGCTTGATGCGTCCCTAATTCCATCAAACACCCTTTAAGCTATTTTCTCTTAAAGCCCTCATCCAGCTAGATCTCCAAAAATCCTCATTTTCTGTTGACGCTAGAATAAGTCTCATGCCTAATTCATGTTTTACCCACATTAAATCGTTAGGCTAATAGGATAATTCTGTCATACTAACACAAGGGAGATATGAACGATGGCAAAAAATGGCAAGCTCTCACCGGAAATGATGAAAGCAAATTTGGGCTTAGACAAAGATGCACGCGACGGCATTTGCAACATTCTTCGTGCGGCGCTGTCCGATCAAGAAGTTTTGCGGACAAAAACCCAAAGCTATCACTGGAATGTCACAGGGCCGCAGTTCCATTCGCTCCATGAGATTTTCGAGAGTCAATATAACGAACTCGGCATCGTCATTGATGAAACTGCTGAATTCCTTCGCAGCTATGGGGTAGCTTCGATTGGCACGTTGGCGGAGTTTCTTCAATATGCGCGTCTTAAGGAAGAACCCGGTGTGGTACCACCTGCGCGGGGGATGGTCGAGAATTTACTGAGCGACCATGAAGCCGTCATTCGCAGTTTGCGTGAAGATGTGGAAATGACCACCGAAAAATATAATGATGTCGCCTCGGCGGATTACCTCACTGGCCTCATCGAAAAGCACATGAAAACCGCGTGGATGCTCCGCGCCTTGATTGAAGGCGAAAGCATTTAACGCATAGCAGCAGCATAAATATAAAACGACCTATACGCGCCTCCAACTGAAAAGTGGGGCGCGTTTGGTTTTAGGGAGAGAGTGTATGCCTAAAGACTTGGAATATTATCCTGCACTCCGTTATCGGATTATCCTTACACCGGAAGAAAATGGTTGGAGCGCGACACTCCCCGATCTACCGGGTTGCATTGCAGCAGGGGATACGATTACTGAAACGCTTGAAATGATCGAAGATGCAAAGCGCAGTTGGATTGAAGCCTCTTTACAGCGCAATCTTCCCATTCCAGAGCCTGAATTGGATACTTGGATATAAATCACTTGATTAAGGATAGCATTTGCTTATCTAAATCAACGAGATAATCACGTCCATAACGTCCATTTTCTAAAGTATCAATGAGATGCTGCGGCAGGTCTTGAAGAATTTCCTCGCTACATGAGGCAGCACCCAGCGCGATTGTAGCCACTGTATCAACATCACCCGCAAATTCGATGCACGCCTTCAAAATAGTACTTAACCGATCATTATGGTGGATTGCTGTAATCGCTGCTTTTACGCTCATCCAACCTTTTGATCCTACCTTCCCTTGCCAATCATCCGCCCAATCGCCCTCCACATGCGCTTCAATGAATTTCCCCAACGCATTTTTTGAGCCAAGGCGGTAAATAAAATAATGTGACATCAAGGCAGATGCAACCCCTGCATTGATACCGTCAAGCGTATCATGCGTAGTTTTTGCTTGAACAGTGGCTTTTTGAATGACCTCATCGACGGTTGAAAAAATGCCGATAGGTATGGCTCGCATCGCAGCACCGCTTTTGTCACTTGTAGGGATGATTTCTTTTAGAAACTGTTCCCCATCGTGAACATGTTTCAGAAAGGCATGAAAGCTGCTTGCGTAGCCTTCTCTTGGATCGCGCTTAAAAACTTCCACAAAACGTCGCGCTAAATTTGGGGGTATCCATTCTTCATCGCTCAACATCGCTTCGACAATCGCCAAGGTCATCTGTGTATCGTCCGTATATTGTCCGGGATGTGTGCTATGGCGAGGATGTTGCATATAACGGCTTAAATCATTGAACTGCTGAATTAGCTGCCGATTGACATATTCAAATCCCGCGCCGTAAGCATCCCCTATAGCAAGTTCAAGCAACATAATTTGTTCAGCCTTTTAATACTTTCAAGGGGTCACAAAGGTTTATTTAGTATAAGATAAAATGTGGGAACTTTTAAGGACAGAAATAAAAAAGGCGAGGATTCTTCCCCGCCTTTGCTAAAAGCTAATCGCTAACTGCTGATCGCTATCTTGCTAGTTCCAACTGCGTCCGCCGCTGGAATTGCGCCCCGGACGGCGATCCAGCGGGTGCGGCTTGCCGCCATCGACTAAGGAGCGCCGCGCCTTTTGCACATCGCTTTCATGCTTGAGCAGCACCGTCAGCGTGGTTTCCAGCGTTTTCTTATCCAGATTATCGGCGTTGAGCATCACGAGCGCTTTCGCCCAGTCAATCGTTTCGGACACACTTGGCGCTTTCTTCAAGTCCAAACCGCGTAAGCCTTGCACAATCTCGACGGCCTGTTTCGCTAGTTTGGCGTTCAATTCGGGGACGCGCATCCGCACAATGTCGAGTTCGGCTTCCTGCGAAGGATAATCCACAAACAGATACAAACAGCGGCGTTTGAGCGCTTCGGAAAGTTCGCGGGTGTTGTTGCTCGTTAGGATGACATCAGGCTGATGCTTGGCGACAATCGTGCCGAGTTCGGGGACGGAGACTTGAAAATCGCTCAGGATTTCCAGCAAGAATGCCTCAAATTCTGCGTCTGCACGATCAATTTCGTCTATCAGCAGGACGACAGGCTGATCAGATGTGACAGCTTGCAGGAGCGGACGCGCCAACAAAAAGCGCTCGGAAAAGAAGACGTTATCCTCAGCAGCAAGACGATCAGCCGCTTCGGTCAGGGTGGAGGCTTCCGTAAGTAATTGGCTGAGTTTATCGCGCAGCAGTTGGGTATAAAGCATCTGCTTGGCATATTCCCACTCGTAAAGGGCTTTGCTTTCGTCCAGCCCCTCATAACATTGAAGGCGGATCAGCGGCTTACCGCTGGCTTTTGCCCAGGCTTTCGCCAATTCTGTTTTACCCACCCCGGCTGGCCCTTCCGCCAGTACAGGCTTGCCCAATTGACTTGCCAGGAACATAACAGTAGAAATCTCATCGGACGCAATATACTTCTGTTCACCCAGCCCTTTTGTAACCTGGCTTATATCCTTGAACATGCACTTGTTCTCCACTCTAAACTTGATTAATGGGCGGCTTATTCGCTAATTTGCTCATCAGTCATCCCGAAGCGGCGGCGGCGATGACCATATTCCACCAGTGCCTTACGCAGTTCCTCGCGGTCAAAATCCGGCCAGTAGACGGGTGTTGCGTAATATTCGGAGTATGCACCCTGCCAGATCAGGAAATTGCTGATTCGCAGTTCACCACTGGTACGGATAATTAAATCCGGGTCAGGCAAATCACCCGTATACATGTGTTGGCTGATGAGATGCTCGGTGATTGCTTCCGGTGGATGGCCTTCTTCAACAATATGACGCACTGCCTGTACGATCTCGTCCCGCCCACCGTAGTTGAAGGCCACATTTAAGATCAGCCGCGTATTATCTTTAGTATACTCGCAAGCGTGGAGGATTTTATCCTTCAAATGGGTAGGTACGCCGTCCATTTTGCCAATATGGCGCACTTGAACCCCATTTTTATGCAATTTTTTGACCTCTTGATCGAGTACGAGGTTTAAAATCGTCATCAAGGTTTTAACTTCAGCAGGCGGACGCTCCCAATTTTCGGTAGAGAAAGCATAAATAGTGAGAATCTCGACACCAAATTCTACACAGGCCTCTAATATACGGCGTAGATTATCTTTGCCTTGCCGATGACCCCTGTCTCTTATACACATCTCCGAGCCCACGAGACTAAGGCGAATCTCGTATGCCGTCTTCTGCTTGAAA
>ENA-ORBV01013190-ORBV01013190.1-microbial-mat-metagenome-genome-assembly--contig:-NODE-13190-length-12592-cov-6.250100_pt1 | contig 12592 bp, 2 predicted proteins | sample MGYA00237777_ERZ505514 | MGnify/ENA primary metagenome ERZ505514 (study PRJEB26160, sample SAMN06269048) | microbial mat metagenome | isolation source: Oligotrophic lake microbial mat | place...
TTTTTCAAGCAGAAGACGGCATACGAGATTCGCCTTAGTCTCGTGGGCTCGGAGATGTGTATAAGAGACAGGGGGTGACGGTGATGAAATCCCATGTTGCAGAGAAAGGCGTGTTTGATTGGGTCGATGTCGAGATAATACCGACTGCCAGACCTTTCGCATCGGCGCTGTTGAGCCATGCCGCCGGAATGCTGATCGGGCTGCCCAGATCAACCGGAGTCCCGCCGTTGATGGCAACACGCGGCTGCACGGTAAGCGCGGCTGGGTCAACCTCCAGATAAAGGTCAATTGTTTCCGCATCGAGCAGGTTAGCTGGTGAGTAGATTACCGCATCGCTGACGGATACCAAGTCGTTCAGTTCGCGCAGCACTTCGATGCCGCCCGTACCGCCATTGGCGTTTACGACGATCTTGATGTAATTCTGCTGATCGCCCGTGCCGATTTGCAGCCCCATCGACTGATAATTAATCGGGGTTGCGCCGTCGAAGAAGGGCGTAATCAGGCGGGTCTGGACGATAAACGGCGCAGTGTTGGCGCTGGCATTCACACCAAATTGGAAGCCGTTTTCTTGCGTGTTGGCGTTGGTATACGCATCACCCGCGCTGATGGCTTCTACGGAGAAGACTTCCGCCGCTGTGCCTGCCGCGAGGTTGTTCGGGTTGAACTGCTGTAAGTAGTGCTGCGTGCCGTTGGTCATCAACCCGGTAAAGCCCATGCCCAACAAACCATTGCCAGTCGTATCGAAGTTGCGGACGACGGGTAGATTGGTGGTGGTGCCGTTTTGTGCGTCGATGGCGAAGGCATCGACCAAATCCAGAATGCCGTCGTTGTCGTCGTCGGGATCGAGCAAGTCAGAAATATTGTCTTCATCGAAGTCCGGCGGTGTGCTGCCAGCAGAGCAGGCATTGGTGCCGTTAGCGGCTTCATCGCCGTTGGTATAGCCGTCGCTGTCCGAGTCGCCATTCGGGTCGGTGGGTGTGCAAGTGCCGCTGAAATCAACCGGCTCGAAGACGACGATGGAGCTATCGCCATAGACTGCTGCCCAAACCGTGCCGGGGAACAGTTCGCTGTCGGCCTGCGCCGTCACATCCAGCGGGGTTGCCCCAAATCCGGCGAACAAGGCCTCGCCGTTGCCGTTGCCATTGATGACATCATCACCCGCTTGGTTCAGGATATAGCGATAAATGCTGCCGTCAAAGCTGGCTGCCAGCAGGTTGCCCTGCATCGCGCCGCCAAAGTTGGTCGCGGTATACACTGCTAACCCATTGGTGGAGGCATTGACCGTCGCTATCGAGCCATCCGCCGGCCCGTGTGCGCCAGTCGGATTGCCATTGCCGGGAGCGCGGAAATCGCATTCTACCGGGTTCGCCATATTAAACGGTACGGGGGTATCGGTGCTGGTAAAGTCCTTGATGAGCGCAGCGCCTTCACCCTCGCCATACAGACCTGCGCCGTCTGGGTTGGCACGAAGCGGGTTCGGATGCCCGCCATAATAGCTGGGGCCGCTGACGAAGTGTAAGTTATCGCTGTAGCTGGCGCTACCGCCGTTATTAGGCTGATTGGTGCAACCTACACCATTGCCTTCTGCCAGCAGGAAGCCGCCGAAGCTGCCGTTGGGGCCGTTATCAAACGTATACATGCGCGGCGGATTATTGCCGCTGGCGGGCTGTGTCATGGCGATGTCATAGGCATTACGGTAGCCAGGTGAATAAACCTGTACCGGGCCGCCGGGGACAATCATGGCTTGATTACGCCCATCATTGCCGCCAAACGGATCACCGGGGTCGGGCTGACCGGGTGTACCGCGTGTGCCGTCATCGAGTGTAGGCAGATCGTAAGTCGTGCTGCCGATCACATCCAGATCAACCGAGAGCATCGCCGCCGAGAGGGCATATTCCGGCGTATACGACAAGTTGCTGCCCGGCGCACCCATATTGGTATGACCGCCGATCATGACGTAAAGCATATTTGTGCCTTCGTCCAGCGCAATACCATTAATGGCGTGCAGTTCTTCCGAGCGTGGCAGACCGCGTACCAGATCGAGCTTCGTCCACGCTGTGCCGTTCCAAGTCAAGCGCGAGATAATGCCGGAGTTGGTATCCAGCCCAATGTCGTTATTAACTGACGAGCGCGGATCGGATGAGGTGACGTAAATCACCGGATTGACCGCCGTACCGCGCACGATCATACCCGTGACTTGGCGCGAATTCTCATTGCTGGTCGTGCCATCGTCGTTGTGATTGGGGATATTGCGGACAAGATTAATCTGCTCTGTTGCCACAATATCGTAATCGGTTGCGCCGCCGCGTGTGATGGTATAGGCCAAGATCAGGCCGTCGCGCTGCGCCACATACAAGCGATTATCCGGGCCAAAGTCCAGCGAAGTTGGGCTACTGGTCGCCTCGCCACCGAGGTTACTCCGCACGAAGTTGACAGGTGCCGCGCCGGGGGCATAGCCTTCGCCAGAAAGCAAAACCGTCAGCGGTGAGTTCGTGCCGCTGTGGACGATTTGCAACTGTCCACTGGCGGGGCCTACTGCTGTCGGCGCGAAGGCGACAGTGACCGTCATGCTTTCGCCGCCGTCCAAAACATTCTGGTTGGCGGAGGCGCTAAAGACACCGTTGAGAGAAATCGCGTTAACAGTGATAGGGGTCGTGCCGCCTAAGTTTTGCAGCGTGAATGTCGCGGTATCAGTCTGCCCTGTTTGGGTCGCATCAAACACGAGGTTGGTGGGCGAGAGCGAGAGATAATTTTCGGTATCGAGCGAAATGACCTCAATCGCGTTGACGAGTGTGTTTTCAGTCACATGATCGAACAAAATCTCCAAGTTGGCATCGCTGGTGACGATGAACGATTCCATCCCGGCGACCTGATGCCCATATTTCTGGCTGAGGTCGAGGTTGACCAAGACGGGCTGACCTTCGATCAGCACGTTAAACACGCGCTGTCCAACGCCGCTGGTGCAGGGGCAGGTGTTCGCCATGAACAAATTGACGCGATACGTGCCGGGTGTTCCGACTGGGAACGTCCAGATCATTTCGGGGTCATCCACCGGATCCCAGCGCTCGTCGGCGTAGAGGGCATTGGGCGCATAAGCCGGGACGGACGCATCGCGTGAGGTCACGCCGCCGCCTGAATAAGCATTACTGCCGCTGTTGCGATAGGGCGATGTGCTGCCGCTGTCGGCAAGCCAATTCGGGCCGCTGTCAGTCGCGGCGATTTCTGGGCCGCCTGCGTTCACGCGCACCCAATAATCCGGCTGCGGTGTCGGGACGGTCACGTTGAGCAAGAAATTAATCGTCGTATCGTCTTCGCCATCGCTGACGGTAACGCTGATGCTGTAGCCGTAAGCATTGGTCGGCGTTCCGGTAATCAGCCCGGTATTGCTGATGCTCAGGTTCGCGCCCGCCGCCAGCAAACCCAGCTCATAAGTCAGCGGGTTGTTGTTCGGGTCGCTCGCCACGATTTGCAGCGAGAACGGTTCGTTGGTGAACGCACTCTGTGTCCCCGGATTGGTGACAACGGGCGCTTGATTCGGGATGCTGCCGAGGCCGATGATTTCAATCGCCGTCACTGACGGATTTTCGACCACATGGACGAAATCGAGGTCAAGGTTGCCATCCGCGCCCACAGCAACGATCTGCGAGTACATAATGCCGATGTACTGACCGCCAGCCTGTTCCCAGATGTCCACATTATCGAAGATGGGGCTGCCTTCTAAGTTGACATCGAAGACCCGTAAGCCCGCGTTGTTGAAGGCGATTTCCGCCAGATACAAGCGGACTTCGACGCTCTGGTTGGCAGGAACGGGGAAGTTCCATTCCATTTCGCTGCCGCCGGATGGATCCCAGCGCTCGTTCTGGAACAATTCAATCGGTGTGCCAGCCGGGACGGAATCCGCCATCGTAAATGTCGCGCCATTGGCTGCGCCGAAAGTGCGATCTTGCCCACCTGTGGCATTGACATAAGGCGATGGTGTACCGCTGGTCGCTGTACCCGCCGCCTGACCGCCATTATTGGAGTTGGCTTGATCGGCACTCCAATCAACGCCGTTGGGGACATCAATCGCCGGGCCGCCTGTATTCACGCGATAGAGAACGGTGCGCGGCTGGATGATATTCCACTGGAAGCTGACCATCACCGGAGTTGTGCCATCGGTAGCAGTGACATCGACACTAAACGGACTGTTGGCGCTGGTGCCGTTATCGGCATCGCCGGAGATCAAGCCCGTGTTGGTGTTGATGCTGAAGCCAGCGGGTAATCCGTCGGCGCTGTAAATCAGGGTATCGTCTTCGGGGTCGGTTGCCACGATTTGCAGCGAGACGGCTTGGCCTTCATTGTTGCTCTGATCGTCCGGCTGCTGGACGACGGGCGCACCGTTGACGGGATTGACCACCCACGTAAAGGCGGCGGTGTCATTGAGGGCGGGTGTGCCATCATCGGTCACGGTCACGACCACCGAGTAAGGTGAGTCATCGACTGCCGTATAGCTGATCTGACCGGAGATCAAACCACTGCTGCTGATAGTCAAGCCCGTTGGTAATCCGGTTGCACTGTAAACCAGCGCGTCATTATCGGGGTCAGTCGCCGCGACTTGCAGCGAAATCGCCGCACCTTCATCGCTGGGGCGGTTGCCCGGATTGGTGACGACAGGCTGGCGATTCGTATCCGTAATCGTCCATGTAAAGGCGGTATTCACGCTGATGACCGGGGTGGGGGAGGTGCGGGTGACGGTGACGGCGACGTTATACACGCCTTCCGCGCCATAATCCACCTGACCTGTAATCTCACCTGTGCTGGGGCTGATGTCCAGGCCAGTTGGCAGGTTAGATGCGGTATAGGCCAGCACTTCGCTGTTAGTTGACGAATCACTCGCCAAAATCGGCAGCACGTCGATATTCGCGCCTTCAACATCTGTTTGCGGGCCGGGATTTTGAACGGAGAGCGTGCCATTTTCCGACGAGCGGTTGCTGAAGGTGCAGGTCACGTTTTGGCTGCTGGCGAGATTAATGCTCACGCCGCCTGCAACCGGGGAGGTATTGCCGCCCGTGCAGACCACATTGGTCAATGACCAATTGGCGACAGATGCTTCTGTAACCGTGTACGTGCCAAGCGGGACGTTATTGAAGACCTGCGTATTCACGCCTGCGCTGACAAGGCTACTGATTTGGAGAATATCAACGTAATTGATCTTGGTGTTAAAGCCACCAATCGCGTCAATCGTCAATTTTCCGTCAGTGACAACGATAGTTTGTGTAGCGTTTGCATGACGGGTATTTGCGCCTTGAGTGCCAACCGAAGCAAAATTATTGATAAAGTTGACACCTTCGACATTAATGGTATGTCTGGGGTTATCCAGCGTATTGCCATCGATTGTGGGATCACCAACCGATACCACGATGCTGTATTGACCGTTTGGTACGGCAATTTCCCATGCGCCTTCGGTGGGCGTACCCGCAAAAATGCCGGAAACATCATCGGCCTGCATGTGCATCAATGTTTCGAGGCGCTGATCGACCTGAATTGTGTTACGAGTACGACCATTGCCGGGACCACTTGTTCCGCCAAGTGAAAGATTTAATGAGGTGCCAGTACCTGGTGTAACCCAACCATACGTGAGGCCACTACCTTGATTTACGCCTGTGCGAGCAGCATAGCCTTCACCGAAGTCGCGCACATAGCCAGCGGGTACTGCACCGGCAGCATTCTGGAAATTGACTTTGATGGAGACTGGATTCACGGGTGTGGTGAAAGTTGTACCATCCACTAATGTGAATTCATTGGGTGTTAGGCCGCCCGTCGTATTAAACGTAAACGACTGGCTGCCTTCTGGCACAGCATCCTTAACCACCGTAATCGAACCGGGGAGGTTGCTGGCGCTGAAGGTGCAGATGACATTGGCGGCGCTGCTGACGACGACGTTGATCCCGCCGCTGATGGGGGTCACGCTGCCGCCTGTGCAGGTCATGCCTGTGCTGCTCCAGCCGACGGGCAGGGTGCGGGTGACATCATAATCGCCCGTCCCAACATTGGTGAAAACACGGCGATCTGGCGCAGTGCTGGCGACGCTGACAATATCGACATAATTGATCTTGGTGTTAAAGCCGCCAATCGCGTCAATCGTCAAGCGCCCATCGGTCACGCTGACGGTGATCGTACCAGTGGTGTATTCCAGTGCCGCAGTCGCCTGGAACGGATTAATCCCTGTTACTGCTGTGCCTTCTATATGCAGGATATGTTGGCTGTCGTAACCTGTCGCGCCAGCCTCGTCGCCTACGCTGACGGTGACAGTGTAGATGCCGTTGGGGATAGCATATTCCCAAGCGATGGGGTTAGCAATACCACCCGCGCAATTGGCATCCGCGCACTGCATGTGCATCAGTGTATCGAGGCGCTGCTCGACTGCCGGAACGCGATTGCGGTCACGGGCGTTGCCTGTGGCGCTGATGGCGGTAGGCGTGGCGTTGCCGACGCTGGCTTGCGTAATCCAGCCGTAAGTTTTGCCACCGCTGCGGCTGCCATAAGCGAGACCACTATCCACATTGTAGCCAGTAGGTACAGTCGCACCACTGGGTTGGAAGTTGATATGTTCTTCAAAATTGGCGCTGCCCGTGCTGCCATCATCCAACAGCGTAAATGCGCCGAAATCCCCCGCGAAGTTAAACGGGGTCGAGTCTTGAGGATTGGTGTTGAGGATGACCGTCACCGTACCGGGGACGTTGTTCGGGTCGATCACCTGTGTGGTTTCTGAACCGACATTGTTCGCCGTAACGGGTTCTGTCGTCGTCGTCGTCACCGAGGCATTGACGGTATAGGAACTTATGCTTGCCGGGTCTGCCACTAAGGTAATCACAGGTGCAGTCACCCCATACACACGCCCCAAATTGCAAGTAACCGTTTGCGCGGTATTGGTGCAGGTGCCGAGTGTCGAGGTCGCCGAGACAAAGGATAACCCAGTCGGCAGCGTGATAGTCGCTACGGTGCCTTCCGCCTCGAAGATCGTGAGGTTTTCGACAGTAATGGTGTAAGTGATATTGCTATCGATATTGACCGGATCGGCTGCATCGTCAATATTGAGCGCCAGATTGGTCGTGGCGTTGGCTGGCTCGATGTTGGTCACAAGATAGACGTTATCGTTGTAATCGCAGTTGGCGCTGCCAGAGCCGCAGCCGTTCTGAACAAAGTCCTGAATGACGAAATAGGTATTCGGCACCAGCACGCCCAGATTGTTGCGGACAGGCCAGAAGCGCACTCCATGTTGGAAGCAGGCGCTGTCGGGGTCAAACGATTCGCAGCCGTTACTGTTATAGCCTGCGATATTAAAGGTGAAATTGGTGCTGGTCGGGTTGATGGTCATTTCCGCTGGCGTGGTGACGTTATTTCTCAGCGGCAGGAGCGACTGTCCCCATACCCCCTCATGGCTAAAGCTGCCGCCGCCGTTGCCGGTGATGTTGATGCCGTCTTCGGCACCGCAGCAGCCATGGAAGGCCGCTAACTGGCGTACATACACTTGACGGGTGCTATCGGCACGTCGCCAGTAGAACGACATCACTTCCGTGCCAGCAGGTGTGTAGAACGAGCCAAAGGGATGACCGAGGTTGATCTGGAAGCCGAAAACCGGGACGATGTGGTTTTCGATGTCTAATTCCTGACCACCTTCGGGGACGGACTGCCAACCGCCGCGCAGTTGGGCGACTTGGGTTGGAGACGCGGGGTCAGATGACGTGACTGTTAAGGCCGCCGAGCGCACACCTGTGCCGCCTGTGCTGTCATTAAACATCACCACCAAATCGTAGAAGCCGTTGGGCGCGATCGTGATTGGGTTAGCGACGGAGGGAGTCACCGGAATGGTAAACATCGTCCGGGTATTGGTCGTGGGAATATTGGCGATGCTCAAGCCCGTAATTTGCAGCGTTTCGGCAAGGCTGGTGTTCTTTAAGCGCAGCGTGGCGGTGTTGTGGAACACATGCCCACTCGTGCCGCCGTTGAGTTCGCTCATCGTCAACCAACTGTTGAGATACGCCAATTCCGCGATAGGCGCAGGCACAGGATTCGCGCCAGCAGTCGTCAGATTATTGAGTGTCGTCCAGTCGCGGTTTTCCAGCGTCAGTGTGCCGCCTGTGGAAATTTGGACGTTGCGGACGATGTAGACCACATCGTTGTAATCGAAGCCGGAGGTAAATTCTTCCGTCGCCACAATATAGGCATTGGGGACAAGCGCTCCGGCGGAATCGCGCAGCGGATACACGCGCACCTTATGGCGATTTGCCACGTTGGCATCAAATGTATTCAGCGCATCTTCGCTGTAAACATTCCAGTTAAAGTTAGCCGGAGGCCAGAAGGAATAAAAGCCAAAGGCGGCATTACCGGGGTCAAAACTCAAATTGCCGCTGGTTGTCGGGTTCAGCCGTTGCGTGCTGTTATTCACCACCGTGAACAATTCGGTTTTGCTATCGGCATTACCAGAGAGATACCAGCCCACCCGCGTGACCGGGTTGGCATTTACGCCGAAGCTCGCCAGCACTTCGATGGTGACGTTGCCAGACGCGGCGCGGCGGAAGCTCTGTGCAGCGACTTCCTGACCGAGGATATTGCCGGGGTAGGTGCTGCCATTGCCGCTGATGGGCGTGGTGGCGGCGTCGTTATCCCCGACAGTGACTTGATAATTAAATGTATCCAGAATCCATTGCAGCGAAGGCTCATTATTGCCCCCTGCTGTGCTGGTAAACCCTAACCCGCGCAGTTCAACCGTCGCAACTGCGGTGTCTGGATCGTTGCTCGGAATATTGAGTGTGGCGGTTTTTACGCCAATCGGGCTGCTCGGATTGAAGGCGATATTAGCCGTCGTAGAGGTATTGGGCGCGAGTGCTAGATTCGCGGCTTGGTTAACGATCTGGAACTGATTTGCATTTGTTCCGCCGAGGCTGAGCGTTCCCAGATTTAGGGTCGTCTGCCCGTTATTGGTGATCGTAATTACCTGCGGGGCAGATGCGCCCACCGTAATCGGGTCGCTGGAGATAATGCGCGAGGGCGCGACGACAATGTTGGGCGAAGGGGCAGCGATTTGGTCGGGCCGCAGCAGCGTAATTGTGTTATCGTCGATGCTGCTTTCGCCGCCATATTCCAGCAGGTAAATGTTGCCTGTGGAAACTTGTTCAATCAGGTCAAGCGGGTTATTGAATCCGGTTAAACCTGTAATTCCGGTTTGTTCGGAGATAATGTTGTTGGATGCCCCGCCCGGTTGCAGCACGATAACATCATCGTTCTGGCTGTAACGCACAACGAGGATGCGCCCTTGCAGCGCTCCACCGAAAGCCAAGGCATTGCGATATTCAATCACGCCGTTGGGCGATTTGTTAAAGGTAAAGCGATACGCCGCGCCGCGCCAATTGCGATCTGGCTGGGTGCCGACGGGATAATGATTGCCAGTTTGCCCAGCATCATCGCCAGCAGTAGGATTGCCCCCGTTGATGACCCACTCGCAGCGCGTGGGGTTAGGATGTCCATAATAACCGCCACCGGATTGCGAAACGCGGAAAAGATAATCTTCCTGCGTAATCGGGCTGTTAACGGCTGGAATGACGGGGCTGGTGTAATCTCCATTTGAGCCGTCGTCGATACGATTTTGGCAGGCGGTGTAGCTGCCGATATTGGTCGGCGTAGCGGGAACATTGCCCCCACCCGCAGACCCATTGGTCGGGACATAAAGCTGCCCGTTGCTATGCCACAGCAAGTCATAGGCGTTGCGGATGCCGCTGGCGAAAACCGTTAAGGCCGCGCCCGGTTGCAACGGATTATAATTGGTATCGGCGGCATTATATGGGCGGAAACCCACCGCGTTGTTGGCTGCATTATTCACATCCGCCAGTGCCGCGCCCGTGTTCACGTTCAGCGGATTGGGCGACGCAATCAAGGTTTGGATGTTCATCCGCAGCACTGCCGCGCTTAACAGGGTTTCGGGACGGTTGCCCCAACCCCCATCAGGAGCGCCCATCGCGCTTAAACTGCCTTGTGTCAAATAAAGTGCGCCATCAGGACCGAAGGCCAAACTGTTGCTCAAGTGATCGCGCACCGAGCGCGGTAGTTGAATCACTTCGTCAGTCTTCGCCCAAGATTCATTGCCTGCGCCGAAATTGCTAGAGACCAAGCGCGAAACTGAACCCGTAAAGTTAGCAGCATTAGAGAAACCGCCATCATTATGCGACACCCACATAATCGGCGCGGCGGCGGTTGAACCCGGCTCAAAGGCGACACCGATGATGACCCGTCCGCCTAGTGTTGGGTTCACATTGAGGGTACGGCGGTTGGTGAGGGCACCGTCGCTGCTGATGTCCCAGCGATAGATCGCCCCAATGACGGTTACAGCGTATAAGCCCCCATCGGGGCCAATCGCCAGCGATGAATACCCATTCCCTGCCGCGCTGCTGCCTAAGTTCACTTTAGTGAAGGAAATATTTGATGGGCCGCCGCCGGAGACCGTGCCAGTGGTGAAGCTGGAGCTAAACGGTATGACTGCCGCGCCTGTAGTATCTTTTACATCAGCGGTGATGACAAAGGTATATTGTGTGCTGGCCTGAAGCTGGACTTCGGGCGTAAAGGTGATCGCATCCCCCACGCCTGTCGTGTTGATAGCCAAAGCTGGCACCCGATTGTTGGGCTGCCCGAAAAGGTGCAGATAAACGCTGTTTTCGTCAACAGTCGCCGCGTCAATGCCTGCATTGTTCGGGCGTAAAATGCCAGTGGTAGAAATCGAAGTGCTAGGAGGAACATTTGTCGCGCCATTCGCCGGGGTAATCCCCTGAATAACGGGCTGAGTCCCAGCCGGGCCGCTTAAGATGGTGACGTAATTAATTTTGGTGTTCGTGCCGCCTGTCGCGCTCAACGTCAGGCGACCATCAGCGATGGTGACGCTGCCCGTGCCTGTTGTGAAAGCTCCGGCGGTTGGCGGAACGAAGCTGTTGATAAGGACAACACCGCCATCAGCAAGGATGCGATGAGTGCTATCCACCGCGCCGCCGCCATCGCCTGCGCTGACGGTCACGGTGTACGTGCCATTGGGCAGGGAGATTTCCCACGCGCCTTCCACCGGATTACCATTGAAGGGCGGCGTAATATCATCGCCCTGCATGTGCATAAATGTCGCTAGGCGCAAATCGGCGGGTATGGGTACCGCGACTGTGCCGCGAAGCCGCCCATTACCCGGCCATGTACCCAAAGTGGCAAGATCAAGCGGGGTTGATGTCCCCGGCGTTACCCAGCCGTAGCTGAGACCAGTACCTTGATTCGCCCCGATGCGAAGACCATAAGGTTGCCCAAAATCCACCAGATAACTGGCAGGCGGATTCAGAACTGTTGTACCTCCCGCAGCGGTGAACTGTGGCTGAAAATTGACTTTAATATCAATCGTACCCTGAGCGGATGATGTAAAAACGCTCAGGCTGAGCAAAAGCAAAACTAATAAGATGATAAATACGGAGTATTGGCGCTTAGTTGGCATGAATGCGTCTTCCCTTGTTATCTGTAACGTCACTTCGACGATGTTCAAAGCTATTTTAAAAATTGTCCTGCTTAGAAAATCTTTGCCCATCCATGATGAGGGGCACATTAACAACCTAAAATGACATGGTGGGTAGGCGTAGCGTACTACTTCCCTACTTCAAAACTGCTGTTAAGCTCAGTTATTGAAACGGCGTTTGTAAGCGCTGCTCACAATTTCCACCCGGACACCACTGCAAAAATGCAGGTGTGGCATCCTCTGGAATCGCAAAACGGACGAGTCCGCGCAGTGAAGTCCCTAGTTCAACTGACCCACCAATTAAGGGCGGCTCAGTCGCGGAATCAGCCGCTTCCGGCATATAGAGGCTGCCATCACTGTCGATCAGGGTTAAATCTTCAGCGAAGACTTGAACCGTCTCACCCGCTTGGCTGCCGAGCGAAGCCATGACGATAATCCACTGGCTGCCTTCCGGCGCGGGCGGAGTATCTTCGGGGGCGCTGGCGGCATCGATGACGGCGCTGATGGCAAGAAAGTAGTTTTCAGTGTTGGCTGGGATGACGACTTCAGTGGCGGCGGCTTCGGTCACTTCTTCAGTGGGTGTCGGCTGTGCTTCTTCGGTTTGGATGCTGGTGGGCGCAATCGTTTCGGTTGGCGACACTGTAGCAGTCGGCGACTCCGAATCGGTATCGCAAGCCGCGAGCAGCCCCGAAAGAAGTAAGAGCAAAATTAGAAGAATGCGGTACGACATACTGTCTATTCCTAACTGGAAAAAACGCAAAATGAGAGACCCACTTTGCTATTCCAAACTGGTTGATTTGCTTTGTGACTGCATTGGAGTAGAAAGACGAAGCAAAATGTGAATCTAAATGTACTTTAGCGGTTAAATATGAATAATTCCATCAATAATGTAAATTTTAAGTTTACATTTTATTAGGAAGTAATGTGCGAGGATGGTCTTCTCAATACTCTAAATATTCTTCTGTAATTTCACTACTTATATTACATGGTATTTTAATAAAATCATTTAACTAATTATCTTATATTATGAAATACAAAAGAATAATGGTCTGTCTTTTTCATAGGCAGCGCTTTATA
>ENA-ORBV01013192-ORBV01013192.1-microbial-mat-metagenome-genome-assembly--contig:-NODE-13192-length-12591-cov-5.228624_pt1 | contig 12591 bp, 15 predicted proteins | sample MGYA00237777_ERZ505514 | MGnify/ENA primary metagenome ERZ505514 (study PRJEB26160, sample SAMN06269048) | microbial mat metagenome | isolation source: Oligotrophic lake microbial mat | place...
CCATTATGTATGGGCGACCCCAGGTCGTAGGAGGAACCGATCTTTGAAAAGGTAGATCCGAGTTACTGTGCTTCGTTTTATCCGCTATCATCAGTAAGAAGTTACGAAATTGACAAGTGTCTCACACTGTCCCCTTTGCTGTCAGGCAGCTGAAGCCATCGGGTTCAAGAAGTCAGTTTCAGCAGGTTTGTTCATGACCAGCTTCAGCGAGTTTCACCAAACCTAAACCAAGCTGCACCAAATGAAAAGGAACAAATGAAATGGCACTTGCAGCTTGGGCACTGGAGCATTTTGCGATCCTTGCAATTGTGAAAAAAATGACAAAATTCAGTGATCATCTGTTTTGCGACACACCGCTCGCGCCGATGAAAAAGATGACAATTTTTGCATCATGCTGTTTTCTGTGACAATCGGAAAGGTCATGTCAAAATTGCAATTGTGCCCATCTGCCATGTCACAAAATCAGTGCTGCTCACAGCCACACAGACGGACTGTTGATCCATGCATGTTTTCCCATTGAATGACATTTGACCAGTGCATCAGAATGACCCAATGCACAGTCTGCACACCAGGGTGACTTCTGGATCCAACACCAGACTCCAGTTTGACTTGTGCCAGGCAGGACAACCGCATGGCTGGTCAGGCATGCCCAGCAAAACATCCCCGCATTGTTCTCAATCCTGCTCAGGTTGTGTTTTTCAATGACATTGTTTCTGCATTGACCTCTGTCAGAATGAGAATCTCAATTGACAAAAAGAAATGCTGACTTTGTGGTCACATGATTGTTCTTGATGTTTGATTGCCATGACACTTCACATGCAATGTCCAACTGAAGCATGCATCTCACAAGACATTTTCAAGTTCACATTGACGTCATTGTTTGAACTTTGACGCACTCATTCAACATCCCTTGATGTTGAAGATGGCTTCCATTTTTTGCATCATCAATGCTTCTGAGCACACCTGTCCTTGCAGATGCTCCAACTTTGCTTGGTCTCTCTGTGCTTGCTTTGACAATTTTGCATTGATGAACTTCTTGTCAATGCCAACAGAGCCAACCCTCGTTGATGTGTGCTGTGTTTTTCAACTCCACACAGGAGCCAATGGGGTGATGAATGCAAAAACACACAATCTTTGAACAGTGCAGAACCCAGTGCTCTGCAATTGGTTGTGACTTTTGATTGTGTCAACCTGTTTTGAATGGAAAGAAAACAACTGACTTTGCACAAATCTTTGCTCACTTTCCATTCAAGGACACAAGACCGCAAATGAGCAAAGACAACATTGATGCTAATGGCTACCACATTGTGAAAATAACTATGAGCCTGCCACTGCCACTGCCACTAGCTGCTAGCACTTGTAGCAGCAGCAGCAGGAACAAGGAGAACACAATTGAAAAATCACATGAGCAGATGTGCTACCTTGCTCCAGGAACTGGAGCAACTGTGGCACTGGCGAAAAAATGAGAAATTCTCCTCCACGCAATCTTTTGCATACCAGCATTCTCGTCATCGATACCCTACTGTAGAAAGAACACCGTTGATGATGGAGTACGATCATGATGGTCTCCTATCTAGCTAGCTAGATTCAAAGGACGGTGTAGTCATGTGACGACAACAGCAAAATTCAGTGAGTTAGTATGGCTCTCAACCATGCCTGCGGCACTTCTACTACGGCGATCCATACCACCTGATATTCCGCGCAGTGAGCCCCCTTCGTGTTTTCGTTATTTGTTCACAATCCATGGAGTTGTGACGGAAAAGCGACTACTGCAGTAAGAAAAAAAGATTGAATCCATAATCTATCCACCTCCAATCCATCATACTACAATAATTATGCAAAAGAATACAACAACACGATGGAACTTTCGGAGAGTGGTTGTTTTTTGTGCGCCTCTGTTGGTCATGCTGATGGCCTATGTGGGCGAGATTCGTTTTTCGTATTTCTCTTCCGTCCGTGCTTGGAAGAAAGAGCCGCAACCGAGAACCAACTCCAGCAGTTTATTACAACCGGATTCCACTGCCGCCATGGTTGGAATGGCAAAACAACAACACAGCCAACAACTTGCGGACTTCTTGGAAATTGCACAGCCGGTAAGGTGGGTGGCGGATCAAGTTTGGTTTGATCAGGAACGTGAAAAGGGATGCTGTCCTTTTGCCGAAACGTTATATGGAAATCGATATAAACACATACAAAATCGTTGTTGCACCGAGCGCTTGGACATGATCCAACCACTTCGACCGACGGGAGGTATCACGTGGGAGCAGATACGTTCCAATCCCGCCTTTTCCCAGAAATTGTACAACCGCACCATTCTATTGCAAGGGGATTCCTTGGGACAACAACGTTTTATTGCCCTGCTCTGCAATGTTTGGGCTGTGGAACCAGAACGTTACAACTCTACAATTCATTTGACGGAACTTCATCGGAGTGACCAGGCGAACTGGTGGAGGGCCAAACTATTGTGGGACAACAACAACATGTCGCTCTCACTGACCGTTGATTTTGCTCGTTGGAGTAGTGTGGGTCCCATTGATGCAAATGAAATGAAGATTGATTATACCATGTACGACTACCTCATTTTTGATGGATGGCATCATCGGGATGTTCACGAACAAGGCTTTCAAAACCTGGCCCATCATGTTCTGTCGCTTCGAAAAAATCAATACGCACCACAAAGCGCCATCTTTGTAGAACCCCTGCCAAATCATTTTCCAAAACGAGGAGAAGTCGTCAGCAACAATCATCATCATCCTCCAGATGAAAAGTTCTGCCTTTTGCACACCGACGCATCGTGTCGTGTCTGTGAAAACCTCCAAATTTGGTTGCGTGGAACTAATGTGACCATTATGCCGCACCACGACTTGTATCGATCCCGGGGGGATGCCCATATTGGAAAGGCCGGAAAGGATTGTTTGCATTGGTGTTTGGCGCCCGGTGTCCTGGATGGGCTCATCCGGCAAACCTATAGTACACTGCTTCAGGTGGCATCCCTAGAGGGCTAGCTAGTACGGGAATGCCATCAATCCATATGCTTTCCTCCATTGTCGCATATAATTTATTGAGCATGAATAGTGACAAGTTCATCGGACACCACAGCAGTGTAGGACAAGGAGTGACCGGATTTTCCCTTGGGCACGCACCCCGTCTTCACTCCCATGCAGCATAATAAGTACCCTGTTGGTAGCAATTGTCGAATTGCCCCCTGGACATATTTTTTTGTAGCACCTGTCACATCTTTTGGGATGATGACACACCGCAAGCCCGACGCAGCCATGCAATGGACGCGAACTTCGACTCCAGATCTTAATTGATTTGGTATTGCCATAGCAACTGGAGTTGCCATAACAAGGCCCTGATTGATAGTGTTTGAATATGTACTATGCAGCTGCTAGTTTGAGTATAAAAAGATTACAAGAAAGTCGATACTATTCATACTTCTGTAAGAGTTTCTACTGCCCCTACATTTTTTATGCCACCACCTCGAAAAACGACTCAAGATTCAAGCCATTCAACGCCAATCCGACGCATTCGACTACCACCACATATTGGAAAATTTAGGAAGGCCAGAAAAAAGGGCGGTGAAGCCGGTGCTGCGACAGGCACAAGTAGTGATTTCTAGCCAAATGCTGTGGTGGCTTGAATTGCCTGTGCTGCACGGCATCTCATATGGTTGCTTCTGGCGTGAGGAATCGCAGCACTCAAGGCTGGCAAACCAACTGCTAACAGTCTGTCGAATTCAACTTAGCTTCCGCTACTTGTGTGAGTGCCTTTTCCAGCCGCTCAACTTCATCCCGGAGCTCTTGAATTGTTGTCTGGTCTCGCTGTCTCTGAGCGTTGTCCTCCTGATAAATGGGCAACGCTTTCATCGAGCCTTCTCCATTGGTTTCATCAAGGTCCTTGCCTTCGTCGCCAAATGCAATCTTCCGCAAGCTGACAAAGCGGAGCGATGGATATTGCTGCTGGCTCTCGAGATCAACAGCAACAAATGACTGACTGGTCGTGGGCCCCGGGCGGCTCATGATCCGGTATTTGGCAAGCCATGGAAATAAGGCGTACACAAATATAAGTCTCCAGCAAGTCCCCGCACGTCTCCCAAATTTGCTCGCGTACCGAAGCTTCATAAGGTATATGACCCCCAATTGCTCGATATAGGGATGGCGGTGGGCCTTTGGATACAAGTTCGAGAATAACCATAAAGAGTGAGTGTAGCGCCAGAAGAAAAGTAAGCGCAAAAAAGCCAAACACTATTCCCTACCTCATGCGAAAGCAAATCTTTCAAATGAACCATAGGGTAATTGTCAAGATTCAGTGGACCGAATCGGCCAACATTCGGTGAAATAATTGGTGTATCAATGCGGCCAATACCAGTGCTAGCAGCTAAAAGCAGCTTGACCACTCGGATAAAGATGAATCCCACGCTAAGGGTGAAGTTCGCCCACTCCAGGGCGAGCATAGCAATATTGGCCATGGCCGGCTTTTTTCTATAAAAACTCTTGTACAAAGTGGCGCGGCAAAAGCAAACCAGGCACAGACGCAATAAAGTCACGGAGATGATACCAATCAGTGTTGCCACCAGTATTTGAGCATAGTATGCGGTGGCTTGCCAGAGAAACAAGAAGATGACCATCCCCACAACCCCACCAACCAAAATGCTTGATACGAGAGATCCCCAAAATAGACTTCCTGTGATCAGCGCTACTTGGTCAGGCGCGTGTCGGTAGATGTTGAAATTCTTGTCTCTCAGTGTTGGAATGATCCCACAGCGAAGCTGCAGAATGGTAGCGGTGACGGATGGGATGTAGACCAAAGCCAGGGACAAAGCGTTCAAAAACGCAATCGCTACTCCAATAACCATCGGGACAACCACCATGTATTTTTCTCTGTTTCGGCACAAAAGATCGGTCAGTTCTTGCAGCACCATCCGCATCCATCCCATACAGCAACTGACAAATAACTTACGAGGGGTAGAGACTGTCAACATTGTTCTCCGAGACTGTATAGACGGTATCTCGAAGAAGCCCTGAAAACGATTCCTGGTCAAATCCAGAACCAGCTAACAGGGCCTCCTGGGTTGATGCGTTGATGTTCGCAGCCATTTCTTCAGCGAGCTGGTCCGTTGCTTCAATGTCAAATGCCCTACTTGTTAGATTGCGGAACGTTTCTTTAGCAACCTCGTTGTCAAAATCAGTAATAACCCGATCAGTCAAACGAATGCCTCCCAACAAAACCCAAAATACGACAAAAATTTGCGCAATGTTACCCGCTAACATGCGAGCAGGAAGCCAGATTCCCTCGCGCTCAAATGTAATATCAGAGCCGAGAATACGACTCATCGACCACCGGAGACCGCCGCATTCCACAAACTTCTTTCCAGAAGTAGCGTAATTCGCCAACGCTTGCCCATAGTGAGTGTTGACCACGTTCTCAATGTCTTTCATTTTGACAATTGCCAGTGCATTTTTTATTAAATTTGCCAGTTTCAGTGCCCCGGCCTGCTTCACATTCATCTCCGCAAACACTGTGCCACTAAAAAGTTTGTATACTTTGGGCAAACAAGCTTTCATCTTTTGCATTGTCGCCGGAGAGAAGCAAATAGAGGCAGCATGGCCCAGGTGTAAAGAAGCGGTTGCGATGCCGAGAAAGAGCGAACACACGTATGCCACTACCTGCTCTTGAGTATATTGCTTTGTGTACAGGAAAACATACAAACAGTTTCCAAGGACGAGCCCCAGTACGAAGACAAACCCAACCAAAGGCTTCCAAGCTTTCTTGCACTCTGCCGAGTTCCCGATACTTCCAAGGCCCACAAACACGATGCCGAACCAACACATGTTCCAAAATTCATCTAACCAGCTAAGAATGCTTTTCGTTGACTCACAACCCATGGCAGCTTTATTCGTCCCCCATGGATCCTGATAGGAATACACAAATGCGTACTCCCCCTCGCATTTCACGGCATACGTTTTACCGAAACTGTACATGTAGCTGCCAGTCAAAAGAAAAAATTTAGATAAGACGGTGCTGTGATGCCAGCATTGCCACCGACACAAACAAAGAAGGAACTTACGCAAAGTACGTAACTAAGATTGTAGCCCACAACAAAACAGTCAAGCTCTTTGATTTGTACGTTTCTGCGGTAATGTCAATGGAGGGAAAGGTATTTTTTCTAGTGACCAGAGGTTTGCATTCTAGCTCTTCTTCGCCTCCACTAGTGTTGTCATCCGTGCAGTTGTTTATTTTCAATTCAGCACTTTTATAGACAATCTCTTCGTTCTCAGTCTCTATCTCTTTAGAGGAAGCGACAAAGACATCCTCCAAATTGGTTGCCAAGCGTACTTCGTTTCGGATATCATAGAGGCGAATGTCATGGGTCAACGCTTCGGCGAATGTCTCGACATTCAAAAGCAGCACAGGATTGGTTGTTGTTGTTGTTGAGTTTGTATGAGTAGTAGGAGCGGCTGCGTCCGTTTCCTCTATATTGGCAACACCGGCGCCATGTTCGTTACGTGGGATTGCATCCAATAAGGCCTCCCCGTCAAGGACCGTCCCTCCTCCACCTCCTCTTGCTGCCTCTAACATTTCCTTCACCAGCAATTCATCCTTTGCCAATTCGGCCTCTCCATAGGCTAGCAAGATTCGCTGGATAAGCTCTGGCGTGAGCTGTTTTGGCTGTTGATTTCCAGTCACCTACCACAGTCAACATTCCACAACAAAAAGAGGACAAACAGTGAGTGAATTGATGTGTTCTCAAATGCCATTCGAGTAGGAGGACCAGCATTCGATATTCATACAGCTAACCTCCTCACTTTATATAGTACAGTGCACTTACATCGTGCAAGATCATCTTTAAAACGTAGCTTAACATTCCAGGAGGAGCTGGAACTACGCCATCGGGAAGCCGTGATTTTGGCAAGGAAACATCATCATCCGCCCCGCCGTTGTTGTCCTCGATGCTGGTACATGCATCCATGGGTTCTATCTCTTCCTCCTTGCCACAATCATCATCTGCTTCTTCTGTGGTATCCATTTGAGCGGCTGCTTTTAAGAACGTCGGAATCAACAGTGCGGCCACCAATTCCATGAGATCCAAAACACCTGCTTCTGCGTCTTCTTCTTCGCCACCACTCTTCTGTTTGCCCAACAGACCCGACAAGACGGTCCTTCTCACTTCTTGCTGGTCCACATGGATTCCATAACGACTGGACAAAAAGAGTTGAATGTCCTCGGCTTGCAGGGAAGCATCTCTTCGGACTTGTTCTACATCGGTTTGATGAAGCGCGGAAATGTACTCGAGTTCTTGAACGTCCCCCGCGGCACCGACGAGGAGTTCAAATGTAGACAGCATCACCATCAGAATAATAATCTTCCTCTGCTATAGACGTGTCGCACGAACCACAACAAAAGAGAGCGACTCGCATCTATCTATCCAACAATCATGGATTCCAGCAAATTATTATTGTTTGACATAGGGCTAACTGAAGGAATCAATGACCTAAAGTAAAAACATGGGAAGGGTGTTGAGCGGGAATAGATTTGCAACAGAAGATTCATTCGATGGAACTTCCAGGAAATCACGACTCACTGAAATCAGCACGACGACATAATATATCGTAGTAGTATCTTTTTTACCGCCCGGTACTCAATGTCGCGAGGAGTCCGTTGGACGCAAAGACGCCCCGATGCCTGCAAAGGACATTAAGTAAGCCAGTCAAGTGTTACCAAAATGTCAGAAATCGATCCCTCATACGGAATAACAAAGCATCTAAATGCTACACCGGCGCTCTGATTGCCGCAACTGTGCTTGTCGTGTTTGTGTTCACAAGCTACTGACTAGCCAGGGCTGCAAAAAAGGAGCACCATTCAAAGCAAAACCACTGCACCATGGCTGGAGGACAAATGGATTGTGTGCCGGGAATGGATGCACCGACGGGGGCAATCCGCCATCCAGTTCCATTGGGTGCTTGCCTGCCCCTGTCAAAGAGTGTGCTTCCAGCACAAAATCGTTGGACAAATCAGCCAAGACAGGGCCTTGGCAACAAACTGCAACCTTCTCTTCCTCTGGTTTGCATTAAAATTCGAAATAAACCAAGCCCTTTCTGCAAAAGAACGTCCCTTTCGCAAAAGGCGGCAACCCGCACAACTTGCGCCGTGTGACTCAAAGCCAAGAAGAAAGTTCCATCCAAAAATTCCAAGCATGTAGTCATCAATCCATCCATCATTCCATCAATGAATGTCAAGGCTTGCTTGGATGACCCGCCTTGGGCCTTTGGACTTGCGCGACCGCCTTTTTGTGGTCCTTTTCCATAGCTTTGAGTTTTCGTTCCATTTCTCGCTTGTCTTGTTCCAACCGCTTCACTTGTTGCAAGGCATCATTCCGTTCTTGCTCCGGGGTCTTGCCTGCCTCCTGCCAGGAATGGCAGTTAGGATAACCCAGCGTCATTTGCAGGCCACGGATGGTTGTTGGTTTGGGGGGTGACAAAATGATGTCCTCTTTTAAAAGCTGTTCTTCTACAAATTCTCCCAATTCCTCTTTGTCCTCCTCCTCATCTTCGGATGGTTGTTTCAGTAGACAATGTCGTTTTAAAAAGCGATGCAACCAACCCTTTGAAGCTTTGAATTTGTCGCCATGTCCCAATTCTATGGCCCATTCTTGACACGTTTCTTGTAATTCTTTCCATTGAATGGCATTATGATCCCCCTTGACACCACCATGACTGGTGCTGTTGCTTTTTGTCGCCAAAGATCTGCCAACAAGTTGTTGTTGTCGTTGAAGATGCAACAGCAATTTGTCTTCCACATCATGATGCAGCCGTGGATTGACATGTGTGCGTTTGGAATTGGAATTTTTGAGCCTTCCCTCTTGACATTTTTTCCATTTGCGACCAAAAATCACCTTGAGTGGCACTGGTGGTTTCGGACAATCCTGGAAGCATGGTCTGTTGTCGAAGAAATTAAGCGTGTGTCATGTTTCGTTTTTTCCTCGGTGGCGATGACCTTCCATGGCTATTTCTTCTTTGTCCTCGTCTTGTTGTTGCTGCTTTTCATAGGCAGCACAAAGCTCGCACCACACGCATTGAGGATGGCTGATGTGATTGGCTCCCTTTGTGGCATCACGTGGCTTGCCGCCGCGCGCATGCTCATGTTTGTTCGGTGCACCATGCTTCCAAACAGAATGAAAAAATCCTACCTTGCGCTTGTTCATTCTCCCCTTCAAGTCGATCTTGTTGATGAGATTGCCTGGATTTTTTATTCTCAAGAGAGAAGCTGTCGGTCTTCTCTTTGCAGCCACAATCGATTCAAGCCCGGAACTAGTAGCCAGTTTGGCCCAAAGGTTTGCTTTGAGTTAACTTAGGTTTGTGCTATGCTAACAATAGGTGGAGAAGACATCCAATCAATTGCTGTGGCAAGCTTCCGAAAATGGGAAGCCCAAATCTTCAAGAGCCACAACAAGGATGCTTTTTGGATCATCAGGTGGTCTTGTCGTGGGACATGTCCCGCTTGCTTCTCCGCATGATGGAGCGAGACGCTACCACCTACTTTAAGATCCAATGCACGCCATCCTTCTCGGATTTCTTGCGCGTTGTGAAATGCTGTGCCCACGCTGCAAACTGCCATGTCCACTTCAGGGACTGCAAGATGTGGTTGTTCTGATTCAAGGCGGAGGGTCCTGGTGTTCTTGTCAGTGCAAATGGCCCATCATTCATGGATGGCTTTATGACCAAACTTGGACTTGGCCCTGCTGAGTTTTCAATTGCAGCCTTTGCTTGTCCTCCTGACGCCCGCCCCCCGGTCGGGCCTCATTTCCACCACGTGTTTTGCGTCCGTCTCAGCAACGATCTGATCTTTCCAGAATCCATTCACAGCGCTTTGGGCAAGGAATTACGGCATTACCGGAACCTGACCAATGCCGACCACTGGTTCGACAATTATGGTCATTTTCCCACTTATGAAAGGGATGTTTTACCAAATCATGATTTTTTTCGTGTGGAGGACCGCATCCGCATTCCAAATCCAAGGAATATCTACCTCACCAAGGCTTTCCAAAATGGGCGCTTGTGGGACTTCGATGCTACTCATTCATCGAAAGAACAGTGGCTTTGTATGCTCCGCGTACTTGGAAATTTCGATTTGACTTTGTTCTTTGATCTCCTTGTCAGTCACCCGGGCGAATTTCTGGTGGGGCTGTTTGTCCTGTAATAGCTGGCTTGAGAGCAGGAATAGGAAACGAAATGTCTCAGTGGCCATTCTAGTTTTAGTACGATTTTCTTAAGAATAATACATGCATTTATTTCAAAATGAACGGTTTTGTATATACGGACATACCCCGCAATCGAAAATTAGTAGAGTCGTCACTACGTTGTCTCTCGCCGCGACTGTCGTCGCCATCACCGCGGAGTTCGCCACCTGCTCGATCGCTGCTCGGGTTTTGTATTCCAGGAGGTCCTCCCTCTGCGTTCCTGTTTTCTCTAGGCAACCCGCCTTTCACCATCCTTCAATTTTTCGCACCCCTCTTTCCTTTCTTCTTCTTAGTCGCATCTGGCATCTTCTTAGGCGCATCTGGCATTTCCGGTGGGTTGTGGACCTCCCAAGGATAATCCGAAACACAGGAATCTGCCAATTGCCGGACTTCGGGAAACAAAAGGGCGCCCCCGTCCTGTTTCGGTCGGTCCAATGAGGCACATACAACTTTGGCATCTTCTCCCTGACGCACACGAGATTTGGAGAAGTTGATGGGGTCAGGGCGAAATTCAAGCGATTCCATAAAGAATGCCTCTTTCTTCAAGCTACTATCTCGCTTGAATTTGATAAAGGGACGATTGTTTGCCTTGGGTAGGACTCCGTGTTCGTGTTCCTGGTCTCCCATCTGGAGGTGTCGCGCCATGGTTTCGTAGCTGATTGTGTGAAAAGCAGGTACCAAACTGAAAGTGATATCCTTCTTTGTCTTTTCGTAAAGCTCATATCCGTAAAGAGACATGATGGCTTCGGCAAGAGGCTCAATCTCGCGGATCGTACTGTTCCATACATGCGAGGGAACATGGTTCGACTGGAAATGATGCTGCGCAATACAACATGATGAAATCACATCCACTCTGGCAAAGATGCGGAGCCTCATGTACTCTCTGAGGCATCCCACTGGACTGTTGACCTTGGCCAAGTTGATGATGGATGTTGATAGAAGCCAATCCATGTTGACAGACTTGTATTTGGAAGAATCATAAAGAGAACGAGATCCAACCTTGGTATTCGAAGTGAGCTGGACCTTTTGAAAATCATAAAACATGGGTTCATCGTTCAACCGTACAGCCTTCCACCCCTTTTCACAAAGAAACTGCGGAATAGCCTTCACTCCAGCGGACACCGTTGCAGCAACGTTTGCAAGAGGGTCCACAATTTCTTCCAGGAGTGTGACGTTATAAAGATTGAAATGATCTTCGACCCATGTAGAAACATCGCTCATCCAAGGTTTATCTTTGGGAAGGTGTCTTGGTTTGGAGCAAACCTCAGCCCACGGTCTCGCCAATGCTTCCTTGCTATGAAATGTCGAGCCTTGCAATGTTTCTGAGGACGGTAGAGTTTCCACCATTGCCACATTCATTGTGAGGAGTGGCCTTGCCTTGGCACTGTACTCTTCCTCGCAAACTTGTGGGTCTAGAGGAACAGCGGTCCAATCATGGGCGACGTCATTGACATGTGTTTGCTGCTGTTGCTGATTCAAGCGATCTTCCTCCAAGAACAGGTGCACCATTCTGGATACAACATCTTCGTATGGTTTATGTAGAGCATGAAATTCGGGCATTGGCTGAATATCGCAATGCGTGGACAACATCAAGGGCGTTCGTTGTTCGGATCCTCCTGATGACAGGTTCATAATCTTGAGAGCGACTTGCCGTCCCAACCATTCTCCCGTCATAGTTTTCTGTTGGTCCAGAAAGGCCAAGTGAATCGCTGGGCTCGTAGCTGCTGCCGCCTCGGCAAGTTCTCGCAATCGATATTGCTCGGCCATGTCGGCTTCCACGACGACAACGGTGTGCCATTTGGGGTTGAAAAAGCGTTCAAAGGAGTGGCAGCCCGCAAAGAACTCACGATGGTGAACTACCACTGTTAATGGCAGTTGATCTTTGGTTGCCAGTGGATTGGGGCTGCCGTACGAGTGATAGTCGATGACATGAAAGGGTTCGAGCTCTTTTAGGATCTCTTGGGAGGATGGAACTCCCGACAAACTTCGGGTGTACTGCTTTTTTGTAGCAGTGATACCACCACTACTGGCCAAGCCACCGCCATCCTCCAATATGCCGCTGTAGCCATGCCCAGCTTGATGCGTGCCCAAGAATGTTAGGAATGTAGAAGCCAGCAGAGCAACTCCAACCAACACTGGAATTGGGAGTAGCCAGCGGGAGGAGGAAGTCCCTTGTTTGCTATTAGCACGGCTGAACCTCATGTTTCAACTAATATGAGCGAAGTGTGACTTCCTGTTATTGTGCTTGTGCTACATTTTGCGCGATGTAACTCTATTATTAGACTGATCAAGCACTGTTACGTGTTACCTGTCTCTTATACACATCTCCGAGCCCACGAGACTAAGGCGAA
>ENA-ORBV01013193-ORBV01013193.1-microbial-mat-metagenome-genome-assembly--contig:-NODE-13193-length-12590-cov-10.944378_pt1 | contig 12590 bp, 10 predicted proteins | sample MGYA00237777_ERZ505514 | MGnify/ENA primary metagenome ERZ505514 (study PRJEB26160, sample SAMN06269048) | microbial mat metagenome | isolation source: Oligotrophic lake microbial mat | place...
GCCACCGCCACCGCCACCGCCACCTACCGAGGTTGCCGTCGGGACGGGGGTGTTAGGAGGCGGAGGGCTGGTCGGCACCCGTGTCGCCGTCGGCGGGTTGCCTGGCGGGTTGCCTGGCGGGTTGCCTGGCGGGTTGCCTGGCGGGTTGCCTGGCGGCTGCTGTGCGACGGGGCTGCCGGCCAGAGCCTGGTCGAGCGTATTGAAGACCTCGCCCGCACCACGGCCAACCGACCCGGCGATACCGTGGGTAAGCAGGGCCACAAGAAAGATCGTAAGTACATACTCGGGGAGCGACTGCCCCGCCACAGCGCGGCGCGCGCGCCGAGCGATGGACGGCGAAATATCAGCGCCGGGGGGAGGGTTCATGGTGCCTCTAGGGATGGTAGAGATCTCGGCTGGTTACAGGTAATCTGAAAGAGTGCGATGAACCGATGAGATCGACCTGAGATGGGCGAGGCGCCTGGTAGCTAGTCGTTAACCTCCCTTTTATTAGTAGGCTACTCCACTGTGGATTGTAGAGCTTGGGGAGTACCAGAGCGAGCGACAGACGGTCGTGCAGCTCAACCAGCCACAGGCGCAGCGATCCCCTGGCATAGCATGTGCATAAAGCAGCGTAAATCGAATAATCGAATAATCGAATGGGGAGGAAGACCATGACGGCGACTGAAAAGGAGCCTCTGGAGGGATGCGAGCTAGCGCCACCACCCGACGCTGCGGTCGCCGCCGGTCTACGCTATGTCAATGGAGACGAGCCCGGCATCACGCGCGAGCCCGCCGAGGATGGCTTCCGCTACCGCGCCCCTGGCGGGCGCGAGCTATGCGGCGAGGCCGAGCTCCTGCGCATCAGGCGGCTCGGCATCCCGCCCGCCTGGCAGCAGGTCTGGATCTGCGCCGACGCCGCTGGGCACCTGCAGGCCACCGGCCGCGACGCAAAGGGGCGCAAGCAGTATCGCTACCACCAGCGCTGGCGCACAACGCGCGACGAGACGAAGTACGAGCGGCTGCGCGCCTTTGGACAAGCGCTGCCCGCGCTGCGCGAGCGGCTCGACGCCGACCTCGCTCTGCGGGGCCTGCCGCACGTTAAGGTGCTCGCCGCAGTAGTAAGCCTGCTGGCGCGCACCCATATCCGTGTCGGCAACCCGGAGTACGCCCGCGACAATAAGTCCTACGGCCTTACCACCCTGCGCGACCAACACGTGAAGATAGAGGCCAACAAACTGCGCTTCGCCTTCAAGGGCAAGAGCGGCGTGCGCCACAGCATCGGACTGAGCGACCGGCGCCTGGCCACGATCGTGGGGCGCTGCCGCGATCTCCCTGGCCAGCAGCTTTTCCAGTACCTCGACGACGACGGCGTAGCGCAGGCTACCAGCTCCTCCGATGTCAACGCCTACCTGCGCGAGCTCACCGGGCAACCGTTCAGCGCCAAGGATTTTCGCACCTGGGCGGGCAGCGCTATCGCGGCGGGCCTACTGCGCGCTACGCCGCCCGAGGAGCGGCAGCGCGACGCGCGGCACCAGGTGAACGAGATGATCGTGCAAGTGGCCGCCGCGCTCGGCAATACCCCCACGATCTGCCGACGCTGCTACGTCCACCCGCTGGTGATCGACGCCTACCTTGATGGAACCCTCCACGAGCGCATGGATCGCGCCAAGCCCATACCCGGCCTCGACCCCGCCGAGGAGGCGCTGCTGGCGCTGCTGGGGTCGGCGTAGGCTACGCTATAATTTGCTGGGCGGCAGCCCCCGCAAAAGGCCCGTGCGACAAGCAAGGAACTACTCACTGTGAGCATCAATCTGCTAGCCGTGGCTGGGGGCGCCGCGACCGGCGCGGTCTGCCGCTACCTGCTTGGCGCCTGGCTCGCGGCGCGGCTCGGCACCGGCTTTCCCTACGGCACGCTGCTGATCAACCTGCTCGGCTGCCTGCTGATCGGACTAATTCTCACGCTGGCCGCCGAACGCCTCGCCCTCAGCGAGCCCCTGCGGCTGCTGCTTGTCACGGGCCTGCTCGGCGGCTTTACTACCTTCTCGGCCTTTGGCTACGAGACCTACAGCCTCGCCCTGCGCGGCCAATGGCCCGCCGCCACACTGTACATCGCCGCCTCCGTCCTCGGCGGCCTGCTCTGCGTGCTGCTCGGCGCCTGGCTCGCCCGCCTCGCCAGCTAACCACCACCCGCGCTGCCATCTAGCCCCGGAACGCGCTTTCCGCCGTTCTACACTCTACGCTCTCCGCTCAGGGTAGCCAGCGTGTGCTGCGCGATCATGCGCTCCTCGTCGGTGGGAATCACATAGGCGGCCACGCGGCTCCCCGGCGCGCTGATGCGCGGCCCCCGCCGCGCATTGGCCTCGGTGTCCAGCTCCAGGCCCAGCCATGCCAGGCTGTGGCAGACGCGCTCGCGCAGGCCTGCTGCGTTCTCCCCGATCCCCGCCGTGAAGACGATCCCATCGAGCCCGCCCATGGCCGCAGCCATCGCGCCCGTCTCGCGCACAATCCGGTAGGCGAAGTAGCTGATCGCGAGGGCGGCACGCGGCTCGGCGCTGGCCTCCAGGTCGCGCATGTCGTTGCTCACCCCAGAGATGCCAAGCAGGCCCGAGCGCTTGTAGAGCAGATCCTCGATCTGCCTAGCGTCCATGCCCTTCGCCTGCATCAGGTAGAGCAGCACGCCAGGGTCGATCTGACCGCAGCGCGTGCCCATCGGCAGCCCGTCCAGGGCCGTGAAGCCCATGCTATTCTCCACACTGCGCCCGCCGCTGAGGGCCGACATGCTGGCGCCGTTGCCCAGATGGGCTACCACCACCTTGCCCCCTGCGATCTCGGGCGCCACCGTGCCCATAGCCCTGGCGATATACTCGTACGAGAGGCCGTGGAAGCCGTAGCGGCGCACACCCTCGGCGTACAGCTCCTCCGGCAGCGCGTAGCGGTCGGCCTCGGGCGGGTGCTGGCGGTGGAACGCGGTGTCGAAGCAGGCCACGTTCGGCACGCCCGGCAGAAAGTCGAGCGCCGCGCCGATGCCCGCCAGGTTGGCCGGCTGGTGCAGCGGCGCAAGCGGGATGTAGCTCTCCAGCGTGCGTAAGACCTCAGCGTCGATCCGCACGGGGGCGCTGAAGGTGGGGCCGCCATGCACCACGCGGTGGCCCACACCGATCAGGCCAGCTTCTAGCAGGCGCGGGTCGAGAAACGCTGCAAGCTGCCCCAGGGCAAAGGCGTGCCCCTGGCCAGGCGGCGGATTCTCCCAGCTCGCCTCGTAGATCAGGGCGCCCTCGCGGTCCTTCACGCGGAAGCGCGGACTCGTGCCGATGCCCTCGATCAGCCCGCTGTAGCGCACGGCGAGCTCGTGGCCCGCCGTGTGGTCGAACACGGTACACTTGACGCTCGACGAGCCGGCGTTGAGCACCAGGATCGCTTTGCTCATAAGGGCTCCTTTTACCTTCCCAGAAGCTAGACAAAAGCTAGGCGGCCTGCGCCTCGCGCCGAGCGTAGGCTAGCAGCACCGCGACGGCGCAGGAGGCCATGCGCGAGCGCACGCTGTCGGCGCGGCTGGTAAGGATAATCGGCACGCGGGCGCCAAGCACGATGCCCGCCGCGTCGGCCCTGGTGAGAAACGTCAGCTGCTTGGCGAGGATGTTGCCAGCCTCCAGGTCGGGCACCACCAGAATGTCGGCCTGGCCCGCCACGGGCGAGCGGATGCCCTTGGTGCGCGCGGCCTCCATGCTGATCGCGTTGTCGAAGGCCAGCGGCCCATCCAGGATGCCGCCTGTGATCTGGCCCCGGTCGGCCATCTTGCAGAGCGCCGCCGCGTCGAGCGTGGCCTGCATGTCGGGGTTCACCGTCTCCACGGCGGCGAGGATGGCCACCAGGGGCAGCTCGATGCGCAGCACGTGGGCCAGGTCGATCGCGTTCTGCACGATGTCACGCTTCACCTTCAGGTCTGGGGCCACGTTCACGGCGCCGTCGGTGATGATCAGGGGCTTCGGGTAGGTCGGCACATCCATAATGAAGCAGTGCGTGATCCGCCGGCCTGTGCGTAGCCCAGTGGTGGCGTGAACCACCTCGGCCAGCAGCTCGTCGGAGTGCAGGCTGCCTTTCATCAGGGCCTCGGCCTCGCCGGCGCGCACCAGGGCCACGGCCTTGGCCGCCGCGTCGTTGCTGTGCTCCGCATCCACAATCCGGTAGCCTGCGAGATCAAGCCCGGCCGCCTCGGCCGCAGCGCGGATCTTGGCCTGTGGGCCAACCAAAATCGGCATGATCAGACCCGCCTTTGCCGCGTCTACCGCGCTGGTAAGGGCGGCGGCGTCGCAGGGGTGGGCTACCGCCACCGTGATCGGCTCGCGCCGCCCGGCCGCCTCCATCAGCTGCCCGTAACCGTCAAAGGTATTGTCGCCGAACACGGTGTGCTGCTGCCCGCTCTCGCCCATGCGCTCCTCCTCGCTTCACAGATCTACGCACAACTATCATGCTGTGCGATCAATGGGCCTGTCAAGGTGGCCGCTTCCAGCTCCCAGTCTGCCAGCAAACTGTCGTACAATGTCTCGACACTTACCCCCAGGAGGCCCGTATGCGTGTCACGCTGTTCGGCGCGGCCGGCGAGGTTACAGGCTCGGCCTATCTTGTGAGCACTTCTCAGGCGCGCGTGCTCGTGGACTTCGGCATGTTTCAGGGCGCCCGCAACGACGACGAGCGCAATGTGGTGCCGCCAGGCCTCGACCCGCAGACGCTGGACGCCGTGCTGCTCACCCACGCCCACATCGATCATATTGGGCGCCTGCCGCTGCTCCCCGCCGCGGGCTTCCAGGGCCCGGTCTACGGCACCCCCGCCACGCTGGAGACAGCCGAGATCCTCCTACACGACAGCGCCGGGCTCCAGGCCGACGATACGCGCCGCGCCAACCGCCGCCGCGAGCGCTCTGGCCTCGACCCGCTGGAGCCGCCTTATAGCGAGCGTGATCTGCGCGAGCTGCTCCCGCGCTTCAAACCCCTGCCCTACGACCAGCCCGTGCGGGTCGCTCCCGGCATCAGCGCGGAGCTGGTGGAGGCCGGCCACGTGCTCGGCTCCGCCAGCATCAAGCTGACTATTGAGGACGAGGGGCGCACCAAAACCGTGGTCTTCTCCGGCGATCTTGGCCCTCAGGGCGCGGCGCTGCTGCGCGACCCCGGCCGCATCGCCGGGGCAGATCTGGTGTTTCTGGAGTCGACGTACGGCGATCGCGATCACCGCCCCACCGCCGAGACGGAGGCCGAGTTCGCCGAAGTGGTGCGCGCGGCGGCCCAGCGTGGCGGCAAGATCCTCATCCCCGCGTTCGCCGTGGGGCGTGCCCAGACGATCATCTACTACCTGGCCGAGCTGTTCCACCAGGGCGTCGTGGCGCCCTTCCCGATCTACCTCGACAGCCCACTGGCGATCAAGGCCAGTGCGATCTACCTCAGGCACCCGGAGCTGGCCGACGCAGAGCTGGACGAGGAACGGGAGCGGCAGCAGCTGCGCCGCGATCTTGCCACCCTGGTGACCTGCGAGACCAGCGAAGCGTCGCGGGCGCTGAACGAGGTACATGGCCCCTGCGCGATCATCGCGGGGTCGGGGATGTGTACCGGCGGGCGCATCCTGCACCACCTGCGGCACAATCTGTGGCGGCCCGAGACGGCGGTGCTGATCGTGGGCTACCAGGCGGCGGGCACCCTGGGCCGGGCGCTGGTGGAGGGCGAGCAGACCGTGCCGATCTTCGGCGAGCCGATCGCCGTGCGCGCCTCGGTGCATACCATTAATGGGCTGAGCGCCCACGCCGGCCAGTCGGAGCTGCTGGCCTGGCTGGAGCCGATGGCCGTCACGGGGCCGAGGGTGGTGCTTACTCACGGTGAGGAGCGCGGCCGTGCGCCCCTGGCCCGCCAGATCGAGGCGCGCTACGGCATACGCTGCGAGCTGCCAGGGTTCGGCGATAGCGTCGTTCTATAGCTGAGCATGCTGTGATCGCAGTTTGCGCCAATGTAGCGATCTGTGCTAGAATATGCGGTGGTGCTGGATGCAATTAAAACAGTTTGATCCGATGGGCGACGCAGCAGCGGGCGCCCACGTTGGTATTTCATGAGCGGAACCTTGAGCGAGGGGAGTAACAGACGAGCACCATGCAGAAACTTGATTCGGTAAACGCCCAGCCGCGGGTACAACTTGTAGCGGCAGGCATCAACTACGGCCGGTTCGCGATCGAGCCGCTTCAGCCGGGCCACGGCGGCCCGCTCGGCAACGCCTTGCGGCGCGTGCTCTTCTCGTCGATCCCGGGCGCCGCCGTCACCCGCATGAAGATGGGCGGCGTGATCCACGAGTTCTCCACGATCCCCGGCGTGATCGAGGATGGCACCCAGCTGGTGCTGAACGTGAAGGGTATCCGCCTGCGCTCCTACTCCGAGCGCGCCGTGACGATGCAGCTCGTGAAGCGCGGCCCCGGCCCCGTGTTCGCCAGCGACATCGACGCCCCCAGCACGGTTGAGATCGTGAACCCGGAGCACTACATCTGCACGCTGGACGACGACTCTGTGGTGGAGCTGCAGCTCACCGCCGAGCGCGGGCGCGGCACGAGCCTGGCAGATAACAACAGCGGTCTGAACATCGGCGAGATCGCCATCGACGCCCTGTTCAACCCGGTGCCCCAGGTGAACTTCCTGGTGGAGCAGGTGCCCGACAATGGCGCCGACCCTCTGGACCGGCTAATCCTCGAGATCTGGACAGACGGCACGATCAAGCCCGGCGACGCCCTTGGCCACGCCGCGCAGGTGCTCGCCCAGCACTTCGGGCGGATCGCGATCTTCGACCAGCCCGAGCCTGTGGCTGAGGTGCCCGCGCCCACAGGGCGCACCATCCCGGCCGATGTCTTCAACCGCACCATCGACGAGCTGGGCCTGAGCACGCGCACCTACAACAGCCTGCGCCGCGCCGACATCACCACCATTGGGCGGCTTCTGGAGCTAGACGACCGTGCGCTCCAGGGTATCCGCAACCTGGGCCCGAAGGGCGTGGACGAGATCCGCGTCCGCCTGCTGGCCCTCGGCTACCTGGAGGGCGGCGAGCAGCCTGCTCTGGATGAGGCCGCTGAGGCCGCTGAGGCCGCTGAGGCCGCTGAGGCCGCTGAGGCCGCTGAGGCCGCTGAGGCCCCCGTCTCCGACGACGACGACAACGAGCTTCTGCCCGACAGCACCGAGCCCGCCGTCGCCTGACGTCGCTTTGCCCTGCGCACACGCTTCCCCCGGCCCTCCACTATTGCCCTCTTCGACGTGAGACGGCGGCGCTGCCGCCTCACGTCGGTTGTGCCACTGTGGCACGTATGTTGCTCGCTCGTTATCAGATCCAGTGCGAGCAGCGTATAACCCTTCACCCAACCCCTACAACAAGGAGTATGAGTTCTTATGCCACGTCTATCGAAGAAGGGCATCGCGGCGGACGGCGCTACGCCCTCCAATGGTGCTGTGCCTATCCCCGCATTGAGCCTGGATAGCACCCAGACACCAGACAATGTCGCCACCGCTGTAGGCAGCGGTGTGCTTGAGATTGGCCCCGAGGGCTTTGGGTTCCTGCGCGGGCCGCGCCTGCTGCCTGGCCCCGAGGATGTGTATGTCGCTCAGTCGCAGATCCGCCGCTTTGGGCTGCGCACCGGCGACATGATCGCGGGCCGCGTGCGCCCGCCGCGCGAGGGCGAGCGCTACCCGTCGCTGCTCTGGGTGGAGCAAGTGAACGACATGCCCAGCGATGAGGCCCAGAAGCGCCCGATCTTCGAGCGCCTCACGCCGGTGCATCCCTACGAGCAGATGATGCTCGCCACCGAGCCCAACATTCTCGCCACCCGCCTGGTCGATATGATCGCCCCGGTGGGTCGCGGGCAGCGCGGCCTAATCGTGGCTCCGCCCAAGGCCGGCAAGACCATGCTGCTCAAAGCGATCGCCAACGGCATCACCAGCAACAACCCCGAAGTCCAGCTGATTGTGCTGCTGGTGGGCGAGCGCCCCGAGGAAGTGACGGATATGCGTCGCTCGGTGAACGGCGAGGTGATCGCCGCCACCTTCGACGAGCCCGTCGAAGACCACATCAAGGTGGCCGAGCTGACGCTTGAGCGCGCCCGCCGCCAGGTGGAGCACGGGCGGCATATCGTGGTTCTGATGGACTCGATCACACGCCTGGCGCGCGCCTACAATATCGCTATGCCCTCCAGCGGCCGCACGCTCTCCGGCGGCATGGACCCGGCCGCGCTCTACCCGCCCAAGCGCTTCTTCGGCTCGGCCCGCGCCATCGAGGAGGGCGGCTCGCTCACGATCATCGCCACCTGCCTGGTCGATACCGGCAGCAAGATGGACGATGTGATCTTCGAGGAGTTCAAGGGCACCGGCAATATGGAGCTCAACCTCGACCGTAAGCTGGCCGAGAAGCGCATCTTTCCTGCCCTCGACATCCAGCGCTCCTCCACCCGCCGCGAGGAGCTGCTGCTCGACGCCACGACACTGCGCCAGACCTATGCGCTGCGCCGCATGGTCAGCATGGTCGGCGACAACGACGGCACCGAGCTGATGCTGGCGCGCATGGCGAAGTCGAAGTCGAACATCGAATTCCTCTCCACCTTGGGCAGGTCGAACGGGTAGCGCACCGCCTGCGGGGCGACAGCGTTACAAGCAGGGCGCGCAAGGTCGGTTATAATCGGCTTCCCTGCCTGATCTGCCTGAGGAGCGCGTCCGATGCCCTACCGGTCGAGTCTGAGCAGCGTGCCGGGGGGTACGAGCAAGCTACGGTGCCTGACCCTCGCAACGCTGCTGCTATTATCTGCCACGCTGCTGGCCGCGTGTGCGGGTGTCCCCGCTGTGGCGAGCGTGGCGCATGTGGCAAGCGCCACTCCCGCGCCGAGCACAACACCGGCACCGCCCACGCCTACCCTAGCCCCGAGCGCCACCCTCGCACCGCCTACGCCTACACTAGCGCCGCCAACACTCACCCCAGACCCGGCGGCCCCGCCACGGGTGGGGCTACAGGTTGGCCACTGGAAGAGCGAGGATCGCCCCGAGGAGCAGCAGCGGCTGCGCAAGTTCTCCGGCGCCTACTACGGCGGCTACGACGAGTGGGAGCTGAACATGCTGATCGCCGAGCAGGCCAAGGCCGTGCTGGAGGCGGCCGGGGTTGTGGTGGAGCTGCTGCCCGCCACGGTGCCGGTGGGCTACAGCGCAGACGCCTTTGTCTCCATCCACGTCGACGGCGAGACAGGCGCGCAGGCGGCCACGCGGCGCGGCTGGAAGGTGGCGACCCCCTTTCGGGCCTCGCTCGCCTCAGCGGCGCTTGCCGCCGCTGTCGGCGTGAGCTACCCGGCCAGCACCGGGCTGCCTGATGATGCGCAAGGCGCCTCATACGATATGCGGGCCTACTACGCCTTCGCGTTTTACCGCTACTGGCATAGCGTGGCGCCCACCACGCCCGCCGTGATCGTCGAGTGCGGCTTTATGACCCACCCGGCCGACCGCGAGCTGCTCTTTGATCGGCCCGACCTGATCGGGCGCGGGATTGCGGACGGCGTGCTGGCCTACCTGCGCGCCAACCACCCCGCCGACGCAGCAGCGCGCGCGCCCATCGGCCGCCCCATGCTGCGCAGCGCAGACGCCGAGCTGCCGCTGCTCGACCGGCCCAACACCCAGGGACCCATCCAGCGCATACTCATGCCCAACCAGGCCTTGGTGCCGATGGCCGAGCGCGAGGGCTGGCTGCTCGTCTTTACCCACGGCGGCGACTGGGATCTGGGCTGGGTGCGCGCCCGCGATGTGGTGGAGAGCGGCGCCCAATTTGAGCCGCCCTTCGCCTGCTGCGGCGAGTAACGGCAGAGCATTTAGAAAATGATCTGATCCGCGTTCACCTGCTCCAGGCTGGCCCAGGGCGAGCGCACGGTGCGCAGCTGGCGCCCAAGGCGCAGCGCCAGCAGCAGCAGCGTGGCGACGGCGAGCAGCACGAGCGAGCCGCCGTACACCGCCGCGTAGCCGAAGGCCACATCGCCCGTGGCGTGCTGCGCCAGATCGCGCCCGAGGCCACCGCCGATCGTGCCGAAGCCCTGGGCGAGCGCCTGGGTGATGCCCCAGAGCCCGATGAACAGCCCGGCGTGGTTCTTATCTACCAGGCCCATCACCACCGCCAGGGCGCCCACGATGAAGGCGCCACGGCCGGCGCCGATCAGGGCCACGCCCACGCGGAAGCTGCTTGCGAGGGCGGCGTTGCTGGAGAGCATCACCGTGAGGAAGCCGGCCATGCCGAGCAGGCAGCCCGCGCTGATCAGGAGCACCGGGGAGCGCCCGCGCCAGAGCAGCACCGCCGCCAGCGAGATGCCGACGAGCATGCCCACGCCCCAGAGCGCCGTGAGCTGCGTGGTCTGCGTCACACTCATGCCGAGCACCTGAGCGCCGTAAGGCTCTAGCAGCACATCGTGGGTGGCGAAGCCAAGGGTGGCGACAAACAGCACGATGAAGAGATTGCGCAGCGGCGCCTGAGCCCATAGCAGCCGCACCTGCTGGCCCAGCGTCTCACGCACCCGGATCGGCTCGGGCACATCCGCTAGCTCGCCATTCGGTTTCAGGCGCTCCTGGTTGTACATAGCCACAAACGTCAGCACGATAAATATCACCGCCGAGCCCTGCATCACCTGGATCAGCCGGACGGGGGTGTACTCCACCAGCAGTTGGCCCATCACCAGGGAGCTCACGATCGTGCCAAGCACGAGCATGATCCAGAGCACGCCAAGCACCTGCCCGCGCTGATGCGCCGGGGTGATGTCGCTGACCATCGCGAGGTAGATCGTCTCGACGATGTTCACGCCGATGCCGTAGGCCAGAAAGATCAGGCTAGAGAAGACCATCGCGACAATGAAACTGAGCGAGCCGTCGCCGCTGAGCAGGATGAGCGTGAAGGGCGCTGTGGAGAGGCCGCCGTAGGTGAGCATCGCGCCGAGCACGAGGTAAGGGGTGCGCCACTTGCCGGCGGCGCGGCCCACATCGGAGCGGAAGCCGATCACGGCGCGAGCGGGCGAGACAAAGTAGTGCAGTGCGAGTAGCAGGCCGACGGCGACGGCGGGGATGCCGAGCTCGCTGATCAGCACGCGGTTAAGCGTGCCGGTGATCGGCGCCAGTGCCACACCCATGCCAAACTGGAATAGCCCAAGCCGCAGCACGCCTAACCAGCGCTGTAGCTGCGGGTGTCGTGCAAGCCAGCGCTGCGCCCCCCGTAGCGGCGCCGCCAGCGCTCTGAGCGTCGCCATGGCGTTTCTCCTTTGCAATTTTGCGCAATTATAGCATGCAGCGTCACATCTATGTCGTGACAAGCAACAACGAGCAGGGCGGATGCAACGTCCGACCGCCGGGCGTTTTATCCACAGATACCACAGATGTCCGGCCCATTGTTGGCCCCAACGGGCGTTGGCGCGGACGTTGCATTCGCCCTGGTGAAAAAAGCTGCGCGCAGCGCCCCAACGCCAGTGTGGTACAATCGGCGCTACTCAGCAGCGTAGCGCTATTTTAATAGTGGCGAGTTCCTGGCCACGCTTGTTTTAGGAGCGACTGTGAGCACCAAGAAGATCGGCGTCATTGTCGGGCGCGAGTGGTCGTGGCCGCCCGCCTTTATCGAGGAGGTCAACCGGCGTGGCGCGGGCGTCACCGCCGAGTTCGTGAAGCTTGGCGGCACGCGCATGGCCGAGCCCTCCGAGTACGATGTGATCATCGACCGCATCAGCCACGAGATCCCCTACTACCGCACCTACCTCAAGAACGCCGCGCTCTCGGGCGCACACGTGGTGAATAACCCCTTCTGGTGGAGCGCCGACGACAAGTTCTTCGGCGCCGCGATGTGCGCCAGGCTCGGCATCGCCCACCCGAAGACGATCGCCCTCCCCTCGCACTCCTACGTCGAGGGCGTGGTCGAGGAGTCGCTACGCAACCTGCGCTACCCCATCCCCTGGAAAGAGCACATGGATTACGTGGGCGGCTTCCCGGCAATCCTCAAGCCCGCCTGGGGCGGCGGCTTCAAGAAGGTTTTTAAGGTGAACAGCTTCGAGGAGCTGTGGCGCGCCTACAACGAGACCGGCACCGAGTGCATGATGCTCCAGGAGTATATCGCCTGGGAGAAGTATGTGCGCTGCGTGGTGATCGGCCGCAAGCAGATTATGGTGATCAAGTTCGACGCCAACGCCCCCTGGCCGCATCGCTACTTCCGCGACGATAGCTACCTCACCGATGACGAAGGCCAGCGCGTGGTGGACGGTGCGCTCAAAATCTGCGAGGCCCTCGGCTACGACATGAATACGGTGGAGTTTGCGCTGAAGGATGGCGTGCCCTACGCCATCGACTTCACGAACCCCGCCCCAGACTTCGATGTGAACTCGCTCACGCCTCACTACTTCGATTGGGTTGTGAAGACCATGGCCGACTTCTGCATCGAGCTGGCCCAGAGCGGCCGCAAGCTGCCCACCGACTACACCTGGGGCCGCATGATCGCCGAGGCCGACGCCGCCAAGGCGCGCGCCGTCGCCCCGCCCGAGCCGCCTGCGCCACCTGCGGCGAAGCCGAAGCGCGCCCCGAGGCAGAAAGCGGAGTAGTCG
>ENA-ORBV01013194-ORBV01013194.1-microbial-mat-metagenome-genome-assembly--contig:-NODE-13194-length-12590-cov-5.723647_pt1 | contig 12590 bp, 15 predicted proteins | sample MGYA00237777_ERZ505514 | MGnify/ENA primary metagenome ERZ505514 (study PRJEB26160, sample SAMN06269048) | microbial mat metagenome | isolation source: Oligotrophic lake microbial mat | place...
CAGGCCTCGATCTTGGCGTAAGCGCCACGCTCGCTGCGGTCGGCGCGAATGATCGACCTCAGCACAAACCAGAACACCAGTCCTATGAGGATGGTCGGGGTGATTGAGAAGATCGCGTTCGACCAGAATTCTTGCGGCACTATGCCAGCTTAACTGCCAACGATCAACGCGATGGCGGCGATCAGGATCATCCCAGCAAGGGCGAATCCCATGATGAACCGCGAGGTGCGGCGATCCACTACTGGTTCGCGGTGAGAATCCCGATGACGCCAGACAGCAGGAGATACGCGCCAATGCCGCCGACAATCACCCAGATCACGATGCGTCGTTGGGAGATTTCGCCGTTCTTCTTTTCTTCGCCTGGCAGTTTGAGATCGCTCATGTCAGCATTCTAGGTCGGCCGCCCCAGTCACTTGACGAGCGGAAACAGAATCGTCTCGCGAATACCCAGTCCCGTGATCGACATGAGCAGCCGGTCGATGCCGAGGCCGATACCTCCGGTTGGCGGCATCCCGTGTTCGAGGGCGCGCAAGAACTCCTCGTCAAGCCGCATCGCCTCTGGGTCACCCTTGCCGGCGAGCACCGCCTGTTCGACGAAGCGCTCCCGTTGAATCACGGGGTCGACAAGCTCTGAGTACCCGGTCGCCAACTCGAAACCGCGAACATAGAGATCCCACTTCTCGACCACCCCGGTGATCGATCGGTGATCACGAACGAGCGGGCTCGTGTCGACCGGAAAGTCCATGACGAACGTTGGGCGAGTCAGGCCCGGCTTCACGAAGTGCTCCCAGAGTTCTTCAACAAACTTTCCGTGGGTCGGCTGCGCAACCTCGATGTCGAGGGATGCCGCGAACTGCTCGAGCTCGGCGAGCGAAGTCTGGGGCGTGACCTGACGAGCGGATGCCGCAGACAACGACTCGTACATCGACACGCGCGCCCACTGCCCACCGAGGTCGTAGTCGGTGCCGTCAGCGAGCGTGACCTGGAGTGAGCCGGTAACGGCGAGGCAGGCGTTCTGAACGAGTTGCTGCGTGAGGTCGGCCATGCGGTTGTAATCGCCGTATGCCTCGTAGGCCTCGAGCATTGCGAACTCGGGCGAGTGTGTCGAGTCTGCGCCCTCATTGCGAAAGTTTCGGTTGATCTCGAACACGCGGTCGATGCCGCCGACCACAGCGCGCTTGAGAAACAGCTCGGGCGCGATTCGCAAGAAGAGCTCGGTGTCGAAGGCGTTGCTGTGGGTCGAGAACGGGCGAGCGGACGCCCCGCCGTGGATGATCTGCAGCATCGGGGTCTCGACCTCGACGTACTGCTGAGCGGCAAAGGTTGCGCGCAGGCTTGAGTTCACCGTGGCTCTGGCGCGAACCGTGAAGCGGGCCTGCTCGCGCACGATGAGGTCGAGGTAGCGGCTTCGCACCCGCGCTTCATCGCTCAGTTCGGTGTGCAGGTTTGGCAGCGGGCGTATCGCCTTGGCGGCGATCGTCCAGTCGCGAGCGAGCACCGAGAGTTCACCCCGGCGACTGGAGATGACCTCGCCGGAAACGAAAACGTGGTCGCCGAGGTCGATGAGGTCCTTCCAGCGTTCGAGGGAATCCTCGCCGACTTCGGCCAAACTCACCATGGCTTGGATGCGCTGCCCGTCGCCGGATTGCAGGCTCGCGAAACACAGTTTGCCGGTGTTGCGCAGGTGCACAACGCGGCCGGCAATGCCAACGATGGCGCCAGTCGCGGCATCCGTTTCTAGGTCTGCGTATTGCTCGCGAAGGGCCGGAATCGTCGTTGTGATGGGGACCGAGACCGGGTACGCGCCCGGCCCATCATCGATGAGGCGTTGGCGCTTGGCGAGACGCACGGCCTTCTGCTCGGTGATCTCGGCGTCTGTCACATCAGCGTCGGTGAAGGCAGCGTCGGTGAGGGCAGCGTCGGTCACATCAGCGTCAGCAGCACGGGTGTCGTCGGTCACGAGACCCAATCGTACCGGGGCCACACCGAGGGTCTTGAGCGCTCCCGGCGGCAGCAGCTCACGCCAGGCGGATCGCCTCGTTGTCGATCAATCGGGTCGTTCCAACCCGTGCGGCAATGAGCACCCTCGCGTTGCCGCGGTAGCCGTCATCAACCGGCCGGAAGGTGGCCGGGTTCACGATCGCAAGGTAGTCGAGCGCAACGAGGCGCTCCCCCATAATGACCGATTGAGCGGCGGCGAGCACCGCATCGATTCCCCGATCGGCTGACGAGACCGCCGCTCCGAGTGCCACCGAGAGCACCCGGGCTGCGAGGTGCTCCTTCTCGTCGAGAAACCGGTTTCGACTCGACAGTGCGAGCCCCGAGCGCTCGCGAACCGTTTCGACAACGAGCACCTCGGTCGGCATCGACAGCTCGCGCACCATTCGCTCGACGAGAAACACCTGTTGGGCATCCTTCTGGCCGAACACCAGCACCTGTGCGCGCGCGATGTTCGCAAGCTTGGCGACGACTGTCAGCACGCCTTCGAAGTGTCCGTTGCGAGCCGCACCTTCGAAGAGCTCACCGACAGCACCGGCGCTCACTCGCGTCTCGAGCACGCCGTCTGGGTACATCTCGCCGGCCGTCGGCGCGAACACGTACTCCGCACCGGTCGACGCCAAGGTAGCGAGATCGCTCTCGAGCGTTCTTGGGTAGGCGTCGAGATCGTCACCGCCGGCGAACTGCAACGGATTGACGAAGATCGAGACGACGACGGTGTCGACGACGCCCCGCTCGACGAGCTGAGTTGCGCGCTCAACGAGTGCGACGTGACCAGCGTGCAGGGCGCCCATGGTTGGCACGAGGGCAACGCGTTTTGTGCCGAGCGCGAGACGGAGTTCGGCCGCTGTCTCAGCGACAGTGATTGACACGCTGACCCCTTAAGCCTCGGCCGCGAGTGCCGACTCGACCGATGATCGCACAAGTGGAGCGAGCACGCTCGACGCAGACTCCACGTCAAGCTCAGCGAGCATTGCGACCGCCTGGTGCACGATCGCTGCCGAGAAGCTCGTCGCCGTCGACACGGCCTCGGCGTACTGCGCGCGATCAGCTTCGTCGATGATCACAGGCTCGGCCCCCATCTCCACGACGAGGGCCTGACCGATCGGGAGGACCGCTGTCGGCGCCGTGACCGCGCAGTAACTCTCGCGCAAGCGCACGAGGTCGACGCTCGTGCCGGTAAACACCATTGCCGGATGCACCGCGAGCGGAATCGCACCAGCCGCCGTTGCCGGGGCGAGCACGCTGCATCCCAGGCCGGGTGCTGTGTGCATGACCAGCTGTCCCGGCCGCCACGCCCCGGTTGCGGCAAGCCCCGCGACCAACGTCGCGAGCTCACTCTCCGGAACCGCGAGAATCACGAGTTCGCTCCGTTCGATGAGGTCGGGGATCTCAAGAATCGCGACGTCGTTGAGCATCGCCTTGGCGCGTTCGCGGTTCGCTTCAGACACGGCGGCGACGCCGATGATCGCGTGGCCGGCGCCAGCGAGGGCTGCGCCAAGCACCGGTCCGACTTTGCCAGCACCGATGATGCCGATGCCGAGTCGCCCGGCGGCGCTCACGATGCCCGCCACCGGTGAGTCGTGTCGCTGTTGGCTGCGGTCACCGCTCGCGATGCCAGTTCACCAAAGAGTTCGAACGCGTCAGCTTCATCGATCGCACCGAGCTCCGCAGTGACCGGCCCAGAAACTGTGTGAACCCTGACGCGTGAAATGCGAAGCCGACGGTAGATCGGTCCGTTCGAAAGCGCGATACTCTGCGCCCGAGCGTGCGGAACGATCACGAGTTCGCGGTAGATCGCGCCGCGGCGAAACAGCACAAAGCCCGGATTCACGGCGAACCCATTGCGGCGCCACGAAAACCAGCGCAGGATCGCCGCCCGGCGCGGTGAATTGCGAAAGCCATCGTCGCCGCCGCGCGACACGAGGCCGCGCTCGAGGAGCGCCGCGGCATCCTCGTCGATAGCGCCTGGCAGCATGAGCTCAAGCACCTTTCGAACGTCGTCGAGGTTACCGACCGGCAGAATCGTGGTGTTCGCTTGACCGGATGCGCCATTGGTCCAGGAGTTCGACGCGCGATTGAGCTGAATGTGCCACCAACCCGCTGGCCGCCAGAGCAGCGGCTGGCTCACCTGAATCGCGTGAATGCGGCCGGGGGGCAACGTCTCGTTGCTCGTCGACAGAAGTCCGAACCCAACTCGAATGCCGTCGGGAGTCGCGGCGATGCTGTAGCGGATCGATCGAGTGAAGCGCGAGACATAGAAGCCAGTGACACCGATGAGGGCTGGAATGATTCCGATCAGCACGAAGAACTCGCCGGTGCGAGCGATGAAGATGCCCGCTAGGACTGCGCCGATGATGGTCCAGACGGTGAATCCGCTCAGCACCAGCGATCCGGCGAGCCGCCCCAGATTGATTCGAACGACCGAGGTCGGCTCGATGGCGTTCGCATCGAGCTCTGGCGCGGTGAACTCGCCGACTCGGCGTTCGATGAGGCCGGCCGCGCCGGTCGTTGCACTGCCAGCCAGATGCCCGGCGAGCCCAGCGTCAGCAGAACCTGCGCGCTGCTCGCGCGTGCCAGACGCAAGGAGCAGAATCTCGCGCCGCAGTTCATCAGCCGCCCCAGACCCAAGATAGGCCAACTGCACGTTCGCATCTTGGCCAGCAACGTTGACTTCGAGCTTTGCAGCGCCGAAGAGCCTGGCTAGGAACGGGCGAACGATATTGATGCCTTGGATACGATCGAGCCGACCGCGCCGATTGGTGCGGAAGAGCACACCACTGCGAACCTCAACGAGCTCATCCGTGATGCGAAAGGTGTGCATACGCCACGAAACGTAGAACCCGGCAATACAGAGCAAGAGCACACCCATGATTGCGAGAATCACAACACCGATGAGTCCGTTCTCGAGCACAAACGTCAACGGGTCTGGGCGACCGCCACTACCGCCGCCATTCACCGGACCGCGAAAGAATACTTCGATCGCGACATCCCTGAAGTTGACGATGATGACACCGAGAATCGCTACGAACGCGATGCCACCGCGCAACAACGGTGTCGCCGGGTGAAGGCGGTGCCACTGTCCGTCTGCCAGCCGAACGCCGTTCGAACGTGCGACCGGTGTCGTCACAATCCGGCCCTGCGGCTTTCTGCGAGCTCGACTAGGGCGTCGCGAAGCTCCTCGGCAACGGCGGCCGGCAGCCCCGGGATGACAACGCCCGTCGCGGCAGCGGCGGTCACGAACTTCAGTTCGCTCAAGCCGAGCGCGCGGTCGAGCGGCCCGCGATTAATGTCAACGAGCTGCATGCGCCCGTATGGCACCGCGACGATCCGCTCGAACATGAGGCCGCGGCGAAAGAGGAGGTCGTCGTCGCGAAGCTGGTAGGCGATTGCGCGAACCCGGCGCGGAGTGAAGAGGATGTTGACGAGAAACACGACCGCGAGGATTGCAGGTAGTGCCCAGAGCGGGGTCAACCCGGTCAGGAATGGCACGAGTGAGGTAAGGCCGACCATGATGGCCCCGGAAATGAGCCAGCCGACCAGGTCGACGGCGATGTACTTACCGGAGACGTGCTGCCAGCCGGGGGTCGCCCCGGGGGTCACGGCGACAGCTTCGGCCTGCTGGTCATCGGATTCTGTGTTCGTTGTCACTGGATTCCTTGAGTCTGGGGCGCGCGCGATGGCGGTTCGTCGTCGTCTGGAGGCAGGGTGCACATATGCTCTGCCACAAGACCTGCGATCAACAGCACAAGTGCACCGACCGCCGCCGCGATTGCCGTCGTGATGGAGCCTAGGTCAGGCACAACAGAACGGGTGAGGAGGTACGCCGCAATTCCGAGCCCTGCACCACCGAGGAGCGCCCCTCCAAGACTCGACGCCTTGGCGAGCATAACGACGCGCGTCGCGTAGAACGGATCGATGCTGGCGCCGGCAACCCGACGGGCCACTCGGCGCACCGGTAGTGCCATGAAGACGATGATGACGCCGATCGCAACGAGCGCGATCGCCAAGGTCACTGGCGGAACTACGACCGCACGACCCATCGACACGAGCACGGTCTGTGCGAACCACGCCACTGCACAACCGAGTACACCCAGGAGCGCCAGATGCAGCGGGCGAGTGCGGGTCACAGGAGCGGCTCCGCCCGGTACAGGCGGTACGGTTCGTCGAGCTGCGCGAGGAGATCGCTGACCGGGCCGAAACCGGCAAGCGTGGCATCCGAATCGAGTTCGAGCCAGGGAGCCAGCACGAACACCCGCTCGACCGCGCGAGGGTGCGGCACCGTCAGCCCCGGTTCGTCAATGACCTCATCCGCCATTGTCACGATGTCAACATCGAGAGTGCGGTCGCCCCAACGCTCGTCCCGCACGCGTCCGTGCTCAAGCTCGATGCGTTGTAGTGCACTCAGCAGTGCACGGGCGTCGAGTCGCGTGCGCAGCATCACCGCGGCGTTGAGATAGCTGGGGGCCGTGGCATCAACGCCGTGCGGCTTGACCGCGGCCGTTTCAACAATGCTGGATGCCGCGATGACCTCGACCCCGTCAATCGCGGCGATGGCGAGAACTGCCTCGCGGAGAATCGCCTCGCGGTCACCGAGGTTACTGCCGATCGAGAGCACCGCCGTGCGTTCGGTCGGCGAGTCCGGGGGCTCGCCCACTGGCGACGTCACAAGCCGGCGCCAGCGTCGATGGCGAAGCCAGCGGTAGCAACCGACGGTGATTTGCCGCGGGTGATAGTCACCGAGACATCATCGAACGGAACCGCGATCGGGGCTTCCGGTTTATGCAGTGTCACGGTGACCAGTTGCGCTGCGGGGTGGGCAAGCACGACGGCGGCAACGCGCTCGGCAACCGTTTCGATGAGATCGACCGGGTCGCTCTCGACCGCCGCGATGACCTCCTCGGCGAGCTCACCATAGTGAATCGTCAACCCCAGGTCGTCACTCGCGGCCGCCTTGGAGAAATCGAGCGACACGGTCACGTCAACGATGAAGAGCTGACCGCTGCGTCGCTCTTCGTCAAACACGCCGTGAAACGCGTTCGCCCGAAGCCCGGTGAGCGTGATCTGGTCGAGAGGGTTCATGCGGATCTTCCGTTCTGCCACGCGCTCCAGACAGCAAGCGCGAGAGTGGTGGATGCGACGTCATGCACTCGAACGCCCCAGGCGCCAGCCGAGGCGGCGAGCACGCTCGTGGCGGCGGTTGCCGCGTCGCGAAGCTCTGTTGCGGCTTCAGCCGGCAGCAACTCACCGAGGAATCGCTTCCGCGACGTGCCAACCAGCAGCGGTCGGCCGAGCCCGGCAAGCTCGTCAAGGCGAGCGAGCAGGCTCCAATTGTGCTCGGCGGTTTTGGCGAAGCCGAGGCCGGGATCGAGAATCACGCGATCCAGATCGAGGCCAGCGGTATCCATCGCATCAAGGCGCTCGGCGAGTTCGGCCCGCACCTCCGTGACAACATCGGCGTAGTCGGCCAGCGCGTTCATGGTGCGACTGTGTCCGCGCCAGTGCATCGCGATGTAGTCGACATCAGCGTCAGCGACGACCGAGTACATCCGTGGGTCGGCGAGGCCGCCGGAAACGTCGTTGACGATGCGCGCACCGGCGTCGACTGCTGCGCGCGCGGTCGACGCGTTCATCGTATCGATGCTGACCGCGATCTGTTGCGCGGCGAGCGCACGGATCACAGGGATCACGCGGCGCTGTTCCTCCTCGGCCGACACTCGCTCAGCGCCGGGCCGCGTCGACTCGCCGCCGACATCGACAACGTCTGCGCCGTGCTGTCGCAACTGGATGCCGCGATCCACGGCCGCCGTCAGGCTCGCGTACTGGCCGCCATCGCTGAACGAATCCGGCGTGACGTTGAGAATGCCGAGAACCGTCGGCCGCGCGACCGAACGCCGTGCGGGGCGCGCAACCGGGCGTACGGCGCCAGCCTTCGCATCAGGTTCGTTCGCCAGATCGTGCACTCGTTCCATCCTCGCCTCTGTCTTCGGCGTTAGGCGGTTGCGATTTCTGGAGACTTTCTAGGACGCGGAGCCCGCTTGGGTTTAACCGGCACGCCTGACTCGACGCCGCCTTCCGCGATACCGGGGTCGATCGGCAGCCGCGACGGCATAGCAACCGGCGGACGGTCCGAGAGCGGGCGCTGCTCACTCGAGAGCCACACCGGGCGCTCCGGCAGCAGCTCGATGCCCTCGAAGATCGCGGCGAGCTGCACGTGGTCGAGGGTCTCCTGCTCGAGCAGTGCTGTCGCGAGACGGTCGAGGGTGTCACGGTTGGTGTTGAGTACCTGCCACGCCTCGTCGTGAGCCTGATCGATGAGAGCGCGCACCTCCTCGTCGATCGTCTTGGCGATCGTGTCTGAGTAGTCGCGCGTCGCCCCTAGGTCGCGGCCCATGAACGGCTCACCGGCGGTCGCGCCGAGCTTGACCGACCCGACCTTGGCGCTCATGCCGTACTCGGTCACCATTTTTCTTGCGATCGCGGTGGCCTTCTCGATGTCGTTCGACGCCCCGGTCGTGGGATCGTGAAAGACGATCTCCTCGGCAACCCGCCCACCCATCGCATAGGCGAGCTGGTCGAGCAGTTCGTTGCGCGTGATCGAGTACTTGTCTTCGAGCGGCAGCACCATCGTGTAGCCGAGTGCCCGACCGCGAGGCAGGATTGTGACCTTCGTCACCGGGTCGGTGTTGCGCATGGATGCAGCTGCGAGCGCGTGGCCACTCTCGTGGTACGCGGTGATCAGTTTCTCTTTGTCGTTCATCAGGCGCGTGCGACGCTGCGGACCAGCCATCACGCGGTCGACCGCCTCGTCGAGGGCCCGGTTGTCGATGAGCTGGGCATCCGAGCGGGCTGTCAGGAGCGCCGCTTCGTTGAGCACATTGGCAAGGTCGGCCCCGGTGAATCCTGGAGTCTTGCGAGCGAGTACCTCGAGATCGACACTGTCGGCCATCGGCTTGCCCTTGGCGTGCACCTCAAGGATCTGTTTGCGGCCCTGGAGGTCCGGCGCATCCACGCCGATCTGGCGGTCGAACCTGCCCGGGCGCAGCAGCGCGGGGTCGAGCACGTCTGGCCGGTTGGTCGCGGCGATCAGAATGACGTTGGTCTTAACGTCGAAGCCGTCCATTTCGACCAGCAGTTGGTTGAGGGTCTGTTCGCGCTCGTCGTTTCCGCCACCGATGCCAGCACCACGGTGCCGACCGACCGCGTCGATCTCATCGATGAAGATGATGGCTGGCGAATTCTGCTTCGCCTGCTCGAACAGGTCGCGAACACGACTTGCACCGACGCCGACGAACATCTCAACGAAGTCCGAACCCGAGATCGTGTAGAACGGCACACCAGCTTCGCCGGCGGTCGCGCGGGCGAGCAGCGTCTTGCCCGTCCCCGGGGGGCCGTAGAGCAGAACGCCCTTGGGGATGCGCGCGCCAACGGCCAGAAACTTGGCCGGTTCTTTCAGGAAGTCCTTGATCTCTTCAAGTTCCTCGATCGCCTCGTCCGCGCCAGCAACATCCGCAAATGTCACTTGCGGAGCCTCTTTACCGACGAGCTTGGCCTTCGATCGACCGAACTGCATGATGCGGTTACCGCCACCCTGCATTCTGGTCAGCAAGAAGTAGAAGATGATGCCGATGATCAGGAACGGGATCACGATGCCAGCCAGCGAGACCCAGAAGCTGGTCTGCGGCACCTCGTCGTCGAAGCTCGTGAGGTTGGCGTCGTTGATGGCCGCAATGACCTCTGCCCCGCGTGGCGCTACGTAGTAGAACCGCACGAGAGTGCCGTTTTCGCCGTCGGCTCTTGCCAGCGTCAGGTCAACGCGCTGCTCGCGGTCAACGATCTTCGCTGATTTGACGGCGTCGTTTTGCAGGTATGAAAGTCCTTGTTGCGTGGTCACTTCACGGAAGCCGCTGCCGGTGAGCAGGCTCGCGCCGACCGCGACCGCCGCAATGGCAAGAACGATGTAGATGACGGGCCCACGAAAAATACGCTTGAAGTCCATGTTGTTCCGGGCCGATTGGGCCCAGCCCTTCCTGCTGAAGATTGGTGGTGCAAGGCTAGCCGCTGGCCACTGCGTGCGGCCTGCGTGTTCGCGTTCGGCTTACCTTGAACTGCTCACCGGTCAGCTCTCGTAGACGTGCGGTGCCAGCACCGCAACGCCGCGGAGGTTGCGGTACCGCTCCGCGTAGTCAAGCCCATATCCCACCACGAAGGCGTTCGGGATGTCGAATCCGAAGTACTTGACGTCGACGTGGACCTTCGCGGCATCCGGTTTGCGCAGCAAGGCAAGAATCTCGAGACTTGCCGGACTGCGGCTCTCCAAGTTGCCTCGGAGCCACGAAAGCGTGAGGCCAGAGTCGATGATGTCTTCGACGATGATGACGTGTCGACCCTTGAGATCGGCGTCGAGGTCCTTGAGAATGCGCACGACGCCGCTCGACTCGGTGCTCGCGCCATAGGACGAGACCGCCATGAAGTCGATGTCGACGTGCATCCTGAGCTCGCGAGCAACGTCAGCCATCACCATGACTGCGCCCTTGAGCACCCCGACAAGCAGCGGGCGCTCGCCCGCGTAATCCTGCTCGATGCGGCGCGCGAGTTCGGCGATCTTCTCGTGCAGCTGCTGCTGGGTGTAGAGCACCTCGGTCAAGTCGTCAGTGACATCAGCGAGTTCCATCATGGTCCTTCTGCTTGCGGCTTGGCGTCTTGCGGCTTGGCTGTTTGGCGTCTTGCGGCTTGGCTGGTTGCGGTTTGGCGGCGAAGACGAGCTTGCCATCGCGACGCTCCACACTAGCGCCGGGCAGGTCGATCGCGCCCTGACCGTGCCAATCCGTCACGAGGCGGGCCACCTCAAGGGTCTGCGCCCGACTCAAGCTGACATGAAACTCGCTTGCCACGGCGAGCCTGATCAGTCGCTGGCGAAGCGCTGCCGGGTTGGCCGCGAGCGCCTTCACCGGCAACGAGATGCCGGCTTCGGAATGTTCGGCGAGGTCCTCGGCGAGCTCGAGCGCGAAGTGGTCGAGCGCGTCGTTGTCTTCGCGCAGCTGCTCGGCCGTTCGCGCGAGCGCCTCGGCGATGCCCGGCCCAAGCTCGGCGTCGAGCACGGGCAACACGCGTTGGCGCACCCGCACCCGCGCAAAGGTCGGGTCGGTATTCTGCGGGTCAGTCCACGGATCCAGTTCCGAGTCCGCGCAGAACTGCACGGTGGTCGACCGACGGATGCCCAGCAGCGGTCGCACGAGCATCCCAGCCCGCGCAGCCATCCCGTGCAAGCTCGCGCCGCCACTGCCGCGCGCCAGCCCGAGCAGCACGGTCTCGGCCTGATCGTCAAGGGTGTGGCCGAGGAGCACCGCTGTTGCGCCCGTCTCTGCTGCGACGTCGGCGAGTGCCGCGTAGCGGGCCTCGCGGGCGGCGGCCTCCGGTCCGCCGGCGCTGCCGACGACGACGCGGCGGACGAGGACAGGGTTCAGGCCGAGCTGTTCGGCTTGACGAGCGGCGGTGGCCGCGGCATCCGCCGACCCGGCCTGAAGACCGTGATCGATGATGACGGCCCCGGCTCGCACGCCGAGACGCGGCGCCTCGAACGCCGTCGCCGTGGCCAGGGCGAGCGAGTCCGGCCCGCCGCTCAGCGCGACCAGCACGAGCGAAGCGTCGAGCTCGACCAGCGAATCCCGCACCGCTCGACGCACGTCGGCAACGGCCGGAGTGAGTCGCGGGCGGGTGGGCGGCATCCACTAACGTTATTGCAGCACGCCGCCGAACAGCCGAGGAGTACTGCATGGCCAGCTACGACGTCATCGTCGAGGTACCGCGGGGGAGCCGCAATAAGTACGAGATCGACCACGTCACTGGACGGGTCATGCTCGACCGCTACCTGTTTACGTCGTTCGCGTACCCCACCGATTACGGCTTCTTCGAGAACACCCTCGGCCTCGACGGCGATCCGGTTGACGCCCTGATTCTGCTCGATGCGCCGACCTACCCGGGTGTCGGCATCCACGTGCGACCCGTCGGAGTCTTCAATATGACGGATGACGGTGGCAGCGACGCGAAGGTCATCTGCGTGCAGACAAAGGACCCGCGCTGGGCGCACATTCAAGACCTCGAGGACGTTCCCGAGTTCACGCGCAAGGAGATCGAGCACTTCTTCACCCACTACAAGGACCTCGAGCCGGGCAAATGGGTCAGGGTCGACGGCTGGGGTAATGCTGCTGAAGCCGAAGCCGTCATCCAGGCCGGGTTCGCGGCCTACGTGCCGCCGAGCCACTAGGCCTCAGACCTAAGCCCGAAAGGGAAGCCTCAGCCAGTCGGGCGGCCGGCGAATGACACGACGTCGTAGTAGCGCAGGTTGGTGATGCGCACCGGCACACCCTCGTATGGCGCCTCGATCATGCGGCCGTTGCCGATGTAGAGGGTGACATGGTACTTCGTCGCGCCACCATCGTCAGAGTAAAAGATCAGGTCGCCGGGCACGATCGCGCTGAGCGGCACCAGTCGTCCCGAGTTCGCCATGGTGTTGTACTGTGCCTGTCTCTTATACACATCTCCGAGCCCACGAGACTAAGGCGAATCTCGTATGCCGTCTTCTGCTTGAA
>ENA-ORBV01013195-ORBV01013195.1-microbial-mat-metagenome-genome-assembly--contig:-NODE-13195-length-12589-cov-4.644102_pt1 | contig 12589 bp, 7 predicted proteins | sample MGYA00237777_ERZ505514 | MGnify/ENA primary metagenome ERZ505514 (study PRJEB26160, sample SAMN06269048) | microbial mat metagenome | isolation source: Oligotrophic lake microbial mat | place...
TTGTCTTGCACTCTGAACCCAAACCTTGACACATTTGGTCAAATGAGCTTCCATTGGTCCAATGTTCAACCACATTTCAAATGTGCCAGACCCGTTGCCATTAAGGATTCGCTTGGCACAGCGCTCTGATCTGTTCATTTGAACCTTGCCGTTGTCCTTCCTGCGTTTGTGACGCCGCCTGGCCTCAACCCCATGAACCCCATGTCTTCAACCCAGGCCCTTTCGCTCAGTCTGTGTGAAGCTTCCACTTTGGCAACCTAGCAACTGGTGACCAATGCAAATGTCATGAGAGCGGGCCTACATGGCATGATCACATTTTAGCTGCTGTAGCCCCCACTGGCCTCCCACAGACCAGTAAACGAGAGGTTCAAGGTCTGTGCGTGTGTGAGTCAGTCAGCTCCCTCTTTAATTTCTGCAGTTGCAACGTCATTTTATGGAGTTCATTTTTTCTCACGATCACTCGAAGGAAGAGCAATCCACTCAGCCAGATGAAAGGCGAAAGTCACCAATCCCAACAACGATTGTAGCAGCCAACAAAACCACTAGATTCCCTGCACAATGGCTTTTCCTAACAAGCTTATGCTCTTGCTGACCACTCTTCTCTTGGTTCTGCAAATTCGGGTATCGACCAGCTTCACCCAACACAATGGCCGACCAACACACGCACAGCCTGTTGTGAACCCTGCGAATTCTTCTTCCTTACACATGGGACTCTTTGACGGCATTTCCAAAGCCTTTTCCAACCAAGACTTTCAATCTCAAGATCAGCGAGTACGAGCCTCTCATATTCTCCTCCAAGATACGGGAGACCTGGATGCCGATCTCGATAAAATCAAGTCTCTGTTGCAAGAAATCAACGACAAGACAAAAGAGAATCCAGATCAATTGGTAGCTCCCGTCTTTGCCGAGCTGGCTCGTCGAGAGTCCACCTGTCCTTCCGCTTCTCGGGGTGGCGATCTAGGCTTGTTTGCGCCAGGAACCATGGCACCCGAATTCGATGAAGCCGTGTTTCCTGCTAGTAGCAGCGAGGCGCCACCGCCTGGAGCCATTGTAGGTCCCGTCATTACCGATTTTGGAATGCATATTATACTGGTGACACAACGAGAACTAAACAAGGATCAAATTGAAGAAAAACTGGCCAGGAATGACTAGTCTAAACTAGACTAGCTGGCTACTAAATGGCGCTTCTTGCACAAAGTCTTCCAATTTCCCAGTCAAGCCGAGACAGGCGCAAATAGCCAAAGGCTACGCTAACATGATGACGTTCAAATTGCACCAGCATTGCGTGTGCGCACTGTAGCGGTTCAACAGGATTCAGATCTCGGCATTGATCCCAACAAGTTGTAAGGTACAGTAAATCCAATAGATGATGCCCATCTTTAGGGAGCTTTTATTTGCTTATTTTTGGCCTATCAATCACGTCTTCCAGTTTATTTTCAGTCCCCGATTTCTCAGCGCGTTTGTGAGCTCAGTCATTCATTTCGGGGGAGTCCTCTGCCGTGGCACCTGCCGGCGCCTGCATCATCGTCGCCGCAACTGTATCGTCTTTTCAACAGAATCAAGATACAAACATTCGTTCTCGAGCACCATCAGGACTTCGTCATCGGATGGTACAGTTCTTCGCCATCAAACACTTCTGCGAGTTCTCGTGCCGGTCTGCCAATTCCTTCCAAATCCATATAATTGGCATCGATGTCACTTGGAACACTTGCACTGGGCCGTCTACTCTTGCTCTCCACTCATACCACCGACTGCAGCCATTCAGTTCGAGCCGAAAGATCCCTATCCTATTCTTCCAGTGCAGTGCGGCGACTCGTTTGGTCTTCTTATTACCAGCAATAGGTAAACGGCGGCCCTTCCATTATAGCATGGTGCCAGGGTCGAGCGAGATCTTTTGATGGAAATCTTTTGGTTTCAAAGATGAGCGCACACTGGAACCACATTCATTGTTTAAGATAGTACCTGGTAGTTTTTTCACTTTTTGGTAGGGTTTGGCACCGCAATGGCCGCCGCGATACCCGTGTTGCTTCTAGCTAGTCTACCACTAAGAAACTGTTGAGTTTACGAGGAGCTACTAGCAGCAGTTAGTCACACCACTTGGTCTGGGATTTGGCTTTCCGTCAAGGCTAAGACTGCGACTAGCTAGCCAGCCAGATGTAGCTACAGCTGGGCTTGCTTGTGCTGGCTCATTCATACAAATGCAAAACCGTCTTCCCAGTCATGCTCGTGGTGGTCAGAAAAGGGAAGTACTTCATCAGACAAGAGAGGCGCTTTAGAAAATTGAAGTGCTTAAAGCTGCCGCCGCCTGCTACTGCTATGAAAGAAAGCTGTTTGCTCGTACTACATTAGCTAGCTTTTGGCACAGTGAGTGCGTTGTTGCTTTGATAGCAACTATCTAGAACTCTTTTCTGTTCCTTGCACGTTACTCTAGTAGAACTGTGATCTTGGGGTAATTTTGCTGCGGAAGTATTCTGTTCTGCTCACCTAACCAAGCGGCTGTTCAGTTAAACTTACCTCCGTCTCCTCGCGTTCCGCTAGTCAGTCAGTGTGCTGTGATCTTGGGGTGACTTCTTCATTTAGTCGGTCGGACTAGATGGATGTAGCAGTAACAGTGTATTGTATTCTCTCATTTCTCTGTTCCGATCAGCGGGCCTCACTTCCCTCGGCTTTCTGCAATGGTTGACCTCTGGGTGCGGCAGTTGCTTCAGTATCTTGCCAAGGCCTACAGACGGCTTCTCGCAGGAGCTTGTCCGATGGGTCTGCTCCCAAGTCCCAACATTCAAAGCGACAGGTGTCTTCACCGACTTACTGCCAGTCTTGGGCCGCTCTATCACAGCTCACGGGTCTAGTAGCTAACATAGTATAGTACGTACGGCTCCCAAGAAACCCCAATAGGCATCGGCACGACTCGATACTTTCTCCCAGTAATTGCGTACTAGTAGCTAGCTATAGCTAGCTAAAACGCACTAACACTTGGAGGTGCCAACGATTCCAACGACTACTACTATAAGAGGAGTTCAGTAGTTGAGAATAACCCAGTGATTCCATGACGCGCTTCCGGCCTTCCGAGGTAACGAATAACGATCTCAGAAACCAGTGAAGATTGGATAAAGCTGCTTGTTCATACCAGCTAGCTACTAGTTAGCTACATAGCTACTATTACGGAGTAGTAGACATACAGTAGTCCTTCCGTTCTCCTGCTCCTGCAGAATAGAACTGTGTGGGACCGACTGCACTTCCAATTTTACGTTCACAAATACGAATTTGTAAATGGCCGTTTCACTGAAACTATGGTGGAATGTTCGGGTTTTTGGCCGCCTTGTTCTTCCGTCCAATTCAGTGGTTAGCATTAGCGGCCATTACACCTACCGTACCAACTAGCTTTCTACTACTAGCTAGCTAGTAGTGGTTACTTTCAAATTAGGTTTTTTTACCACCCATTCTTTACACTCCTAGAACCAAGGAGAACTTGCTTCAGGGTTATCGTTTCGCAAGTTTCTAACCTGCTGTCCCTACAATAAACAAATTGTACACTACTCCAACAGCTGCGAAGCGTCTGCGAAGCAGAGGGGCCAAACGATTACTCCACCGGTGGCCACAATATAACGATTTAGGTGGTCAACGAGCAGGGTAACTGAGCAGCTGCCAGCAATTCAAGAATAGGAAACTAAAGCTAACCACTGGCAAATAACTGAATTATATTAGACTCCCCGAACTGGTATTGGCCAAGCAGTTTACAATCGTCAAACTTCCAAAACCGGCATTGAACTGGCAAGAATATTCTCTGTAATTATGCTGGAGACTTGTAGAATTAAGAAGAAGAGTCATGTGATAAAGATAAATATGATTCCCAATGACCAGAATCATTCCGCTGGCGATTTCAGAATTAAGGGAAGGTGCCTAATGCCAGTACGAAGCGCGAACTCTTGACGAAATTTCGTTTCGTCTAAGAATATGAGAACCGTTCTCGGTGGTTACGAATAGGTGTGTTAAGAAGCGCTAAGACACAAATCTCAACCCAGTCTGGTACGCAAAAGGCACGACCAAATCCATTCCTACATACAGCGTTTGTTAGTACCGGTTGCACCATATTTACAGTAAAACTGCAGTTGCCGCTACGTAAACTAACGAACTGCTGGCATAGGTTAGGCTAAATAATTTTATTGATCATAGTACTATGCATGCGTTTGGAACCCCAATAAAACCACTAATGAATCTCAGGACCATCACACAAATTTCAGAATCGAACATTTCGATTTCAATTTACTTAGTACTCACATCTATCTACTTACTAACTTACAAACTACAAGCCATCATCACCATGACTTGTGATATTGTCAACCACCTTAGTGAAGAAGTTTCAGCTTCCAAGCACGGCGCCAAGAAGAACAAACGAGTTTCGTTCTCGGAAGGAGTGACTCCCATTCTAGCTGCCTCCCCAGAAGCGCAGGCCCAACATGATGATTGCGACTATCAAATCAAGTGGTATACGTGCCAGCAACAAGCGAATTTTCGCACCAAGGCCAAAGAACTGGCCGAACGATTGCGCGAACGGCAACCTACCATTGTGGAAGAAGTCAAGGCGGCTTTGGAGGTCGTCAAATTACAAGCGCAGTCGCAGCAACCCATCGATACTTCGTCCAAGACGTTGTTGTTTAAAAATTGGAGCAAATTGGGAGCGTCTCGTCGTGGTTTGGAACGCTATGTTTTGACCCACAAGGAACGCAAAGCTCGCAATGAAGATTTGAAGGCATCGCGCAGTGTCGTGTTGAATTTGCAATGCCTCTTGAATCGCACTGCTCAAAATGGAGCAGACCAAGAACAAGCGCAGACCATGATAAGGACGCAATATCAAGAGTTCTCGAGGCATGCTGTCATCCTCGCACACCAATTGGCACTCAGCGATGCCAAAGCGGTCAAACGTTATCAAAAGCAATCTTGCCGAGGCTCCAGCAAGAAGGACAAGGACGACGAAGATGACGAGGAAGAAGAAGAAGAAACGTGCACGATTGCTATTTCCAAGACTACAGAAGACGATGACGATGATGCCAAATCGACCGACTCGTCCAAGGCTTCGACCATTCGTCGTCGTCGCAGCCGAAGTCCTCAAAAGTCGCTCACGTCGCTCCTAGGAGCAACTCGTCGCAGTCGCAGTCCCAACAAGTCCTTGTCGTCCCAGTTTGACATGTCTTGTACCTTCAAGACTGGCAACAGTCGTCGCAGCCCTTCCCCCCTCCGTCGCTTGCAAGACTATTCCATCAATACCAGGTGCTAAATTCAACGCAATGGCACCCAACATTAGGAAAAGACAAACGCCTTCCTCTCTGGTAGTGGTTTTGGGTGGAATTGGATTCCCCACCTCAGTTGGTGTGTTGATACTTCAACATACATACATACACACACACACACAGTTATTATTCATAGTGCATAATCATTCAATTATAGAAAACGAAAATAGAACATTATCAAGAATGCCACCAATTATGTATTTCTTTGTTTACACAGTACACACAAAAAGGCTCTGTTGAACACCTGTAGAATACGACTGTACACAAATGAATGCCCGAGTCCGTCGTTGTGCCAAAGCATGCCGTCCCCATTAGTTCCTTCACACCCAAGGTTCCCGAAGTGCGACTACTTCTACTGCTACTAGCCAGCGAGTCAGTCGTCGACAATTATTTGGAATCACTTTCATCTGGTACTACATAGAATAGTGTACAGTAGTAGTTCGTTACTTGCATAGTTGTCTTCACAGCTTCTTGCCTTGGCTACCTGCTGCTACTGCTACTGCACTACACTACACAGGATCTGTGCAAACGGACGGAAGGCATTCTAATAAAATGACGGGTCCATGGATTCATTCTGGTCGGCTTTACCAGGGTGAAAGGGTGCCCCAAAAGAGATTAATGATACAGGTGTGTATATACATACTCGCTGCTACTAGCCAGAATACGTGCAGCGCTTGCCAGGCATGTTGGTGGTGTTCTTCGTGCCAATGTTACCACGGGTGCTGAGTAGTCAAACGTCGAATCGAGGGCAGTCACACCGAATCAAGTTTGCCGCCTACGATACAGTAAATGCGTCTCTCATGCAATGTCCCGGTAACGGGACTTGCATCTGTCCTGCAGTGGGGTCTTTCGTTGGTTCATCATTGGTGGTTCATTCATGATTCATTGTGTTATTTATTTACGTGCTGCATGACAAATTGAAGAAATTCCTCTTCCAATTGACATGCCCGACACTTTTCGGCCAAGACACTCAAATCTTCTTGTACTTCGACAAAAGGCATGGGCAATTTTCGTTCCGTTACCAACAGTTCCCCTCGAACATGATGTCCCCATTGTCGTCCAAAACCGCCAGGACGACTCTTGTTGCCTTTGATCCACATCACAAATTCGTCGCAGTTTTTTGGCAAGCCTTCAATGACGACAATGCCGGGATATCCTGTCTTTAAATATCCACCCAATCCATGATCGTTAGCTTCTTGGACAATGTCTTCTTTGCGTTGTCGATCTTTAATATGATGGACCCATATCCAACGACGACCGAGCAACTGTTGCTCTTGGTGTTGGTTGTTGCTGGCCATGGATTCACCATTCCCCGTTGGTTGTTGGCCATGTTCGCAAGTCTCAGTCTCTGTGTAAGTATTTGTTGGACGCATGATGGCAGTGGTCAATTGATCCTGACATTCTTGAATCAAATCCATGACAGCTTCCGATCCAATCAAGGCGAGTGCCTTTTCTTGCAATTGTTGCGTCAAGGATTGTTGCCAGGATTTGGACAACTGCAACCCACCAGTAGCAGGCGTCGCTGTGGCAGTCAAGACTCGTACTTGCACGGCATTGCTGGAAGGATACCCAGGAACCAGACCAAAATACAAGACAACCGAGACAACACAAGGATGCTGTTCAGTGTCCGTACTTTCTTCGGCTGCCACTTGAAGGTTCATTTCCAATTCCAATGTCGGAATCGTTTCACGAAACATAACTTCGTCGTTTATTTTTCCTTCACTTCTTGCTCCTTCCAAGATCTCTCGGGCCTGGTCCATTTCTTGCTGGCACTTGAGGACCAATCGACAGCAGCTTCCACTTGCATTCTCACCCTCGGCGTCGTCGGCGTCATCCATGCCGTAAATGATTTGCAAAGCTTCGATTTCTTGCAAGGAACGTTCCAGGGAATCCCACCTTTCTTCCGACATTTCATTCGGTTCTGATGGCTTGGTAGAAACTACTCGTCCATCATACTATAATTTTGCATAAAGGTTCATCAAATATATATGATTGTTGTAATAGTATGTTGTAGAACGTCTTGGTCCGTCATCCGTTGTTACGATAGAGTTTTGCACCCAAGCTTTTGATCAACTGTGCAACTTTCCAATCAATGGTTCCTCTGTGCGACTGTATGCCAGCTGGTGCACCTGTGCGGTTTTTCGACAAGTGCACTTTTGGTTCTTCTGGTCAGTGGTTAGCACCATGCATGCCAGTAGTATTCTGCAAAAAAACCTTAGGTCATACTGTGTAGATGGTTGTTTGGCCTTCCGTCTTCTAGCTTTCTGAACATGCGTAGAAAGGGAAATGATGACTGCTGGTAGCATCAGATGCACAAAGCAGGATGAGAGATTTTTTGCACAAAGTGAACAGCATGCCAACTGAAGGGAATGTGACCCACTCAGTTCCTTTTAAGAGAGCAGAATAAAAGAGCCATGCCATGCTCGCAACCCTCTCGCACCATGATCGTTGTGTCCGAGGGTTAGAGCGGATGTTCTATCCTCAATTTGTCATTTAAGCCGATGGATACGAACTCAGCGTGGGTAGAAACGCTGGGCGAACACACCATCCATTAGAGGTAGGCAGTTTCTAGCTAGCAACTAGTAAAGTTATATGAATTTTATGCACTACCGATATATTCTTCTTTGCCGAACCGAGACACCCACAGGGGTGCTAGTAGCTCTCGGATCTTTTCTTTTTGCATGGGAACTTTGGGAAAGAATCCATGAGCCCTGCGTCGGTACAAATCCACATCGCTCAACGAATCGTTTGCGGACCGGACCAATGCCAAAATTTGGCGCTCCTTCCCCGGGGCCAAGCTTTTGAGCGCATCGGCCACCAATTTGGATCCAGAAAGCATCAATGTCTTTCCATCACCATCTTTGAAATCCAAATTTTCGTCCATCAAGACCAATATTTTGGCGTCGGGTGACTCGACCAGAATATTGGAAAGATACGAGGACAGGTTCTGGCATTCCTCGGCTTCATTTCCGAGGATGTGGATCCGCTTTTCTTCAATGCCCGCGTTGAGTAGCATTCGTCCCATGAGTTTGCGTTGTATTTGAGAATCATCCACGGCGACACCATAGGTGTTTTCGGGTAAATCAAAGAGCTCATCTTCATTTTGGGACGCTTGTTCCACTGGAAAGATAACGGAGAATGTGGTTTGATGGGGATCGAAGTGAATCGTGCACTCTCCGTTGAGCGCCAAAGCACATTTCTGCATGATCCAGGCTCCGTCACCGGAAGAAGTGTCGGCATTGGAGTTTTGTTTTCCTTTGTTCAACAAATGCAAATGCAAGCGTTTCCCTTGCGTAAACACTCCTTCTGTGGCTTCGTCGCTCAACTCGAGAAGCTCGGCATGACCAGGACCGGGTTGATTGATGACATCAATTCGTAGGGTCCCCTCGCCTGCGGTATACGTTGCACGCGTCAAGACGGTGCCGTTTGGCATGCCGTATTTGATAGCGTTTGAAACAGCGTTTCCTGTGGAATAAGTAATAAGCGTTGGTAAGTGATGGGGATCGTGGAAGCAACGCGGGTCATTCCTTCAGGTTCAGCATCCATCAACAACAACTCCAAAAGCAGGGACTTACTGTGTATATATAGAATAAGCTGAGGGTCGATATGCAGGCGGGGCATGCACTCAGGTACAAGCTGCAGAGCGTAGGTGTTGGGAGAATCGCCGTGTTCCATGGATCCTTTTAGCAGTTCCCCGATTTCACAACCCTCTAGCCGAGGATGGTATTCCTTGTAGATCACATCTCTTGCCATTGTCTCTGCCAGCACGGTATCCAGCGTTCGATGAAGCTGCTGACCGAGTTCCTTGACCATGCGAGCATATGAATCATCGGCTGCACTAGTACGTGAAGTAGCAACCTGTGGTTGATGCTGGGCTAGCAAGCGTTTAAGTACCTCCACCATTTCAATGCTCGAAAGAAGGCCATTTTTGACCTCATGACGTGTAAATCTATTGATCGACTGCGCCTCCTTTTGCCGAACCATGGCTTCCAATGCTTTGCGCTCGGCGCTGGCCCTTCGGTGCCTAAACAGTCGTGTAGAAGAAGTGATTCATAGAATGAGTATTGGACACAATGATGCATGTCTATGAAGCAGCAATAACCACAAATTGAAAGAATAGCCCCTTCCAGCGTGTTCCAGCAGTACAACTCTGTATGCATTATCACGTACCTTTCCGTCATATCACGTGCCACTCCAATGACACTTTCCCCCGCATGCTGTGAGGCACTGATCTCGCAATAAATGTCCGGCGCGTCCTCGTCGTCTCCACGCTGCAGGATACATTTTACAAAATGATCCCCACTCGTACTGCCACTAATGCTATTGTTACCACCACCACCAGTTGTCATGTTACGATCTGCATGTTGTACACCAAAGACAACTTCCCGTGTCGCTTGTGCGAGCTTGCGTCCTTGTTCAATCAAAAGTGGGCTCGGAGGAGGAATATGAGAGCTTGTACTCCTGTCGAGACTATGGATATTTCCAGTCATGATGGCTTTGGGATCGACAAAGTAGGCATCAATCACTTCACCGGTTGTCGCATCCATCTCCAGGACCAAAGCTCTATTGTTGCTGCTGTTGCTGCTGTGACTGCCGCCGTCACTGGAGGCGTGTGTCATGTCGTCGTCGTCCACCTCTTCCGCAATACTATTGCTACGTTGGGAATGGTCATTCGTGTGGTTGTTTTCTGCCACGAGATTGCAAAAGGATGGTGACAACATGGCCGTGGTTTTGCCTCCGACCTTGACGGACACGACAATGACATCACTGGCCGATTCCCACAAGACGGACACAAAACAACAGAGTTCCAACAGCTGACGACGAGCACGTGCGGCGGGATCATAGACCAATTTGTGAACATCGGCAATGAACTTCATATAAAAGACCTTGGCGAGAACATCAAAGAAGGTGTCGCCAATCATGACGGATCCCGCAAAGGGAGGCTCATGATCTGCCGAGTAAAAGCGTGTGTAGGCAAAGTTTCCCATATACAGCACCACGAGAAGGGTCCAAACAAAGGCACAGGTCATGGCCAAGAGATATCCAAATCGCAATCGATCGTGATATTCCCTTTCGGCCACGCTCATGGACTCTAGCCAGTCATGACTGTTGTTGTTGCTGTGTTGTTGTTGCATCTGGCTGTGGTCTTGCTCATTGTCATCATCACCATCATCTTCATCTTCATTTTTCGTTGTCATGGTCGCAGCAGCATGGTATTTTTCTTCTTGTTGTTTGGTAAATTCTTGAATCCGTTCGTGTTTGGCGAGAATGCGTGGAAAGATTGTCGCATACGTTCCCAAACTGACCAACATCCAAAAACTCCAATCCCATGTACCGACACAAAAGGGAAATAGGAGACCACACGAACACGAGACACTTTGCAAAATGGCGACACGATAGTGTTGTTTTCGTTCTTGGCGGTCGCGTGGCAAATCGACGGCTTCTTCCAAAAAGGTCATCAATCCGGCGAGGGGCGTCCATTCGAGCCATCGAAAGACAAAGACGCGGGCTTTGGTCACGGGATCGATGAGGACCAAGGTAGGACACCACGCCAACAAAAAGTTGGTCACCAAACTAATGCCCATGACGGTCAAGGCGGCGACCAAAATGCCCGAGAGTCTTATGGGGTGATTCTGCTTCTGCCTCTTCTTGTTTTGGGTGGTGGTGGATGGATAATACAACCCCAGTGGTATAATGACAACAATCACCATGGACACGGTCAAACAATAAAAGGCTGTCGCAGCGGCATCGCGTTCAGCACCTTGGAGATAGACAAATTCGCTCGAGGGAACACACACCACAATCATGGTGAAGAGCACCATCCACGTGATCAACGCCAAAGCGGATGCTTGACGAAAGAGAATATCACTTTCCGCGGCACTAATCAAGAGATCACAAGCAGAAGAAGCGGAAGAGGAGGGAGAAGTGGAGGGAGAAGTGGATGTGTCTTGTTTGTTGTTGTTGGACGACGGCTGGGGGAACGGTTGGGTATTCGTGCTAGTGGACTTGGCCAAGGAGAGGAGGAATCCAGTGGTTTCACTACGGCTGGTTTCACTGCTGGTCTCGCTTCCACTGGCACTGCTGATGCATAGGATATCATCATCAGCGTTGGATCTACTAGTATCAGGAACAAACAGCGGCTTTCTCGAAAACAACATGTTGGCAGCATTATCCATCTCATCTTCGTCGTTTTTAGTAGACGCGGATATCTTGGTAGTAAGAAGAAAGGAGCGTGCATTGTGACATACTTTGCCAAGGGCTTTCATGCTTCCAGATATACAAGCAGTAGAATCATCTCTTGGATGCGCAGTAGCTGCTCCTGCTGCTCCACAAGGAGCTGGAAACAAAGCTCCTTTTGTAGCTGTGGCTGTAACGGAGTCAGGAGAGCTTGCTGCTTCTTGTAGAAGGGTAGAGCGTGCACTACTACCAGGATAACCTTCCACAACCTCCTCAAAGGTGGAACGAGATAGTTTCAGAGGGGGTTGGTGAAGTACACCCGTGACTCCTGAAGGGTCCTCATCGCGGTCTCTCTTGTTGCTGTTGCTGTTGCTGATGCTGATGGCGTTGCCGTTGGCGTTGCCGTTGGCGTTGCCATTCATGAACGACATGGCGATAATACTGTTGGAATGGAGGTATGGCAACGACATAGCTAGTCTACTAGCTAGAAACACTAGCTAGTTCGTCGTCGTCAAACCAAGAAACCGGAACTAGCTAGCTAGCTAGTAGTAGGCGTCAAAATGATTATGAATAAAAGAATCAGTGCGTGCGTGGCAGGCAGAAATCTGAACTGCTAAAATGGTGCACTAACGTTTGTACGTACTAGTAGTACTCCAGTGTAGTAACGTTGATTACGCGCGGAGGGCTTTATTACCCCGCCGCCGGTGTTTTTTGTGAAAAAAGAAGCAGTACCTTCCTGAATGACCATTCACGTCGGAGTTTCGCTGGTCAACGAAGGAGGAATTCTATCAATTGCCCTACGCACGGTCAGTGAAGATTTCTATGCGACAAAATTGCCCTTTTTCAAGAATACGGAAGGGAGGTAATGTCGCATCATTTAAACCTTTAAACCTTCCTCGTTACTGAAGGGGAAGGAATTTGTTGCATGACTATTATTGATTGTTCTCCTTCCGTCAATCTACTTATTTGACTTGGGCAGTTGGTCGGAACAAGTTTCAGAAAGAATCTCACGGAGAAGCACTAAATTATACAATAAAAGATTAGAATTAGCAGAGGGGGCAGGGGCCAAGTTGAGCGTCGGTAGGTAGGGAACAATGGTAGCCACGGCATCAGCAGCTGCAGTC
>ENA-ORBV01013196-ORBV01013196.1-microbial-mat-metagenome-genome-assembly--contig:-NODE-13196-length-12589-cov-3.662564_pt1 | contig 12589 bp, 10 predicted proteins | sample MGYA00237777_ERZ505514 | MGnify/ENA primary metagenome ERZ505514 (study PRJEB26160, sample SAMN06269048) | microbial mat metagenome | isolation source: Oligotrophic lake microbial mat | place...
CGGGTCCACATCCGACGAGGAGGTCGAAGCCTTCGCGAGCGTCTGGGGCGGCCCGGCCCACCAAAAGGCCCTGGAGAAGCTCGAGCGGCACCGCCGATGACTGGGTGGTGGCTGCTCGCCGTGGGCTGTCCGCGCGCACCGAGCGTCGACCCGGCCGCGGGCCCCACCGTTGGGCCCGGTGAGGTGCCGGCGGCGGCCGTGCTTCCCCGCTTCCGGCCCCGTTTCTTCGGCGGGGGCGACGGCCGCCTCGAAAACGCCTGGGGCCAGGTGGCCAAGGAGAAGCTGCGGCGGTTCGAGTCGGCCCGGTACCGGAGCGAGGATTGCCCGCTGCCGCCGCGCACGTCGCCAAAGCTTCACCACCGGCCCGACCGAGATGTCGTACGCCCCGGCGGATCGCTGGGAAAGCTGCTGAGCGGCCGCCAGCACATTGAACAGGTCAGCGCTCAGTTTTACCGGGGATTTTTGTGGGGAAGTCAGCCCCAACTGGCTCAATTCGCTCTCGGGCTCGTAGTCGGAGAGGATATCGTTGAGTTGTTTGATGCGGCCGAGGAAGGAGGGGTTTTGCTGCGCGCTGGCGGCGGCGAGGTTGTCGGTGGGCGAATCAGTGTCCTGAACATCGATCCGAACAACTTTTCGCCCCGGACCAGTCGGCACGACCGTATTCATCGTGCCGTCGTTCTTGCCAACGGTGACTTTCGTTACGCTGACGATGTTCGCCCCCCGCGCGTCAACGAAATCTTTGTGGTCGCTCATAGCACCATGTACCCCCTCTAGAAGGTCATCGTACCCGAGTTGTGGCCGACATTGACGTCCTTAACCGTTTGCACCGTCGCCCCGCGCAGGTCCATCGAGCCCTGCGTACCCACCGATACGCCCCCGACCTGCTGCTGGTAGTCGTTGACGATCGATTGCACCTGCTGCGCTGCCTCTGGCTTCGCCGCCAGCGCCGTCTCGGCGTTCGCCTTCAGTTCGGTAGGGGCCGGGTCGCTCGTCCACCCAAGCGCCGTCTTAATCTTCCCCCACGCCGCCGTGGCGAGGTGGTTGGTCGCGTCCTTCGCCGCCTCCGCCGCGACAACCATAAGTCCAGCGAGCGCCGCCGTTGAGATCGAGTCCATATTAACTTCCCTTTCGCGGTAATCAGATCCCGCGTTGCCTAGTAAGCCCTCGAAAAATCCGCAGTATTTGACGATTTTCAGAAAACCGATACCTGAGTACGAGCGAAGAGTATGGCACCCGCCCCTGCCAGCACCGCTCGCCCAACCTTTTCGTCAAGATTAACTTCGAAGCCCTTCCGCCCGCGCAGCACCCGCTTCGTGGCGTCGCGCGGCACGCCGTTGAGGTGCTCCGGGCGATGAGCCGCACGTTCCCCGCACGCCAGCGAACCAGACCACCAGCCTTGATTCTTCGCAACGCCCCGTCCCCACACCGGCACATTCCACTTTCGACGCCGTGCTGGTAATTCAACGTCCCATGAAGGCCGCTTAACTAACGCCGCTCAACCGGCTTGATGCCGACGCTCGGCGGACGAGCTGGTACCGGACCGGAGCAGGCGTCCTCCCCGGTTCAAACCTCTACCTGTTCAAAGCGTACTCGGCCATCTGTCAGACGGGCAAAATAAGCGTCAATCGAAGCAACCCCGGTAACGCGATGTACGAACGCCGCGGCTCTCACTAAGTCGGCCTTCTGCACCAGCTCAAGTCTGGGCTCCTTGAGTTCTAAACGTGTCGCATAAAAAGCGCAGCCTTGGTGGGCGATGAGCACCACCCGCTGAAGCCCGTGAACTTCGGCTAGAAACTTAAGCTCATCCACAACGCCCTGCTCTTCTACATGTGCCTGAGGGTGCCCCGCTAAACACGCAGGCCCACCAGGTAGTGAGACACGGTCATAACGCGGCAGCGAGAGGCCATTTTGCAGGAAGTCGTCGAAGTGCGCGCCAACTCTGCCATCCGAGCAATACAACGCCGCGGCGTGGATGCGCTTCTGCTCGTACTGAATTCGGCTCTCATAGGTCATCGCCGCATTCTAATCGCCTTGCGGCCTCCGCAGAGGAGGGCGCGAAGGTATTTTTTTCAGCGTGGTGGGCGAGCGAGGCCTCACGTGGAGAAACTCGGGAGGTTTGGTTGCCCTCGTGGGGGTGACGACGCCCCGGCCGTTCTCGCTCTGGGAAAGAAGTTTGACCGATGGGGCATAGAACGCGGGCTGGAAACGGGCGTGACGTAACCTTTCCCAACCCTGAGCCGCCTGGTTCATTAGTCATTGAGAGGTAAGAGCAGTTGCAACCCAAGTGACCGACAGGCCCGGCAAGAAGTGACCTTGCGGCGTCGAACATTCGAGGCAGTCAAGTATCGCGGCGGTGCGCACCGAAGTCTGAACGTAATATTATATTCACGCGAGGAGCGATTGCATCGTCTTACGATGGAGATAGTCTGGCGGGGCTTCGATATTCACGGTGATGGTTACAATTAAACTTACGCCTCTGAAACTGGCCTAATGCCTGCGGCCCAGCGGTGCTTGGGTGATCTCGCCTGAGTTCGCGCAGTGAAGACAATCATCGGATCGCACTCTACCCGCCGCGATTGGCGGCGCAGACCCGTGCTTTCCTACCGTCTGATCATGACGAGGACCCTTTTCATGATCATCCTTGGTTCGATTCTTAGCTCGTTAGCAATTGGCCAAGGGGTGCCGCCCTCGCACGAGTCCTCGTACGCACCGATAGCCCTCTCCCGCCAGACCGGCGCGCTGCGCATCGGCGTCGTGGGAATGGTGCACGGGCACGTCGAGGGGATTCTCTCCAAAACTACCAAGCAAGATAATATAACGATAGTCGGAATCGTAGAGACTGACCAAGTGCTTTTTAAGCGACTGGCCGACAAATATAAGCTGGACGCCAGCCTGCGCTTTGATTCGCTTGAGAAAATGCTCGACGCCGCGAAGCCTGAGGCCGTTAGCGTGATGACATCAGTGAAGGGGCATCTCGCCGCGGCACAAGCCTGCGCTCCCCGGGGCGTCCACATGCTGTTCGAGAAGCCCTTGGCCTACAGCAACGCCGATGCCCGCGAAATCGCGGCGTTAGCCAGAGCGCACGGTGTGCTGGCACTTACGAACTACGAGACGAGTTGGTATTCGTCGGTACGAGAAGCAAAGCGGCTGGTTGAATCGGGCGAAATGGCACCGCTGCGACGCATGGTCTTCCGCCACGGCCACCGTGGACCTGCGGAGATCGGTTGTTCGCCCGAGTTCCTCGCTTGGCTTACCGAACCCGATGGTAATGGAGGGGGCGCGATTGTTGACTTTGGTTGCTACGGGGCGATCCTCTCCACGTGGCTTATGAACGGCCAGCGGCCCACCAGCGTCGTAGCATCGGCCACCACACTGAAGCCGCTGGTGTACCCGCTGGTGGATGATGATGCAACAATTATACTTACATATCCAGGCACAACGGCCGTAGTTCAAGCGTCTTGGGCGTGGACGCACGACAACAAAGAAATGGATTTGCACACAGAAAAAGGGTCAATTCATGCGGGCCGCTGGGCAGACCTTGCGCTTCGAAGCCCCGACCAGCAGCCCCGCCCGGTGAAGCCGCCCGCCAAGCCCGCCGCGATAGAGAACGAGTGGACTTACCTGACCAAAGTAATTCGAGGTCAATGCGAAGTTGATCCGCTTTCAAGTCTGGAGCTGAATCTAGTGGCGGTGGAAATTCTCGATGCGGCGCGCGAGCAGGTTGCCAAGCGCAAGTGATGCAAATGTAAAGCGGGCTTTCAGTTACTTCCTCTCGCGTTGACAAAGGCAACCACCGCGCAGGTATTCTCAAAGGTAACCGAGGCCCACCTTGTAACACCGACTACTTAGCACCTCGCAGGCTTGTTAACTCATCTCCCGATAACTCGTTATCGTCGCGCCCAGCTCGCCAAGATTTACTCGACGCGAGCTCACCGGATATCACCTCACCGGACGCGCTGGGTACATAACCTCCGATACCGAAACTGCGTGCATCACGGGGAGAGGGCGGCGCGACCACGCTCTCCTGTGACTTAGCTGAAACCGGCGTCTCCGGGGGCTGCAACACGTCAGCGCCCAACGCGGCCGCGGCAGCCGTGGCGAGCAGACCGGACCATAACCATTCACGTTTGCGATTCATACAGAACTCGGTGACCAAGGAAGGCACAGAAGAAGAACGCTTCTCCGCAAGTCAGATTGCGCCCGCTGCACCACAACCGCAGCCCAGGGCGATTGTAACGACGCGTAGCCAGTCGTGGATACGGGGGCTTTGCGTCCAAGCCCTCACAACGCAAAAAGCATGACGAAGAGTCCGCCCCCCGCGAACGGCAGCGGGCCAGCGAGACCCAACGTCGGAAAGAGCCCGAATATAACAATGCCCACGAGTACCGCGACCAACATGAGGATGCGGATCTGATTCGCATTCATGGCTAATTAAGTTGTCGAAAATAAGAAATCCGTCCCACCCGTGTTGCAGTTATGATCCCGGTGGGCCTTATCAGCAAAACGCCTACGGCTTGCCTTCCCCGCCCGCCACAGGTCGTCCAACGGCCTCCGCCTTGGTCTTCCACTCCGAGCTCTTTAAGTCATACCCAGAGCCTGGCTTCGCCGCGTGCCACTTCTTATATAAGTCCGCCAACGCAACCGCAGACTTTCGAAAAGATCGCAAGTTAGTCATCTGAAACGGCTGGAGTAAGCGGTGTGATTCGAGCAGCTCCCGCTCTGCTTCTTCAAACTTATGTTGAGCGGTGAAGAGCCGCCCCATCAGCCGGTGGATAGAGCCCAATCGGGCTGGGTCCTTCCCGGAGAAGTTAAGAATTCCTTCCAGTGCTTCGCGAGCGAAGACCTCCGCCTCATCGAGTTTGCCCTGCGACAAAAGCACAGAAGCGAGGTTCTCGATGACCATGTACAGCACCGGGTTGTTCGGCTTCAGCGTCGCGCGATAGATCTCCATCGCCTCTCGTGTGGTCGCTTCCGCTTCGCTGTGCTTTCCCTCCGCGGTCAGCAGCGCGGCGAAAATGTTCAACGCTTTCCCGGTTTCAAGGTGCGTGCGCCCCGACACTCGAAGGCGCCGCTCGACAGCCTCACGTAACTGCACACCCGCTTCCGCGAACTTTCCTTCCAGCGTGAGCGAGCTCCCGTAGTTTGCCATAGCGATCATGTACGACGAATGGTCTTTCCCCACAACTCGTTCCGATATACCCAGCACCTCGACGAATATCGCGTTGGCCTCATCAAATCTTTCCAGCTCCATGAGCACTGTTGCGAGCATGCTCCGACTCGCCAATGCTGCGGCGTTTTCGTTGCCAAAGATGCGTCGGCGCGCTTCCGCAACGGTCCGCAGGTTTGCCTCGGCCTGGATAAGTTTACCCTGAGACCACTCAATGCCTGCTAACGTCGCCAGTGTTTGCAATGTGCTTGGGTTTTCATCCCCCAAGGTTCTGCGCTGCGCTTCCAGTACCGACAACGTAATCTTCTCGGCCTCATCCAGCCTGCCCAACCGGTTCAGTGGCAGGCTCAGTGCGGCCAGGCAGCCCAGCGTGTACGGGTGCTCCTCACCGCGCACGCGACGAAAACCATCCGCGGCTTCGCGGTAGAGAGCCGCGGCCTCCTCCCATCGACCCAACTCGGACATCAGGCCACCCACGTTTGCCGTCCAGACGAGCGTGTCCGGATCATCGGCGCCAAAAACTCGTTTACCAGTCTCATATGCCTCGCGCCAGTACGTCTCAGTCTCCGCGTTGTTGCCCTGCTCGATCAGAAGATAACCATAAGTATTAAGAGAGATCAGTGTCTCACGATGCTCGCTCCCCAGCACGCGCCGCCGTCCTTCGAGCGCATCCCGAAGCAACGGCTGGGCCTCGGCGAAGTTAGAGCGAGTCCTCAGAAAGTTACCTAAGTTGCTCATTATCGCGAGCGTTTCGGGATGCTCAGGGCCGAGCACGCGGCGACTGCGCTCGAGCGTGTCCCGGAGTAACGCAGCTCCCTCATCGCTGCCCGGATTCAATGTAAGCAATCCCGCCAGCCGACTTTGCGAGGAGAGTGTGGCCGAGTGGTCCGCGCCCAGCAGGCGCAGGCGCGTGCCTACCGCGCTCCGCAGAAGTGCTATGGCCTCTTGATCGATTCCCAGGGTGCTGTACAGACCCGCCACCGTCTGCCGAAGTGAAGCGTCTACCGCCGGTTGATCTTTAAACTTCTCGTCGATTGCCTTGATCGACGGCTTAAGAATTGTTCGCTCGATCATCGCCGCCGCCGCGTCGGTCGCGTTTACCTCACTTAGCTCGCGTGCGAACACAGCGGTGCGTGCTGTGCGCTCCGCGAGCGCAACCTCGCCTTTCTCAAGGGCCTTGCTGAATCGCTCTCGGATATCCGCCACAAGTTTTTCGCCAGCATCTGTGGCATTAATCTGACTCAGCATGGTCCCTTGAAAATCCGACACTTGCTGAAGCTCGTCCGCCCTTTTCTTTGAATCCGTTTCGGCCGCCACCGCCCGATCTCGCTGGCCACCAGCGACTCTGGCCTGCCAAGCAAAGCCCAGAACCCCAAACAAAAGCGACGACGCAACAGCCGCGCCAGCCAGCACCGCGCCCTTGTGGCGCCTTACGAACTTGTTCAACCGGTACAGCTTACTCGGCGGCGCGGCTACCACCGCTTCACCGCTCAGGTAGCGCCGAACATCCGCGGCCAGGCCGCTCGCAGTCTCATACCGGCGCGAGCGCTCCTTCTCCATCGCTTTCATTACGATCCAGTCCAAGTCGCCGCGAATAACTCCGCCAAGCTTACGAGGCTCGGTCTTCCGGCGTGCCGCCACGCCCTCCAAAGTGCCGGATTTCTCGCTCAGCCGGGTGCTGGGCTTGGGCGGATCTACCTCGCGGATTATTCGCTGGATCTCGTTATACGCGGCGGAACGTAACTCGGTCCCGTTGAAAGGCGTGCTCCCCGTGAGCAGCTCGTACAGCAACACGCCCAGCGAATAAACATCGGTCCGTGTGTCGATATCCGCAGACCCTTCGGCCTGCTCGGGACTCATGTACTCCGGAGTTCCAATCAGCTGGTGGTGCTCGGTCACTCGCGTCATCTCCGTCGGCCGCGCACTGGTTGCTTTCGCGATGCCAAAGTCAATTACTTTCGCGTGCGGGCGGCCCTCTTGCATCGACACCAGAACATTGCTCGGCTTAATATCGCGATGGATGATCCCTTTCGTATGGGCATGCTGCACCCCGCCGCACACCTGCGAGAAGAGCTCGAGCCGGCCCGGGATAGTTAAATTATTACTATCACAGTACGCAACGATGCTCTCCCCTTCGACCAGTTCCATCACGAAGTAAGGACGCCCGGTGTCGGTCGCACCGGCGTCTAGCACGCGCGCGATATTGGGATGTTCCATCACCGCGAGTGCTTGCCGCTCCTGTTCAAAGCGGGCCACCACCTGCCGCGTGTCCATCCCTAACTTAATAATTTTAACCGCGACGGTCCGCTGAACGGGATGGTCCTGCTGCGCCATAAACACCGATCCGAAACCCCCCTCCCCGATGACCCGCAGCAAGCGGTACGGGCCGATCCAAGCGCCAGGTGTCTCCTTGACCGAACCCAAAGCGCCAGACTCTGCCCCGAGTGTGGCCGCCATATCGGAAACTGAAGACAGATCGGTGGTCGGTTCTTTCCGCTCGTTGCTCATGGCAAGAGTTTAAGACCCGTCGCGGCGAGTTTCGCGACAAAGAGCGGGAACGCAGATTCATTCCACGCGATAAGTCTTGGGCTTACCCGGCGCTGTCTCGAAACGTCCCACCAATAACAACGAAGGATCGAGGCACGATCATCGCAGTCGAGAGCCCTTTCAGCAACTGCATCAGCCATGCACGCAAGAAGCCAGCCAGCTATGTGGTGACCAATAACCTCCCCCACGTCAAAGCCTTGCTCTATCCGGCGCCGTAGCGGCGCAATGTCCCAAAGCTAGTTGCGGCTGGCGAGCTGAGCCACCCCCGCAAGGCACGCAGGTGCCTCTGAGCAATAGGTCCTCGCCGACTGGATGCGAGCCGCGCATCCAGTTGTGTTGGTCATTTGACGAGCAGGATTGGTGTTCCCAATTAACACCGCGTTGTTCGCCGCGATCATCGCCGCGTGGTCGTGCGCTTGGTGCATGCGCAAAGAGTATCAAGTGAAGCGTGGAGGGCAACCTGGGCCAGCCACTGCCCTCCTTGGCCGTGCCAAATCCAACATAAGCATCTGCGACTCCAAATCCCGCGGCCCTTTGAGGTGCTAGTCGAAGGTGCGTGGATTTGAGCATCTCTTACCTTGCCGCAACATAAGTCGCAGCGCCACCTTCGCCCGCGAGCCACGCTCACGGACCGGCCCGACGAGGTTCCTTGGAAAGGGCTGGCAGCCAAACTCGAAAAGTAGATCCCACGCCTTCCTGACTCTCGGCGGACACTTTCCCGCCGTGGGCTTCAGTGAACGATTTCACGATGGTAAGACCGAGCCCCGCTCCGCCCGTGCTCTCCGGGTCGGTTTCGCCTTTATCAAAAACTCTTCCAAGGAATGCTTCAGGTATTCCGGCTCCGTTGTCGCTCACCCAGCTTTCGATCGTGCAATCACCGGGCACTTCACGAGCCCCGATGATAATCTCGCCACGCGGGGTATATTTAATCGCGTTCGCGATAAGGTTTTGAAAGATTCGAGTTAATAAACTCGCATCAGCGTAGACAATTAAATCCTCAGGGACCTGGTTACTTATTTTCGTCGCAGAAGTATCTGCCACCGGATGAAGATCGTGCATCAAAGCCTCGATGAAAGCCCAAAGATGAACTTCACGCATCTCGAGCTTTGTTCCAACCGCGGTCTGCAGATGCGTATTCTCCTCCAGCACTTTGGTCACGAGCAATCGAAGCTGCTGCACACTTCGGTCCAGCGCCCTGAGTATTTTCGCGGCATCCTCCTGGGCTCCGCGCGCGATCAGTTTCTGTTCCAAAACTCTTCCGCTCATCGAAATTACGCTCAGCGGGGTGCGAAGGTCGTGCGCCACGAACGCCAGATACTCCTCGCGGCGACGCTGCACTTCCAAAGCTTGCCCAGTGGCGTAGGTCTGCAGCGCGACCCCGATTGCCCCGTCAAAGACTCGATTAATTATGTGGAACGGCTTTCCTTGCAGGCTGATCCCGTTCTGATCAGCAACATCGTGGATGCAGCCGCGAAGAACGTTGTACTCCGCCACAACTTCTTGGATGTCAAATCCATCGCGTAGCCGCTGAAGGCCATGAACCGGAGCACTTCCATCCACGAGAGCTTCGGGGATGGTCTGCTCAGAGTCTAACTCTAGTTGGCTCGCCAACTCCTCCAGAAGGCCGGGAAGGTGATCGTTCAGCGTGGGCGTATCAAGGTGGCGTGCGGAAGGAAGTGCACGCACCAACTCCCGCCAGTTCGTAAGAAGACCGACGCTTTGTGTTCTAATGAGCTTCGCCAGCTTGTCGCGATCATCGTTTTGCATGTTTGTGTCCGTCACTATTCTACGACGGTGATCGGTCAACGCCTACCACTTGGTTTTGGGCGTATTAACCCAAGGAGCCCGAGAATCAGAGTGTCTACACCGCTCTATCACCCAAAGCTATCTACACATTGAGTTGCCGCGTGAATCGCAAGAGCCCGCAGCGTCATACGCAGGTCGCCGCGAGGTTATCGTTCCCGACCGATGTAGCAGCGCTCTGGTTTCCAGGTCGAATCGTTCCGCTCGGCAAGAGACTCAAACCCGCGAAACCGCACCTCATACGAAAAAAATCCCCTGAGCACGCCGTGCTTACTTTACCGGACGAGGCACGTGCTGATCAATTAATACCAGATTCCCATCCGGATCGGTCAACACCAGACTCGCAGGCCCCGATAAAGCCTCATCGGCTTCCGCAGTCAAAGTTAAGCCGCGACTCTTGAGCGTCTTCTGAATATCCCGCACGTCGTCAAAGTCGGGCAAGGTGCCGCAAGAGCGAGCCCATCCGGGGTTGTAAGTTAAGCTGTTCTTCTCGAACATGCCTTGGAAGAGCCCGATCGTGCTGGTCTCGTTTTGAAGTATCAGCCAGTTCTGTTTTGCCTCCCCACCGATTGCCTCAAACCCGAGCTTTTCATAGAACGCACGAGAGGCCGACAAATCCTTGACCGCCAGGCTCACCGAAAAATTTCCTAGCCTCATTTGCGTAGATCCTGTTCGTTGATCGCTCCCCGATTTCCCGTCGTGCCTTGATGCACAACCCCCCAGCAGACACATAGCCATGCCAGTTATAATTGGTCTCAAGTTTGCCCTCAGGCTCAATACACGCACCGTAAAAATCATCGAAACTACGCGCACGGACCTACCGCGAAATCGAAAACACCCCGTCGCCGATGCTAGCACTACGCCAGCGATAATAGCACGGTGATTAGTCTGCATCAGCGGCACAAGGGTTACGTCCGGCGATACGAGAATGCACGCAAACGATGGCAGGGGCAACGTTCACGCGGCCCGAGGAAATCAACGTACCTCCCCGCGTTAGTCCGCCGCAGTTCACCTCCCCGCTGGCGTCAACCTCCACAGGTGGCCCTCGGCGTCTTTTACTTCCGTGAGTAACATGAGCGAGCCGTCGGGCGCCTGCACAACATCCCGAACGCGGCGGTGCAGGCTGATGCACTCTTCCTCTTTCACCGTGTTGCCCTCTAACTTAAGCCGATAAAGCGACTCGGCGGAGAGTCCGCCCAGCAGTATATTATCTTTCCAATCCGCGAACATGCTCCCGGTGTAGAAGATCATCCCTGCGGGTGAGTTTGCCGGGTGCCAATAGTGGACAGGCGCGGCGAACTCGGGCCGAGTGGCGTGATCTGGAATTATACTGCCATCGTAGTTGTCACCGTTGCTCACTATCGGCCAACCATAATTTTTTCCCGCCTCGGGTATATTGAGCTCGTCCCCATTCCGCGGCCCCATCTCATGGATCCATAACTTTCCCGAGTTGGGGTGAATGGCACCCCCAAGCGGGTTACGATGACCCAGTGACCAGACGTCCGGCCGTGCCCCGGACTGATTCACGAACGGATTATCTTGCGGGATAGTGCCATCAGAGTTAATCCGAACGACCTTGCCCAGGTTGCCTGTAAGGTCCTGCGAAGGGTCAAAGCGCTGCCGCTCCCCGGACAGAATAAATAACTTACCATCCGGCGCGAAGTTTAATCGCCCGCCGTAATGGCCGCGGCCAACGGTCTTGGGTTCCTGCCTCCAAATTACTGTTACGTCTCGCAACGCCGAACCCTCCAGCCGTCCCCTCGCGACCGCGCCTCCCTTGAGGGTTCCATCTGATAAATCTTGAAGCGGCCCAAGGCGAGGATCGGCCGTGTCGCGCTTCTCGCCGGACCCAGCGGCCGCCGCCTCCGTAAAGAAGAGATAAATAAGCGAGTTACGCGCAAAGTCCGGATCCACTTCGACTTCGAGTAAACCCCCCTGGCCGCGATACTCAACCTTGGGCACGCCCGAAACAGGCTGCGAGAGCGCACCATTGGCATAGATTCGTAAGTTTCCCGGCTTCTCAGTAACCAGAAGTCTTCCATCGGGCAGGTACGCAAGCGCCCACGGCTCGCGCAGCGTCGCCAGCCGCTCCATCTTCACCATTCCCGATTTCGTCTTCACCATTTCGCTGCCATCCGCGGCTCTCTTTGCCCCAGATTTCGCGCACGCCGATACAAGTAAAAGGCCCGAAGCGAGCACCACGAGCGCCATCCGCGTCGACATCAACCGACCTCGGTTCCCGCCAGCAAACCCTCGCCGCGACGAATCATCAAGCCCAGCAGTGTGGTGGCTGTTCCGCACAAGATTACATTCCGATTCTCGCGCCATGGTTAGCACTCCTGTTGTGGGTAGTTCATCTGAAACTTGCGGAGTGTCCCGCCTTCAAAGCGCATGTTCGGCCTGCAACAGATGAAATTTATTTAATTTTGCAGCCAAAGTCTCACGCGCGGTACCCAACGCATCGCAACGAGCCTCGAACGTAAGTGATTGAGGTACCCAACTGGCCCGTTAATACATGAGCGTAAAGCAAAGCGACACCCGGGTTGGGGAAGGCCAAGCGCCGTGCGTATTGGGTCCAACTCGAAGGGGAAGCCATCGTGCTTACGTTCGTCAAGGTGCTCGACGGCGATTCAGATGGGTGATCGCCCGGCACATGTCTCTATCATTCGATCGGGTAGGTGTTCTCTCCGCTCGATGCGACTACGCCAAGGCGAGCGATGATCGACCGCATGGCCGTCATCGCGGCCAACCGAGCCGCCACCGTCGCCGTCGCAATCTCCGACCACGGCCCTTCTCGCCGCGCCCCCTCAAGTGTTGATCCAGCGGACCATATAGATGGCGCGACCCCCAGTTTGTTCCGCCTTCGCCGGGCTTGAACTCGGCGCGGAAGGTCGGCTTGGTGGTCATCGTCAGGAAGACCAACGCGGCGGGGTGCTGCTCTTAATTATTTCCTCCGCCCGTTTGGGCGGGGGAGGTACGTAATGTTACGTTCCACGGCTTGCGCTGCGCTTCGCTCGTGCACGTTCTCACCTGTCTCTTATACACATCTCCGAGCCCACGAGACTAAGGCGA
>ENA-ORBV01013198-ORBV01013198.1-microbial-mat-metagenome-genome-assembly--contig:-NODE-13198-length-12588-cov-7.021261_pt1 | contig 12588 bp, 12 predicted proteins | sample MGYA00237777_ERZ505514 | MGnify/ENA primary metagenome ERZ505514 (study PRJEB26160, sample SAMN06269048) | microbial mat metagenome | isolation source: Oligotrophic lake microbial mat | place...
CTCCAAGCGTATGCATGCAACACGAGGGTAGGATAGCACATATGCGCGGTATTCACAAGCGGGATGGGACTACTATATAGGCAACATCCAACTAACCCCACGCACAGCATTGACGTGCCGATCTGCGTGTGGTAGGGTGGAGCTGGTTGGATGTAGCCCAATCAGTGGCCGCTCACAAGCGGTCACTGCAGCGCAAGCTCTCGACACGTGGTAGCCAGCCATGCGGTGTCGAGGGCTTGTTGTTTTTAGGGCTTATCCCACCGGCGAGAACAGATCAATCAGTCTACGCAGCTCTGAGTTTATACTTCTTCGCTTACGAACGTATCTATCATGCTAGAGATCACTTGCGCGGGAGTCAATAAGCTCTTGCGACAGTTTTCTCTAGAACTTCCGCCAATCTTACGCAGACTCACGCCAACTTACGCAAACTCGCGCCTGACCAGCCCCCGATCAAGCAGCTCGCCAAGCCGGTAGTTGACGGTACGCACCGGTGTGTCGAGACTTGCCGCGATGCTCTTAGCGCTAATCCCCACCGTCCCCGCCGACTCCACAAGCACAAAGATCTGCGCAAGCGGCCCTGAGAGCCCGGCGTCGCTGTGCTTGTCGACCGACCCGTGGCCCTCGATGCGGATGAGGAAGCTGGCGCCGGTGTCCTCCATCTGCGGGTAGGCCAGATTCTCAGAGCCCAGCAGGTTGACGACGCTGTCGAGCCCCATGCCCCGCTGCTCGATGTAGCCGGCGTCCCAGAGAAAGCCAACGATGATCGGGTTTCTGGTGTACTGCGCCTTCAAGATGTTCTCGACGGTGACGCCTACTGGAAGGCCGCCCGAGCTTGACCACTCCACCTGGTTTTTGAACATCTCGATCTTGACCCGGCTCCCGGTGACGCGGTAGTCACGGTGGGCCACCGCGTTCACAACCAGCTCACGCAGCGCCGGCCGAGGGTACTGATCCAGCGGGATGCGGCGCGGCCCGTTGTCGATGCGAAAGCCGTGGTTCGACTGTGCCCAGAGGTAGGCCTCGCTCGCGTCGATCATCTCCAAGAGCATCCCGCGCAGGTCGCGGATGTCGAGCACCTGCTGGCTATTTGGCCCGGTGCCTGCGTAGCGCGTGAGCGCGACCGCCGTGTGGGGCAGGTAGCGCTGCGGATCACGCCCAAAGCACAGCAGCCCCCCCAGCGTCGGCACGAGGCGCCCCTCTGCCTCAATCACACCGCGCTACTCGGTGAGATACTCCATTGGGGCACGGCTGCGCACCACGCGCCCCGTATCAAGGTGGCGCTGGATCCGTGTAAGGTCGAGATCATCTAAGGTGGCACCCTTCACGGGCAGCGCGTCGACGTGCTCTATCTCGATCCACATGCTCATCGGCCTGTCCTTCCTGAGCTGCTGATCTCGAACGGGCCCATACTCCGCAGCTGCCTCTATCCTAGCAGAACCAGGGGAAGCCCGCGACTCCTGCTTGAAGATATGCGCCGGCCAGCGCAATACACCGCGCGCAGACGAGAAGATTCAGGTGCTGATCAGGGGGAACGCAGCTGCGTCCCCCCTGGTGTCATAGCGTCCACAGATATACTCTGTCGTGCAAGTTGGAGCGCCCGCCAGCCCGCGAACCAGCAGGGGTGTCAGGCGCTTTTTCCATCTCGGTGGAGGTGAGGGAGGCAGGATGGCCCCTACGTTTGTTCCCGGCGCGCGTGTCTCATCTCATGGGCGGTCTGTTTCGCTGGTAGAGGCCCGCCATCGCCTCTGCCCTGCTCCCTTCAACCCTGGCCGCGCAGTGTCCGGCGGACGTGACAGATTGACACGCCCGCCGCAATCCGCTACTATGTTCGCACGACTTGTGACAACCTGGCACACGCACCGAGGAGCTCTGCATGCACCCCGCACCCGCCGAGCGACCACGCCGCAGCCGAGAGGCGTCGGTGACAACTGAGATCGTCCAGCGCCTCCGGACAGCGCGTACGCAGCGGCAACTCACGCAGCAAACGCTCGCCTCTCGGCTTGGGATCAGCCGGGAGGCGATCTCCCGCTACGAGAGTGGCGAGCGTGATATGCATATCGCCACCCTCATCGATCTCTCGCGGGTGCTCGGATGCCCGCCCGCCGATACCCCGAGGAGCGTGCCGTGGCCCATCTACTTGCTATCGCGAACTAGAAAGGCGGGGTCGGGAAGACGACCTCCACGATCAACCTCGGCGCCGCGCACGCGGCGGCCGGCCGCCGCGTGCTGCTGATCGATCTGGATCCCCAGGCTTCGCTTACGGCGGCACTCGGCATCGACGAGACCACCCTCGAGCGCTCCCTGTACAACGTGCTGACCGGCGAGTGCGAGCTGAGCGACATCCTGGTCCCAGCCCACGGGCTCACCGTCGCTCCGGCGAGCATCGACCTCGCCGCGGCTGAGCTCCAGCTCATTAGCGAGGTTGGGCGCGAGCGGCTGCTGGCCGAAGCCCTGGTCGACCACCTCGATGCCTTCGACGACATCCTGATCGACTGCCCGCCCTCGCTGGGTATCCTGACGCTCAACGCGCTCTCCGCCGCCGACGAGGTGCTCATCCCGGTGCAGTGCCACTTCCTCGCCCTGCGCGGCCTCGCGATGCTCTTCACCTCCATCGAGAAGATTCGCCAGCGCTCCAACCCCCGGCTAAAGATCCGGGGCATCCTGCCGACGATGTACGACAGCCGGAATGCCCATGAGCGCGAGGTGGTCGCGGACCTCATCGCCCGCTACAGGAGTTTGGTCTTCGCACCTGTGAAGCGATCCACGCGCTTCGCGGACCCGACCTTGGCGGGCCAGCCAATGCTCGACTTTGACGCGCGGCACGCCGGCTCCCAGGTGTACCGCGACCTCGCCGCGGAGGTGCTCCGTGTCGTCTAAGCGCCCCTCGCTCCGCGACCGCCCGGTCCTGCCCGCCGTCGGGCGGGGAGAGGCCGATGACCTCCTGATGGGGGCCGAGCGCCGACGCCAGGAGGTGCAGGACCTGCCCGTCGCCGACATCATGCCCAACCGGCGCCAGCCGCGCACGAAGCCCTCGGATGAGGGACTCGCGGAGCTCGCGGCCTCGATCGTCACGCACGGGTTGCTTCAGCCCATCCTGGTCCAGGCCATCTCGCTGCGAGCCTGCGAGGGCACGCCCCGCCGCTACGAGCTAATCGCCGGCGATCGTGCTCGGCGAGACCGCCGACGACCGTCAGTTGCTCGTCCTCGCCCTGATTGAGAACCTGCAGCGCGAGGGGCTGCCCCCCCTCGACGAGGGCCTCGCCTTCGCCCAGCTCCAGGCCGACTTCGAGCTCACCCAGCACGAGATCGCCGAGCGTGTAGGCAAGAGTCGGGGCTACGTGCAGAACCGCATCCGGCTTACGACGGTCCCCGAGGATCTCCAGCAGCTCGTCGCCGAGCGGCCGGACACGATCACGCACATCTACGAGATCGCCCGCGTCGATGACTCCGAGGCCCGGCGCGAAATCGTCGGCGCAGTGCGCGATGACCGCATCTCCTACGCTGAGACGAAGGCGCGGGTCGCCGCCCTGCTCGCCCCGCCCCTCTCGCCGGCATCCGCTCAGGGCGAAAATGATTTATATAAATCATCGGGCGATGTGTCATCAGTAGGCGCGCAGAGCAGTGGCCGCTCCCCATCTGGTCATGGAGGGCCAGCCTCAGCTGCTTCAGGCGGGGCTGCCAATGATTTACGTAAATCATTCTTGCCGTCCAGGTCCTCGTTCCTCAGCCCTGCCGAGCACGCTGCACTCGCGGCAGTGGTGCGTCGCCTGGAGGCGGGTGAAGCAATTCCGGAGGGCGACGACCTCGATCTCCTGGTCAGGCTCTCGGTGCTGGTGGCAGCACTGCTCCCTGAGGAGCAGTAGATGTCAGGAAGCGATGCTACCGCCGCTCTCATCCCCGCTGAGATTCGCGTGGTCGACTTCTACGGCGATCAGATCGCCGGCGCCTTGCTCCGTATCGCGGGCGCCGAGCGCATCTACATGCCGGTGAAGCCTATCTGTGAGGGGTCGGTATCGTGGCTCCTATTGTAGCGCGCCGACAGCCCCGTCGGCGTACAAGGGGTATGGCAACGATTCGTGGAACATCACGCCATGTGGCTGGTTTAGCGTGTCCTCATGCGATCTGCGTGAAGCAGGCCTTCACGCGCCTGTGTGCCAGAGAAGCCGCGATCACTGGCATCGCATACGCGCATCTGCCAGGACTACGCCGCGATCCGCGCGCGCCGCGGGGTGCGCGCGCGGGATTGCGCTGGCATCCGAGGCCTACCACCTTGATGCTTCACCCGTGCGCGGGTGAAGCGCGACCGCCGACCCGCTTCGCTAGTCTGAAGGTGCGTATTCCTCGTGGTGATGCGCTACCTCGGCCACCTGGCGCGCTGTTGCACGAATCGTTGCCATCCCCCTCGTTGACCGGATCGTGGTAGTGGCCGAGCGCGGCATCAGCGAACAGGCTGCCACCAGGAATTGATCCGCCAGAGATGCTGGGAAGCGCGCCTCTTCCGCTTCCTGACACGGCAAGGGCATGCTGGCGGTTTTCCTACGACCAGGAATGCGGTTCTTCGTCATGTTCTGAAGCGCCTGCGTTTCCGCGCCTAAAGGCACGTGTGCGCTGCGTGGCCTACATGGAACGACGAGCGGCGCGTGCTCTATAATGGCGCTATGCCGACCCCAGTCATCGCTGCCAAGCTGTTTATCCCGCCACCTCGACCGAGCGCGGTCGCCCGCACCCGCCTGATCGCGCGGCTGAACGCGGGTCTCCACCGCAGGCTGACCCTCATCGCGGCCCCTGCTGGCTTTGGCAAAACGACGCTCGCGAGCGCATGGATTGCCAGCTGCGGGCGGCCTGCCGCCTGGCTGTCGCTGGACGATGCGGATAACGACCCCACCCGCTTTCTGACCTACCTCGTGGCAGCGCTGCAGACGATTGCGCCGACCGTTGGCGCAGGGCTGCTGGATGCGCTCCACTCCGCGCAGCCGCCGCCCATCGAGCCACTGCTGACCGCCCTGCTCAATGAGGTCGCCACCCTCCCGGGCCATGTTGTCCTCGTCCTTGATGACTACCACTGGATCGATGCCGAACCGGTTGACCATGCCCTGGTTTTCCTGGTCGAGCACCTGCCGCCGCCGCTGCACCTGGTGATTGTCACCCGCGCGGATCCCCCGCTGCCCCTGGCCCGCCTGCGTGCCCGCGACCAATTGACCGAACTGCGGGCCGCCGACTTGCGCTTTACCCCCGCTGAAGCCGCCGCATTTCTCAACCAGGTGATGGGCCTCCGCCTCGCGGCGGCGGACATTGCGGCATTGGACGATCGCACCGAAGGCTGGATTGCCGGCCTGCAGCTCGCCGCGCTTTCCATGCAGGGGCACCAGGATACGCCCGCCTTCATCCGGGCCTTTGCGGGGAACCATCGCTACATTGTGGACTATCTGGTCGACGAGGTGCTCCAGCGTCAGCCCGCAGATGTGCGCAGCTTCTTACTTCAGACCGCTATCCTTGACCGCTTGCATGGCCCGCTGTGCGATGCCGTCACGGGCCAAGAGCATGGCAGCGCGCGGCTGGATGCGCTGGAGCGCGGCAATTTCTTTGTCGTCCCACTCGATGACCAGCGCCAATGGTATCGCTATCACCACCTCTTTGCCGACGTGCTCGCGGCGCATCTGAGCGCCGACCAGCCCGATCAGGTCGCGCCGCTGCATCGGCGCGCGAGCGCGTGGTACGCGCAGCATGGGTCGGCGGCCGATGCGATCCGCCACGCCCTGGCCGCCGAGGACTTCGCGCGCGCGGCGGATCTGGTCGAGTTGGCACTGCCCGCCATGCGCCGGAGCAGACAGGAAGCCACGCTGCTGGGCTGGCTCAAGGCGCTCCCCGATGCGCTGATCGACTGCCGGCCCGTGCTCAGCACGCACTATGCCGGGGCGCTCCTGGCCGGCGGCGAGCGCGACGGCGTTGCGGCCCGCCTGCGGGCCGCCGAGCAGTGGCTAGAGATGTCAGCGGAGCGGCATGAGCGCCCGCAAGCCCGATCGCCTGAGATGATCGTTGTGGACGAAGCGGAATTTCGCCGGCTCCCCGCATGGATCGCCATTTTCCGCGCCGGACACGCCCTCACGCGGGGCGATGTCCAGGACACCATGACCTTCGCCCGACAGGCGCTTGAACGCGTGCTTGCGGATGACCCGCTGGGGCGCGGGGCCGCAACGGCGCTCCTCGGACTCGCATCCTGGACGCGCGGGGATCTCGCGGTCGCGCACCAGACCTATGCCGACGGCATAGCCAACGTGCAGCGGGCCGGGTATCTCTCCGACACCATCGCTTCGGCCATCGCCCTGGCGGATATCCGGATTGCGCAGGGTTATCTGCGCGAGGCCATGCGGACCTATGAGCGGGGATTGCAGCTTGCCACGGAGCAGGGCGCACCCGTGCTCCGCGGCGTGGCCGACATGTACGTGGGCATGAGCGCGCTCCGCCGTGAGCAGAACGATCTGCCTGCCGCCACGCAGCACCTGCTGCGCAGCCAGGAGCAGGGTGAGCACACCGGGTTCCCGCAACACCCATATCGCTGGCGCGTCGCAATGGCGCGCATCCGGGAGGCCCAGGGCGATCTGGACGGCGCCCTCGACCTGCTCGACGAGGCAGAACACCGGTATGTGAGCGACTTCTTCCCCAATGTGCGCCCGGTCGCGGCGCTGCGCGCACGGCTGTGGGTTGCGCAGGGTCGGCTGGGCGACGCCCTCGGCTGGGCACGTGCGCAAGGCCTGTCCGCCCATGACGACCTCAGCTACCTGCGCGAGTTTGCGCACATCACCCTGGCTAGGGTGCTGCTGGCCCGTGCGGCGAGCGACCGTACCGACCAGGCCACGCGTGAGGCCATCGGCCTCCTGGAGCGCCTCCTGAGCGCCGCGGAAGCAGGCGAGCGTGCGGGGAGCGTGATCGAGATCTTGGCGCTGCTCTCACTCGCCCACCAGACACACGGCGACATCCCTGCCGCGCTCATGGCGCTGCACCAGGCCCTGAAGCTGGCTGAGCCGGAGGGCTACATCCGCATATTTGTGGACGAAGGCCCGCCCATGGCGGCGCTCTTGGAACGGGTGAAGCATGACGGCGGAAAGATGCAGGACTATGGCGACCGGCTGCGGGATGCCTTCTCCGCAGTGATCGCGCACCCCGTTGCGCCATCATCGCATCCTGCATCCCGCATCCCGCCTCCCCTGATCGAGCCGCTCAGCGAGCGTGAGCGTGACGTGCTTCGGCTGCTCAGAACCGACTTGAGCGGCCCCGAGATCGCCCGCGAACTCATCGTGTCCCTGAGCACCATACGGACCCACACCCGCAACATTTACGACAAGCTCGGGGTGACCAACCGGCGGGCGGCTGTCCGCCGCGCTGAGGAACTCGATCTGTTCTAGCAAACCCGCGCACACCATCTCCAGCCCCGGCAGGTGAGTCAAATCATCTGCCGGGGCTTTGTCTTTCCCGCGTAGCATCCCGATCACTCCCTCATCACATCAATCATCACGTGTGATGATGACGCCTCATCACATGGATCGGTATCCTCTGATCAGTGAGCAGAACCAGTACAACCACAAGGAGCTGTATCGATGTGAGGGATCTACACGAGGCGCCACATGGATGAATCACACGCAGCACCAGCGGATCATCACGAGCCTACGCGGTACGAGATTCGCATCAAGGGCCACCTTGCGAATCGCTGGTCCGGCTGGTTTGAAGGCATGATCATTACGCGCGAGAACCACGGCGAAACACGGTTAACCGGCCCAGTGCTGGATCAGGCCGCCTTGCATGGCCTGCTCAGGAAGGTGCGCGATCTCGGCATGCCCCTGCTCTCGGTCACGCAGGTTGAACCCGAACCGGCGAACGGGCCGCAGGCTAACGCCGACACCGATCACAATCAATCGATAAAGGAGACATATCTATGAACATCAACCGCCAGACCACGATCACGGAGCGCACCATGAAGCCAACCGCCGCGAAGCTCATCCGCTGGTCAGGATTAGCCGCGATGGCAGCAGGGATCATGTTCATCGTCATTCAGATGATCCATCCATCTGACGTGCTCTCGTCCGTCACCACCACTCAATGGGCAATCGTCCACGACATGAGCCTCGCTATGGACTTCCTCGCCCTGCTCGGTATTGCGGGGCTCTACGCCAGGCAGGTGAAAGAGTCCGCTTGGCTTGGTCTGGCCGGCTACCTCCTGTTTAGCCTCTTTTGGGCGTTCTCGGCGGCCTTTCATTTTGTCGAAGCCTTTATCTCGCCGGTGTTGGCGACCAAGGCGCCGAAGTTTGTGGCGGGCTTACTGGGAATGGTCACGGGGGCGCCCAGCGAGATGAGCCTCGGCGCCATCCCTGTGGTCTATGGGCTCACTGGGTTTGTCGGGTATCTGCTCGGCGGCCTGCTGTTTGGTAGCGCGATGTTTCGCGCCGGCATCCTGCCGCGTTGGGCGGGCGGCCTGCTTGCCATCGGAACCGTCGTGACCCTCGCGCGTGTGGTGATCCCACACCCGCTTGATCGGCTGATGGCGGTGCCGGTAGGGCTCGCGCTGGCTTGGCTGGGCTATGCGCTCTGGTCGGAGCGGCGCGAGCAGGCCACGGAGCCCGTCCCTGCGACGGCGGGCACCCAGCGCCGCCAAGCCGGAGCCGAGTAAGCGCGCGAGAAGCTGCGTGACGTGGACAAGCGGCCATGTGGCCGCTTGTCGCATTGATAGCAAGGATCTGAACATGAACGCGAATGTCTCCGATGAAGGCCGTGCCCCAAATGGGCCGCAGCGCAATGAGGGAGAAAAACCGACGTCCCGGAAAACCAGCGCGTCGGCAAAGGCAGGATCGGCGGCGTGGCTCATCGCCACACTGCTCGTGCTGAGCGCCATCCCGCTCGCCGCCGGCGCCTTCCGCCTGACCCAACTGGCCGGCGGCGCAGCCATCACACCGGCCAACGCACGGTTTTTTGCGGCACCCCTGCCGGTGGTAGTGCATATCGTGAGCGCCAGCGTGTATGCCCTCCTGGGTGCGTTCCAGTTCGCCCCCAGGCTCCGGTGGCGCTGGCCGGGCTGGCACCGTGCGGCCGGGCGGCTCCTGGTTGGGTGCGGGCTGCTGGTGGGGCTTTCCGGACTGTGGATGACCCTGTTCTATCCGGGCGCGAATGGCACCGGCGGGCTGCTGTACGCCTTGCGGCTCCTCTTTGGGTCGGCCATGGTCGTGTCGATCGTCCTCGGCTTTACCACGATCCGGCACGGGGACGTGAGGGGTCACCGCGCGTGGATGCTGCGCGGCTACGCGATCGGGCTTGGCGCGGGCACGCAGGCGCTCACCCTGATGGCCGGGGAACTGATCGCCGGCCCGCCGAGCGAGCGCAGCCGGGCGCTCCTGATGGGCGCGGGCTGGATGATCAACCTTGCCGTGGCCGAGTGGGCCATCCGCAAGCAGCGACCGATCCCGCGCTCCAGCGCTTCGCTCTTCGGCGGGAATGCCTGAGCAGCGCGCTGCGTAGCTCGCCTTGTACTGTTGAGCCTACTGCTTATCTGGAGATGGAGAACGATGAAAACATTCGATGCTACGGTTACGCTCGAGACGCCAGGTATTGGAAACGCACCACAGCCACGCATGCCGCTGGCGCGGCGCATCGTGCTGCATTGGGTCGTGCGCCTGCTGATCTCGTGGTTTGGCTTTGGCCTTATGACTGCCGCGACTGTGGCTGGGCTTCAAGCCCTGTCAGTCGAAATCGGCCCAATCGTCTCAGTAGGCCTGCTTGCCGTGTGCGCCTTGCTCACGGTTGTTGCCGTAACGGGGTTGATTGAGCGGCGCAATCCGGCAGCAATCGGTTTGGATGTGCGGCATGGCATCATTGACTGGCTCAAGGGCGCTGGTGTGGGCGCAGCATATCTCTGCGCGTCTGTGGGCATCCTCGCGCTGCTTGGCGGCTATCGCATTACTGGGGTCGCATTCGCAGGACAAGCACTTGCGAGTGGTCTCTTGTTACACGTTCTCGTTGGCGTCTTTGAAGAAACGCTCTTTCGCGGCATTCTGTTTCGGTTTTTGGAGGAAGGTTTTGGGTCGTGGATTGCATTGACCGTAACCGCGCTGTTTTTTGGATTTTCGCACCTGAGTAACCCACATGCTACCGTGTGGGGCGCCATCGCAATCGCGTTAGAGGCCGGTGTCTCGATTGGCGCCGTGTATATGGCAACGCGCAGCTTGTGGTTCGCGATGGGGTTGCACACGGCCTGGAACTTTCTTCAGGGCACTGTTTTTGGCGTGGCTGTCTCGGGTAACGGGGCGCCTACCGACAGCCTCTTTCAACCGCTCATTCAGGGCAATCAGTGGCTGACCGGTGGCGCGTTTGGCATCGAAGCGAGCGTGATTACGGTTGTGGTGGGACTTGGCCTGGGCATCTATTTTCTTGTTCAGGCCGTGCGACAGCAACGCATCATGCGCGGATTGTTGTGGCGCGGCGGAATCAATGTGCTGCGCAACGGTTCGTAGCACATCGCGCTGAAGCGTGCCATCAAACAACGTGTATCGTTCGGATAGCGCACGTTCGAGCGTTGCCCAAAAACGGAGGTTTTTTGAAGCCAATCAGGACACAACGCGATGCGGTCGTAGCTGGAGGCGCGGAACGCACGCCTTCAGCTCGCTGGGCACTCGCCAGTCTTTCACTCTCCATGCTGCTGCCCTCGCTTGGCACCAGCATCGCCAATGTCGGGTTGCCCACGCTGGCGCACGCATTCAGCGCCTCTGTAGCGCAGGTTCAGTGGATCGTCCTCGCCTATCTGCTTGCCAACACCACCCTGATGGTCAGCGTCGGCCGGATCGGTGATCTTACCGGTCGCCGACGGCTGCTTCTGGCCGGTATCCTCCTGTTCACCGTGGCCTCAGCCCTCTGCGGCGTCGCCCCCACGCTCTGGCTGCTGATCGCCGCCCGGGCGGCGCAGGGCCTTGGCGCCGCGATCATGATGGCCCTCACTATGGCGCTTGTCGCTGAGACGGTCCCACAGGCACAGACCGGGAGCGCCATGGGGCTGCTCGGCACGATGTCTGCCGTTGGCACCGCGCTCGGCCCGTCGCTCGGCGGCATCCTGATCGCCAGGCTCGGTTGGCCGGCCATCTTCTTGCTCAATGTCCCGCTGGGCATCCTGACTCTGCTGCTCGCGCAGCGCTTTCTGCCCGTGGATGGCCAGCGGGCGAAGGCGGATCGAACCGGCTTCGACCATGTGGGTACGCTGCTGCTTGCCCTGACGCTCGGGGCGTATGCACTCGCCATGACCGTGGGGCACGGCAGCTTCGGCCTGCTCAACGTGATGCTGCTATTCACGGCCATCCTCGGCGTTGTCCTCTTTGTGCGCACCGAGGCGAACGCCGCATCACCGCTGATTCGCGTGGCGCTGTTCCGCGATCCGCTCCTCAGCGCGGGCTTCGCGATGAGCACCCTCGTCACGACCGTGGTGATGGCGACGCTGGTGGTTGGCCCATTCTATCTCTCCGGCGCGTTTGCGCTCGACGCCGCCCGGGTCGGACTCGTCATGTCGTCCGGTCCAATTGTCGCCGCACTCACGGGTGTGCTGGCCGGCCGCAGCGTGGACTGGTTTGGCGCCCAGCGCCTGACCATCGTCGGGCTGATCGGAATGGCGGCCGGCTCCTCCATCTTGCCTATGGTGCCGACAAGCTTCGGCGTCCTGGGGTATATCGCCCCGCTCATGGTCATCACCGCCGGCTATGCGCTCTTCCAGGCGGCCAACAACACGGCCGTCATGACAACTATTCGACCAGACCAGCGGGGCGTCATATCCGGCCTGCTCAACCTGTCGCGTAATCTCGGGCTCATCACCGGCGCATCCGTGATGGGCACGCTATTCGCGCTCGGATCGGCGGCGGCCAATAGGATGGCATCGCCTCCTGAAGCTGCCGTGGCAGGCATGCGGATCACGTTCGCGGTCGCCACGGTGCTCATCGTCGTCGCCATGGCCATCGCGTCGGTCAGCCATGCGCTGTCGCGGCACGCCGTTCATCTAAACCGTGAGCAGGCGGATAGCCGTGGCCTTTAAGCTGGTAGTTGGGGTCACCGTATAATACGGTGACCCCAATGTTGGGATAAGGCCGATATGTGCCGGCTCGATCATACAGGTGCTGCGGCGCGGCGGAGATCCGCCTACTGCTGATCGTAGCGCGTTGGGGTGCCGTAAATAGTGGAGGAGGCGGGCGGCGGGATGTAGGGCGCGGCTACGGCACCACGGCCCGGGCATGCTCGACGCCGGCCGGGGTGTAGAGCACAACGGTCTCGCCGGACTCCCAGGCCGCCGCTGTCCGGTTCCAGTAGAGCCAGAGCCCGGCGAGGTCGTCGGGGCCGACGCGGACCTCAAGGGTGAGCTCGGCGTTGGAGCGCAGCGTCACCTGGGGGAAGGTGTAGCGGGGGCGACCCGCCGTGAGCGAGCCGACGGTCCAGCCGTCCAGGCTCACCCTGCCGTCGCTGTTGTTCTCAATGACGAGGTAGCCGAGGTCGATGGGGTAGCCGGGGTCGGCCGCGCCGAGCTCGACGAGCTTCAGCTGTGGGTTCGCAGCGGTCTGCTCGGTGGGGGAG
>ENA-ORBV01013200-ORBV01013200.1-microbial-mat-metagenome-genome-assembly--contig:-NODE-13200-length-12586-cov-4.215845_pt1 | contig 12586 bp, 15 predicted proteins | sample MGYA00237777_ERZ505514 | MGnify/ENA primary metagenome ERZ505514 (study PRJEB26160, sample SAMN06269048) | microbial mat metagenome | isolation source: Oligotrophic lake microbial mat | place...
CTGATAGTTCCAACACCTTTCCAAGCACAGCAACACAGCCATCTGAAACCCTGCAGGGCCTCCTACCAGCTCAGCCCACCAGGAGACCCACTTTGCAACCCACACCTCTGCCAACAGTGCAGGCTGGTAGCACCAACACGTTTCCCAGCACCGCAACACAGCTGTCCGAAAATCTGCAGAACCTCCTACCAGCTCAGCCCACCAGCAGACCCACTTCTAGACCCAATCTGCAGCCCATGTCTCTGCCAACAGCAGAAGCTGGTGGCTCCAACAATTTTCCCAGCACAGCAACACAGCTGTCCCAAAGCCTCGAGGGCCTCCTAACAGCTCAGCCCACAAGAAGACCCTCTTCTAGACCCACTTTGCAGGCCACCCCTCTGCCAACTGCAAGAGCTGGCAATCCCAGTGCTTCTCCCAGCACTGCTGTTCCAACACCAGGACCTGCGGGAGCTCCTGCCCCTGGGCCCACTAGACAACCCACCTCCAGACCAACTTCCTCTCCTTCCACAGCTGGGCCTTCTGCCCAACCCACATCTCAACCAACAGCAAAAGCTGGGAGTCCCAGTGCTTCTCCCATCACCACTGCTCCAACACCAGGACCTACTGGAGCATCTTCTGCTGGGTCCACAGCTGGGCCTACTTCTGGGGCTCCAACCGCTTCTCCTGCCACTGTTGGACCAACTTCCCAACCCACACCTCTGCCAACAGCAAATCTTGGAAGTCCCAGTGCCTCTCCCACCTCAGCTGTTCCATCATCTGGACCATCGGCTGCCGCCAGTCCTGTTCCTAGCATGACCGCCTTCAGTGGACCTTCCGCATCGGTTTCAAGTCAGCGGCCTTCAATGTTTGGTAGCGATGCACCCAGCTTTGTTCCTGCTGGTAGTCCCAGCAAGAGTCCCAGTGAGAACCTGTCCAGGGAACCATCCACATCTGCAGCGCCCAGCTTGAAACCATCTCAGCAGCCTTCAAATCTTGGCAGTGACGCACCCAGTGGCAGTGCTGCTCCAAGTGCCAGTGACAGCATCAGTCCCAGTGAGAGCCCCTCCACTTCAAGTGATCCTCCAAGCATGCAGCCCTCCTCTTCATCGGCAAGTGGTTCTCCCAGCATTCAACCCTCTTCATCCGGAAGTGACTCTCCAAGCATGCAGCCGTCTGATGATCCAAGCATGCAGCCCTCTTGTTCCTTGTCAGACAGTGATTCTCCCCGCATGCAACCGTCTAATGATCCAAGTGTACAGCCCTCTTGTTCCTTGTCAGAAACTGATTCTCCCAGCATGGCGCCAAATTGTCCAAGTGTGCAGCCCTCTTCATCAGCAGCAAGCGAGTCTCCCAGCATGCCGCCTTCAAGTGAGCCCAGTGTGAAACCCTCTTCATCATCGGCAAGTGATTCTCCCAGCCTGAGGCCATCCAGTGAGCCAAGTGTTGAGCCTTCCTCGACAAGTGATTCTCGCAGCATGCAGCCTTCCTCTGTGAGTGAGCCATCTAGTGAGCCAAGCATGCAGCCTTCCTCGACAAGCAATTCTCCCAGCATGCACCCTTCCTCCGCAAGTGATTCTCCCACCCAAAAGCCATCTAGTGAGCCAAGCATGCAGCCGTCCTCAACAAGTGATTCACCCAGCCTGAAGCCATCTAGCCAGACAAGCATGCAGCCTTCTTCAACAAGTGACTCTCTTAGCATGCTGCCGTCTAATTGGGCAAGCTTTCCTCCATCGAGTGTTCCAAGCATGCATCCTTCTTCAACAAGTGACTCTCCCAGCATTCAGCCGTCCGATTCGGCTAGCAGTCATCCATCGACTGTTCCAAGCACACAGCCTTCTTTTAAGCAGAGTGATCCTCCCAGCATGCATCCGTCTAATTTGGCAAGCAGCAGTGTTCCAAGCATGCAACCTTCTTCCGCTTCAAGTGACCCTCCAAGCAAAGCTCCGTCCCAGCAACCTTCGAAGCTTGCTAGTGAGGCACCCAGCAGGGTTCCCAGCAGTGGACCCACTTTAGGCTTAACCTCTGGTCCTGCCGCTGCACCAACAAGTGCACCAACAAGTGCACCAAGCCTTGTGCCAACCAGTGGGCCAACAAGTGTGCCAACCATTGTGCCAACCATTGCACCAACAAGTGTGCCAACAAGTGCACCAATGAGTGTGCCAACCCTTGTGCCAACAACCTCTGGCCCCACCAGTGTGCCAACAACTGTGCCAACAGCAGTGCCCACAACCTCTGGCCCCACCAGTGGGCCAACAGGTGCACCAACAAGTGTGTCGACAACTGCACCAACAACCCCTGGTGCCACCAGTGTGCCAACCACTGGTCCTGCCAGTGGGCCAACAAGTGCACCAACAACCGCTAACCCTGCGCCTGCACCAACAGCTGTTCCCACTGCCAGTGCACCAACAACTGCTGGCCCTGCCACTGTGCCAACAGCTGTTCCCACTGCCAGCACACCAACAACCGCTAACCCGACGCCTGTGCCAACAGCTGTTCCCACTGCTAGTGCACCAACATCCGCTGGCCCTACCCCTGTGCCAACAGCTTTTCCCACTGCTAGTGGACCTACCTTAACCCTAACAAAGGCACCAACACCCAGCCCAGGACAAGTCACAATTGACGGCATCGTAAAAGCAAGGGGCGCTGCTCCTGTTTTGACAGACCGCACCATCCAAGACCACCACAATCCTAACACGCACGGAGAATGCACGGCAAACACACCTGATGGGCTGGAAGACGACAACGTGGACATGATTGCCACAGCACTGACTAGAAACGCCAATGGCGTCTATGTTTTTGTTCTCATGGATGCCAACATGAACGCTAGCAACCCGGGCACAGTCGACACCACAGCTGGTTCGGCTGCGGTTCTTGTCTCAGGATCACTAACTGCGGGCATGCTTGCCTGGTGGGATGACATGCAAGAGTCAGAGGGAGAAGGAGCAAATTTTCCGGATACAATGACTTTCAATTGGATTGCGTAAGTGCTAGAACTTTTCCACAAACTATCCGACAGTTGTGGAAAATGCAATTGCTCACCTTCTTTCTGCTGTTCCTCTCTTTTGCAGAGCTCACGATGATGCTTTTGCAATGGGCCCCTACACAACGCAAGAGAAAATCTGTTTCGATTTTAAAAATCTGGTAAATTTGAAAAATGGATTGCGATTCTGGAACGGAGACGGTGTCAAGACAACCGTCGCAAAAAGCGCTAGTGAATTGACAGATAAACCAGTGTGCATTACGACGACATAAAGCCCAAGCCGCATAAATGATATCAACTTTTGCGAGGGCGACTCTTACGCACTTGTTGAGCGGTGCGAGTGAGTGGTAGATGGTGAGAAATGTTACGATGGGGGCGTGAAAACATGTCGCACGAGATGCATGTTCGGCAGAGGCTGGAGAATGACGAAGATGGTGGATGGGCTTCTATTTCAAGATAATTTTGACCTGTTTCTTCCAGTTAGGCAACTCGGCTTCAGATAAGGATTGACCTCAATTTTCTTTTTAGTCTCGCATTCTACCCTGTAACTCCGATCAGTCCGCTGCATGCACTCTAATAGCTACTTCTAGACTACTAGCTCGTAGTTGTCGCGGCCGTCCCGAGCGACCCAAGGTTATAGCCGAATCAATCCCCATCCCGGACGACTTGCAAAAAATTGCCAACTCTACTAGATAGCTAGCTACTAGATAGCTAGCTACTATCGATAGTTTGCTTAGGCACCAGGTTTGATTGTGAGCTACTGTGCTTCCTACGGTACTGTCGGCATCCTGATTACTTTAAGTCCTGTTGGATGCAAGTCTTCAAAGTCGCGCGAAAAATTTAGCTGTCTCTTCTCCTCAACAAGAACGCCTTACGACTCAAAAAAGTTTCGGCTCTCACAAAATTCACGTTGGGGATGAAAAATTACCAATAACAGAATTTCAATTGTACTACACTACTGTACAGTACTAGTAGCTTGCAGACTTAATTTAGGTGCTTTCAGTGGGATAGTAAGCCGTTTCGCCATCCATTGCAACGGTACTAGTACGGACAACAACAAATAGCTGCTACTAGCTACTAGCTAGTAGGAGGAGCCATATAGCAAAATCTCAATCTGTTTGTCTGCCTCCTCCAAAATGGCACCCGACGCTGACCAGAAGCACCACCTGCAAGGAAGGCTAACACTACATCGTGATGGCGATGATACCGAGAACGACGACGATATTACTGAAGACCAATGTGAAGAGGAAGCCATACTACTTCCACCATCGCTCAAGGACTGTTCTCGGTCTACTAAAATAGGCCTATCGCGAGGAGACACCGCCATCACCAGCAGCAGCAGAAGTGTTTGCAGCAGCACTAGTAGTACTTGCGAGGATGCTTCTTTGGAATGTGTTTTGCAGCCGCGCTTCTTGACCGACTTTTCCTACATGGAAAAGCCCGTACGATTTACACTCTCCTGCCAAGGCAAGCAGTTGACTACCAATGGCAAGAGTGCCTTGTTCATGACGACAGCTTGTAGTAGTACAAGTAGTACAAGAACAAGCACTCCCGATGAATTCACCCTTCTTCCACAACCAAATGGGACAGTCCAAATGCAAAGTACCAAAACGCATCGGTTTCTCTGTTCGAATCCCGAGAGTGGTGGTGTGTATGCTTCGGAAACCTGCTACGATGGACTGGAGGAATGGATGCTCACGAGCAGCACCACCGCTGCGCGTGGAAGCGACGGAGGAGGAGGTACCTTGTTTCTCTTGTCGTCGGTAGCCAGTGGTGGTCGTCGTTATTTGGCATGTGTTGGCGACACAATCTGCACAGTGGACAACCATGAAACGGAGAATATTCTTTGGTCCGTCCACTTTACTACCGGAGAAGTCTGTTCCTTGTCGCTGACCTTCAACGACAACAACATCGCGAATGATGGCAGCAGCAACAATAGCCACGGTAACAGCCACAACAAGCTTCAACTAGGATGTGACTTGTTTGGAAAGTTGTCCTTGAGCAAGAACTATCCGGGTTGGGGAGCCTGGAGATTATGCGAAGTTCCATCCTACAGCCATCCTGGGTGTATTCGAATCTCATCCTGGGCCCACTCGGATTACTATTTGGCCAGCAATGAGGAAGGAGAGGTATTTACTACCACCAAAACGATGACGACAACCGAAGGATCACCCACCTCATCCTCATCAATGAGCATAGAGAATGTCGAAACTTTGTGGAGTGTGGAACGAGCTCCGCATGGATTGGACGGCGTCCTCATCAAATCATGTGCCAATGGTCAAGTTCTTCATTGGCACAGGGAATCGAAATCCTTTGGGACCATTCCAGGCGATGCCTATTTGCTCAATGAATCGAGTGTGTGTGATATACAGGCCGTTCATCGACAAACTTATTATTTAGTATCCACGACCTCAACGAACTCCTCGACGTGGTCATCCTTTACCAAACGTCTGGAAGCCGCGAGGCGTGGTATCACCACAAGGAGCCTTCCGGGCCGTTTGTCGTCAGAAGAATGGACGATACAACCCACTAGCAATGCCGATGAATATGGAGTAGTGGCGCTCTTTTCCAATGGACGACAACAATATTTGGGATCCGATGCTGCTGGAGAGGTATTCTTGGCGGATTCCTCGTGTGGTGGCAATGATGATTCTTGTAAGTGGCTTGTGGAAGATCGAGAAGAAGAAGGCTTTGTAATTCAATCCCATGCCATGGGACGAATATTGGTCGTCCCGGATCGAGGATCTATATGTACGGTGGAAGCCGGGACCACCCTACAGGGTAACACTCGATGGAAGCTAGAACCCAAGCTCCCCCCACAAGTCAACAAGAAAAAAATGCAAGCCGTGGGTGCGGCCGTGGCGATTGGAGTCGTGGGCACGGTAGCAACCCCCTTTGTCATTGGAGGTGCGATTGGCATGATGGGTGTAGCTGAGGTGGGTCTGGCAGGCCATATTGCCATCGGGAGTATCCGCGCTGCCGAGGCTGTGAACACTATCACAAGGGTGACATTAAGCTCGTCACAGCTCCTGTCAAGCCAATCCTCCTTTTTGGAAGCTCCATCGGAATCGTCGCACTACAATGATACGAGCAAAGATGCCACTGCCAGCCGGCCTTTCTGTGCGTGGCGTTCTTGGTAGTCACACAAGTATTCATAGCCATAAGCCACCTGATAATTGAGTAAGATGGTTAGGGTTAGGATTAGAGTAGTTTACCCTTACAAACGCCGTGAGTCATGACGACGCTGATTAATTATGTCCATTTACAGGATTGAAGGGTTACATAGAGCCAACGTTATTTGACCCTATAAACTATTTAAACCAACTTGATTTGCGAATAGTACTAGCTAGCACATGGCATTTGGATTGCAGGTTTGGGTTCACCGCCCAGCCTTTCGTGAGGAAGTTGTGAACAGAGTTGATAACCTGATCCGAACGTCGGGAGCAAATGTCCGCCTGCAATGATGTTCAATGGCTCGGCAGGTTGGTACTGTACTCGCTAGTAGTACACCTGGAATGAAGAAGCAAGTTTGAGTTGCCACCCCCAGCTTTTGAGTTGCCGGCGCGCCTTGATTTATAGGCATTTCTATCATTTGGGCACTCGTTTCCCGACACAGGAGGCGGCTCATCGAACGGAATGAGTACGCAGCTCAGGCGGCTTCCACTTTGAGCAACGGGATGAAGTCTATGCGAAATATAATGAAGTCACTATCCGACGATGACATGGAATGCCCCAGCTCGTCGATGGGAGGAGAAACTCATGAAACTCATCCCGAGAGCAGTGACCTGCACCACGAAGTTCACGAGATCCGTGAAGAATTGAAGAGCTTGATTGGATATATGAAGAAGCCGCAACAAGATACAGTAATCACATCACCACCCGAGTCGTCCCCTGGTCCAATCCTCTGGACATAAGGGAGGAGAGACAACCTATGATATTGTGCCCTTTCCTTTTATGATCAAGCAAGACAGTTTCGTTGTATTTGCTTACTCTAAGTTTACAAGAAGAAATAGATCTCAGCAGGCATGGAAGCCGACAAAGAGTGAAATAGATTTAACTTTCTATCATATCCTATATTTTTACAAACTATTTACAAACTTCAGCTTTGTGACGGTGTACTCTTATTAGTTTTTTAGGCGGCTGTTGCGACGGATGTCACCCTTCTAAAAGTAGGTTGACCACAACGTGCCACGCGGATTGGAATTTGAAATTTCGGATTGTTACACATCTTTTTGGTGACCAGAGTAACGGTCAACTCATGAGTGATCTTCCAAAAGGGACTCACATGGCTATTGCTGGCAGTCACCGGCACAGGAGGAAGCGTCATGGACAACAGTTGTTTGTTCCTGGCGGCTCTTGTGACCTGGGAATCATCGGCCAGAAACATGGTGCGCGTCGATTCATCCATAAAGAGTGTCATATTGGTGGAATTGTCATCATTTGTAAGTTCCTTTCTCGCAAGCATCGGGCACATAGCTTCATCGATAAGGCGTGTTATTCGGGATGTGGTGTGGGTGTTTCCGTGATTTCCCTTGACAGTCCATTCAGCTTTTTCTCGAAGTACCACTCGGATGACTTCAATGGGAGTCCGATCCGCATCGTGGCCAATGACAAGATCTAACTTGAGCTGCTGTCTTGGCATGAGCAAGGTGTCATCTGCTTGAGCTGTAAATTCTACCTCTCCTTGCTTGAAGAACAAGGCTTTGGAAATAGTGTGGCATTGGGGAGCCACTTTGTAGGGAATGGTCTTGCTTGGCTTTGGTTTGGCGCGAATTTGAACTGTATGGCGGGTCTCGCAATCAAATAAAATTCCGGATCCAATCAATTCAGCTTGTAGGAAATACTCAACTTTGAGTCTGTCGTTGCAGTCTCCATAGTCCAAGCTCGCAGGCAGATTGGAAGGGAGACGAATGGAAAATGGAACTTGATGTGACCCCCGTGGTAATCGATTGTTGGATTGCTGGATCACATAGTTGATGTTATCTGCTGCAATATCCACATGTATCAAATGTTGCTCCTCTCTGTAGGTGCGGATGGGATGTTTCGTTAAAATTTTGGCAGATTCCACACCGCGGAAGGAGGCTTCCAGCTTATATGTTTTGATAGCCCTGGATATAACAATGTCCAAGGTTCCTCTTATATATTGACCTGCAGTGATGGCATTGCCAGTAGTGTTGAATGATAGTTGAATTGTCATCATTAGTTGTTTTGTGGGCGGTGGTGTTTGTTGTTGAATTAAAAAAAAATTGTGAACAAGTCTTCGATCGAGACTTCAACTTGCAGTAGTACAGTTTGAGTAGTACGAATGCGTTTTCAGTCTTACTTGGTAGTTAGTATCCGTACGAAGCGTGCAATTGAATGGATCGTACAAAGCATGAATGACATGCTGTAAGGAGGAAGACACATATGCAAAATGAGTCAATAACTGTTTTGAGTGTGGATCACATTGCACCCTTCTTTGAAGAAGCAAAAGGAAACCGGTTATGAACGATGATCGCCTCAAAAGCGAAGGGGAAAGTTCTCCTTTTGCCTCTGCTTCAAAACCAGAACTCAATGCATGTCAACAACCCCAATGCACTGCGGTGACAAACGATAATTCTTCACTGTAAATTCAACCACAAACAAGGGACGACAAATGATGAAATGCCTCAACGAAGAAACTTTCCCACTCTGATGTTTCACCAACGAAACAGACATGATTGCGCACAAATTTGAAAGTCGCAAGCATTGCGCCACAACAGAAACACTCCATGTCTTGTGGAACACTCCAACAAGATCGACATCTCCATTAGCAAGATAGCTTGCACGGTGATTCACACAATGCAAAACGGGCTGGATTCACTTGGAGGGAGAACTTTGCGATTGTGAATCCTCCGATTCTGGAAAATGGTCAGAGCTGGACAGATGCACTCTGCTGAACAGCCAAGAACTTCGATCTCTCACTGAAATGGTGGAACCAGAACAAAACACGTCTTGGCATGGGCATCATCCACCCTGAAGGCTGGTTCAATGCCAGCATCATCATGATCGCAAAGGACGAGGAAGACAAAGGGCAAACCATGAACCTTGCCGGCCAGTTGCATTTCTTCGACACCGAGTTTTAGTTGCTCATCCTAGGAACCATCATCTGCATGTTGGCAAACTGCATTGACGGCTACATCTTCTGAACTTGAGATGAGACTGTGATTGCTCTTTTGACCTTTACCTTGTGTGGCAACCTTCACATTGTGCTTGGCATCAAGCTTCGACATCAATTCGGCAACATCCTTCTGCTCAATGTTGGTTCCTTCCTTTGCTCCTTCTGTGTCTGGCGCCATCAACTTCAAATTCCAAAACAATGATGGCTTCATCGCATTCCAAACAGAGGGTGACTCCCAATGTTTACTTAAAATGTCAGCCGGATTTTTCTGCCTAACGATGCAGTGAATGTTGATGATGCCTGCTGCAACTGCATGTCACACTCGATGGTGCGACAATGGACCCAACGAAAGTTCTCCTTTTGCATTTGCTTCAAAACCAGAACTCCATGCCACTTTTCCTAGCCGGCACATGCTGGCCTGGAAACCCCCTCCATGCAGAGTCTTGGTGCACTTTTTGCTCGCAGCACACATGCGCCAAAATTTGCAACGACAAAACCGTGTCAAATGGTGCCCCCAATGTCTCATTGGCTATCAGCTTGTTTGCAATTGTGACAGAGATCTGAACTGCAAATGTGTCAAACAGTGCCAGGTCAACCTGCAACTGCGTTAGCCTGCACCTGCCATGAGACATCGATCGCAGTTGCCACCAGTTGAAGGCTGGGGGTGTTTTCTGGCCACAAGAAAAGCCACAGACCTTTTGAGTGTTTGTGCAATGAAAATTGTGAGCTCAGAAATGATCTGACACTGATGCAACAATTGAGAGAGGTTCGGCTCAAGATCCTCTTGTTCCCATGGCACTGAGGAGCTCCAGTTCAGTGAGTCAGTCACGAATGTGGGTCCCATTTGAGGACACTCTTTGTTGCACTGCAATTGGGGTGTTGGACCACACTGTCTCATCTCAGAAGCAAAATTCCACAACGAACGGAACAAGGTCTGCATCCCAGTGAGCACAGATGTCTTTTCTTGCACTTTTCAATGAATCATGCCCGACAAGGGGCTAGCCACAAAGAAGTGACAAGATTCAGTGTTGCAATCCAAAGGCAGCATGTTGAAGAACAAAGAAGAACTCAAGAATGGAGTCCACAATGAGCAACATGCGACAGAGCTGCATCAGATGGTCCCAATGCAGCGCTCTTGCGCACTGACAAACAATCCAAAAAAGTTGTCAAGTTGGAATCAGTCTGATTTGCCAGTGTGAAGTAACCACCGCAACATGATGCTGCAGAGGAGGGTGATGAAGTGAAACCAAAGAACACGGGAAAGAAGAAGAAGAAACTTGCAAGGACAGAGCTAAAGGTCAGATGATTAGGGATTGGGACTGAGAGACACAATGAAATGTCTGTTGTCATGCGCAATGGAGAATTGTTTTGTCAACAGTTGCTGTCATCATGTCTGCCGTTGTCTCCATTTGTGCAAGAACAGATGAGTGTTTGCCAACAACCAGTTCTGTGTCAAAAAAAAAGTTTCCTTAGTGTCTTCACTGTCATGTGCAAGGTTGAACATGATGTCATGTTTGCAACTGTGTTCCAAGTCTGACAGAAGTCTTAATGTTGCAATCAAAAGTCACAAAAATTCAAGATGCCCAAAAATTTTGACACAGGGCTTGGGCTTGCTGAACTGGCTTGCATTTGAAATGGCACAAAGGGCACTTTGCACCCTCAAACTGAAAAACTTAATGCTCAGTCCCAGATCAGGAAGCAATCAGATGGCAGAACCTTTTCAAAGGATGAGTGCCCAAAGACTGAATTGTTTGTCAACAGGGATGCATTGCAGTGGAACTCAAGAACATGATGAATTGGGTTAGCAGACATCTCAGCTGCTTGTTCGCAGATGAAAGCCTCTTTTTTCATTCGTGGGCCCCATGTGGCAAGATTGGACCATGTCATGGCCTGCTTGCTTGCCTTGGCTAACACTGTGCATGGAGCAGCAGAGTCAAACAAATTCATTTTCCTGTTCAATGCATGCCCCTCATTGTCACAGGCATGCACAATGTGTCACAATTTACGAACACTGCATTGAATTTAGCTAGTGAATGCGATCAGTGTCCCCGCTGTGAGTTTCTGTTTTGGCAACTTGGCAGTGCACACCAACCAAAATGGACAAGATGTTTCAATGATTGCATGTGGCAACAATGGGAAGAAGCAATTCTTGTGATGCATCTTTGGAGGCCAACTCTTGTCTTCACACATCTGCTGACACCGACTCACAACTTTGTGAGACAAAAATTTTGTTGTGTCATCAATGCATTTTTGAATTCAACGCCAATTTTATTTTTGGCTCATTGCCAAAGTGCACACAATCACTTTGTGTGGCTTCTCCATTTGAACTTGTCATTGTTTGCTGCTGAGACATTTGGAAACCCCATTGCGGGATGTTTTTTGTCAATGTGTTCAAACACAATTTCAATCTGTTGAATGGAACAATTCTTTTGAACAAAAATCAAAAATCAATTTTAATCATGGGGACAGATTAACTGATCCAACAGAACCCAATTAGTGGTTTCTCAACTGCACTGTAGGCACGAAGCCTTGCGAGTGATGATGTTCAAATAAAATCTAATCTTTGCTTCAGTTTCATGCAGTTTGAATGCAAAGTCTGCTGTTGTGCCTTCTGTTGGGTTTGATTTAGACGACCCTCCCTTTGTGGTTTTCATATGAGTGTGGAGGTGTTGCAAATGAGGACAAATTGAAGACACCCATTTTCAAAGGAAAAAGGACAAAACCCTCTTCATGCACACCTAGCGCTACCGGGAGGTGTGAAAGAAAGGGTGATAATTGATGCTTGGCTGGTGAATGTGATGCTAAGCCATGTTACTAAACAACCCAGTGCAAATAACGAGGGACATGCCCCTTGCTTTTCACACAACACTGCACTCATTTAAACATCAGAAGCTTTGCATCAGAACGCCCTGTAGGACACTGCTCAGCACTGGATTTATAATTCTCTTCCACACCAAGACTGTTACTGTTTTACACCAGAAAAAAATTCCAAGTGCTTTGCTACCAGTCCTGTTTAAGGAGCAAAATTTGTGTGCCTTTTTTGAACACTGGATGATTCTTGTTAGTGCTTCAGTTATCAGTCCTGTTTTTGAGATTCAGATTTGTGTGCATGTGTAAACACAGGTGCCACTTCCTGCTTGAATGAAAAAGGTGGTATGTAGTTCTACTTTTTCACTCTGTTTGCCCTCTCACCATAATTATCAAGGATGGTAAAAGATGCCCCAATTAGCACAATGCCCTTCTTTTACACATTTCCCCGGTAGTGCAGCCAACGAGTCTAGTACTCCTAGCTAGCTAGAAGCCGATTTGTGGGACACTTCCACCAGGCATTGAGCATGCGATCAGTTGGAAGGTGCCTTAAGAAACGGAATTGAATACTCCGACTGCAGTAGTCTGCTCATAGGACAGAGGGGAACAGGGGGTTGTGCTTCTGTTCCCATATTTTCTGGGCCGACATTTGCTGTACTAACAACTAATACCGGTACTAT
>ENA-ORBV01013202-ORBV01013202.1-microbial-mat-metagenome-genome-assembly--contig:-NODE-13202-length-12585-cov-4.635353_pt1 | contig 12585 bp, 9 predicted proteins | sample MGYA00237777_ERZ505514 | MGnify/ENA primary metagenome ERZ505514 (study PRJEB26160, sample SAMN06269048) | microbial mat metagenome | isolation source: Oligotrophic lake microbial mat | place...
AATGATACGGCGACCACCGAGATCTACACCTCTCTATTCGTCGGCAGCGTCAGATGTGTATAAGAGACAGCGCGGATGCGGTTGATCGGCGGAGACGGCCTTGTAACCCAAGTCGACGCACAATCGCCCTGGCCGGGGTTTGCTGATTACCCGCGTCAGCAAGAGCGCCGCGGGCTCGAACGGTAGTTCCGGATACTTGCCGCCATAGCCGGCGTCCCAAAAGACGGTCGTGCCAGGGCTGCAATCACGATCGGCGTGTTCCGCGTGCATCGCAAAGGTCGGCGTACCGCCGCAAATGACGCGCGGGACCGGCAGGCCGTCGTGTAGCAGGCGATCGCGCAGGGAGAACACGCCGACCATCGCCGCCTCAGATTGGGTACGCCGCGTTCCCAGGTTGGGATCGACGATGTGCCCGTCGTAGACATGCAGTCCCGCCGGCGTGATTCCGGGTGTGCGGGCCAACTGCGCATAAAGAGAGGCGGCATGCTCGTCGGGCGCGATTCCGGTGCGGCCCATACCGCAATCGATATCGATCATTGCCGCGCAGGTCAATCCATGGGCATGCAGTTCAGCACCGCAAGACTGCAAGGCAACAGTGTCGTCGAACAGGGCGCCGAATCGGACTTGCGGATAGGCTTGCATCAAGCGCCGCCAGCGCACGACGTTGGGGCCGACCGGGGCATAGGCGAGCAGCACCTCTGCCGCGCCGCCGGCGGCGGTCATTTCCGCTTCGGCGATCGTCGCACATTTGAACTTGTCGATGCCGGCCGCGATCTGCATGGCCAGCACTGCGGCCATCTTGTGCGTCTTGACATGCGGCCATAATCGCTTGGCGTCGCCGGCGATTTCGACCGTGCGACGAATGTTTTGATCCACGCGGTCAGGATAGACCAACAGCGTCGGCGAAAAGACTTCCGCTTCGTTGCTCAACGTGTACCAAGAAACGGGCGTGCTCAACGGAGCGCCTCCCAAGCGGCGATGATTTGATTCGCGGCGCGGTCAATTTCTTCCTCGTCGTTGTACAGCCCGAGGCTCAAGCGGACCGTGCCCTCCGCGATCTGCGGCGATAGTCCTAAGGCGCGTTGCGTCGCCGAGAGCGACGTCTCGCCGGAATGGCACGCCGCGCCGGTCGAGGCACAAATGTCCGGCAGGCGAGCCAACAACGCGGAGCCGCGCACTCGCGGAAAGTTTACGGAGAGCGTGTTCGGCAACAGCGCCGCGCCGGCGCCGTTCCAAGTGATTTCCGGGATGCTCTCAAGCAACTGCGACCACAGCCGCTCGCGCAGTGTTGCCAGTCGCGACTGCGAGGCATCCAGATGGCGTGAAGCGAATTCAGCCGCGACGCCGAGGCCGACAATTTGGGCCACGTTCTCCGTTCCAGCGCGAAGTCCAGCTTCGTGGCCGGCGCCGTGCAGCAACGGCTCCAAATGCACTCCACGGCGCACATAAAGCGCGCCGACGCCCTTGGGCGCATAGAACTTGTGCCCCGCGACGGTCAGCAGGTCGACGCCGAGTTGCGACACGTTAATCGGAATCTTTCCGACTGCTTGGGCTGCGTCCGAATGCAAGATGACACCGCGCTCGCGACAAATTTCCGCCATTGCGCGAAGCGGTTGAATTGTGCCGATCTCGTTGTTGGCCAACATGATGCTGACCAGGAACGTGTCCGGTTGTATTGCAGCGGCGACGTCGGCGGGATTCACGACGCCGCGCGCGTCGCACCCGACCGTTGAAACCGTCGCGCCGCGGCGCTCGAGATAACGCGCGGGCGCCGCGACCGCCGGATGTTCGAAAGCAGAAATGACCAAATGGCGTCGCTCGGCCCCGGATGCATCGAAGTGGCCTTTGAGCGCCAGGTTATTGCTTTCGGTGCCGCCTGACGTGAAGAGGATCTCGTCGCTGGATGCGCCGAGTAATTGCGCGACCCGAACGCGGGCATCGTCCACCGCGGCATGCGCTGCTTTCCCGAGCGCATGCCCGCTGGATGGATTGCCATAGTGTTCCGCCAGAAACGGCAGTATGCCTTCCTGCACGCAAGGTGCGAGCGGCGTGGTCGCGTTGTAGTCGAGATAGATCATGCGCGCGTCGATGGGCGAAGTCACGAGTCTCGGAATTCGAAGTTGAACGTAATTCGCCCGCGGCGACTTATCAAGAAGCAGCCGAGGGAAGGGCGTAGAAGTCCGCTGGATTGGAATTCGCCTTGGACGGCCTTCCCTGCGCTGAGAGCCCGCTGAGTCAACAAAAAAACGTCGCGCGGGTCGACATAGCGCGACTCGGGCGACGTTTGGATGAACAGCTTAGGTGGATCCGGCGCACGCCGTTCCACAAATTACTTCTGGCCGGCAGCAGCAGCCATCTGGGCGCGGACGCTCGGGACGACGCGCTTCTGCACGTCGGTTTCCAGGACGCCGAAGGCTTGCTCGTGGCGTTGCACGGTGAGGGTCAGGGCGTGCAGCATCCGCTTGGCGGTGTAGTAATTCGTTACGATCCGCTGCGTGACCATGACGGCTTCTTGCGGTACGCCGAACGGTTGCGGGTTCAGCCCGAAGTCGATGATCAGTTCTTCCGGCGTGCCGGTGACGCGGCAGAAATTAGCGTACGCGGCGTTGGCCTTGGAATCATCGACTTGGACTTGTTGACGCTGCTGCTGTTGCGGAGCCGGCGCCGCTTCGGCGGCCGGGGCGGCTTCCGGTTGTTCGCTGGACTTGGACACGCAATTCTCCTTGTCGGGTCGTTGTAGGAAACTGTGATTCTTGAAATCGGCGGACCGTTGCCGCAGCTTACGCGGCGCCGGTTAAAACGCAGAGCTTACCTCAGTAGTTTAAGCGGCGATTCCCGGGTTCACCAGCGGCCGGAGGGCTAAATCAAATGAAGATTTGTGCTGGCGCGGCGTGAATTTCGTCACAAAACGACTAGCCCGGCGCTTTCTTTCCGGCAGGCGCGCCGACAAATCCCCAGGGTGCGAACGCCTGGCTGCCGATGACCTCCACGAACTTGATCGCCGCGATCCCGGAAAACGGAATGATGATTTTTCTCGCGCCCAGCGTGTCGGGCGTCTTGCGTTCCACCATCATGAATGCGGCGGTGTGCATGAATCCGTCGAAGGGGATTTGTTCATTGAACGTGCTGACCACCACGCCAGTCCGCGCGAGTCCGGCGGGCCAGTTGTCCAACAGCGACTTCCATACGGCGGAATCATCCATGTGCGTTTACAGTCCCAATCCGCCCTTCAGGCGATCGAATTCCTTGGATTCCAGCGCGCCCAACTCCGAGGCATTGAAGCCGTAATCGTCCTTCGCCTTCTGGTAACTCGTCTGGGCTTTGTCTGTCAGTCCGGCATCCATTTGAGCGAGCGCCAAATGGAACAACTTCGAACCGCTCGGCTCTTCGTTAAGGGCGACTTCGAGATCCTCGATGGCCTTGCGCGAGTCTTTGCGAGCCAAGTGCACCATCGCCCGGGTGTCGAGCAAGTCGGACGTCGGCCCCAAAATGTCGACGGCCTCGTTGACCATTTTCAAGGCGTCGTCCAGCGCGTCTCCCTGTCCGCGCATGGCGAGCAGGTAGCCCAGGTTGTTTCCCACCAGCGCCTTCTGGGCGTCGCTGATGTCGGGGTCGCTGAGCGTGTCGCGATAGATACGCTCCACTTCGTCGTACTTGCCTTGCAGGTCGAACAGTTCCGCGCGCATCAGCTTGAGCGTCTGGGCGCTCGCCGGATCCGAGGCGAGGCCCTGGTCGATCCACGATTCCACGCGCTTGCACTGCGCCGCGGTTGGGGTCGGTTTCGCTTGTCGCAACGCCGCATTGCCGACATGTACCACTTGAGACGGGGGGAATCCCTTCGACATCGCGCTCGCGCACAGATCGAGCGCCGCATCCGTACGGCCGTGGCGCGCACGGAACTCAGCGAACGTCAGGATCGAGGCGGGGCGCGCAGCGTAGAACTCCTGATAAAGGATTTCCGCCGCCTCGGTTTGCTTCAACTCATCGAGCAACTGAGCCACGCCGTAGAGCAAGTTCTCTTGTCCCGGGGGCAACGGTCGAGGTACGAGCGACTTCAACGTCTTGACGCCTTCTTCGGCCTTGCCGGACGCGAGTTGCACCCGGCCGCGGCTGGAGATGGCGTATTGCGAATTCGGATCGATCTTCGACAGCCGGTCCAAATAAACTGAGCATTGCTGCACTTCGTTGTGATCAATGAGCAACTTGACCATCAACGCCGGGAACAGCGGGTTCTCCGGCTGCGATTCGACTAAATCGGAAAGCATCGTCCGCGCCTGCGTCCATTCGCCGGTGTCGTTCAGCAGTTGCACCAGTCCGAGCGTTTCTGTGGGATTGAGCAAATCCTGCTGTCGTAGTTGCTGCAGAAGTCGCACGCCCTCGCGCTGGTAGACCTTCTCGCGGCGCGTGGCGTACATCTTGGCCCGTAACAAACGGTCGGCGGAAGCATCCTCGCCGGACTTGGCGTTTTCATCGAGCAGCTTGATGGCCTCCTGAAAATCCCGATGGCGGCGCGTTGATCCCAAGGACTGCGCCTTGCGCGTACGCGCCCACGAGATAAATTGCCCATCCTCCTTGGCGACGGAAGTTTCCATCCCGATCATGCGATCCAAGATTTGCATCGCGGCTGTCAGATGCGCCGAGGACTGAGCGGCGTCTTGTTCCACTTGCGTGAGACGAAACGCGGCAGCGGCCCGCATCGCCCGCAGATCATTGGGGCTGGCGCTTAACCAGAGATCGTATTCCTTGGCGGCCTGGCCTGCCGGACCGATGGCATCGCGGCCCATGGCCACGGTGGCCTGGAGTTTCTCCGCAGGCACCGCTTTGCGCGCCTCGACGAGCGTCGCCTCGGCCTTGGCACGTTGATTCGTACCGGCTTGATGCGCGATCAACGCGACCCAACTGCGCTCATCTGTCGGGAACTTGACGGTCGCCCCGCGCAACCGTTCCTCCGCCGCGCTATTCCGTCCGGCTTGTCGCAGGACGACCGCCAGATCGAGCCATTTGCTCAGGTCGCTGTCGTCCTTTTGCAAGTGCTGTTCCAGGATGGAGATCAGGCCGTCATAGTTGCCTTCCATCGCCTGCTGGACGTTGTGGACTTTCTCCGTATATTGCGAGTAGCCGGCGGCTTTCAGTCTTGCCAGCAATTCGTCCGCTTCTTTCTGCTGGCCGCGGATCGTCAGGAGATGCGCCAACGTGGCAATCATCACGGGGTCGCGTTCGTTGCGCTCCACCGCCTGGCGCAGGAATTCAATGCACTTCGCCGTATCTCCTTCAATGCGGGCGATGTCGCCTTGCAAACGCGCCAGGGGACCTGAACGGCTGTTTCGAGTTTGCAACTCCTCGAGCTTCGCCTTGGCTTCGCCCAGTTGCTCCTTGGGCAGTTGCTTGGCGTCGACCAGCGTGATGATCCGGGACGCTTCCGCGACGAGCACTTCCTCGCTGTCGGCCCCGAACCGCTGGCGAATTTCGCCAATCACTTCTTGCATCATTGCGTCATCCGCGGCCGCACGTACGGCACTGAACATCTGCGACAGAATATTCGAGTCGGACGGCTGCACCTGGCGGGCTTTCCGCCAATAGGTCAACGCTTCGGGCAGGCGCCCGACGCGCTGGAAGGCCGCGCCTAGATCGCGATAGACCCGTTCTTGCTCCGCCGCCGGGCGGCTTTCGACACCCTCCGCGAGCTTTTGCAAGTCCTTGGCGATTTGCGCCTTGTCGCTGCCATTCGAGACCAGCGAGATTTCTATCACGCGCAGTTGCAACGGTTGATTCAATTCAGCCGACTTCTTGCGGACTAGGTCCAGCGCCTTGGGCACGCCGCCCGGTTCGTCGGCGATGAGATTCGCCAAGATTGCCCACATGCCGGCGTGCTTGGGCTCCAGTTTCAAGGCCTCTTCGACCAGTTTTTTCGCTTCGGCGACTTGTCCTTGGACCAGCAGAACTTGGATTTGCGCCATCAAGGTGGCGCTCGAGACCTTGCCGTCAGGGCTCTTATTCGCGCTCTGCGCAGCTTGCACCACCTCGTTCAACGACTGCATATCCCGTTGTTGTTCCGGCAACGACTGCATCACTTCCGACTGCAAGTCAATGTAGAGATTGCGGAGTTCGGGATTTTTCGCGAACTTTTCTACGCCGACTTCCGCCTTGATGTCGTTGAGCAATTGCAGCGCCACCGTGGGCCGGCCAAGCCGGAACTCCGAGTAGGCGATGCCGGCGCGCCCGGGAACGCTCTTGGGGTCAATCGACACCACGCGTTCGTAGACCACCTTGGCTTCATTCGGCCGATCCAGAATTCGGTACAGCTGCCCGAGCCGCAGGTCGATCGACGTCACGTTGTTCGGCATCAAGGGACGGACTTCATTGAACTTTTGAACGGCGTCTTCCCATTTGCGGTCGGCCATGTCGATGCAGGCCTGGAAGAACTTGACGATCTCGGCATTGGCGTTTTTCTGTTTTTCAAGCTCCTGGACTTTTTCCCGCACTTTGTCGATCTGGTTCGTCGCGAAATACTGCTCCGCGAGGAGCTGCAACATCATGGTGGATTCCGGGAATTGCCGCGCGCCCTCTTCGAGCACTTTCAACGATTCCTCAGGATTGCGATCGAGTTGGCTCAACCGCCAGATGGCCAGATAGAGCCGTTCGTCCTTGTCGTCGGCCTTGATCGCCGCTTCGACCAATCCGCGAAGTTGCCCGACTTCGTCCTTGTTCGGCTCGTCCGCTTGTTCCACGACGCGGATCTTCGCCATCAGGACGTCGATTTCCTTCGGCGCCAATTCCAATGCTTTTTCGACATCCAGGCGCGCCTTCTCCTCCATCAGCGGATTGTTCAGGTGTGCATTCGCGCGCGCCAGAAAAGCGCGATAGGATTCGGGGTTCGCAGCCACCAGATCGTCCAGGACCTGATTCGCCGCGGTGGCGTCAAGCTCGCGATCGCGCAGGATGGCGGCCAGCAACACGTACGCGTCAATCTGATGCGGATCCGACTTGATCGTTTCGCGAAGCAAATCCGCCGCCTTCTTATTCTCCGTCAGGACCGCGAGGCACCGCGCCCGTTTCATCAACAATTCCTGGTCCTTCGGATTGTCCTTGAGCAGGGATTCCAAATGCGAACTCGCTTCGCCGAAACGGGTGATCGCCATGTACAGGTCAACCAGTTTTCGGCGAACTTCCTCGTGCGGTTGCCGCGGAAAATTGACGATGGTCATTTCGCCCGCGTTGATCGCCTTGCCGAGCGTCTCGTTGATTTCCTTGGGCGTCGCCAACGGAATCATCTCGTGGTAAATCAACGCTTCCTCATCGGCGATTTCCGGATTCTCCGGGCTGAACTTGAGGTGGAAATTCAGCATTTCCGCCGCATCGTCAAGCATTGCGAAGGTTTCCGCCTTCTTGGTCGGTTCCTTCGTCTTCAGCGCCACGGCCTCGACGTGCAGTCGCTGGCCTGTCTCGAGCAACTTGTGCGAAGTGTTGGAAATCTGCACACGATGAATGCCCCAGCCTCCCACGACGGTCACGATTAATCCGACGGCGAGGCCAATAACCAACTTCCAATTGAGACGCTTCATGGGCACGCATCCGCTCTGAAGGGCGATGAATGTAGTTCAACTTACTTTGGCAACAGCCGTTCCTGGAGAACCTGCCAGGAACAGCCAAGTCCGGACCAATTGCGCGGCGATTCGGAGAATGGCCTCGCCTACCGCGGACTGCGAAGGGCGCCGGTCCACTCTGCCCGCCAAATGATGGGCAATAACCGGGTTTGGCTTCATCCTATCCGCGACTCCAGCGCTGTCAATTCATACGTGAGCTGTGATGGAAAGGATTGCGGAATCGGCGCAATCGCAATCGTTTCGATGTGCAAATCTGATACTTACGGTTGTACGTGCGCGCTTTAGGAACGGTTTGCCGGACGGCAAGGAGCACGGAATCCCGCGTGATCAACAGCCCCGCCCTTCCCCCCAACCGAGTCCTGTGAGCTTGGCTGCGTCGGCGCCGGGTTGCTTGCTTCCTCAGTCGGAGCCCGGCGCGCCCGCAAAGTTTTCCCAGATTGGCCAAAGTCGGGTGCGCGAGTTTGACGATAGTTCGGACCGTATGAAATAGGCTGACTTTGCGGGCAGTCTTATGGTAGTTCAGGAGGTTTGCGGTTGTTGAGTAGACCGTGACTCGCTGCTGACTGCTTTCGGACGTGCCGCTCAGCTCGCCGGACGTTGGTTCTGGTTCTTGGTTCTGACTTCGCAAGGATTCCCCATGGCCTCGGTGGTGCAAAACCTGAGTCGCGGCGGGCGGCGGCGGTGGGCCGTGGCCTGGGTTTGCCTGGCCTGGGCGGGCGTTTCCACTCTGTTGGGTGGGTGCGCCGTGCTGCCGAGCGCCTCGACCATGATCGGCGACCCGCCCCAGCCCGGCCCGACCACTCAGGTGGGGGAAGAGGCGTTCCTGCCGCACGAGTTGAACAAGGTTTCGCTGCCGGAATACGTCATCGAACCCCCCGATATTCTGCTGATCGACGCCGTCAAGGTCGTCCCCAAGGCCCCCTATCGGGTGGAAGCACTTGATGTGCTGTTCATCCAAGGGACCGGATTGTTGCCGGAATCCCCGTTGGCGGGACAGTTTCCGGTCGAGCCGGGGGGCCGTGTGAACCTCGGGCCGGTCTACGGTACGGTCCGCGTGATCGACCTGACCTTGGACGAAGCCCAGCAGGCGATCGCCGGTCATTTGCAGCGGACCGTGGGCATCCGGGCGCCGGAGATTTCGGTGCAGTTGGTGACCAGTTCCAACCAGCAGATGATCAACGGCGAGCACCTGGTCACGCCGGACGGCTCGATCAACCTGGGCACCTACGGCTCGGTCTACGTGGCCGGGATGACGCTCAAGCAAGCCCGGCTGGCGATTGAGGCCCACCTGGCGGAGTTCCTGGACTCGCCGAGCGTGTCGGTGGACGTGTTCAGCTACAACAGCAAGGTTTATTACGTGATCACCGAAGGGGCCGGCCAAGGCGACCAGATCGTCAAGCTGCCGATCACGGGGGGCGAAACGGTCCTCGACGCCCTGGCCCTGGTCGGCGGCACCAGCGCCACGACGAGCATGAACATCTGGGTCGCCCGGCCGACCCCCAACGGCTGCGACCAAATCCTGCCGTTCGACTACCGGGCCACCACGCGCGGCGGCTCGGTGGCGACCAACTACCAACTCTTGCCCGGCGATCGCATCGTCCTCAGCGAGGACCCCTGGCGAGCCGCCGACAACTGGATCGACAAAACCATCAACCCGTTCGAACGAGCGCTCGGCTTCGCCCTGCTAGGCTCGCAAACCGTGCAAAACATCAACCGCTTCCCGAAAGGCCTCCGCCAAGGGAGCTTCTAGGGTGAGCTGAAGGAAAGCCGTCACAATTATTGCCCCATGTCGCGCCTGCTGAAGGCCCACGGAACGGAGCATTCTGATATGAAACGCAGCATTCCATTATTCGCGTTGACCACGACCATCCTGCTGAGCGCCGCATCTTGGGCCAACGCTCAGAATTACGGGCAAATGTACAGCAGCATGCACCGTCCGACGCCCACGCGGCAACCGACGGTGAGCCCTTACCTGAACCTCCTCCAGTTCCAGGATGCCAGCGACGAATCCATCCCCGTTTATCAGACGCTGGTGCGGCCGTTCGTCGATCAGCGCCGCTTGAACCAACACCAGGTCAACCAGGTCTATCAACTGCAACAGCAAGTGGCTCGCAACGCGGTTCAAAGCGGCGGCACGGATCGACTTCGCCAAACCGGGCACACGACGATCTACGGCAATCATTCGCACTACTTTCCGAACTTATACGGACGCCGTTAAGTGCAGCGCCCCCGCGCTCACGTTCGGATCGTCAAGGACCTCGATTGACCCGACCACGTTGCTTGTTCGCCCGCTCTTTGGGCGAGCCGATTCGCATCAGCGGATGTGCATGCGATTCCCTGCGGCACTCTCTTACCCCCCCGCTCAAGGGTTGCCCAGGCCGGATGGGTGCCGTATCCTGTGTGTTCGGAAAAGTCGTTTCAAGTCCCGGATAAGATGCGCATATCGCGCATTAGTTGGCTGATTGTTTCGGGCAGAATCGGCTGATGAATATTCAAGACCGAGTCTGTTGGTCAGGGCTGCGCCGCTGCGCCCGGCTCAACAGGCGCGACGGCGCAATGGCGGCGCCGGCAATCCGTCGCGAAGGAGAACTGCTGTGCATCATGGCCTGCTTCGAAGTCTGTTCGCGCTGACGCTGGGTCTGAGTTGTTGCCTGAGCGCGGCAGCCGCGCCGCCAGCGGACGTCTTGCTGCCAAGCACCACGCGCGGCTTCGTCAGCATCCCTAATTTAGCGGAGTTGGAATCTCAGTTCGCTAAGACGCAGCTCGGGCAGCTCGCCCAAGATCCGGCGATGAAGTCGTTTTCGAATGACTTGAAGCGCCAGTTCGACGAAAAGCTGTCGGCGGGCTATGAGCGGCTCGGACTGCAGCTGGACGACATCCGCGACATGGCCTCCGGCGAAGTCGCCGCCGCGACCGTGCATGACGGCAAGGAACCGGCGGGCACCGCCGTAATCATCCATATCAAGGGGCGCGAGGAACAGGCCAAGCAGCGCTTGGAGCAAGTCTTCGCACGACTCAAGGCAGAGAAGTACACGCAGAAGTCGGAAAAGGAGCAGGACACGTTGCTGGAGATCTTCGATCGTCCCGCGGACCCAAAAATTGCCGAGCCGGCTCGCCAGGTCGTGTATTTCCTCCGCGAAGATCTGCTCTGCTGTACCGATCAATTGGCGCTCTCGCGTGAGCTGCTATCCCGGTTCGTCGAGCAACCAGCCAACAATCTCGCCAACCTCGATGCTTACAAGCACGTCGCGGAGCGCTGCCAGCGCGACGCTGGCGAAGCCCAGCCCCATCTTCGCTGGTTTATCGAACCATTGGCGTATGCCACGGCCATGCGTGATGCGACTCCGAAGCCCGCAGCTCACGGGGGCGCTCAGCAACAAGACACGTTGCAGATCATGAAGAACCAAGGCTTCGGCGCTTTGCGGGGCGTGGGCGGCTCCGTGCAGTTCTATCCGCAAGACGGCAAATACGAATTGCTGCATCGCACCGCGCTGTACGCTCCCGAACCATTTGAATTGGCGATGCGGATGGTGAAGCTGCCGAACGTCGACGGATTCGAACCGCCCGTTTGGGCCAGTCGCAAATTGGCCCGTTGGTCCGCGCTCAGCCTGGACGTGCAGAACGCGTTTGAGATGTCGGCGTCGCTGTTCGACGAAGTCGTCGGCGGCAAGCCCGGCACGTTTCAAAATGTGTTGAAAGATATCAAGGCTGACGTCAATGGTCCGCAGGTAGACATTAAGCAGGAACTGGTCACGAATCTCGATTCGCGGATCACGGTGCTCGTGGACTATCACACTCCCGGCGTCAACGATAGCGGCGAACGCCGCGTGATTGCCATCAAGAGTTCCAACCCCGATGCACTCAAAGTGGCGATCGAAAAAGTCATGAAGGCGGATCGCACCGCGTTGCCCGTGAAACTCGCCGGCGACGTCACGGTGTGGGAAATCTCGCCCAACGCCGGGAACGCAGCCCCTGGCCCGCCGGTACAAAATGGTCCGCCAAGATTGCGCAGGAAGGGACCGCCGCAGATTCGACCCATCAATCAACCGCCGCAGCCCCAAGCTCAGCAGGGCGGCTTGATGCAGCGTTCCGCGGTCACAGTTGCGCACGGGCACTTGTTGATTGCCACGCATGCGGACGCCTTAAAGGAAATCTTGGCCGAAGTAAAGCCCGAGGATCAACTCATCAACGATCCGGAATACCAGGAAACCATGCGTCAGCTGAATGAACTGGCGCCTGGTGCAGGCTGTGCCCGCGTCTTCACCCGGACGCGCGAAGCACGTCGCGTGGGTTACGAGTTGTTCAAGGAAGGGAAGCTCCGGCAATCGGATACGTTGTTCGCGCGGATGATCAACGTGATCCTGGGCGAAAAGCCTTCGGCCGCGCAGCCGCAACGCGTCGAAGCCGCCGAACTGCCTGAGTTCAAGGCGATCGCGCACTACTTCGGCCCGTCGGGCACTTCCTTTCAGAGCGAGGAACAGGGCTTTTTCGCCGTCGGCATGTTGCTGAAGCAACCGGAGTCGGCGTCGCTCGAAGTCGCCAAGGACACGACGCAAGACGTGGAACCGGGTAGCCGCTAAACCGGCGACTGTTCGAGAAACCGCACTAGGATCTCGATGGCCGCATCGAGTTGATCGAGCGCGAGCCATTCATCCGCCGTGTGGGCTTGGGCGATCGATCCCGGTCCGAAGACGACGCTCGGCACACCGGCTGCTGCGAACGTCGCGGCGTCGGTCCCGAACGGTACTCCGATAATGCGGCGCGAGTCGGAGACTGTTCGCGCCGCGCGCAGCAGTTGCGCGGCGATCTCTTCGTTGCCGACATCCGCCAATGGTGGACCGACCAAGAACGGCGGCTCATGCACGAGGTCACGCGGCACGTTCGGCTGGGCGGCCAGAAAGCTCCGCACGTGCTCGAAGCCGCCTTGCGCCTGTCTCTTATACACATCTCCGAGCCCACGAGACTAAGGCGAATCTCGTAT
>ENA-ORBV01013203-ORBV01013203.1-microbial-mat-metagenome-genome-assembly--contig:-NODE-13203-length-12585-cov-3.287336_pt1 | contig 12585 bp, 9 predicted proteins | sample MGYA00237777_ERZ505514 | MGnify/ENA primary metagenome ERZ505514 (study PRJEB26160, sample SAMN06269048) | microbial mat metagenome | isolation source: Oligotrophic lake microbial mat | place...
ACGCAGACCCCTAACAGCAGAAGAAGCACACAAGGTGCTCGTGAGTTGTCTCGAAGAAGTTGAACGATTGAACCAGGTCGTGCAAGGTCTGCTAGAACTATCGCGCGCCGATTCGGGTCAGGTTACTCTCTTGCGCGAAGAAGTGCGCTACAGCACCATGGTCGAAAACGTATGCGACGACGTCATGATTCTCGCCGACAAAAAACGCATCGAACTTCACTACGACATTCAGCCCGGCATACTTGTCATGGCCGACAAGATTCACATTCAACAAGCGCTGCTAAACATTATCGAAAACGCCGTGAAGTATACGCGTGAGGGTGGCGATGTACATGTCGGACTCGAATACGTCGACGGCAAGGCAGTGTTAACCGTCAGCGACACGGGCATTGGCATTCCGGAAAATGAGTTGCCCTTCATCTTCGACCGATTCTACCAGGTCGACAAAGCACGCTCGAAAGAAGTATACGGCACCGGCCTCGGCCTCGCCATCGTCAAGTGGATCGTCGATGCCCACGACGGCGAAATCGAAGTCATCAGCGAACTCGGCAAGGGCACGACGTTCATTGTCAGGCTGGTAGCGCAGCAGCGTTGATGATGCGTGAAGGCTCCGTAATTTGGGACGTTTTGTAACTACGCTAGACCTTCATGTTTGAACCGCTTCCCGACGATTTCTCTTATCCCCGCCACGAACAAGACATCCTTGAGTACTGGGAGAGCAACGGTGTTTTTGCAGCTTCGTTAAAGGAGCGCGAGGGTGCCGAGCTGTTTGCGTTTAATGAAGGACCTCCGACGGTTAATGGAAGTCCTGGCATTCACCACGCGTTTGCTCGTACCATTAAAGACACGATGTGTCGGTATAAAACCATGCGTGGGTTTTATGTGCCGCGTAAGGCGGGTTGGGATACACACGGACTCCCCGTTGAGCTTGCTGTAGAAAAGCAACTTGGCATTACCGATAAAGCACAGATCGAAGTCCTAGGCGTTGATGTATTCAACGCTGCATGCAAAGCCCTCGTCGATTACAACATCGCACACGACACGGGGTGGCGCACACTTACGCGACGCATGGGTTATTGGCTCGATCTCGATAATCCGTACATCACATGTTCGAACGATTATGTCGAGTCGGTGTGGTGGGCACTCAAGCAGTTCTTCGACAAGAACCTCATCTACAAAGGCTTCAAGGTTGTTCCGCAATCGCCAACCCTCGGCACACCGTTGTCGTCGCACGAACTTTCGCTGAACTACAAAGACGTCCGTGACCCGAATGTCTACCTAAAGCTTCGCCTAACGTCATCGCCAATCGCTTCGCTTCAAAACATCATCGACAAAAAGTCAATTGGTACTGCTCAAGCAGCGGATGCTACTAGTCAAGGGGCCGAAGCCAAAGGGGCTTTTATTCTTGTATGGACAACGACGCCTTGGACGTTATTCGGAAACGTTGCACTCGCAGTGGGTCCGGACATTCCATATGTACTCGTGCGTAACACACGAACTGTTGGTGCAGCACAGGTCGAAGAACTCGTCGTGCTCGCTGAGTCCCGTCTTGAAATCCTCGACGGCGAAACGGAAGAGCTCGAGCGTTTCCTCGGAAGCGAGATTGTGAACTCTACATACGAGCAGATCTTTACAGACGTTGTGCTCGACACTGCTGCACATCCAAATGTGCTGCATGTGTTACCAGGATCGTTTGTGACTACGGCTGATGGTACTGGCGTGGTGCACATCGCGCCTGCCTTCGGACAGGATGACTTCGAGATTGCAAAGCAATTCAATCTGCCCGTAGTGCAGCCTGTAACGCCGACAGGAAAGTTCACCGATGTTATTAAGAACTATGCGGGTCGTGCGGTAAAGACATTTAGGTATCCTAACCCTTCGAAAGAGGGTGGCGAAGAATTCGTTTTTGAAGAGGGTGCGGACCGTGACATCGTCAAGGAATTAAAAATTGGTGGCAAGGCATACAAGGCTGCGTTCGATTACATGCACAGCTATCCGCATTGCTGGCGAACCGACAATCCGGTCATCTATTACGCGCGTGATTCGTGGTTTATAAAATCGCCTGAGTACAAAGAACAACTCGTTGCGTTGAATAAAACCATTGCGTGGCATCCTGAAGAAATTGGTGTTGGACGTTTTGGTAATTGGCTCGAAGAAGTAAAAGAATGGTCACTATCACGCGATAGATATTGGGGAACGCCATTACCAATTTGGGTGAGCGAAGATGGAAGTGACATGTTCGCAGTCGGATCGATTGATGAGTTGAAGAAAGGACTCTATGTTCAGGACGACGGCTCGAAGGTTCCTGTGGAAAACTTGTCCATCGACATCGATTTGCATCGTCCGTTCGTCGACCGCGTTGTCTTCGTCAAAAACGGCGTCGAATATCGTCGCACAAAAGAAGTCATCGACGCATGGTTCGATTCGGGTACGATGCCTTTTGCACAATTCCATTACCCATTCGAGAATGTAGAATTGTTTAACAAGTCATTTCCAGCCGATTTTATTGCAGAGGGAATCGATCAGACGCGCGGATGGTTTTATACCATGCACAACATATCGACGGCGCTGTTTGATAAGCCAGCGTATAGACATGTAGTTGTGAATGACATGTTGCTCGACAAAAACGGACAGAAGATGTCCAAGTCAAGAGGCAACATCCTCGACCCGTTTGTGTTGTTCGACAAATACGGCGCCGATGCAATCCGTTGGTACTTGATGGCCGCCGCGCCAGCGTGGAAGCCGCGCAACTTCAATGAGGACGACGTTGCCAGGACTGTCTTAGCAGACTTATTCCGTTCTTATGTAAACACGTATGGTTTCTTTTCGCTGTATGCTGGTATCGATGGATTCACTGGCGAAGAACCCATCGTGCCAATCGCAGAACGTCCGGAAATCGATCACTGGATTTTATCGCGACTAAATACCGTCATTCAATCGTACACCGAAAGCATGGATGCGTACGACATAACGAAGGCATGCAGGATTGTTCAAGAGTTTGTAATCGAAGATGTTTCGAATTGGTACGTGCGAAGAAATCGTCGACGGTTTTGGAAAGGGGAGATGGACGAAGACAAACGTGCAGCGTATCAGACCCTTCACGAAGTGATTGTTACCACTGCGCAACTCATCGCTCCCGTCGCTCCGTTTTTAGCCGAGCAGATTTTCCTACGAGCACGTTTGCACAACGAACATTTGAGCATTCATTGTAGTATATTGCGCGGGGTCGATACGTCACTTATCAACAGTGACTTAGAGTATCGGATGAAGCAAGCGCAGACAATTGTTTTCCTTGCACGTTCTTTGAGAGAGAAATCGAAGATCAAAACGCGACAACCGCTGCGTCGAATTCTTCTCCCGGTCGATGGTCCACAGATGCGTAGACAAATTCAAACGGTCGAGGACATCATTCTTGAAGAGATTAACGTAAAGGCCATTGAATATGTATCGGACGATACGAACATTGTTCAACGCTCAACGAAACCGAACTTCAAGATCATCGGGAAGAAGTATGGAGACAAAACACAGCTGGTTTCGCAGGCGATCAAATCGTTGGATAACGAACAGGTCCGCAAACTCGAACAATCTCTAGTTCTGGAAGTACATGTCGGCGGTGAGTCGGTCTCGATTGACCGCGAAGACGTGGAAATTGTAAATCAGGACATCGAAGGTTGGTTGGTTGCTTCGGATAATGGCGTGACGGTTGCGCTTGACACGGAGTTGGACAGTGTGCTGATTCAGGAAGGCTTGGCACGCGAGTTCGTTAGTAAGGTTCAGAAGTTCCGCAAGGACTCTGGATTTGAGGTGACAGACCGTATAGATATTGCGTTCGCAGCAGATGAGGAAGTGACGGAAGCAATGCATGTCATGCGGAATTCGATTGTAATGGAAACGCTGGCCGATACGCTCGAGCGGGGGGAAGGTCCCTTTGGGACGCTTCTCGAGATTAACGGGCGAAATGTCAGCGTGCGGATCGAGCGCGCAGGTGCGCAATTCGCATCGTAGATGCTTACGCCAAGGTGGCGTATGCGTTTTCATGTTCAACTGTTCGGAGATTAGTTTATGGCAGCAGCGAAAAAGGCAGCTAAGAAGCCAGCCAAGAAGGCAGCTAAGAAGGCAGCCAAGAAGCCGGCGAAGAAGGCAGCTAAGAAGGCGGCCGCTAAGCGTCCAGCTAAGAAGGCAGCTAAGGCACCTAAGGCACCTAAGGCACCTAAGGCAGCTAAGAAGGCGGCTAAGAAGCCAGCTAAGAAGGCAGCCAAGAAGGCCGTCAAGAAGGCAGCCAAGAAGACAGCTGCAAAAAAAAAAGCAGCCTGACGCGTCCAACGCCTAAGGTAGCTCCGGCGCCAGCGAAGACTTCCTCGAAGAGTGCGGCTCCTATACCAGCGAAGGTCTCTGTACCAGCTGCGGTAACGTCTAAAAATAATTCGGATGATATCCGAATTGCCCAGTCAAAGCCAGCATTGAGTAGGAATGTGACGAATAGGAAGTCGCTGAAGTCTTCGGGCCCATTACCCGCTGCTCCGACAGTTAACCAAACTGTTGGGGCAGCTTTTGTTTTTACTCCAACGCTGCACCGCTAACACCAAAGAAGCCACCGATGGTTCCTGTTGCGCCGAAGCCTGGATTAAAATATTCCGAGAAGGATCTCGCGGCATTCAAGATCAACATCGAACATTCGAAAGAAGACGCGTTCGAAGAACTGCGCATGCTTAAAGAGCGCCTCGACGATCTTACGAGCAGTGAATCGACAGAAGAAAGCGCGATCTATTCCATGCACATGGCTGAGCAAGGTTCAGAAGCCATCGAAAAGGAAAAGACCTACGCTCAGATTCAACGCATTCAGGATTACATCCGCAAGCTCGAAGAAGCACTTCAGCGCATTACAGAGAAGACCTACGGCATCTGTCGGATGTGCGGAATTCTAATCGCGAAAGAACGGCTGCTTGCTGTGCCTGTAACCACGCTTTCGGCTTCTTACAAGATTCATCAGAAATGTCCGATAGACGGAATCGATCGCATCGTGGCTAAGAACTCAGACGCTCTGAAATGAGGCGTCCGAATTCTTGAGCACAAGCCTGCCACACTATCGATTCTTATTGCTGTCGAGCGTACTTGTCGTACTCGACCAGATCACAAAGCTTTGGGTGAAGAACACCATGTTCCTCGGCGAAAGCCATCCGATGATTGGTGAGACCGTACGTCTGACGTTTGTAGAAAACCCGGGTATGGCATTCGGGATCGAGTTCGGGGCGGGGAAGATTGTCCTTACGCTCGTGACAATCGTCGTCGCCGGTTTCCTCGTCTGGTATCTCATGCGCCTGCGCGAAGCACATTGGTCGGTTCAGTTCGCCGTGTGTTTAATTCTTGCCGGCGCCGTTGGCAACCTCATCGATCGTGCGTTTTATGGTGTCATCTTTAATGAAGACCCACTCTTCTTTGGTAAGGTCGTAGACTTCATCCAGGTCGATATTCCAGACATCACATGGTTCGGGGAACGCTACACACACTGGCCGGTATTCAACGTCGCAGATTCCTGCGTCAGCGTCGGTGTCGTAACTTTGCTGTTCGTCAGTCACAAACTCCCAACGAAATCCAATGAACAACCCGGAACACCACCCATCGGGACCGGGCAAGATCGAACACACGCATGAGTTCGTAATTACTCCCGGACAAAGTCCGGAGCGCCTCGACGCCTTCCTAACGCACTCGGTGATGTACGCAACGCGCACGCGCGTGCAAAAAGCAATCGATGACGGTACCGTTACCGTCAACGGCGAAGTCTCACGCTCGAACTACCGGGTGCGTCCGGGCGACAAGATTCGCCTGGTCGTAATGAAGCAGCCCCCTATTCAGCTTATCCCTCAAGACATTCCGCTGAATGTGGTGTTCGAGGATGAGCATTTGTTGGTGGTGAATAAGCCGGCCGGACTTACCGTGCACCCGGGACTCGGCAACAGAACCGGCACGCTGGTGAATGCGGTGCTCTGGCACATGGGCGTTCGCGATGCAATCGATTTGGTGAATGAAGAGGAAGACCGCGAAGAGATCGACGTCGAAGAAGGCTTCCCAATCGATCATTCACTGGTGCTAAGCACCGACGCCGTGCGTCCCGGCATCGTACATCGTCTCGACAAAGACACCTCTGGCCTCATGGTCGTCGGCAAGAACTACGAAGCATCGCTGCACCTGTCGAATCAGTTTTTTGAACGCACTGTATCGCGCTTGTACGAAGCACTCGCATGGGGCGTGGTAAAAGAAAATGCAATGCTCATCGAAGGTGATGTAGGGCGCAGTCCGCGCGATCGCAAGCTCCGCGCCGTCCTGCCAAGGGGCGGAAAATACGCGGCCACGGAAGTCACAGTACTCGAGCGGTACACCTGTGCTTCGCTTATTCAGTGCAAGCTGCGCACCGGACGCACCCACCAGATTCGCGTGCACCTCTCAACGGTGAAACATCCGATTGTCGGAGACCCTGATTACGGCGGACGTGAAGCTGGGGTAACAGCGATACACCACCTCTACAGAAAAACAGCTAAGACGTTGCTCGAATTCATGCCACGTCAGGCATTGCACGCTCGCACGTTGGGCTTCACACATCCTGTTACAGGCAAGCGTCTCGAATTCGATTCTGAATTGCCGCCCGACATGAGCGCAGCACGCGCATACATGCTATCGAAGCACGATGTGGTGTAACAAACATCCACTACTTCGGCGCTGAGGCTTCTGGTTTTTTCGTACTTGCCTTCTTACGCTTCGTCACTTGTTCTTTTGGAGTGTCGCGCTTCGGAATGGCAATACCACCCATACGTCCCTGTATGAACGACTGACGTTTCTTGGTGTAGTTCGAAGGCGCACCCGCATTAAATCTTCGTGGATTGGGTACAACAGCAGCAAGTCGTGCTGCTTCGACTGCAGTTATCGTTGAAGCGTCTTTGTTAAAGTAGAATCGTGACGCTGCTTGGATACCATAGATGCCATCGCCCCACTCAATCATGTTTACGTACACCTCGAGGATTCGCTGCTTGCCCCAAAGCGCTTCGATGAGGTACGTGAAGTAAAATTCGAACGCTTTTCGCACGAGACTTCTCCAGGGCACAAGGAACACGTTCTTCGCCGTCTGCATGGTAATGGTGCTCGCACCCAACGGTGGCTTACCGCGCTTTACTCTACCGGGATTTGCTTTCTGCGCGCGTTCGACTGCTTTCCAGTCTATGCCTTCGTGACGTAGGAAGCCTGCGTCCTCACCCGACATCACGGCCTTGAACACCGATGGCGAAATGTTAGCGTACGAAACCCACCGGTGCTGAATCGTCATGCGATGTCCGGTAAACGGCGCTTGCACCAGTCTCCACGCCATTAATGGCGTTACGGCAGGCGGCACAACGCGATAGATTACTACGAGTAACACCGACCCCACAAGGAAGGCAACGATCGTGCGCCACGTCCATGTGAACAAATTCTTTACCACGTTGGGTTGCTCCGTTACTTACTGATCGTTAAGTTTCGACTTCTATTCCTTTACGATCGTAAAGAATGAAAGATCTAGACCGTCAAATATGTACGCTTCTGCAAGAAAATGCTCGCCTCAGCCTCAGCGACATTGCTGAGCGCATTGGGTCATCCGTGCCAACCGTCAGCGACCACGTGAAACGCATGGAAGAAGAAGGTGTAATCCTCGGCTACCACGCTGTGCTCGACGCTGAAGCGTGTGGCATGGACGTCACGGCCTTCATCTTCGTAGACATCGACTCCAGCGCTCACTACGATTCCTTTCGCCGTTCCTGCCGTATGCGCCGCGAGATTCTCGAATGTCATGCCGTCACCGGTACTGCATCACACATGTTAAAAATACGCGTTAAGAACACTGCAGCCCTAGAGCAATTGTTATCGGCTCTGCAACAGTGGAAAGGTGTTGCTCGAACGCAAACAAACGTCGCTCTGTCCACGCACAAAGAAACACTGGCCATCAACGTACAAAACCCGACCTCGTAAGAAAACTACGCCGTCCAATCCCAACACCCGCAACACCCGCAACACCCGCAACACGACCACACACCAGCAACGAACATCATGATCAACTACGACATCTCTGCAGCAACGCGCAACTGGCGCTTCGATGGTGTACAAACTCCGACCCCGTCTGATGTGGTTTCGGAAATGTTCGCAAGTGATGTGTTAACGATGGATGAGTTGCGGCAACGCCTAAGCAAGCCGGTCTGGCGTTCGCTTAATGCAACCATGGAGCGTGGTGTTGCTATCGACTCTTCGATTGCAGACACCGTCGCACTTGCAATGAAGACCTGGGCGATGGAGAAGGGTGCAACGCACTATACACATTGGTTTCAGCCCCTTACCGGACTCACTGCGGAGAAACACGAGAGCTTCGTAACGCCCACAAGCGATGGTTCTGCCATCTCACAATTCTCAGGCAAAGAGCTTATACAGGGCGAGCCCGACGCATCGTCGTTTCCGAGTGGCGGGTTGCGTGCGACGTTCGAGGCAAGGGGCTACACGGCATGGGACCCAACGTCAGCGGCCTTCATTATGCGTCACACAAACGGCGCAACGCTGTGTATTCCGACAGCGTTTGCATCGTGGACGGGCGAAGCCTTAGACCATAAAACGCCGCTACTGCGGTCGATGGAGACACTGAACATTGCTGCTCGTAGGGCGCTTGCGTTGCTCGATACAACAGAGGTGTCGAAGGTCAGTTCGACGGTAGGTGCAGAACAAGAATACTTTCTAATCGACGAAGGTTTCTTCTACCGACGTCCCGATCTCGTGATGACCGGACGCACGCTGTTTGGTACGAAGCCGCCGCGCGGTCAGGAATTGGAGGACCACTATTTCGGTTCGATACCAGAACGCATTCTAACATACATGACCGATGCAGAGCATCAGTTGTATGCCCTCGGCATTCCGATTAAGACACGTCACAACGAAGTCGCGCCCGGACAGTACGAAGTTGCACCGGTGTTCGAACACTCGAACATTGCGGCCGATCATCAACAGTTGGTAATGCAGATTCTAAAAAACACCGCGCGCAAATACGGTCTTGTGTGCCTTGTGCACGAGAAGCCATTTGCTGGCATCAATGGCTCGGGAAAACACGTGAACTGGGCAATGGCAACAGACGCTGGCGTTAATCTGCTTGAGCCGGGCGAGACGCCACAAGAGAACATGCAATTCCTGTTCTTCTGCGCAGCAGTCATCCGCGCCGTAGACAAACACCAGGATTTACTACGCATTGCAGTCTCCTCGGCACAGAACGATCATCGCCTCGGAGCCAACGAAGCGCCGCCTGCTATTCTTTCAATATTTCTTGGTGACGAACTCACGGGCATCTACGAACGCATTGTAAGCGGCAAGGGCAGCGCGCAGAAAAAATCAGGCTTGATGGGATTGGGTTCACCCGTCCTTCCGCCGCTACCGCGCCATGCGGGCGATCGTAATCGCACTTCACCGTTTGCATTTACGGGCAATAAGTTTGAGTTCCGCGCAGTGGGATCATCACAATCAGTTTCGTTTCCGATAACGGTGCTCAATACCATCGTCGCCGAATCGATTACCGACATGGCGGTGATGGTAGAACAGCGCCTAAAGAAAAAGCAACCAATGGAAACCGCGCTTCGTGACGTACTCAAGAGTGTGTACGACAAGCATCAGCGCATTGTCTTTAATGGTGATGGCTACAATGCAAAATGGCAGCGTGAAGCGGAGAAGAGGGGACTTCTCAATTTCAAAACAGGCGTGGATGCAATAGAACATCTCATCGATGAGAAAAATGTTGCTCTGTTTGCTTCGGCGAATGTGTTGTCGAAGCGAGAGTTGGAGGCTCGTCAAGAAGTAATGCTCGACATGTACTTCAAAACCGTGAACATCGAAGGCGAAACAACAGAGTGGATGGCGCAAACGCAGATTCTTCCGAGCTCGCTTAAATACTTGCGCGAGTTGCATGCGACGGGGGTGACAAATTCAACCGGACTCGATCGTACACTCGAGCGTGTGCGAGCGGGCGTCGACGCTTTGTCCGATGCAATCGAATCGCTGCGCGTTGCGAATATGGATCTTGGTGGTGATGACTTGCATAGCAAGACGCATCACATGCGCGACAACGTGCTTCCGGCAATGATGGCCGTGCGTAACGCATCGGATACGCTCGAGCGCGTGGTGGCTTATGAGCACTGGCCGCTTCCAAACTATCGCGAAATGTTGTTTGTGAAGTAACGCTACCGTAATCGGATAGCTGATGTGGATGTACGCGCGAGGCTATCGCGTAATCAGAATGCGTTCTGTGTGCATGGTCGTGCCATAGAACGTCGTGACCATGTACGCGCCACTCGGAAGCATATCGAAGTCGGTTGATACTACTTCGCCTACCATGTTCGTGATAACGGTAAGGGGCTTTGCGTTGTTGAACAGCACCAGGCGAGAGGCTATGTAACAACCGGTCATTGCAATGTGACCGGGGTCGGTTGTAACGAGGTAGACCGATCGGCCTGTACCGGTAATCGTAACCGATTCGGGAATAAGGTCGGTCTCTAGTGGAGAGCCAAGTAATACCGTGCCATGCAGGCTGAGGCTGGTGTCGAGGGGGAGGCGTACTGCACTGAGTCTATAGCGGACAGTGCGTTCTGCGCCGATCGTCTGGTCTGAGATAATGCTTGCTTCATCGAGTCGGGTGACGTGGAATACACGGTCGTTCCATCGGACGGTGAATTCCAGTGTCACGAATTCATCGCGATTGGTTGTAGCACGAATATGAATAGGCATGTCGAGCACCGTGCCGACAGGTACAACTGTATCGCCAATCGTTATCGATACGGGTACACGCGGACGCATAAAGGCGTAGCCTTTGAGCGGTATGCGAATGGTCGACGGACATTCCGGTCCATCGATATCGATAAGCAACGTGTCCGTCATCTGGCCTTCTATATCCGCCAGCCACGTTAGCACAAATGCCAAGTCGCCCTGTGCCGCAATCGTCTTCGGAAGCGTTGGTACGTCGAGTGCAGGATTCAAACGTCCGGATGCAAGTCGAGCGCGAAGCACAGTTATCTGTTGCTGTGTTCTGTTCTTGAGTAGGAACGGCATAAAGCGTCCCGTTCCAAGCTCAAGAGAATCGTAGTCGAGTGAATCGGGTGCGGTAATCGATGCTTTCCCCGCTGCATACACGGTAATCGTTGCGCTGTCGGTGCATCCGTTAACGGTGCGGCCAACAACGGTGTACACACCTGGTGTGTCTACAAAGATTGAACGTTGTGCATGCCCCGTGCTCCATTGCCACGCAATAACATCGTTGCCTACTGCGAATGCACTGAGCACAGCTTGCTCACCATCACAGAGCGAGGTGTCGCCTGCGATGCGTACATCAGGCGGTGGAAATACAATTACTGTTACGCTGTCAGAAGCTCCTGAGCAGAGCACGTCTTGCACGTCTACCCAATACTTACCCGGAGTTTTTACAACAATGATCTGCGTTGTGTCGCCGTTGCTCCAGCGATAACGGAGAAAACCTGCACCCGCATCAAGTGTGGTACTGTCGCCAAGGCAAAACATGCGACGCTGAAAATTCAGAGACGGCTGCAGCTTGGCGCCGACGCGGACTTGATAGCGAACGAGGGTATCGCAGGAGCCTCCGTCTGGACGTGGTATTGAAACGCGGAGTTCGACCGTACCGTTGCCACCTGGCCATCGCACACGCACATCCGGACGTCCCTGGCCGCTAAGCAACTGTCCACCGACAACATTCCACGTATAAATGGCGCCTTTAACGGTGTCCGTTTCATAAATCGCCGTTGCGCCATTACACAATGTGTACGGTCCGCGAATCGTGGGTTTCGGACGATCGAATAGAATTACCTCTAGACTGTCAGAAGAGCCGACACAACCGTTATGGTCTGTAACTGTCAGGCGATAAAAGCCGGCGGTGTCTATGACGATGGTTTGCGTGAAGGCGCCCGTGCTCCATGCATACGCGCGAAAGCCCGGCGGAGCTTTTAACGAAACGGTTTCACCGCGGCAGATGTATTCAATTCTGCCGTTCGAAATAACTGGTTTAGGTAGCGAGGCTTCGCGTACGATTATCGAGCCCGTATCGAGCTGGCCATTCGTGCGTTGCACGTAGACAGAATACGTGCCCGGACCTGTTATGAAAATCGTGCCGGTTATTTCTCCGGTCGACCAGCGATACGTCGCAAAACCAGTAGGTGCTACTAGTGCGACAGGCCAAGAGCCTTTACAAACGGGCGTAGTCGGACCCTGAATTGGTACGGTCGCAAACGCGGATACACATCCTAACACAAGCGAAAGCACAAGCGCTATCTGTTGCGTTACAAGTGTTATCCGTTGCTTCACGATGCTCCGTCAGAATGTTCAACAGGAGGTGCCACGTCGTTCGTTTCCGCAGTCTGTGCGGCTTTGGCAGATGCTGTCTTTTTTGAGGCAGACGGTTTCTTCGCGGCTGTCTTCTTCGCAGCTGTCTTCTTCGCGGTCGTCTTCTTCGCGGTCGTCTTCTTCGCCGCCGTCTTCTTGGCCGCCGATTTCTTCGCTGCTGGTTTCTTCGTTGCAACTGCTGTGCCGTTC
>ENA-ORBV01013204-ORBV01013204.1-microbial-mat-metagenome-genome-assembly--contig:-NODE-13204-length-12583-cov-6.229250_pt1 | contig 12583 bp, 17 predicted proteins | sample MGYA00237777_ERZ505514 | MGnify/ENA primary metagenome ERZ505514 (study PRJEB26160, sample SAMN06269048) | microbial mat metagenome | isolation source: Oligotrophic lake microbial mat | place...
CGTCCTGGTCAATCAATAAGAAACATCCCGCCACCTACTGTCTTTTCCTAGCTAGCTAGCTAGTTGCTTTGATCAAAGTATGGGCAGTATTGTTCTCCCACTTGCTTCATCCTTTGTTGTGATTTCGAGCCTCAATTGCGTTCCTTTTGTCGCTGCCGCTTTCTCCCCCGCCTCGGGTTTCCCCGGCTTCGCCCCCTTCCGACTGTCCCAACGACACGAACTTGTCAAGACGAAGCCGAAACAATTGCACCTCTTTTTAAACACCAACAACAGCGGTGACAACATCGACGAAGACGAAGGACATTTTGATTTGGAAAAAGCCCGCGAACACCTGGAATCCTTATTGCTAGGCGATGACTCTTCTGCCTATTCCACGGCCGAATCCTTTTTGGAAGCCCAAAAGGGAGTAAGAGCCTCGAGAGGGCACCACACCGCGACTGTACGAGCGCCTTCCTACTCGTCCGACCTTGCGCCGCCCTTGCCCCCTTTAGACGTCGTCTTACCACCGGCACCTCCCTTGACAACGATTGAAAGAGAGCGTCGGGAAACCGAAATTCAGCTTCTTTCTCATTTGGCACAAGGCGATGAGGCTGTGAACGATCTATGGACTTTGTGGTACTCAGAAAAGGGACGCGATACGGCACAGCGATTGGTGCGAGCCGAGGAATTAACGGGGGAAGGAGGTTCTCTTGCGTGGTCGCATGCCGAAGACATTTTGCGGGCCCTTGTCGAAGAGCATGGTGTCTACTGGGTTGAACCGCTCAATCGACTCGCCACACTTTACTACATGCAGGGGCGTCTCGACGAAGCTGAAACGCTGTGCAAAATTGTATTAGCCATCAAGCCCTGGCATTTTGGAGCGCTATCAGGAATTGTCATGATTTTTGCCGCTCAAACCAATTCCGAAAAAGCGCGGTTGTGGGCCGCATGTCGGCTTCCTATGTTTGCTCCTACTGGTGCCAATCGTCGTAGAATTGCCTGGACGGAACAGGCTGTCCTGTCGGCTCAGGAGTCGTTGGACGCGGCCGAGATAAGAGTTCAAGAACTCTTTGGAGAACCTGATGATTACAGGGACGCGGCCAGTCGTCCTAGTCGCGATTTGGACGATGCGTGGAAAGATGTGGGCGACGCATGGCAATAAATATATCGTTCCAGACTTTCATTCTCTGTTCGGATAACTCTTGTATTTATTTGCGTTTTTGCGCTGTGCCTTGCTGTTACGCCACGCATTTTTATCTGCATGTGCGCGCACACCCTGAGCACGACCAATAGATTGTGCCGAGACGATGCACTATGCATTCGCAGTACAAGGATCTTCTTGATATTTTTGTGGTTCACTTTCTTGGCCGTCGGCAAACGATACAGTCTGTGGGCTTTACGACATCAACGAAAGTAAGTAGATAATAATGAATGGCAATACTAAAAAAACAACCTGATCTAGTGTAGTTGGTTAACTAATTATTTATGGATGATTTATTTGGGTGCTACGCACGGAATCACTACTTGTCGGGAGGGCCCTTTGCTGACGTCCTGAGGGTTTTAGGTGTTTGATTCCTTTATTGTGAGCTTATACTGTTTATTTTCTACTAGCTAGTTGTAAATTAAGAGATGGAATTTATCCAAAAAGTGAGCAGGGCCAACAGTATTCAAACTGCCTAGAGAGCTATATCTGCACTTAGGGTCTCCACTTAGAGCCATATCCTCACTTAGGACTTGCACAGGCTGGCATGCTGATTCAGAGCCTCTGCATGCTCAATTATCTCACAACGTCCATGCATGGGACATACAGGGGATACAACAGGTACCCGTGAAAACATCTGAGACATTGTCAGTGTGTGGGAAAACAGGTGAACAAATTGAAGAAAGGGCGGCGACAGCAAAACAAGGAGAGGGTCCTTAATGACGGTGATGATGACGGCGGCTGTGAGCCTTGGTGGTTGCAGAGGGCCTTGGGATCCGCGTTCATGCCCAAGTGCTGGTTCACCTATTCATTGACAGCTTCTTGGATCTGGATCTAGCTGTGATGGTGAGTACCCCCCATGGATGAGGACGCTGGCTTCCTTGGCGAAGCGAATCAAGAGAGTCTTAGTGACAGGGTGACCCTTGTGAACACGAGCTTGGATTTTGCTTTGATAACTGTGTGAGATAATTGAAGCTCTGCAGGCTGGAACCCTAATTACCTAAGGGGGTTAGCATGCCTGACAGTACATCTAGTTCTACAATTAGAAGGTACAATACAGTGTATTACTGTTAGCCAAAACAGCAGTTTTGGAGAGCCTATCTCTAATACAATCAACATAGCCAGTAGCATGACCATTAGTAAGACCTCACAACATTCATCAAAAAGCTCACACGCTTCCTCTGCACTAGTAGTCTTTACCAATTCTATTGGTTGATAAATGCAAATAAAACTATCGCTATTAGCCTACCTGGTAGCAACAACAACAGTTCAATTTAATATATCGTAAAAGTAGTTAACCAACAAGAAAGGCTCTACCCTCATTGTCATTACAGCATCTATTGATACGACCAATTCAAGCTTCGCACCACTCTTATCATCATCAACAGGCGATCATAATATGGTCAACAAGATTTCAAATAGCTGACAATGCTGAAACAAGAGCTCAAAGGAGAGATCTACGATCCCTTCAAAGACAAGATCCAGATCAAGAAGACAAAGAAGGACTACCCAAAGAACAACCACAAATTCCACGCATGGCTGAACTAACTAAAGAGCAGCTAAGGACGATTGTGGCAACTGCTGTTGCGGCGGCCCTTGCTGCGCATCCAGCGGTAACAACCAAATACAATGAAGTCCAGGAGGATCATCTACGACCGACACATGGGACTTCAGTGAAGGACGTGGTTTCAAACTGGTCATCAACTCCACAAAGGCGATTGAACGATTGTTCAATGGTGAGCAATCACATCATCCGAAAGGAAGAGGACTAAGAAGATGGGACAATGACCAAGCTTTTGGCAGAAGACTTAATGTCCATTGCTCGCGAAAAGTACAAGACGATTAGCAAGCGGAACAAATGGAAGAAGAAGTCAAAGAAAGAATTGGATTTCATCGCCATGTTCACGGAGTTGAAACACGTGAAGCAACAACTAGTCCAGAACAAATCAGGCAAGGACAAACAAGGCAATGACCATGAGGGAAGGCCCAACCAAGCAGGGCGCAAACAGACCGGCATCTTTGCCTGGAAGAACGTGGCGCCGGCAGCCGGCGAACCTCGCAAGACGGATTTCAAAGGCAAGACGTGTGTTTATTGCCCTCACCATCCCGACACGAAGTGGGTCCTTGAAACCAATCGTCGAGGGCAGCCACACGTTGATCACTGCTCCATGAAGAAGAAGGCCGAGGACAAAGAGACGCAGCTTGCCCTCGCAGCCATGGATAACATCACGGAAGTGATAGAACAATCTGAACAGTTGGACGATTAAAGGAGACTTGCTAAGGCATTAGTGAACGCAATTAATGCGGACCCGGAATTGTCCCAAATCACATTGACGTGATGGGGATGGAGCAGAGAGAGCAACACGGCATGGGCCGCATTGATGATGTGTTGTTCATTGCAGAATTCTAACGCTATAGTGACCGCGTACATCATTTTCTCTTTCCCCCTGCCTAATGTTGTCGATTTCAACGTGCAACATCTATCCCTTGCCATGATCGACACACCAGGGCGCTCTGCATCACATTTTTCAGAGTGGACCTTGTTTATGTTCGGGTATGATTTCCTGCAACCTGTGTCAATAGTTGGCAATGGAATCTACACTGCCGGCATGTGGGCCTACACACTCGTCTATGTTCATCTATGCCTTGCGATCCACGTATCAATCGCATTCTGCAACCATTGCATGCTATCTAGTAGCAATGCTACCCCTTCTCCCGCTACTGCATGATGGTCAGGGGCTGCTGTTCTCCCCATAATCAAACTCCGATTCAACCGTTGGTCGTGGATTCACACGGTTTTCACACGGGATTGAAACTCCATTTGGGATTGATGCGTTGGTGGTGTAAGAGTGCGTCTGGATAGGTTGCCCCGGAACGCGGAGGCGCGCCAGACTCCCCAGAATCGGTGCATGGAGAACAACGAGGCGAGTGTAGTGAAGTGTGGGAATAGAGACGTAAGTGCTCCGTGATGCATTCCGTTCACGTTTGTCGCTCTGGTTGCGTTGTAGCTTGTAGAAGTAGCCTCCATGTTCAATGCTATTGAGGGCCTTTGTAAATGGGTCTCCATAGTTCTGGTCTGGCGGGATTTTCCAGATTTCAATCATGGAGTTGGCCTGATGCTCTTGCACGTAATGGTTGACAAGTGTGATTGCTTTCTTATTAAGGGTACTCCCGGGATTGGCGGGAACCATTCAACACTACGGACATGTTGTCGATGTAGATGGGTGTTGGCTTCTCTACTTTGATTCCCATTGAGCGTAGGTGGTAGCGTAGCGCCGCAGCTTCCTCAACTGCCTTCTTAAGGGCAGTGAATTCCGCCCCAAAAGTAGAGAGTTGAACACAAGATTGTCGTTTGGAGCTCCAGATGACTGGGGTAGAGCCAACTAGGGTGATGAGACTAGTGATGGAGCGGCCGGTGACTTTGTCGTGTCCATGGTCGCCGTCGACAAAGATATTAATGTCGAGTTCGGCCGAGAGAGGTTCCGGAAAGCGAGGGTCAATATCTTTGGTGAAGTAAGAATATTGATACCCAAAATCTTCCTTGATGGCGACACGTTCAAAATCGGTAGGGACGGTGGGTGGGCGTGGGTCGGTGAAGTAACCTCTCTTGGGATGTTTGCGTAGGTACCCCATGAGCTCGCGAGCAAGTTGTAGTTGGCGTTGACGAGGCGCGATGGAGAAGCGACTAAGTGAACTGACGGCATAGTTGATGGCGAAACAACCGGCAATGACCAGCCATTGACAAACTCCGATGATATGTTGGTATTGTTTATGTTCTGCTTCAGAGCAGAAAGGAGAGTCGTCCAGTTTGGGATGTTCACGGACACAAAGTGGGATGGCCATTTTTTGGACTTCACCAAACTTCTTCTTGAGTTGCCAGAGTACTTCTTTCAAATATTTACTGGACAAGATATGAAGGTGTCCATTGGGATCGCGCTTGTAGGAGTTGCCGAGGTAACAGGACGGCAAGTCCTCTTGATTGCGGATGTTGAACTCTTGTTCAATCTTTGCCATGTATTCAACAGGGCGTTTGGCAGCAATGATGATGTCATCGACGTGTGTCGCCATGTAATCATCGCCTTCATAATCATCTGATTTTCTGTACCAGAGATCAGGGTCAGCGCGAGTTGGTGTGAACCCGATACGCATGAGGCATTCTGCAAAGAATTCATGGAAGGATCGACTGGTGGTTTTCAGTCCGTAAAGAGCACGTTTGAGAGTAACGATGCATCCATTGTGGTCAAGAAACTCCACACCAGCACAAGAGAAGCTTTTCTCAGTGACAGGGGCAGTGCAGACGGCATTGCTATCCCCTGTCATGCTGGACAGTTCATTGCGTACGGCGATGAGTCGGAGGAGTTGAATGGAAACGTCCTGGGCGGTTGAAGAGTAAGTGATGCGTTTGGAAGAATTGATGACATGGCCCCCCACAACTAGGCGCGCCTTGTAACGTATGTCTCGCGCGTGACATCGAAGATCATGTGCATGGGTGCGAAAGACCAGCCATCTTCTTTGGGGCATCTGTGATGTGAAGGATGGAATTCAAAATCACCAAGTTCATTGAGGGTGTTGTTGTTGGCTTTATCAAGGAGTAAAGCTTCACGTGTGTTCTTGGGAATGGCGATGCCGTACTTCTCGGCTTCGGGTTTGGCAGCCATGCATTGGTTGCAAGATTGGCCGCTGCGAGTACGATTATTGCCAGCACGGATGGTACGTCCGGTGTTGTAGTATGCGTGGAGGCGGTGGATAGTGTGGGAGTGATTCTTGAGGAATGATTTGGCCCAAGTGTTGAAGTGTCCCGTGCGTCGATTTTCCTCTACGACTTTGTCTCTGGTGTGTTTAGCCAATTCAAGGGGCACGTCTTTCTTGAGCACGCAAAATGGTACATCGATGGTTTCACTGTCATCAGAGCTGGAATATTTGACCTTTAAAATGAGACCAGAGTTGGAAAGGGTGTGGTCAACAATGCATTCAAAATCATGCGAGTTGTTATCTTCCATTTGAAATTGGTCTAGCAAGGCGTCTGTTTCCTCTTGTGACATGTGGGATTGTTTGGTGGTATGGAGAAAGTCATCTGCTGGTGCACCATCAGCGAAAAGCTCGATATGCTCATTGTTGAGGGTAGTTGGATCAGTTTCATTGATTTCTTCATCAACTGTCTCAACTTTGCCAATAAGATTGCTGTGGCAAGCCTGATTGATGTTGAGGAAAAAATCATTGACATCTGGATTGTCGCAGACGTATTCTTCTTGTGTAACAATGTTCTTTCTCCGAGTTTTGATGAGGGAGCAAATCAGGACTTGGTTGCGCTCACCTTTCTTAAGTTTGTCCTTCTCAGTCTCGATGTAATAGCTCATCTCATCACCAGCTGTTTCGGCAAAGCCCAGCCCACGGTCCTTTTTGAGGTTATCTTTGGGCTGTTTTATAGACATAGTACCAGATGGGTTCCCATACATGGTATCGGAACTTGGAAATGTTGGTGGCAGTGCCTGTGGAAATGGATAACGGAGTTTCCCAGTCCAACTTGCGGCTGCTGAGGACATTGTGGCAGGCAACACACCAACGCTGGACCCAATCATGTTTTGGTAGTGGGACTTTGAAGGCACGGATGTTGGCCTTCACCATGTTGGCCAGAGTTCCGATTCTGTGTTTGCAAGGATTCTGCCAAGGGTGACCTGGTTCAGTGGTTTCAGTGCCAATGCAGAAGTCACGGCAGTGATCAGTCCATGTAGTACCTGTCTCACTTTAGGCATTGTCCGATTTAATAAAAGTGGGTACGCCGACTTGGCGAGTGTAGTCCTGGAGAGCTTGCCCATTGTGGGATTCAGTTTTGAGTGTGTCTGTGTGTACCAGCGGTCTGAAGTAAGACCCACAAACATTTGGGAGCAAGTGTGTCCTCTTGAAGTTTTAACGGATGGGAAGTAGGTGTCGGTAGCAACACCCTCTTTCTGGTGAGGAAGGCGCAAGCCAGGGAAACGACTCTGGTAGTGTTCTTGCATATTGGAGCAATTCTCGCAGTCAACATTTAGGTAGTGCTGTGTTGTGTGTTGCACGGTTTTGGAGACGGTGTCCTCGGGTGCCATGGCAAGGCAACGTCACCATTTGATCATGGGTATGTTTTTGTTCATGGTCTTTTTGGAATGGTGATGGGGATGGATAGTAGGTGTGTGCAAAGCTGACGAAAGTTCGTAGCAATCGTAGAGCTCATAGTCCTCTTTGGTGGGTTTCGAGATGCTAAGGAAGAGCTTCTCTCCATCAAAATTAAGTGGAAGGATGTCATCATTGATAGACATGCTACCAGTGCCTCCATAGAGGGGTGGAGTCATGTCAAATTTGAGGCCATGACGCATGGATTGGAAAGGAACATGCAAGGATTCCATTTCAGCGGTGTCATTGACGACTGTAGCACAATTAATGATGAGTAGGATGGGGTCGTCACAACCAGGAATGATGGCTTTGGTGATGCCGTTAGCAACAGGGTATTCATAGCTGCGCTTGGATTGGTAGCCTGTAAGTAATGTAGAATGATTAGTGGTGGAGAAGATGTGCCAAGCACGGGTGGTGATGGTGGAGTATTGACCACCGTCGGTGTCAAGAATGAGGACATCGCCAACGGCGGGCGTAAATGTAGGATCAGGTGCTGGCTTGAGGAAGGGGGTGATGAACGATTTGGGTAATAGAGAATAATTGTTGTCATCAACCCAATCATGTCAAGCATCCTCATCTGCACCACCTTCAATGTGAAAGCGAATTTTCTTTTTTTCAGGTTTCTTCTTGTTTTTTTTCTTTGGTGGGGTAGCATCGACCGAGGAATCGTCTAAGGAGGATGGAGCTGGATTGACTGGTTTGCGCTTCTGCTGCAAAGTGAGGAGTGGTTTAACAATGGTGAAGGAGGTGGGTGTACCAAGAGACTCGGTACTCTCACCATGCTTGATTTTAGCATTGTAGGCCTGGACAAAGGTACAGTCTTCTGGTGTCAAATGGTTTCGATGGTGATGGTGCCGCTTTGATTGGGTGTGACCTGGAGGAAACCAGAAGTGGGAGTGTTGTTACGGCGGGCTTTGTGCCTGCGACGTCTAAAGCATTTTGAGGGCAATGTGTCGACGGAGGAATTGCTCAAGTTTGCTGTATCCATGGTGTAAAAACGCTTGAGGCGACTTAAGTGTTGGCTAAGCTTTTTCTTGGCACCACGAGCCGTGGTGATAGAATCAGCTCGTTCAGGAAATTCGTGTATGTGTTTATCTAGGTCAAGATCCTTGTGGAGGCGTATGGCCATGTTCCAGGCTGTGTAGTCCTCATCATGGATGTTGTCAAGGAAGAGATTGATAGCCTCGGGTTCTTCCATGTGGCCATCATGACGTGTCAAGTCACAATTTGTGGCGAGGAAGACATTGATAAAGACAGGTAGTGTAAAGTTTATCGCGAAGGCGTTTCGCAGTGGAAATCATGCAAGATTTGCCGTCAAATAGAGTAACGAGTGCATGACATGCAGCGCATCCATCTTTCTCATCGTCATACTTGGCCACAATGTGGCGTGCGAATCCGTCTATTGCAGCAGCAGCAAGGAGGGTGTAGACAATTTTGTTCTCCGTATCGTGGTTGTATGCATAGCAGGGGGTGTGAATAACCTCTCTGTAGCCGCCTGCAATGAGGGTGTTCAAAGCACTGGTTTTCCATTTTGTCCAGTGCTCAAGCAAACCATCAAAATCAGGGATGCCTTAGGTGGCTATCTTGAGGGTACGAGGGCGGTCAGTTTGTTGAGACAATGCGTCACTCAGGACATTTGCGATGGCACTAGCCAGCACATTGCCCATGGAGAGATCAAATCAAGTTATCGAGGATAGAATTGATAGCAACTTAAAAAGTGACTATCAAAAAGTTCTGCGATAACGATCGGTGAGCTCAGGGACTGCTGGCGAGGTCACTTCGGATGAGCGAGTACCCGATTTTGGTCACTTAGCAAACACCTGCGACGTTAAGAGAGAGACTGTGTCAAAAGTGTAGGTCTTTCCCCTTAAACAAAAATTAGCTAATTTCATTCCGTCTTTGTTGGTATGAATAGTGCAAGGAATTGTTCAGTGAAAAAGCAGACTGTGTGAGATTTAGCAGAAACTTTACTTAAAACCGAATGTTAGACAATTTATCTATTTTGAAAGCAAACTTAGTCTCAGACCACAAAAACAATCATCATTTTCCTTCAAAGGCCAATCCATTGTTTGAATTCGAATGGATCAGGAGGTAAACCTTGCAGGCGTGGGAGCAGGCTGACCCGAAAACTTCCTCACAATGTCACATGCCCTCAGATGCTCCACGGGTTGCAACAATTCTGCTTTCGTTTTGCCTTCTGATTCCCATTGCATCAAACTCTCCCGTTGGGACAGAAACAACTCTTCTGGTTGGGCTTTGGTAGCAATGTCCGCCAATTGCCATTCCGTGGGGATTTTGTGAATTGAAACTCGCTTCTGGCGCACTGCTTCGCAAAAATGATGCATGCGCACATTCATGTGACGTGTCCTGGGCCTCATTTTGGGCAATCGGGCCATCTCATAAGCTCCACTGTTGTCCTCAAGCACACGACAATGCACCAAATCTGCAATGTCATCTTTGAAAGCCTTGCAATGAATGGCAGGAGGAGCAGAAGACACAGTCCATTTCAGCTCATGGTGAGTCTCTTCAAGCAATTGCATTAAGAACAGCACATCTTTCAAGCTCTCAGACGACGCTCCATGTTCGGCCTCAATTGTAGTTCCTGTGTTGTGGCAATTTGGGCCTCTCGGCGGCACGCCATTTCATCCCCAGTTTGAACTAAATCCATCTGGCAACGATGTCAACCGAGGGGACATTGTGCGTCTGTGGAGTGACGTCACGGCGCCGGTAGTGAATGCAGTGTTCTAATTTACTCTAGTCATAATTCACATTCACTCTTTAATTACACTAGTAGAATAGATGATGACCATGGGCATATGCGTCTACAATCACCTCGTGATCGCAATGTTTGTGCTATTGAAGCATCGACAGAACCTTCTCTGTTGGATGATGATTCGTCCCCGGAACCTCCCGAAGACATGATTGTTGCCAAACTGAATGGTGACTGCATTGGTGGGGGTGCGGCAAAGTTCACGAATCCTACGAATGTTCTGATCTAACTGGGGATTGTGAACATCAGAAGAAGACTTTTGCTAGTCTCAGCAGCGAGCGCCGATTTCTTCCTGTTTGGGCCATTACCATAACTGACGATGATCTTGATGACCAGGATTCTGATGCAGACCAGGATTTTCCACAGGGCAAACTATTTGCACTCCATGTAGTTCCAGCCCTTCTCAAAATCAGAGTAAAGCTACTGTCTGTGGAGACAAGGAGCAGGCCCCAACGGGATTGTATGCCGCAGCACCAACTGGTCCAGACGAAATGGTGCCCACGGTGCGGGTGTCCAATGTTAGTCGTACAACCCCTTCTGACATCAGGGGAGGGTTACCCTCATTGGATTCCACGATTCAGGGAGGGATTGCATGCTCAGATTCCACACATTTGCATGTGCTTCCTTCTTGCAGTGCAGAATTGTCTCTATCCTTGAGTGACTTACCGGATGCGGACAGTCAGGAGTCCGATTCAGATGATGGCAATGACGATAGAACTATCTCGACAGTTGCTACGGACACGGATGCATCATCAGTTTTTGATATGATACATGATGATCCGGAATTGGCTTTGCCATGTTTGAACAGTGTCGTCACATCTAGAGTCCCTGAAGAGGTGATTGCGATTGACAATCTAGAAGAAGGCAAATGGACTGACGAAGAGTCCAGTGAAGACAGAGCCTACAAGAATGTCCAAGAATTGAAGATCTCGGAAGTAGCGACTGGATCGATTCTAACTGCGTATCGATGTGAAGCTCACCTAGATGGAGGATCGCAAGCGTTCACTGTGAATGACAAGTCTGTCCTCTGGGGGTTCAAGTGGTTCACTGACAAGAATCCTTGTCGAGTCCGATTGATATGTGCAGACGGAAAGAGTCATATGGTGCCAGAAGGATGCGGCACGACTAGAATTTCGGGGAACAATGATGAAGGACATGTTCCGATCAAGTGCCACTACACTCCAGACATCCCAAACTTCACACTGTCTCCCGATTCTTTCAAACCCTTGCTCGGCAAGCATTATAACGGATATACGCTGGAGTGCGCCGATGACGAGAGAACTAGAAGCGTAAGAGCAAATCGCTACTACTGCACGGACCGACACGCGGTGGCTTGTGTTACACGCGATTGGCAGTGCCACCAACGCCTACAACTGAAGGTACGACAGAAATGTCCTTGGACGCAGCCAACAAGGCTGCGATTTCGATGGTTGAAGACCATCCAAAGAATTTGCATCGGCATGAAATGAAGCTACACACTCTGTCTGCCAAAGCAGAAAGGTTGTTATGGCATCAACGACTAGCCCATTGCGGCAATGAACAACTCTGTCAAGTGCACCTGTTTAGCGATGGAGTGCCCAAAATTACTCGCGGAAAGGATTCGGCGTTGGACAATTGCCCGGCATGTCTGGCTGCCAACATGAAGAGCAGGAATTACGGCGACGGGGAAACACACACTGTGACGGAACCTGGACAAGGATTGTCTCTGGATTTTTTGTTTGCGGGTCAACATTCGAAGAATGCCGCAAATCCGGAGCAAATGCGGATCAACGACTACATGGGCATTCACAGGGAAACATGTTATCAAGACTAGACGGAGTATGTCGACAGTCGAAGACGCCACCTGTAGCATGGTTGAAGATGTGGCTCAAGAAGAATGTGAAATATGATGCGAAAGATTGATACGTCGTCATGGATCAAGGAGGAGAGTTGTACAGGTCCAATGTGATTAGGGATCTATTCAAGAAGGAGTTTGGTTGCGAGATACGGGTTACAGGCATGGGAGCACATCATCAGAACTGGCTTGTTGAACGTGGAAATCAAACGATGGATAAGGCAATCAGAGCGATGCTGATCGGTGCTGGTCTGCCAGTGAAATTCTGGTCCTATGCGTTTAGACATTTTCTACGCATCAAGAATTTGGCGTTGCCATGACGAGATGCTACGGAGTCCGCTCACCAGAAACTACATGGCGAGAAAGACGATCTCGGGTTACTCCGGATATTCGGTTGTTGTCTAAGTAGGTTAGGTCCTGCTCTGCTATCTTCCAAGATGGTGAGGCTTTCCTCATGGTCCACTGAATCAAAAGCCTGACGAAGGTCAATATAGCACTCAAAAAGTGCCTCTCCTGCAATAGCTGCCAGCTGTTGGATGAGCTTGGCTTCAATAATGGCTGTGTCTGTGCCTCTGCCTGAACGAAATCCATGAAGGCAGTCATGGAATTCAATGACTTCCTTCACTCTGGTATCAATAATTGCCTCCATCAG
>ENA-ORBV01013205-ORBV01013205.1-microbial-mat-metagenome-genome-assembly--contig:-NODE-13205-length-12582-cov-4.597281_pt1 | contig 12582 bp, 8 predicted proteins | sample MGYA00237777_ERZ505514 | MGnify/ENA primary metagenome ERZ505514 (study PRJEB26160, sample SAMN06269048) | microbial mat metagenome | isolation source: Oligotrophic lake microbial mat | place...
ACATAATTTTTGCCCTCGCTTTATAAAAATAAAATAAAATATAATACCTATTTGAGGACTTTTGCCTCATTGCGAAGTTTGTCCACAAGCGCATCGACCGAATCCACCGTGACTCCGGCCTGCCTGGCCGGTGGCTCAAAGATGTCCAAAATTTCATTATGCGGCTCCAAGTCGACTCCAAAATCTTCTGCCTTCATGGTGTCTACTTTCTTCTTTTTGGCCTTCATGATGTTTGGCAGGGTTGCATACCTTGGTTCGTTGAGACGCAAGTCGCATGTTACCACAGCAGGAAGCGACTTGACGTTGATGGTTTCGGTTCCAGCGTCCGTCTCACGTTCCACCATCATACCATCGCCTTTCATCTCAATTTTTGCGGCAAAGGTAACCTGGGGCCATCCAAGAAGACCAGCGAGCATAGGACCAGTGTGACCACAATCACTGTCGATTCCTTGTTTTCCCAACAAGACAAGATCGGCTCCTTCCTTTTCCACAACTTTCTGGAAGAGGTGTGCCACGGCAAACGGCTGCAATTCTACATAATCGGTTCTTTTATCCGTCTGAATATGAATCGCGCGATCGCATCCCATGGCCAAGGCAGTGCGGAGTGTTTCCGTGCATTGCTTGGGTCCTACAGAGACAGCAATAACTTCGTCTGCCTTTTTGCCTTCCTTCAAGCGGACCGCCTCTTCCACGGCGATTTCACAAAAGGGATTCAAGCTCATCTTGACATTACTAAGGTCCACTGTATTGTTTTGCACGCGAACCTTGACAGCATAGTCCACCACGCGTTTAACACCCACAAGAATCCTCATTTTCTAATATTTTTTTTAATTTCTTGGTGATGATTGTCGGAAAAGAAAAATTAATATTGCTCAAACTGTATATTTACGATGCAACAGAGATCAACTGGTAGCCTGGACTTGACGTTAGTAGACAGGGAAATAAATCAGCCCTACTAACTACTTGAGAGAATAGACAGCAACTAATAGGAAGATGATTGTGCAAACAACAAGAATTATAATTTCTTCGGCACCTTTGCTTCCGGTGTTGAAAGATTGGCTCGTCGTGGTCGTTGATGGCTTCGCAATCAAATGCCAACCACAAGAGAAATTAGAAAGAAAAGGCAGGGATCTTTGCTGATTGGGACCGGCCATGGGATCGCATCATCGTTGGCTTGACGGCTCGATCTTTCCCGCTGCGACATGACGCTTCGAAACCTCATCTTGTTAGGGTTCGAGATGGAACGAAGTTTCTTATCGAATAGATCGCACACAATTCCGCCAATTTAAATCCGAACTGTGTGAACTTTGTGCCATGCTCCGTGATCTGTGTGCTCGGAGCAGTCAATAGTTGCATGCACGGTGTTGCATTGAGCAATTTTATTTGAGCAGCAACATTCATATGAAACACCCGTCGGTAGGTAAATGATCCCCAGAACCTTCGCCCAAGAGGATTGTATGAACACGTAGCACCTTATTTTATTTGGATCGCAAGCGTGTTCTAAATCGATTCCATGTACTACAATTCTCGTTGCTGGTGCTTCTCCATTCAATCTTTCTCTTGATTCTTCCGTGAGAATAAGCCGTATACGACATTCAGTCATTCTGTCACAACAACCGGAGCTTTATAGAAAAAGTAGGGAAAAATGTCCAGGCGACAGCGATATAATCTAACCCGGGAGCAACGCGAGGCATATGAAAAGAATAGATTACAAGCCGCCAAGGAACAAAACGAGAAGGAAATAGAGAGAAAAAAGCGTTCACGTGCTGCTCTGAGCACGACTGACAACGAGAAGAACCACAATAAGACGACAAATAGTTCTGGCAATGACAAGGAAAGCAGTCACTCGAGTAAAAATTTCCCCAAAAGAAGAAGAAGAAGTCGTCGACTTCTCTGGAGAGCAGGGGCGACAAGCAGGGGTCGGAGTCTAGAGCAGAGTCTCCTCATGAAAAAAAAAGTTCCACGTTCGCCTTTTCCTCGGCACGAAGAATTTCTGAGGGAACCAACTACTTGGGCACCACCCTAGCTTCGCCTGCGTCATCTGACGTTTCTTCACGCCCATTTGATTGGTCGTTTCGTCATGGGGAGGAGGAAGATTCTAAAAACAATTCAATTGCAACAAATGACAACAAGAGAGTCAGCAATAGTCCCGCCGCAAAATTTTCCCAGGATTCATCACAAGACTCAGCTCCTAGGCTAGTACAAGTAACACAACCCAGAAGCAATTCAGGTGTGAAACAACAAGCAACACTACGTGTAATCGCGGAACGATCTTGGCACAAAAAGAGACAAGTAGAGTCATCATCAGAGGAATCTGACTCGGACGATGAGATCACATCCAAGAAATCACAACCGATGAGTCCAAAAATTGGAGCTGGAAATAACAAACCTAATTCAGCTAGTAAGGCTTTGTCATCGAGGTCTGATGAGTCTGAGGACGAGAATATTTCACGGAAAACGCGCGCAGCTCCGAAAAAGAGTGTTGCGAACAATGACTCGGATTCCAGTTCTGACGAGGAGGAGGACAAGCCTACCAAAGCTCGATTACGCCCAAAACCCAAAACGGAGGAAAACAGACTGTTACAAGAGTCGCCTGGGGGAATTGATGCCTACGTCAGGTCCAGTCCGGAGCAAGAACGGCCAAAGAAAAAGGGAAAAGCCAGTGGACCGCCTGTTCGTGATAGCGTATCGTTGCCAAGAAATCCTCATGCAATTGAGGAGCGACAAAAAGAGCGGGATCTAGAGTTGGCGCGCACTCCCATCTCCCCTCAAGACAAAGTCAAAGACGATTCCCTATGGGACGATGACGATGACGAGCCATTGATAACAAGTCGAGACCAGCGGCGGCGAAGCGCTCCACGAAACGCTGTACAAAACCATCAGCACCATGATCACTGTTCTGAAAATCAGGGTGCTCCAGAAGTTGTCCAGCAGCAGCATTCTCCGCAGGCTAGAAATGGCGAGAATGATGACAACGACGCTTATGCCTCTGAAGACGACGAGTCCGATTTTGACGAGGATGGAAAGCACAATCTCCATCCCGACTTTGGTGAGGGCCCAACTTTCGGGCCCTTCGAGCTAGTGCCGCTTAAGCTAGAAAACTCGGAAACGGGTGACAACCACGAAGTTCCCGCATCTCTGAGCAGGTACCTTCCTGGCTTTCAAAGGGAAGGCATAAAATTCCTGTACAACGCGATATCAAACAAGAAAGGCGCAATTCTGGGTAAGTGAGGTGACTTGTTCTAGCGTTTTTTTCTTCGAATCAATTGCTGACCATTCACTCTTGGGACAACAGGGGACGATATGGGTTTGGTAGGTCTAGTAAAGGGAGGTTGCCCCGGAAGTCCTCTCAAATGTTTTTGATATTCTCTGCAATATGTGTTCCTTGGTTGACCTGCTTTCTTGAGCTATGTTGACACTTCATGAATCATCTTTTATCGGCTAATGTGTCCGAGACTTCATAGAGAAATTGCTGAACGTGCCTTGCCTCCTTGCCTTACCTTACCTAAAAGGGGAAAACCTGTCAGGTCATCTCTCTTCTTTCCGCATTTCTGGGAAAGAAAGGCTCCAGCGTAGACAAAAAGGCTTTGCGGAAGCGACGCAAGAAAGTCCAAGCTTTCGGTAAGGAGCTGGAATCTTCAAAAGATGATATGTTTCTGCACGGAGGTTTCAAATCAGAAGAAGAGTTGATCGAAGAGTTCAAAACGGACAAACTTGAGCTCCCGGAGAAGGTCCCAATATTGCTTGTCGTCCCGTCCTCGGTGGTGGATAACTGGCATTTCGAGTTTTCTCTGTGGGGTCATTTCTCTGTCGCTGTCTACCGCGACAAAGAAATGGAAACGGCGTTGGAAGCAGTCAAGTATGGATCTGCAGAAGTACTATTGTGCGGTCATTCAATGTTTGGGGCTGCCGCTCATTTTAGAGAAATCATCAAAATGCCGTTCAAGCTTGTTATTGTCGACGAATTTCACGTGTTTAAGGTTTGTGGATTGAATTGATATATATTCTACTTTGGAAACTCGTGCGTTCCTCATTTTTTTTCTTCCCTGGGGCGGTACAGACACCTAAATCAAATCTTTCAAAAAATCTAAAAAAGCTCATTCAAAAGCACCCGCTGCAAGTTCTGGGCCTTACTGGGACGCCCATGCAGGTGAATCTTGTTGCATCAATTCCTTTTGCTTATCTTGAGCGGTATTACTGTCTGTGCTAATTTTGAAGTAGCGCTTGCTCACCGTTTGGCCTGTCCCCTTCTACCTAAATGTAAAGAACCGCTTAGAGGAGTAAGTGCCCGTAAATTGGTCGAAGTTGTGATTGTCGAATAGGCGTTAAAGCTAACTCTTTCTTCTCTTTATCTCTCAGACTTCACAATTTGATTGATCTTGTCGCGCCGGGTGTCCTTGGAGATCTGAAGTCTTTCACGAAGAATGTTGCTGAAAAGATCAAGCTTTCCAGGTATGAGAATGTTTTGGGTGTTGTTTGGATCTTAGAATTCATGGATATCTGACTGTTCCGGCTCTGAAACACAGAACAGCAAACGCCACGGCTGAAGCTCAGGAAGCTGGGGAAAGAAAACGGAAGGAACTGAACGAAATACTCCAGCCTCTTTATATCCAGCGTAAAAAAAACGATGTTCTTCAAAACATGAAGGTGAAGATAGAGAAGGTAAGTGACTTACTTGAGCAAGATGTCGAAATCCACAGCAAGAATCGCTTAGTTATTGTATCTCTTTCTCTTGTCAGGTGCACTTTTGCAAGCTCTCGCCGTTGCAGGCTGAATTATACGAACACATTCTAGATCTCCCCGACTACGAGCTAGTAAGAGGGGCGAACGCTCCGTGCGGCTGTGGAGTTAACCAGAATTATTTCGCAGAGTACCGGCGCCTTCGTTCGCGTGCTGAAAAAGTCGACTACCAGCGGAAACATCCTTTCGTCCGTCGAGCAAAATGTTGCCATCGATATCCCAAGGAAGGGGAGCAAACAGTCTTGTGGGACTATCAGCACAAGAAAGACGGGGGTGAACCTTGCGACAGGTGTCCTTCTTGCGTGTTGCTACCTGCCCTGGCCAAGCTCTACCAGCTGAGCGCGAGCGTTTTGTTGATCCAGTATGACGAATCTGGTACACAGGAAGATAAAGAGAAGCGCGAAGCGTTTTCTAAAATAGCCCTGGAGCGTTTCCTCCCGAGGCTACCCGGGGGCACCTATCGTCGCTGTATCACTGGAATGAGGACCAAAGATCATTTTGCGATGTCCGGGAAGATGGTCAAACTACATGAGCTATTAAAAAATATTCAAGACGGAGGAGGCCGGGTGCTGCTTTTTTCGTACTCAGTTCAAGTGCTCGATTTCATAGAATCGTATCTGACTCTTGAAACACTGAGGTGCGACGTTTTTTATTGAGAATCGAGACGCTTCTTGCATTACCGCGTTGACTAACATACCCACACGCAATTTGTCGTTCTCGTCTTATGTATACCTTCTTACTTGCAGTTTTCTGCGAATTGATGGAGGAACCCCATCGAGGGAAAGGCAGGGTCTTGTGAATCAATTTCAGAAGTCCGAAGACATTTTCTGTTTTCTTCTCAGCACCCGAGCTGCAGGGTAAGCGTTTTTTTCTGTTTTCCGTATCATTTACTTATTCTTTGTTATGATCTCACCCCCCTCCCTCCCTCTCTTCAAAGTGTTGGGCTCAATCTCACCGCGGCTAACCACGTGATCATTTTTGATTGCGAATGGAATCCAGCTCTCGATGAACAAGCACAAGATCGTAGCTACCGAATTGGTCAAAGACGGGATGTCACCGTACATCGACTTGTAGCGCAGGGAACCATCGACGAGATGAAATATCTGCGCCAGGTTTATAAGGTGCATCTCAAACAAGAAACATTTCGTGCCGCAGAGGGATCTGATGCGCTTGCTCCTCCCAGAGCATTTGTAGGTGTCGAGAAGGACAAGTACAGGAAGGGCGAACTGTTTGGCGTAGAGAACCTTCTAAAGTTTGAAAAGGATTCAAGATTTGTCGACAAGGTGTTTAAACAAACAAAACGTCGACATGGAGATCCCATCAACTCAGATGAGCTAGCTGTGGCCTGGGGAAAGGGCGAAGATATCCTAGAGCAAGAAAATGAAGCTTTAGTGGTGAAGGAGATCGAGCGTCTTATTGGCGAGCAAGGGGCGGACGAGAGCAATGACGTAGAATCCACCGCGTGTGGAGCCATAGAGGACGAAGCAAAAGAGGATAAAGCAAAAGAGGACGATAACCTGGATGATTCATTTGAGCACAAACATTTCTTCCAGCGAAAACTTAAGCCGGCGTACGATGACAACACCTTTATGGGTGGCCAGAGTCAGATGGTGGATGTGTTTGTTGGAAAGGGGGCTGAGCCTGAAACTGAAGAGAGCGTCGAGGAGGAACATAGCTTTTCACCAGAACCAGAGCTGGTAAGCACCCCAAATAAGACGAATGGTCCTTCTCTTCACTCCGCATATAACCCCCAAGACGACGAAAGCGGCGACGACAGTGACGACAGCCAAGATCTCGATACAAGGCCGAAGGACAAAACAACAATCGCGTCAAGAAAATCGAAACCGCGTCGTGAATGGGCAGCCACGATGATTGCCCGTGGCAACAATTTTGAACTATGTGGTGTGTCCGGGAAAGAGATTCGAACCACTCGTACCACATTTACAAAATCTGACTTCTACCAGCCAGAGAAGAAGAGCCATTGAGTGAAGAAGCAGAGATCTGTCTGGAGTATCCTAATAATACTGTAAACCGAAAGAAGAACCGAGTGGGAATGCCACTCTATTCAGAATCATGTGGCAACCAATAATAGGCAATGTCATTTCTATCGGAATGTCTATTACTATAAGAGACATTATGTTTCCCGTCGACACATCTTAGTTTAAGGCCCATTTGATAACATTCTAGTTTCACGATTTTACTCTTATCCCCACTAGCTAGCATGGTAGCCGAAGCTTGGGTGCAGTTACTATCTCAGTCCAACCTTCATTTTTATATATTTTTTAGATGCATTTGGTGACAGACACTGTCAAGAACACACTGAAGAGAACCATGACAAGAGTCGCAAGATCATAGGCCCGTCGAAAATTGTGGACTAGATTGCCTACCGGTTTGTGCATCATTTCGCCGCTTTCGCCAACCTGTAAGACTTCATCTGCTAGGATGATATCAATCAGATCCGATGATTCATCCTTCTGCTCACTCGAGAGAAAGACACTGTCGGCATTGAGAGTCGACTGCATCGTCAAGGAAGTAAATAAAAGAGTCAAAAAGTCTGCGGACCCACGGTTCACAAAGAGCAAATACTCGGCCACGTTGGCCGCCAGAAGTCCAAGAATTTCAGCGGCGAGCCCTACCATAATCATCCCCCGACGCGTCGGGGAAAGCGGTGAAAAGAAGAGGAGTAGCGTGTTTCCTCGCACCTTTCCGAGAAAGTTCGCTGTGCTTACGACTCCAAACAAGGCGCTCAGAACAAAGGCAAAGCTCTTGCCTACACTGTCCCATTTATTCGAATTTTGAGGACAGAGCGTGCTCTTGCTAATACCTTCCACATCATGCTGTTCCACTAGATTGTCATACAGTTGCATGCCAATGGCCACGGGAAGAAAGACTTGAACCGATATGGCCAGTAGTACGAGGAAGATTTCCTTTGGGTGGGGCCACTCCCAGCAACCTTCCCGAAAGATTTTGGTGTCCAAGTAAGTCCGGGAGTAGATATTGGGATAATCCTTGGCAATGGTTCGAACCTGGCGGAGATAAGCCCGATTTCGTGCCGCACAGTGAGGACATTCTGCGTGATGTTGACCATAAATGGAGTGTTGATCGCAACCACATTGGTGGTCCTCGTGTTGTTGAAATTGACGGAGTGTCTCAAAGGTTTGTGCCGGAGATAATTGTCGCGTGGCATTCATTTTTTCAAATCTATTTCGAGGCTGCTGCTGATCAGCTGCTTGCTTCCTCGAAGCAGATTGTATACCAACTTCGGCATCGGTAGCCACTTGTAGTACTTCTGGCTCTTCTTCAGTTTGGTTCTCCATGTTATCTCATAATCTCGTGTGTTGCCCTTGACTACTGGTACGTCGTAACAATTGTAATAGTGTGTTCACAGACACTTGACTATACTACAGTACTACTGTACTATCTCCAATATAGATGATGATGATGGGTTGGCTTGACATCGATGGTTCGCTGCTACTAGTCGATGCGCGATCATTATTTATTAGGTGTCATTTGTTGAATGAATGAATGAATCAATGAATCTTTCATTCGTTGATTTTTGGTGGAAACCTACGAGTACTAGTACCAGTACGACGTACTGTCTGTTACTGGTAATGAATAACTGCACAGGGCAAACATTTGCGCCGCACACTTGCTCGTGGCAACCCTCGCGTTGGCAGGCAAGACATCCCGCTGCGAGCCAATGCAATACAACTTATTAACGCGCACCACCACCTGCTGGCCTCTGCATGGTGCCATGCCAGCATGTATCCGAGCGAGTGGGTTCGATCAACAACATTCGATTGTTAACTAGTCAAGTGTTAGCTACCCACCCCCCTGTAGTTAGCTAAAAGACACCATTACCTCTTGCCCTGCACTGCCCTGCAGCGAAAAGACCACCGCTAGCTCAAGGATCTACATGCATTGATTCATTCATTTTGATTGCCTTTTGTCTGCAATTTCCCGCTACAGTGCTGTCGTTCATTGCTTTGACATTATTACTTACTGCCGTAAAAGCTTTGAATTTATTTAATGATCAAATACTTTGAGGTTTCTAGGCAAACAACGAAGCAAGCAATACTACTACTAGTAGTAATTAAGTGGTTTTGATTGTACCTTAAAAAATAATTGCAATGCCCGTCACAAAACGCCGCAAGATGGGCAAAGCCGGTTCTCGGTCGAACTCCAGAGCGACTACTCCTGTTCCTGACAATGGTTCCTCCTCTCCAACTGCGGACGACAATGATGAGGACGACAATTATGACGACGGGGATGACCACGATGGAGCCGAAAAGACTTACACCAGAAGACACAACAGCAACAGCAACAAAAATAGTCACGAGAAAGATTCTCTGTTGGTTTTGACCAGTGAGAAACGACGTGGTGTTTATGAGTGTGACTATTGTCATACTGACATTTCGCAGCTGCCTCGTATTCGTTGTGCAGTGTGTCCCGACTTTGATCTGTGCTTGGAATGTTTCCTAACCACGGATCATACGTCGGCGAATCGAAGTCTCAAAGCGTCCATGGAAGCCAGAACCGCCGTCCATAGTCTGGCCGCCAGTGGGGGGCAACACACCCAGCAGCACCAAGGCAAGCAAGCTCCCTCTGCGGAAGCATCTTCGGCAGGGGATGGGGCAGAATCGGCCGCTGGAGGGACTTCTTTGCCACCCTCCTGGCAGGCAGGAGCCGGGACCATGAATCATGATAATAGTCACGGATATCGAGTCTGTGACAGCACTCGGTATCCCATGTTCCCTTCCTCTCGAAGAGTGATCCCTTCCAGGCCCAACAGCCTTGGGGATTCCGCAGGAGGAGGAGGGGCTACTACTACGGGAAGTGTCGCTGGTTCCATTTCCAAGGGCAGTGTCAATAGTGACAACGAGGAAGATAAGAGTCAAAACAAAGAGTACAACGACGAAAAAGGAGTGGACGACGATGCCATGGACATGGACAACGAAGACAAATTAGCTTCTTCGTCGGTGAAGTCGGATGTCATGCTCATCCCAGATGATCCAAAGGCTGTCTGGACCGTGGAAGAGGACCTTCGCTTGTTGGATGCCATTGAGACTCATGGGCTGGGAAATTGGACGGACGTGGCCGATGCTGTCAGTGGACAAGGTTCCTTTGGAAAAAATTGGAAACGGTGCATGGAACGTTATTTTGATGATTTTCTTGGACGGTACGGCTATATCCTGCCTCCGTATACACTCGTGGAGGATTGCAATGCCACCGCCGCCGCAGAGGAAAAGGAGGATGTCGGCGATGCAAATTCCAACAATGGTGATAGCAAAGATGGTTCTTCGTACAAGGATGGCGGCGGAGGTGGCAGTAGTGTTGGTAGTGTCACAAAAGACATTGATCCTACTCGTTTGTCGAAGCGAAGGCACAGTATCATGGTGCGAACGAACAGCACAGCTTCCGTTCAGTCGACCGGTCGCTTCAACAAGAAACTAAAGCTTGTGCCCACGGATTCTTTGCCCGAATACCAAAAGGTGTTGGAGGTTTTCCCCATGCCACCCGTGCCAGAGAAAAATCCACCCGTTGCTCTCGGTCAAGAAGTTGGACGGGATCAAGCTGCCAAGGCCGAACAGTCCTTTGTCAAAATGATTGCGTCCTTGTCTTCGGAAGAAGAAAAGCGCGTTCGCCAAGAATGGAAGGAGACAAAATTACTCAAACCTGGGGGGCCTACAGTTCTGCCGGACCGCCCAGAGGATGTCGTCCAACTTCCTGGGGCTGAGCTGGCAGGCTTCATGCCTCGCCGTGGGGATTTTGACATTGAATGGGAGAACGACGCAGAACAAGCGGTAGCTGACATGGAATTCTTGCCAGATGATTTGGCGGCTGACAAAGAACTCAAGTTGAAAGTCCTCGAAATCTACAATGAAAAATTGGAGGAACGCGAAAAGCGCAAGAACTTTATCCTCAGTCGAAAGTTGCACGATTATCGTAAAAATCAAGAAGACGAAGCGTTGCTCAGTCGAGATGAAAGAGACTTGGTACGCCGCATGCGTTTGTTCGAACGCTTTCATTCACCCGAGGAACACAAGAAATTCTTGGACGACATTTTGAGAGCGAAACAGTTGAGAAAGGGGATTGCTACGCTTCAAATGTATCGAAGGATGGGCATCACTTCCCTCGCGGAAGCTGAAAAGTATGAATTGGACAAGAGCCGCAGAAAATTCCACAAACATGCCGTGCTGGCGAAAGAGCAAAAAGATGCAGCCGATGGCAAAACAAAACACAGTGGAGGACCTGGCGCGACATCTGCTTCGGGTGACGCGGCGTCAGCGGGCGCTGGCGCATCAGGAAAAAAGGACGAACGTGCTTCGGATGGCATTGATTTATTATGGAAATGCTACAAAAGCAAAGAACGTGGCCAGCGCAAAAGCATAAATAGATCACTGTCTCCTTCCGAATCGGCGGGGGCGGAAGGAGCAGAAAAAGAATCTGAAATGGGCGCACCGGCAGGAGAAAGAGAGGAGGATTCGAAAAAGCCCCCTGCCGAAAACAGGGGCCAAAACGAAGGTGGGAAAGCTAAAAAAGATCACGATGCGACGGCTTCCATTGATGATTTTGCGATTGAAAATATGGATGGTTTCGAATACTTGTCCAAGAAAGAAGTACAGCTCTGTCGCAAGCTTCGTTTGATGCCGATGCATTATATGGATGTGAAGAAGGTTTTAATTCACGAGTCGCTCCAGAGCGGATTATTGGACAAAGACGGTTCCAGTGGCCGGCCCACGCTTGTAACGATTGATGTCGAAAAACGTAATGATGTGATTGATTTTATGGTGCAGGCTGGATGGGTGTCAAGTAAAGTCAGTGTGCCGGGACAAGCTATGGCAGAATAATTAAGTTAGGCACTCACTATTATTTTGATTGCTGCAACATGTGGAAAGTTATGCTACTACAAAAAAGTCATGCTAGCTAGAGGTAATTTTTTTCATGATTGTTCAACAACATGACTGATTATATCATCCTTATTTTTTAACCGTGTAAGAAGCTCCTTGGTCCAAATTTTCTCGGTTTGGAAAGTCCAACGAATATGATCGCCAGTATGGAAATGCACCATCCTTGGTGAGATCCCAGGCTTGATCAAAAGCGGCCAAAATATCATCTGACAATGGTCCCTTTTCGGCTGCTGCTCCACAGCTCTCGAGATTCTGGTCAAGCTGAGAAATCGAGCTCGCACCCAAGAGTATACCATCCTTTTCTGCTTGGAGTGCGGAATGCCTCAAGAGCCATCGGTAGGACGCTTCCACTGTGGAAATCCCTTCCTTGTCACACGCTTGACGAATCAATTCCATGGCTTGAAAGTTGGCATCGGTGTAAAAGCGAGGCAAATAATTGGGATTGTTTTTGAATCGTCCTTCGGCCACGTCGTCCACGGTTTTGTGTTTGCCGGCCAAAAGTCCAGCCGCGAGAGGATTGTAGGCCACAAAAGAACAATCATGTTTCCGCAACAGGGGCAAGAGTTCCTCTTCCACAAGTCGATTGAGAGGATTGTAAAGTCCTTGATAGACGGTAGGCGCTGTAAGACCATGTTCTTGACAGAGCTGAAAGGTTCGTTCCACTTCCATGGCATGATAATTGGACATGCCAACCGAGGAAATAATTCCATCGGTCACTAAACTGTGCGTAAATTTGAGACTTTCTAACAAAGAATGCTTCGTATCGGGTTGATGGAGATAATATTCTCCGAGATTGGACAAGTGCATGGCATCCATGGATGCTTTGAGCTGTCCCTGAATTCCTTCTGTGGAGAGTCCTCCATCCATAGCAGGATTGGCTTTGGTTCCCACCACAATTTGCCGCTCCTTGTTGTTCTTGTCACGTAAAAAC
>ENA-ORBV01013206-ORBV01013206.1-microbial-mat-metagenome-genome-assembly--contig:-NODE-13206-length-12581-cov-7.061900_pt1 | contig 12581 bp, 8 predicted proteins | sample MGYA00237777_ERZ505514 | MGnify/ENA primary metagenome ERZ505514 (study PRJEB26160, sample SAMN06269048) | microbial mat metagenome | isolation source: Oligotrophic lake microbial mat | place...
GTAGAGCAGGCGGGCGCCGACGCTGACGATGCTGGCCGGGTCGATGGCGCGCACCTCGCCCAGGTAGAGCGCAAACAGCGCCAGGTCGCCCTCGTGGCGCCGGGTCGTCTGCGGGGAGAGGCGGGACAAGTTCTCTCGAAAAAGGTGGTGGGCAGCGGCCGCATCAGCGGCCTGGGCTGCCTCGGCGTGGATCGCGGCTTCAAGGCAGGCCAGCTCGCGCTCGACGCGGGCGTCGGTCGGCACGATGGCGACATCGACGCGGATGGGCTCAGGCATTGATGCCTCCCTGGGCGCGACGGCCACGCTGAAAACCCTTTACACGTTGCGTACCCGTTCGCGTTGGAGTGTCCCGCGCGTTGCGCGGGGCATGGAATCAGCCTTGGGCGCCAGGCCAGGTGCGCGGGGCGCGCGCGGGGGCGGCGGTGCGGGTGTTTTGCGGCTACTTCGTATTTCTGTTCCAAATGCGAAGTAGCACATTCCTACGATACACCCAGTCTCCGCCGCTGGCAACCCCCATCGTGCATGCATCGCCGTCCGTGCGCTGGGTCACGCCGCGTACCCAGTCGTCGCCCCGCCGAACGCGTGTCAACGCTTTTTCGCAAGACCAGCTGGGGAAGTCAGACACTGCGTTTGACGCTGTCGTGGTTTGCCGGTGCCCATGCAGCGCTCCCAAGATCTCTGGGCGCCGTCCCGAGTCGCGCGCGGGCCTCAACCGTGTCACCTGTGACCACTTCGGCTTAAGACCCAGCCGGGCGCTCTCTCCTGCCCTCCGAGCGCCGAGAACGCCTAGCACGACGCGCTGGAGGCGCTACATTGATGATAATTTCAGAGCACGGCCCTTTGGTGGGGAGCACCGGAGGGCGTTCTAATCAGGAGGAGCAGGGGAAGAATGTAGGCTAACATAGATTATCATCAATTTTTGGTTTTGTCACCGCCTCACGCCTGCCTGCCTGAATTGCCCTGACCCGCTGTTCGTGTGACCAGCCACCGTCATTGACCACGTGGAGCACGAAGGGTATACCAGACGTAACCGTTCAGGGGGTGCGGCGGAGGTGGGTTTTCCACCACCACCGGGCGGTATATCGCGTGCGGTTCACGGCAGTTTGGCAGCTCGCCATGCCTAAAACCTCGCCAACCGCGTGGAAATCCAGCTCCAGTCAGGGTGCTTATCTGCGCTCTATCGCACCCCCTGAACGGATACATACCAGACAACCGGTAGCACATCTCTTGTTCTCCGGTCCCTACGTTGAACGTTATGACCTGTTTCGATAGCGTTGTCCATGACATGCGCGCTGCGAGCAGGCCTGGCAGCGCGACGCCTACACGTTCTCGATTAACGCGGCTGGTGACATGAATCTCGGGTCAGGGCCAAGAAGGCGGCGGGACAGGAGACTATTTTGATGCTATGTCAGAGACTCATGGGAGTGGTAGTATAGGTAAATAAGGAAAGTGCACCACCGACACACCTGAAACTGAGGCCATATGATGCAGCACAACGCAGCGCCAGGAGTTTCTTTTTCCGCCATCGAGCCCGTATTAATTGAAGGCATGTGGTCAAAGATCGTGCGTAAGGCTTTGTTGGCGACCCAAGCACGGAAGTCGCTGTGGACACGACAGCTGATAGCCTTTATCAATAAGCATATCAAAATTGATGGATTTCGCGCAGCCGAAAAAGCTATTACCTCGGCTCGGCTTCAGGAGCTCAACGACCGGGTTGCGGAGATGGCAAAAGGCTTTCCGCCGCTGGTCGCCATTGTTTTAAGCGTATGGGCTGAAGAACAAACACCTCTACGCCAGGCTGTTGAAGTAGTGCTGGCAAAACACCGAACATCCCTGGATGATCAGGCGTTTTCGCAGAAAAACAAGCCTCTATCACTGAGCATTGCAGCGCTACGGGATGAGGTACAACAAACACTGCCAGATACGCTTGTGCAGGATATAGAGCTGATGGTTATCTATCTGTTGGGTCATATGCCGATCGAGCAAACTGAGCAGAGCACTATGGAAAGCGAAAAGCACACCGAAAGTCCGACATTTCGTACATCCCCGACTATCTGGCGCGACCTCTTCGTGTCTCTTTCTATATTGAACCCCACCGATATGGCGTGGGACGATGAACTTACGGAGCAGTTCGTTGCAGAAGTGCTCACACTTGCCCGGCAAAAGAGGGAGGAGCGTGACGTCGGGTACAGTTTGCTTGAGCAGGCGCTTACCGCGCTACACGAAGAGCAGGGGGCGCAGCTCACCTACTTTAGTATGGCTGAGGCCAGGGCATGGTCGGCAGATGCCTGCCCACGGCCCGCGGGCCGCAAACGGGCTGGCCAGATCGACCAGCTACGCACGCTCCTCGCTGAACATCGCTCTGTGCGTAGCCAAATCATGGCGGCGGCTAACTACAACGAGGAAGCAACGCTCACCCAGCAAAACCAGGAGCTAGGAAGCACGGTTCGCGAGATCTACAGCGATTTGAGCGCTGCTTTTGCCGCCGATCAGGATGAGCCTAATAGCGATCAGCATGAGCTGAATGTTGACATAGACATCACTGAGCCTACAGAAGAACCCGAGCATTCGGATGATCATGCCACAACTGAAGTGCTACCAGTTGCGGTATCCATCGAAGAGGCTGCTTCTGATGTAGAGGCCGTTGCATTGCCCGAAGACATACGGACAGTAGTGGCTGAGCCGGAAGAGCCGGACGTGCTTGAGAATGTGACTGCCGACACTCTGGCTGAGATACCGTCTCTAGAGGCGGACTCAATAGATCCCGTGGAGCCACAAGCCGAAGGATCTGAGACGACAGTCGATGCCTCAGCGGAGAACCTTTCGCCCCCAGCTACGCCGCTTGCAGCGCACCCGCTGAGCTTCGTGCCATCAGCTGAGGTAGCCAACCATGAGGAGATTGATGTTGATCTGCCTGCTACACCAGATGCGGTATCGCTCCATGAGCCAGCCCAAAGAGAAATAGCCCTAGTACAGACTTCCGAAGAATCTATCCTCCCCCCTGAAGAAGCTCCCGAGGCGTCTACAACGGTTAGAGCTTCAGAGGAACCCATATCGGCGGTAGATTTGTTTAGTGACCTCATCGACCATGATGATCTGCCGCTTGCCTACTGGCTTGCACGATCACTCATGGAGCGAGGTGAAGATCCGCCCGTGCCAGATTGGCTTCTTGCCGCTGTCTATGGTGCTCGGCTACTCACCTTTGCTCACGAGGGCGTAGGTCTATTGGTCAATGATCTCCAAGAGATCGTGCTGCTCCACGAAGTAGATGAGGATCACACGCACCAGCTGCTCGCGTTTGCGGCGAGTCTCCGTCCGGCACTCCTGGCACCTAGTGCGGGGCTGATCAACTGGGTAACGAGCCCATCGATCTGTCCTGCACTCCAGCCGCTTGCCGCCGCTATCAGGCGCTTCGCAGATCGTAAGATCACGATGCGGGCGGAGGATCTAACTGACGTCGTCGATGCCGAGTCGCGCGAGCGCGCAATCAACGAGATTGTCGCTGAAGCGCGTGTGTGGCTGCGCGACGCGCCGAGCTATCGCACCAAATATGTACCAGCAACCAACATCTGGGGCGAATTGGTTGGGCCACACGGCCAGATTCGCGCACTAGTAAAGATTGTTAGCGAGAACCGGCGAGCTGAACTAAGTACACTTGGCGAACAATTAGACACTTGGCGAAACCACGACCATTCCTTAGAGCGCATCAACACAATTGATCGCGGCTTACGTGGTGTCTACTGGAATAAGATCGATCCTGATGTGCTAGATCGTCTCCAGCGCTATATTGGGGAGGCGTGCACGCTCGCCGGGCGGTGGCAAGCCATTGTTTCACACGCAAATAACACGGTAGGCAGCGGGGGCTGGCGCTTCGATCATACTCAGCGTCTGTGTACTGACATACAGCACGCGCTACCTGATATATGGGATTCTCTTGATGATCTCGTGAGGAGCGCACCAGCGCTTATCGCTGCTGCTGCAACCACTCTACGTCGGGCGATCGTGCAGCTTTGTGGCACCCTTAAGCTCACAATACAAGAAGGTACGAAGACGGACTTTAGCCCAATGTCTGCTCCCTCACTCAACGATGGGCTGCGCGATGGCCTTACAAGACGACTGTGGCTGCTGCCGGAGGTTGCACCAGGTGACAATGACGAGCCTGAATCGCAAGCGCTGCAGACAATCGGTAGCCTAATCAGTCACCAGCAGATCCGAGAGCGGACTGTCATCCAGGCGATCAATGCCTGGCTAGAGGCTGAGGACTATCGCTTCGTCGATTCACTCTTGACGAGCATTACTGATCAGGCTATGCGCGACACGTTGACACGACGAATTCAAGATGCGCGCCATGCTTCGACTGCGACCCTCCGGTCACACGTCGAAGCGAGCCGTAGCAAGCTCGACCTTGCCTTTGCCGACAGCATCATTGATGAGTACGAGCGGACGAAGATAACGAGCCAAATCCAAGCAATCGAACCTGCCAGCGGTGATACGTATCGCCGTGACCACGCACAACTGCGTGAGCTTGACGGTCTTCTGGATCAAGCCCGCGACCGCCGTATTGCAGTACTTGAGACACAGTGGAGGGATCTCCACATTAGGCTCGCCGAGCGCAATCTCAGCGTTGATGACCGGGAGATAATCGAACACAAAGTTACTGAGGTGTTGCACCGTCGCGATCCCCGCCTGATCGAGGAGGAACTCGATCTCGTGCGACGTATTCTTGGCGGGCGCTCGGTAGATGAGTACTGGCGAACCCATAGTATGATGCCGGCACTGGGTGAGCGACAGATCGAGTTCCTCCGCAACCGTGATCGGCTCGTTGCCGCACTGAAGCCTGGTCTTAGCACGGTCACCGGTGCACTTCGTTCTGGTCAAGCGATTGAAGGAGTAGCGCAACCCGTCTCTGCTGATGGGCTTAAGGCGCTTGAATCCTGGCGCAATCTCAAGCAGACACCAGGCAAGCTGGTGGTCACCCACCTCAAGACACTTCTTGCCTTCCTTGGCTTTGAGAATGCGGAGGTGAGTGAGACCGCATCTTCATCACCATCACTGCGACGCACATGGTCGGTAGCGCAGGTGAGCCGTGCGCAGCCCAATAGCCAGCCTATCCCACAGTTTGGCTCGCTCTCCCCGACACAAACAATCATCGTCCTGTGGGAGAGCCAGGAGAGTGTGACCACCGCTATCCAGCGCATCAGTGTCCAGGCTCGACAGGCAATCCTGGTATACCTTGGCACACTCAATACCCAGCAGCGGCGCGATATTTCCCGCCTCGGGCGCGGTACGGAAAAGCAATCAGCCGTTACCCTCGCCGCCCTAGATGAGCCGCTGCTGCTCGCACTCGCTCAGGAGCAGGAGGCGTTGCTGCGCTTCCGGCTCTTTCTCCACTACAGCCTACCTACTACGCTGCTGAACCCATACATGCCGAACAACCGTGGCAATATTCCCTCGGAGATCTTCTTTGGCAGAAACGACTTGGCAGAGAGCCTCCAGGATCCTCAGGGTAGTTGCATCATCTATGGTGGGCGGCAGCTCGGCAAGTCAGCGCTACTGTACGAAGCAGGGCGTCGCTTTGTGCGACTACAGGCTCACTATGCCACGGTTGAAGACATCTACGCTATTGGCGAGTCACCGGAGCAGCCTCCAAGCAGCCTATGGATTCGCATTCGCAACGCCTTCCGAGACAAGTTCAAGCTTACCGGACAGGTAAAGACCGAGCGCCCTGATGACATCATAGCCCGTATTCAGCGGGTGCTCGATGAAAACCAGGAGTGTCACGTCCTCATACTGCTCGACGAGGCTGACGCCTTCCTCGACGCCGATTCTCGCGACCGCTTCCAAGTGGTGCTGGATCTATGCCGACTTATGAGCAGTACTCGTGGACGTTTCAAAGTAGTATTCGCTGGTTTGCACAATGTACAGCGGTTCGCCAGCTTGCCAAACCAGCCACTCGCACAGTTTGGAACGCCGATCTGCGTCGGACCCCTCGAGCCGCCCCACGCCGCTGCACTTGTAACTCTGCCGCTCGCAGCGCTCGGTTATCACTTTCGTGATACGACAAGCGTTGCTCGCGTGCTCTCGTATACCAACTACCATGCCGGCCTGCTCCAGATATTCTGCGATGATCTGCTACGGCATCTCCAGGGCCGCCCGCGCTCAGCAGAGCCGCCTATCTACATTGAACAGACAGATATCGATCAGACCTATGTCCGTATTAAGCCAATCATCCAGGAACGCTTCAACCTAACATTGAGCCTCGACCTTCGCTACAAAGCCATCACACTGGCAGTAATCGCGAACCAGATAGGTGCGCCACATCTCTACGCTGGCACCTATCGGCTCAGTGAGATCCGCCAACTCGTAACTGTGTGGTGGCCCCAGGGGTTCCGCACGGTCAATGATGAGGCGCTCCGTGCTTTGTTGGATGAGATGTGTGGTCTCGGCATCTTGGTCTATACGCCGGAAGGCGCTTACCGGCTGCGTAACCCTAATCTTGTACGCTTGCTTGGCACCGACCGGGATATCAACAGCGAGCTTGCTCAACTCCAGCAGATCCACCCAGTTACTGAGTCGGATATCGCAACCTACCACGCGCTCCTTGACATCGCTGAGACGCCGAAGCCTTACAGCCCGCTGACGTACGCGCAGGAGCGGTTGCTCAATCAGAATCGCTCCGGCATTGTGCTTGTCTTCGCCTCGGATGCCAGCGGCCTAGCCCGGCTCCCAGGTGCCTTCATGCGCTTCCTCTCAGATGAAGCATTACAGGAGACTCGCGATCATGGAATACCCTTGGCGGTTATTCGAAAAAGGCAGATCGGCACCTGGCTCGCTGAGCAACAGCAGCGATATCCGCAGCAGGAGCGGCTGGTTTTTACGGCGCGGTTAGCAAGTATCGAATCGGATGAACTGGCATCAATCGTACATGAAACTCTAGAATGGTGCCGACAGAATCACACGCACAAGCCCTTCGTGCGCGTAGGGTTTGTGTTGGATCCGAAGGTTGCTGCTGTCTGGCTTCAGTTGCCGCGTGAGCAGCGCGCCGATCTTGAGAGCAGGGTAGACGCCGTCATCGCGCTAGAGCCATGGAGTGAGCATGCGGTGCGACAACGCCTACTCTACGACAATAAGCTCACGCTACCAGATGTCTGTAAGCAGATCATGGAAGCGACTGGTGGCTGGGCACCGCTTCTCGATGATCTGCTCCGCCGCTGTGGCAAGAGTGATGACCCCCGTCCTGCCGCCCAGGCTATCGCACATGAGCTATTACAGCCCGGCTCGGAGATTATCTCGAGCTTTCGCGAATGGCTTGCTCCTCCTCCTCCTATTGCACGGCGCCTCATCGAGTTTCTTCATCGGGACGTTGGTGGCGAAGCAACACTCGATCTCATCGAGCCGGAATATCTGGGGGAGCCGCGCATCACCCGCGACGACTGTGACACCGCGCTCATCTACCTCCAGCGTATGGGCTATGTGCGCCTGACGAGTGAGACTGTGATGCTAGACCCTATCATCTTTCGGCTCATGGGGCAGCTATGAACATCGCTGACGCTGCGCTATTCGCACCAAGCATCCGCCAGATGGTGGACAACATGAGCGATGTGCTACTTGCTACAGGCCGAAGTTTAGTGGTCGTAGTACCTGCTGGCATCCTGCCGTTCGACGTCTGGGACTTACTACGCTCAGAGCTTGGCCGCCGCGACGCTGATATCCGTGACCTGCAGCCGCTGGAGACAGAGCGCACACCGGCTGACTTGCTCGCGCTCGCGTTCGGTGTCCATATCACCGCCGTCAATGGGCCGCAAACAATCGAGGCTGTTCTGGCGCAGGCTGACCGGGCAGGGCAGTACCCGGATGTCTTGTACCTTGACCAGTTTGACCAAGCGACGCTCGCAACGTGTAATAGATGGTATGTATTTCTGGAGCACTGGGCAGAAATCATGCGTCAGCGCGTCAACCAGGGACAGAGAGCGATCGCTCTGTGCGCAATCGTTCAGGCCACGGCCTGGGATGGGCGCGTGCTGCATCACAGTCAGATGCTTGAAATGCGCTGGTGGTGGGGCGCGCCTTCGGTTGTCGAGACACGCCTGCTGTGCCGGGCGCAGACCCTTGGCGGAGAGTGCCGCGAGGCGTGGCGTGAGTACGTGCTCCCGACAGTCGCAAGTGGGGATGTTGATCTCATTACCTTCTTCTGGGACCATATCATCGACGAGTGGGATCGGCTCACACATCACCTTTGCTTGTATGCCGACAGTCGTGGATGGAATCTGGAGAAGCTAAAGATGTGGGGGGCAGAGGGCGTCTGGGCTCACCTGCACCAGCCCTTAGGAGGAGTATCCTCATCCATATCCATTGAGCCGAGATTTCGTGTGCTGTGGGAGCAGGGTGCGCTTCAGTGGACTGTCGAGCACGGCGTCGAATTGAACATTGCCGCCTTGGCCTACCTCGGGCGTGATGACCTGATCAATTACCGTCTCTGGCGCGGGCAGGTTCAGTATGTACTCCCGATGGTTAACGGTCTACGTCTCGCGACATGCGATCATCTCGCAACAGTCTACGGCTCAAACTGGCCGAAGTTGGTGCAGCCACCTGATAATGAACGAGAGTACCAAGCACTAATAAAGAATCCCAACTCCTGCGAGTTTGGTCACCTCAAGAAGGTTATTGACTCACGTGACAACGCGGCGAAGTGGGATCGTTGGAAGCTCCTGGTTGACCGTGCGAAAAAGGTGCGAGACACCATTGCGCACTATCAGCCTATCTCCTATGCCGCATTTGAGGAGCTTTGGATTCTACGTGCGCGCATAGCAGGAGGATAAGTCTATAAGCAGTCCTAAATGGGATGGCGTTACCCAACCGGAGACCTTCAGCGCCGAGGCGAACGGCCTGCGTCAGCAGGTGGCCGACGCGGCGAAGGCCTATGACTGGGCGGCGGCCCTCGCCCTCCTCGTCAAACATCCGTCGCTGGTCAACACGCCCCGGCCTGGCGGCCAGTCGCGCTACAGCGCGCTCCACCAGGCCGCCCACGGCGGTGCCCCAGCCAATGCGGTTGAGCGGCTGCTCGCCCCGGGTGCCTGGCGTACTCTGCGCACGTCCCAGGGCGAGCGCGCCGTGGACATCGCCCAGAGCAAGGGGTGTCCAATGACGTAGTAAACTAGCACCTCATGACGATTAGAAGTTTCCCTTCGCGGCTCACCCGTTTGTCTCGTTTCCCCGTACCATGGCCCTCAGAAGGAGGGGCCATGAAAACCGACACCGAGGTACAGCTGATGCTCCGCACCCGCACGAAGGTATAGTGGACCCAGGAAACTGCACACTCGGACGGCCAGGGTTCGGTAGCATAGGTCTATGAAAAAGTCTTACACTGCCGCGTTCAAGGCCCAAGCCGTTCTGGACCTGCTCAAGGAGACCAAGACGCTCAACCAGCTCGCGTCGGAGTACGGAGTGGCTGCCACGGTGTTGCGCGAGTGGAAGCTCGCGGCCGTCAAGGGCCTGGCCGATGTCTTCGAGAAGCGCGACTCGGTGACCGAGCTGAAGGCTGCCCATGAGCGCCAACTCGAAGACCTGTATGCCGAGATTGGCCGGCTCACCACCCATGTGAACTTCCTGAAAAAAAAGTTGCCCTCCTGAGCCACGCCGAACGTCGAGCGCTGGTTGATCACGAGCAGGAGGCTCTCGCGCTGCGCACCCAGGCCGAACTGCTCTCGATCAGCCGCCGCAGCCTCTACTATCAACCCGTCCCGCCACCGCCGGAGGAAGTGGCGATCAAGCATCGCATTGACGAGCTGTATACCGCACATCCCTTTTATGGCTCGCGCAAGCTGACCGTGGTGCTAGCCGAGGAGTTTGGCCCGCTCAATCGCAAGCGCGTCCAACGCTATATGCGCGAGATGGACATCCAGGGCATTGCGCCAGGGCCAAACCTCAGCAAGCGCCAGACCGACCATCAGGTGTACCCGTATCTCCTGCGAAACCTTACTGCCCAGCACCCCAATCATATCTGGGGCTGCGACATCACCTACATTCGGCTGCGGTACGGTTGGCTGTATCTCGTCGCCATTCTCGATTGGTACAGCCGCTATGTGGTCAGTTGGACGCTCGATGAGAGCCTGGAACTCGGGTTCGTGCTCGATGCGATTGCCCAAGCGCGCCTCGTCGCCACGCCGGAGATTTGGAATACCGATCAGGGCAGTCACTTCACCAGCCCGCAGGTCACGCAGCCGCTGCTCAGCGCCGGCGTGCAGATCAGTATGGATGGCAAAGGGCGAGCCCTGGACAACATCTTTACCGAGCGCCTCTGGCGCAGTGTGAAATATGAGGAGGTGTACCTGTCCGACTATGGCACGCCACGTGAAGCCCGCCAGGGTCTTGCGCGCTACTTCGTCTTCTACAATACCGAGCGGCCGCACCAAGCGCTGGCCAATCGGCGTCCGATTGAGCTGTACCGAAGCAGCTGAGCTGCGAGCGGGCGCTGCTGCCCAGCATTGCCGAGCTGGTCGCCCAGGTCAAGGGGCCGCTGCGCGGCTGAACCCCTTGACCCGGACGACACCCCGGCCGGTGGGCGGCCGTCGCCGGCATCGCATCACACCGCTTGGGCTCGCTACGTGTGTCAACCGTTTCACATCGGCGCTGGGAGGCGCCATACGGAAAACTGACCCAGCGACTGTGCTTGACAAGGGGTCCACCATAGATGGCCTGGTGAGTATCCGCTACCCACGACGCCTGCTGGTACTGCCTGGGAGCAAGCGCGCGACCGAGATTGCCCTCAACGCCACAATTCCCTGGACCATCATGATCCAGGGTGCGGGCATGGAGGTCAACGCAGAGCTTGGGAGGCTTCAGCTGGCCGGCCTCGAGGTGAAAGGGGAAGCTGGAACGATCCGGCTGGAACTCCCTATGCCGGCGGGTCGCGTTCCGATTAGGATGAGCGGTGGAGCAGCAGCGATGGTGGTGCAACGACCAGCAGGTGTGGCTGCGCGAGTGGACTTCAAGGGCTGGGCCTCGGAGTTTGTGTGCGACGAGCAGACGTTGTACAACGACGTAAGGGTAGAGAGCCCAGGCTATGAGGTAGCCGAGCGGCGCTACGAGATCAACGTTTCCAGCAGTACAAGTACCGTCAGCATCATCTCCGATTGAATGTTCGGGCATCGTAATTCAACCGCCTGACCGATGCCCTCGCCTACGCCGCGTAGCCAGCGAGCTGGATAACGTCGAACGTAGGTCACAGGGGCATCACACGCTGCGGCAGCATCTCAGGTGGCCGGCAGCGGGCTGGCCGTAGGCCACTCGTGGCCCCACTGCTGGATCGCATCGATTACCGGAGCCAACGCTTTGCCCTTCTCAGTGAGCCGGTACTCGAGTCCCACCGGCGTCTCAGGGTAGACACAGCGTTCGAGGATGCCGGTGGCCTCCAGATCCTTTAGTCGTTCCGAGAGCATGCGGTCGCTCGCCCCCTCCAGCCGCTCTGCGCTCTCGTTGAAGCGCCGCGGCCCCGCGAGCAAGACCATAATGATGACGCCTGTCCAGCGCTTGCCGATCAGCTCGATCGCTTGCTGGTAGGACCGGCATTGTTGTTCGGAGTGGCGCATCAGATTCCTTCGAGTTCGAGGGCGACGCCTGTTACCCTATCGTGCTTGTTGTTCGACCTGAACGCCTGCATGATGCGAACAATATCCTGGTCACTCGTCATTGGCAGGGCGACGGAGTTCACCACCGCCCTGCCTCTGTCTCACGCGGGCTGTCGCTCCGTTAGCGCTGGTTTTCATCAGCACGTCGCAGCAGCGGCAGAAACACCGACGCTCGTGCGCCAAGGGTAACCAGTCTGGGTCGGTTGTTGTTCCAGGGCACACCCACGGCGAACGTCTGCGCCCCGACGCGGAAGTCGACACTGCGGCCAGGAACACCGCAGCCCGTGGCAGCGCCCCCGTCGTCCGCCAGCACGTCGACCACGTACACCGCCCGCCCCTCCTGAAGCAGTGTGCGGCCTTCGCCACAGACTCGCCCGCCGATCAGCGCGAGCACCAGCGTGCCCGCTGGCGGAACGACGCCGGAATCCATCGTCACAGCGCCGTAGAAGGTCGTCGGCGGGATCGGCACCCCTGCGGTAGCGCTGGCCTCCTGTTCGGGTAGGGTATTCAGCGCGGCGGGGAAGGAGATCGTCACCGCCCTGGTTGCGTTAATCCAGTAGCTGCGCTCTGGCTCTAGCCCTTGCAGGTCGTTCACCCAGGCGGGCACATCGCGGTCATACACGGCCCAGGGATCGGCGCTATCGGCGCTGTCGTACCCGTACACCGTCGTGTAGACGCCGTCGATGGAGCCGAGGGCGATCGGGAGCGGCTGCGCGCTCCTGCCAAGGTAGGGCACCATGTTCCAGCCCGGCCGCTCAAGGGCCACCCTGGCGCTGCGCATCAGGGCGTAGAGGCCCGCGCCGCGCACCTGGGTTGACGCGATGTTGAAGCTTGTGTTGCCCTTGGTCGGCAGTTCGTGCCACTGGCCCCCACGATATTCGTAGACGCTCAGTCCATCCTCTGTCTCTTATACACATCTGACGCTGCCGACGAATAGAGAGGTGTAGATCTCGG
>ENA-ORBV01013208-ORBV01013208.1-microbial-mat-metagenome-genome-assembly--contig:-NODE-13208-length-12580-cov-10.599536_pt1 | contig 12580 bp, 12 predicted proteins | sample MGYA00237777_ERZ505514 | MGnify/ENA primary metagenome ERZ505514 (study PRJEB26160, sample SAMN06269048) | microbial mat metagenome | isolation source: Oligotrophic lake microbial mat | place...
GGCCTGGTGGACCTGACGGTCGAAAAGCAGGTGCTGATCCCGCAGATCACCGTGCGGCTGGACCACCGCAAGGCAGCACAGATGGGCCTGGCGCCGGGCGAAGCCATCCGCGTGCTGCAGGCACTGACCGATGGCGCGCACAGCGCCCAGATCGTCGACGGCCCGCGCCGCTACGACCTGGTGCTGCGCCTGCCCGACCAGCAACGCAGCCCGCAGGACCTGGCGCGCATGCTGATCGACACGCCGGCCGGGCGCGTTCCTGTCTCGGCCATCGCCACGGTGGAGGAGACCGATGGCCCCAACCAGATCGGCCGCGAGAACGGCCGCCGGCGCATCGTCGTCTACGCCAACACCGATGGCGGCGACATGGGCCGCGTCATCGGCGACATCCGGGCCATCGTCGCCAAGACGGCGCTGCCGGTGGGCAACTTCATCAGCCTGGAGGGCCAGTTCCAGGCCCAGGAGCAGGCAACAAAGCTGATCGCCGGCCTGTCGGTGGTGTCGCTGGCCATGATCTTCCTGGTGCTGTATTCACGCTACCAGTCGGTGGTATTGGCCGGCATCATCATGGCCAACATCCCGCTGGCGCTGATCGGCTCGGTGGCAGCGATGTGGATCGCGGGTGTGCAGCTTTCGGTGGCATCGATGGTCGGCTTCATCACGCTGGCGGGCATTTCCACGCGCAACGGCATCCTGAAGATCAGCCATTACGTCAACCTGTGCAAGTTTGAAGGTGAGAGCTTCGGCCAGGCGATGATCGTGCGCGGTTCGCTGGAACGGCTGACTCCCGTGCTGATGACGGCCCTGGTGGCCGCGTTTGCACTGACGCCGCTGCTGCTGGCCGCCGACGCCCCGGGCAAGGAGATCCTGCACCCGGTGGCGGTGGTGATCTTCGGTGGGCTGGTCAGCTCGACATTGCTCGACACCTTGCTCACGCCAGTGTTGTATTGGCTGTTTGGCGAACGCGCCACGCACCGACTGACCGCGCCAGAGCCGGCGACAACGACAACGCCAGCGGCCACCACGGCGCAGGAAGCGTTTTGACCTGAAATCAGGCTTGGCGGCGCCGCCTGCACCAGTGCGCCGCACCTTCGAAGGAGTGCTGAAAGAATGATGAAGCAACTGTTGCCCATGATCGCGCTGTCCCTGGCCGCGTTGTCGTTCAACGCCGCATGGGCCCACGGCGGCGCCAAAGCCAAACACGGCGGCGTGGTTGCCACGGCCAGCGACCTCGGGTTCGAGCTCGTGGCCACACCCACCGGCGCTGCGATCTACGTCGAAGACCACGGCAAGCCGATGGCCCCAACGGGCATGATGGGCAAGCTCACGGTTCTCAACGGCACCGAGAAGTCAGAAGCCGCGCTGGCCGTGACCGGCGACAAGCTCGAGGCCCAGGGCGTCAAGCTGGGCCCCGGCGCCAAGGTGGTGGCCGCCCTGACGACCGCGCAGAAGAAGTCCATCACGGTTCGCTTCACGGTCAAGTAGTGGCGCAGCGGACACCCTGCCTCCTGGTCGAGCACATGACCCGTCGTTCCACCGACAAAGAGCTCAGCCGCGCCGCGCCTTCGAACGCACCCGCCATGTTCGGCGCGCCGCCAGCGCCGCCAGCACGGCGCCGGCGATCACCAGCATCCAGGCTGCCACCGAGGCCGCGCGCAGCAGGATGCCGTTGAAGTCCTCGCCGCTCTCGTAGTCCATGATGTGCAGGCGCCAGAAGAAGTCGTACCAGACCCAGGCTTCGTTGCGCGAGGTGACAAATTCGCAGGTGCGGCCATCCAGGTAGATGCGCGTGGCCAGCGCATCGTCGAAGCGCAGCCGCCAGAGGTCGCCACGGCCGCCGGTTTCGGCCACGATGCCCAAGCGCTGCGGCACGCTGACCAGGCGCTCCACCGCCAGCACGCCGGCCGGCCCCTGGTACAGCGACGCCCCGAAGCGCCGTACCGCAGCGGCGTCGGGCGCGACCCAGGCACTGCCATCCAGCGGCACGACGGCAGGCGCAATGCCGCTGCGGTAACTCAGTCGCAGCGCCGGGCCATGCGGTGTGGCCACCGCCGCAACGGCGGTCACGTCGGCGCGTGCTGCCGCCACCTGCAGTTGAGGTGCCGCATGCTCGGCCCAACCGGCAGGCAGCACGACGGCGGGCGGCCTGACCCTGTCGCCGCCCTTGACCCAGGCCTGGAAAGGCACCAGCGAGAAGACCACGCCGCCGCTGACCCACACCAGCACCTGCACGCCGACGAGCCAGCCCAGCCAGCGGTGAATGCGAAAGGTGATGGCGGACAGGCGCATGGCAGTGGGCTTGAACGTTGGAAGCGTAGTGCAGAGTCTGCGCCGGCTGCGCGCGCCGATGATGAGAGCTGGACAGAACATGCAGCCGATCCGATGTCCGGACGTGCCCCTCCTGCACCGTCCGGGCCGCGAGACAACCATCAGCGCTGAAAGCTGGCTTTCAGGACCACAGGCTGCGCAGTCTTGTTGCTCCACATCCAGCAGTAGTCCTGCTCGACCTTGACTCGCAAACTGTCCTGTTCACGAGCGACTTGCGCCATCTTGGCCGGGAACACCACCTCTTTGCCCACGTGGTAGTGGATGTTGAAGTCGGTCGGGCCGCTGGCTTCAAACGACCACGCCACATTCACGCCGGCCGGCAGCTTGCCGCAGACCTCGACGAACTTGCCAGGGGCAACGCGCGTGTTCTGCGTGAAAGCGCCGCCGCCGCTCCAAACGATCTCGACGATCTCTGCGTGAGCCATGGGCGCCGCCGAGGCCAGCAGGATGCTGGCGATGATCAACATGCGTTTGGTCACGAAAACTCCCACGGTGAATGCCTGTCTGCTGGCCTCGTGCGGCTCGTCCGGCGGTGGAGTCATCAGCGCTTACGGAGCCTTGGCAGTCGCGATCTCGGTCACCGTGAACTTGCCGGCGTCGTTGATCGCCTTGAACTTGATCTTGTCGCCAGCCTTCAGCGTGTCGAGCATGGCCTTGTCCTTGACGATGAAGACCATCGTCATGCCCGGCATGTCCAGGTTCTTGATCTCGCCGTGTTTCAGCGTGAGCTTGCCTGCTTCCTTGTCGACCTTGCGCACCTCACCGTCGCTCATGTCACCGCTGGCGGCCTGCGCAGTCGGCTTGCCGTGATCGCCATGCGTACTGTGGCCACCTTGATGGCTCGCAGCCCAAGCCGGCGACATCGCCGCGGCCGAAAGCACGAGAGCCAGGCCCGTGGCGCGGATGAAAAGTCGTTGTGGGTTCATGAGCGTTCCTTTTGCTTGAAGTAACTGGTGAAAACTTGGGTACTGCCATCGCGGGCGATGAGCAGCACGTCGTAGGGGTCCTGCCGGTTGTCGTAGGCAGGGCCGTCCATACCCGGGGAACCGAGTGGCATGCCTGGAACGGCCAGGCCGACCGCATCGGGGCGCTCCTTCAGCAGCCGCCGGATGTCGGCCGCCGGCACGTGTCCCTCGATCGCGTAGCGACCCACCCATGCCGTGTGGCACGAGCCGAGCTTCGTGGGCACCTGCAGCCGTGCGCGGGCCGCGGTGTTGCCGACATCGTTGACCTTGACGCGGAAGCCGTTGGCTTGCAGGTGGGTGATCCAGTCCGTGCAGCAGCCGCAGGTCGGGCTCTTCCAGACCTCGACCAGCACCGCCTGACCCTGCGCCTGGCCCTGCGCCCGAAGCACCGTGGGGGCCGACAGCGCTGCGGCTGCGCCGAGCAGCGTCGCCAATGCGTGCCGCCGTCTCATGCCTTGCCCGCCCCGACCGTGATCGTGCCCACCATGCCGCCCTGGTAGTGACCGGCGATCAGGCAGGCGAACTCGAACTCACCGGCGCGGTTGAAGGTCCAGATGATCTCGCCGGTCTTGCCGGGTGCCACATGCGCCATGTACGGCTCGTCGTGCTCCATGTTCGGGAACTTCACCATCATCTCGGCGTGCCTGGCGTTCTCGGCCTTCGTGCCGATGACGAACTCGTGCATCACCCGGCCGGTGTTGCGGACCACGAACTTCAGTGTCTCGCCCTGCCGCACCTCGATGCGCTCAGGCGTGAAACGCATGTTGTCGGCCATGCCGACCGCGATGCTGCGCTTTGCACTCCTGGCATCGCCGGCAATGCCCCAGTCCTTCTGTTCCTTGCGCACCGGGCCCGCCTTGGGCGCGTGCGGCTTGTCGGTGTGGGCCCCTGCATTGGTGGCCATCAAAGGCATCGTCGCGGCAGCGGCGGCTGCCGCCATGCGCGTGATGGCGGCACGGCGGCCGATCGGGTGTGTGGGTGTGTTCATGTGACTCTCCTTGGGTGGTGGCGATCAGCAGTACCGATCGTGTGGCGTGTGTTCCGGGTTCTGCAGGTCGTCAGTGGCCCGAGTGGCCGCCCGCAGGCTTGCGCACCTTGACTTCGATCTCCTGGGCAGGCTTGCCCATCGACGGCATGGAGCCAGGGCCAGGGCTGGCGTCGGCCTTGAAGCGAGCCGGGTCCGGCAAGGCGCCTGTGAACTCGTAGGCCACCGTGCCCGGCGGATGCTGATACCAGCCCGGGTCGCTGTAGTCGCCGCGCTTCTGGTCCTTGCGCACCTTCACCACGCTGAACATGCCGCCCATGCCGACGGCGCCGAACGGGCCCTGCCCGGCCATCATGGCGGCCGTGTTGTCGGGCAACGGCATCTCCATCTCGGTCATGTCTTTCATGCCGCGCTCGCCCATCACCATGTAGTCGGGGATGAGCTTCGTGATCTGCCGCGCCACGTCGCTGTGGTCGACGCCGATCATGGTCGGCACGTCGTGCCCCATCGCGTTCATCGTGTGGTGGCTCTTGTGGCAGTGGAAGGCCCAGTCGCCCTCCTCGTCGGCCAGGAAGTCGATCTGCCGCATCTGGCCCACCGCCACGTCGGTGGTCACCTCGTACTGGCGCGCGCTTTTGGGTGTCGGCCCGCCGTCGGTGCCGGTGATCAGGAACTCGTGGCCGTGCAGATGGATCGGGTGGTTGGTCATCGTCAGGTTGCCGATGCGGATGCGCACCTTGTCGTTCTTCCTCACCACCAGCGGGTCGACGCCCGGGAAGATGCGGCTGTTCCAGCTCCACAGGTTGAAGTCCAGCATCGTCATGATCTTGGGCGTGTAGCTGCCGGGGTCGATGTCGTAGGCGTTGAGCAGGAACACGAAGTCGCGGTCCACTTCGTCGATCAGTGGATGTTTGCGACCGTTGTCGACGCGCGGATGCGTGATCCAGAAGCCCATCATTCCCATTGCCATCTGCACCATTTCGTCGGCATGCGGGTGGTACATGAAGGTGCCGGGCCGGCGTGCCACGAACTCGTAGACAAAGGTCTTGCCGGGCGGGATGCCAGGCTGGTTGAGCCCCGACACGCCGTCCATGCCGTTGGGCAGGCGCTGGCCGTGCCAGTGGATGCTGGTCAACTCACCGAGTTTGTTGGTGACGAAAATGCGCACGCGGTCGCCTTCCACCACCTCGATGGTCGGGCCCGGGCTCTGCCCGTTGTAGCCCCACAGGTGGGCCTTGAAGCCGGGCGTCATCTCGCGCACCACGGGCTCGGCCACCAGGTGGAATTCCTTGACACCCTGGTTCATGCGCCAGGGCAAGGTCCAGCCATTGAGCGTGACGACCGGGTTGTAGGCGCGCCCGGTGTTCGGCACCAGCGGGGGCATCGTGTCGGGCTTGGTCTGGATGACGGGCTCGGGCAAGGCGGCCATCGACACCTTGCTCACCGCGGCGGCTGACGCCGCGACGGTGATGGCGCCTGCATTGCCCAGAAAATTTCTTCGCGAAACCATAAGTCTGTCCTTCAGGTTCAGTCTTCAGATTCAGTGTTCAGATTCAGTGCGCTGCGCCGCCGGCCTCGGCCGCCATCGCAGGGCCAGCCATGGCAGCAAGGCTAGGCTTGCCGATCAGCGCCATGTCCAGGTCGGCTTGCGCGATCCAGAAGTCGCGCAGCGCTTCGATGGCGTTGTTGACGCTGGCAATCTGCACGCGGGCATCGGCCAGCAGCTCGAACACGCCGATCAGCATGCCGTTGTAGCGAAGCACGTTTTCTTCGGCGATGCGCTGGCGCAGCGGCACGATCTCTTCCCGGTGATGGCGCGCGATGTCGTACGCCGAGCGGTAGTTGCCATAGGCTTCGCGCACTTCAGATCGTGCGTTGATGGCGGTCTCGGCCGTGCGGTGCAGCGCCTGCCTGTACACGCCCTCGGCACGCGCCACACGCGCACCGCCCCAGTCAAACAGCGGCAGCTCGAAGCCGATCTCCCAGCCGCGCTGCGTGGGCTCCTCGTTCGACGAGTTGCGCATCAACCCCACCTCGAGCACGTTGACGAATCGCGTCACCTTCGTCAGGCCCAGGCTCTTCGCCGTTTGCTCGGCGGCCAGCCGCGCGCCTTGAACGTCCAGGCGCTGCGCCATGGCGACGCGCTCGATGTCGGGCTGGTCAGTGGGCTCCTTCGGCAGATCGGGAAGACGCTCTGGCAGAGCAAACTGCGTTTGCGCGCCCCACAGCCCCATCAGCCGCGTCAGGCGTTCGCGCGACGACCGCTGCGCCTGCTGCGTGCGCGCCAGGTTCAGGGTCGCGTCGGCGTAGAAGCCCTGCTCGCGTGCCTGCTGCAACTTGTTGAAGTTGCCGACCGCAGCCATGCGGCGCGCCAGTTCTGCGCTGGCTTCGGCCGCCTGCTTGACCTGGCGCATGTAGCGCACGCCCTCCTCGGCGCCAACGGCCATGTAGTAGGCCTTGCGCGTATCGGCGGCGATGGACAGCACGCTCATTGCCACCATGCCCTTGGTCTGCTCGAAGCGCCGCGCTTCCATCTGGTTGATCAGCGGCATGGCCAGCAGTCGCCCCAGGTTGAAGTGCAGGCCGCGCTCGATTTCGCGCTCGTCGCCGCGCGACGAGCGCCCGAAACTGAATCCCGGATTGGGCAGGCGCCCTGCTTGCACCACTTCGGCTTCGGTGATGCCGAGTTCCTGGAAGGTGGCCTGCAGGCCGCGGTTGTTCAACAGCGCGACCTGCACGGCATCGTCGACCATCAACGGCCGCGTCAGCAGTTCGCCCACGCGCTGGGCGATGGCATCCTGGTCGGCATCGGACTTGGCCATGACCAGGTCTTTGCCCAGGCGTGCCTTGGCGGTTTTCTGCACGTCGCCAAAACCGCCATCCGGACTGAACGACGCACAGCCGCCCAGCACCGCAACGGTGGCCAGCAAAGCGCCCAGGCGCAGATGGCATGCGTGCGCCGTTCGGTGTTGAAAGAGAGATCTCATCTGCACGTCCTCAGTTCATGTTGTGGCCGCCATGGGGGTCTTTGCCCCCTGGCATGGGCATGGGCATGGCCTTGGCTGGCTCTGACGGCTTCATCCCTGGCGGGCTGGCGCTGGCGGCAGGAACCGGCGCGGCTGGCGGCGCCGGCTGGGCGGCTTCGCGGGCGTACGCCCGCCAGCCACCGATGCGGGTGACCGTGTCGTTGGCGTCACGCCAGGAGCCGACCGGCACGTCGGTCAGACGGCGGTACTGCGCGAAGGCGGACTCGTGCAGAAGTGGCGGCACGCTGGCTTGTGCGTTCAAGGGATCAGCGCGCTGGTCGCTGGCTTGGCGGGCCTGCTGCATCTTGGGCTGGGCCTGGGCGTTGGCAGCGAAAGGCATGAGCAGAGGCGTGAGCAGCGGCGTGAGCGCGGTGCACAGCGTGGCGCACGTGGCGAATGCGGCATTAGCGAATGGCCGCAGCGGCTTGATTGAGGCCCCAGCGGCAAGCCGCGGGCCCGATTGAATTCGAAACATGAAATCCTCGCGTGGACAGAGTGAAAGCACTGGCTGCCAAGGCAAACCAGGTTCAAGTCATGCGGGGCCGACATCGGCGGCGGTGAACGCTGCTGGACTGAACAGGTCAGCATCCCGTGCTGCCTGCCGATGAGGCTACCGCTTACGCGCGGAGGATTCGGGGTGGGCGCTCGGGCCCGTCGACGACGACGTCTGCTGCAGTGGACAGCGAAAACACAGTGACTTCGCGAGCGGGGTCGAAGGTCGGCGCCATGACCGCCATGCTGGGCAACGCCGCCCCGGCACAACAGGATGCACAGGCGCTGCACTTTTGATAGGTTGAACTGGCGACCTTGACGGGGTCAGTGAGCTTGTCGGGCTGTGCTGAGCCAGAAGCGTCCGACGATGCTGCGGTCTGGCCCGTATCGTTCGCCATGCGCGCGTCCGGAGCAAGGTGGCCGACATGCCCGTGCGCTGCATGCTTCGCAAGCGCCGCCTGCGCGACGTCGGGCAGTGGCTGAACCTTGCCTTGCGCTGCCTGCGGGCTATGGTGAGCTGAGCCGCAATGCATCATGGCGGCCATCGCCATTCCCTGCGCGGGAATGGCGAGCGCCAAAAGCCAGATCACTATGGTCCTGAGCATTTGCCCCATGGCAGAACTCTACAGCAGTTGCCTTGACCCAGTCAGCGCCAAGCCGAGCGACGCATTGACGTTGCGCGAGAAAAACGGACCCGGCGCTGTGCAGCGCTGCGTCAAAGTCCGTGCCCGACTTGGTGACTTGCGGCCAGCCTTGAGCGCCAAGGCGGCGGCGGCAGTTCATGGCGCGTCGCTCTCACGGGTGCTCCGCATGGGCCTGACGCAGGCACTACGCCGCCGGCCCAACGCCAGGCCAGTACCCTGCCCGCCCATAGTGCTTGTAGACAGCGATTTCCATCTCGCGCGCGAGCGGCACTGCCGGGTCGTACCAGGGCGCCTGTTTCAGCGCGTCACGCGTCAGGTCGACCGCCACACTTCGGTCCGCCCAGCTCACACGCTGGATCCACTGAGGGGCCACCAGCACGTCGTGACCGAGCCACCAATTGCTCGTGCTGACCACCAGGTACCGGATGGCCCAGCTTTCATCGTCAACGAGCAGGCCCTGCACATGACCGATCTCGCCATCGCTGGCTTCGATGTGGTAGCCGACCACGGCCTTGCAGCTGCGCAGGTGAGAGTCATTGTCGCGCTGGCGTGTTTCGGCTCGTGCCTGGGCGCTGTCCGCTTCTGCACGGATGGCGGCAGCAGAGCCGAAACCGGCGTCACCGGGCAAAACCGTGGACGGATACCCGCCTGCGCCCCACAAGCCCAGGCCACCCCAGTAGTACGGATAGCTGTAGTAGTCGAGATAGTCAGTCTCGTGCTGTCGGGTCACCGGCATGTCACTGTCAATGTCGGGGCTGTTCTTGACTTGCTCCCGGCTCAACGAGACCGGTAGCCGCCTGTTCGGCCAATCGGGCTTGCCTGCGGCGGCGGGCGAGATCAGCACCTTGCGGCTGGACAGCCACGAGCCGGCATCGACGACCAGGTAACGAATCGCCCAGGCTTCGTCATCGAAGTAGAGATCCTTCACGTCGCCGATGGCGCCATCGGTAGCGACGATGTCGAGATCCAGCAGGTCCTTGGATTGGCGAATCATGATGCTCCGGTCTTGGACGGTTTTGGACGGTTGATAGCGGCACAGGGTGCGCGTCGGGTGCCGACACGTCTGTGCGCTGACGCACAGGGCGGCACCGTTGCTGCCGCAAGTTGCATGGCCCGGCATGGTTCCTTGGGCCTTGGTGCGGTAGCGAACATCGCGTTTCGGTTCGAGATGTCAATCTTCGACTGGGGTGGTCGTCGCCGCAGGCGGCCAAGGTTCGGTCGGCGCAACGCTGGGTGATACGGTCTTGGCCTACCAGCTGAAGTGAGGCCTCTTGAAAGCACTGCTGCTGAAGTACTGGGACCGCCTTCGGTCCAGTTTCTGGCTCGTGCCAGCGGTCATGGCGTCGCTGGCCGTGGCACTGGCCCTGTCCGCCGTCGAACTCGACAAGGCCTTCGCCGAGGGCTGGCTGCAGGGCCTGGGCTGGATCTACTCCGGTGGCGCCGAAGGTGCAAGCCTGCTGCTGGGCACCGTGGCCGGGTCGATGATCGCCATCGCCGGCACCGTGTTCTCGATGACGCTGGTAGCGCTGTCGCTCGCCTCGTCCCAGTTGGGCCCTCGCCTGCTGCGCAACTTCATGCGCGACACCGCCAATCAGGTGGTGCTGGGCACCTTCGTGGCCACGTTCATGTACTGCCTGCTCGTGCTGCGCACCATCCGGCGCGACGACCAAGGGGATTTCGTGCCTCATCTCTCGGTCAGCATCGGCATGCTGCTGGCGATAGTCAGCATCGGGGTGCTGATCTACTTCATCCATCACGTCTCGGTCTCGATCCAGGCCGATCAGGTGGTGGCACGGGTCGGCAAGGAACTGGAGGAAGGGATCGACAGGCTGTTTCCCGGCCACGTGGGCAAGCCTGGATCCGCCGTCGCGAAAGCGCCGAACGAAGCCGACCTGCCGGTGGCGTTCGCACGCGAAGCCCGTCCTGTGGGTGCCTTCGAAGACGGCTATCTCCAGCTGATCGACGCCGACGCCCTGATGAGCTTGGCCAAAGAAGCAGATTTGGTGCTGCGGTTGGAGCGTCGGCCCGGCCACTACCTCGTCAAAGGCAGGCCGATGGTGATGGTCTGGCCCGGAGACCGCGTCACCGAAACCCTGGTCGAGAAGATGAACGAAGCCTTCGTGCTCGGCAACCAGCGCACTGCCGCCCAGGATGTCGAGTTCTCATTTCACCAATTGGTCGAGATCGCCGTGCGGGCGCTGTCCCCGGGCATCAACGACCCGTTCACGGCGATCGCCTGCGTGGATCGACTGGGCTCGGGCCTGTGCCGGCTGGCCGGACGCGACATGCCATCGGCCCTCCGATTCGACCCTAACGGGCGGTTGCGGCTGGTGGCGCCGGGACCCACATTTGCAGGGATCGTGGACACGGCCTTCAACCAGATCAGGCAAAGCGCCCGTTCGAACCCGGCCGTGGCGATCCGCATGCTCGATGCCATCGCGCTGATCGCCGGCCAGGTGAAGCGCGCGCAGGACGCGGCCTGCCTCCAGCGCCAGGCCGGCATGATCGTCACAGGGGCGCGGGAAGCCGTGCCGGAAGGCGACGATCTGCTCGCCGTCGAGGCGCGCTTCACGGCGGCGACACAGGCGCTGCGCGAGCTTCACGGCTGACGCAACGACGGCTTTCGCAGTAACTCACTTCGGGCCGGACGCCTGCGCCGCTTTCGAGGTCACCAAAGTGACCATCCGATCGGATTATCGCGGTCCGTGCGTGCTGCACCGTGCGCTGTCATACAGACGAGGTCACGCGAGCTGGCCAGACTGCATGCACGCTCAGGACTGCGCTCTGGTTGCCGTCCTGTTGAGGCAGAGTTTGGCGGGCCGATGCCATTGCATGCCGCCGGGGCCGCAGACAACAGCGAAAGAAGCGACATGAAAACCACTCACACGCCCGACACACTCACCCATGCGAGCCTTGCCGAAATGGCGTCGTTCAAGGGAGGGTCCTGCCTGTCGCTCTATCAGCCGACCCATCGACGTCATCCGGACAACCAGCAGGACCCGATCCGATTCCGCCATCTGGTGAAGGCGCTGGAGACCTCGCTGCGACAGCAGCATGCGACCGATGCCGTCAAGGCCCTGGTCGAGCCCTTCGAGGCAATCGCACAAGACCGCGACTTCTGGAACCACACGCAGAACGGCCTGGCCGTGCTGGGCGCACCGGGACTGTTCCGCGTGTTCATCCTGCAGCGGTCGGTGGCCGAGTTGGCCGTGGTGTCCGACAGCTTCCACACCAAGCCGCTGCGCCAGTGGCTGCAGTCGACCGGGCGCTATCAGGTGCTCGCGCTGAGCCTGCACAAGGTTCAGCTCTTCGAAGGCGATCGCAACGCGCTCGATGCCGTGGCGCTGGCGGCCGGCGTGCCGCGGACGATGACTGCGGCACTGGGCGACGAGCGCACCGAGCCGTACACCACCGTGTCATCGTATGGCGGCATCGGCGGTGGCCACATGGCCATGCACCATGGCCAAGGCGGCAAGAAGGACGAGATCGGCGGCGACGCCGAGCGTTTCTTCCGTGCCGTGGACCGTGCCGTGCTGGAACACCACTCGCGCCCGTCGGGCCTGCCCTTGATGCTCGCGGCCTTGCCCGAACACCACCACCTGTTCCACGAGGTCAGCCACAACCCGTTGCTGATGGCCAGCGGCCTGATGATCGACCCCCAGAGCCTGACGCATGACGACCTGCGGCAACGCGCCTGGGACGTGGCAGCGCCGCAGCAGGAGGCGCAGCAGACCGCATGGAGCGATGCCTACGCGACCGCCGCGGCCAAGGGGCTGGGCAGCGAGGACCTGTCGCAGGTCGCACACGCCGCAGTGGCCGGCCGCGTGTCGACGCTGCTGATCGAGGCAGAGCGCCAGGTGGCCGGGCGGATCGACGGGTCGACCGGGCGCATCGATTTTGCCGATCTCGGCAACCCGCGCGTGGACGACGTGCTCGACGACCTGGGTGCGCTGGTCGAAAGCATGGGGGGTGAGGTGCATGTCCTGCCGGCCGAGCGCATGCCTTGTCGTACCGGCGCGGCGGCGAGCTTTCGTCACTGATCCCTCCCTCAGAAGGAACATGCCATGAAGCCGTACGCCCGCTTCGGCGCCATGATCGCCACGTCGACGCTCGTGATGTTCGGGCTGATGTACCTGAACA
>ENA-ORBV01013209-ORBV01013209.1-microbial-mat-metagenome-genome-assembly--contig:-NODE-13209-length-12580-cov-4.558266_pt1 | contig 12580 bp, 14 predicted proteins | sample MGYA00237777_ERZ505514 | MGnify/ENA primary metagenome ERZ505514 (study PRJEB26160, sample SAMN06269048) | microbial mat metagenome | isolation source: Oligotrophic lake microbial mat | place...
GTGTCACTCACATAAGATGCCGGAACGGGTCAGGGCTTGAGTTTACGAATGAAGGCGACAAGATCCTTGGCTTCCGCCTCGGAGAATTCGTCCTTGTAGCCCTTCATGCGCTCTTTGCCGTTTTCTTTCACGCCCTCGAGGATGGCCTTGAGCATTTCGTCGTCTTTCAACTGGGCCTGGACGGCGGCGTCGGTGTAATCGCGCACCTTCAGTTTCTTGCCCTGTTTGGTTTGGGCCTTGCCGTCTTCGCCGTGGCAGGAGGCGCAGGAGTTTTCCCAGTTTTCGCTCGCGGGAGCGGCCTGGGTGGTGAGGGCGAACAACGGGAGTGCGATCGGTAGGAGGATAAGGAGGGACTTTTTCATGGGAGGAGGAGTTCTGGGGAGCAGGTGGAGGATGCCCGGCTTTTAAAAGCGATATTGGACTTTGCCATACAGCATGTGAGCGGTGTAATCGGCTTTTTCGCCATACGGGACGTCGTCATTGTCGACGAAGGCATATTTCAGGGTCAACCGGGTGCGCTGGTCAAGCTTGCGTGTCCAAGTGGCCGCCAGCATGTGGGTGGTGCTTTCAGAGCCGTATGGGACGGTCACGTTCGCATTGTTCACATAGCTGTTTCTGGAGTCATAGTAGTTGTAGTCGACGTAGAGGTCGCTGACGTCGTCCAGCGCGTACCCGCTGCCGAGCGACAGGTTCACGTAATTGGCATCGCTGTTTTTGACCAGGTTGGCGGCGGGACCGACCAAGGTGAATGCAGGAGTGCGGAGCGTGTCCCAGACCACATTGAGAGAACCTTGGACATACAAACGGGCCAAGGGGTTCCAAGAAAGTGATTCCGAGAGAATGTGTGTGGTCATCTTGGCGCTCTCGCCGAAGTCGAGTCCGATATCTTGGGTCCGAATCGTCGAGTTTTGGTAATCGTAGCGCAGCACGGAACGAAGGGTGGGTGACAGCCGGGTGCTCAGGCGGACGTTGAAGTCGTTGGTCTCGAAGTCCTGGTTAGAGATGTAGGCGGGATAGCGGTCTGCCGTGCTCACTGTGTTGTCGCGGCCGTTGCGGTAGTCGTTCTGCCGGGCCTTGAAGTAGTACTGCACCGCGATGGTCGTCCCGGCCTTGGGATACCAGTTGGCCGTGGTACTGTACTTCTGGACACTCTGGTCGAAACGCGTCTGCCGATCAATGCTGATCGCCTGCAGAGGCGTGCCCGGCTCCAGGATTCGGCTTTCCTCGAGATCGCCGTCGGAGCGGGAGATGTCGACCTTGGCGTTCAGGGTCCAATGCTTGATGCCGACATATCGGACCTCGACCGACTGGGAGTTGGTCTTCCAGTTCTTGTTACTGTCGGCCTCGACCTCGTCGTTGATCGGCGCGAACGCCGGGGCAGTGCCGAAATTGGTTTCCTCGAAGTCCACTTTATTGCTCCAGTCGATCTTTTCAAAACGAGCGGAGGGGATGATCGAGAGCACTTCGCTCGGGCGGAAGAGCGCGCTGATCGTGGCGATCGTCTGCTTCATTTCGGCCTCGCCGTGGAGACCGTAGAACCCTTCATCGCGCTGCTGACGATTCAGGAAGGCCGGATCGTAGATGCCGTCGTAGTTTTGACCGTAGACGCGACTGCCGCTGAGGACGGTGTCGATCGTGGTCCGCGCAACCGCCGTGGTCACCCAGAGCTGTTCGCTGATGCGATTTTCGTAGGAACCCCGGATCTGGAAGAGGTCGTAGTCCTGGCCTTCCTTATGGGTCACTTTCCGGTCCTGCGGTTCACCGAGGCGGCGACGCTCGTTGCGCGAGTTGTTGTAGTCGCCCTTGTCGGCGCGCAACCCCAAGGCCCACGAGTGCTGTTGGCCCAGTTTGGAAACCGTCGCTGCGATCTGCTGGCGCTTTTCGTCGATCCGCCAGAAGGACGGGAGCAGACCGCGGGTGGCGGAGGAACTTACGGCGAGGCCGGTGTCCCCCCAGGCCGTTGAGTCCTTGATGCCTTCCCGGGTAAAGAGCTCGTAGCGGAAGACGAAGTTGACGGCGTCTTCGGGTGTATAGCCTGCCTCGAACCAGAGATGGCCGCGGTCGATCGACAGGTCCTCATCGTAAAGCTGGGCGATGAAACCGTTGGTCGGCCAGTAACCGCCGGTGCCGTCATAAAAGATCCGGTACTCCTTGTAGCCGAACTTGAGATAGCCGAGGTCCTCCTTGTCGATCTGGACATCCAGCAAGTAGTCATTGTTTCCAGCCAGAGCGTGACCTCGCATTTTCAGCGTGGTGCTGTCGTTGAGGGCGCTGGTGTAGAAGAAGTCGTCGATCCCCCCGAAGCCGCTTTTCTTGACTCTCAAATCTTTCTGGAATCCGGCCCGGTCGCCACTTTGCAGAGCGGTTCCGAGCGAGAAATCGACGTAGTTTTCATAGACGGGCTCCTTGTCTTTGGCAGCGGAGAATCCGACTAAAGGCAGCGAGACGAGCACGGCGCCGGCCAAGAGGAGCGCCGGCGAACGAAGGTGCGTGGGTGAGAAGGGAATGTTCATCGCAGTGTCCCGGTAATTTGGAGGTAGAAGGTGTTAGAAGCGGAGGGAGGAACTGACGTGCGAACCGTGGACGGCCTCGTGGCAGCCGGCGGTCCAGCAGGTGCCGCGACTGAGGAAGGCCGCATGGTCGCGTCCGCCGATCAGGATGACGCCTGGGGAGGTCTGCTGCTGGAAGTGACACTGCAGACAGAGGTTGGCGTTGCGGGCCTTGAGCATCTTCGCGTTCATGGAGCCGTGCGGATTGTGGCAGGCGACGCAGCCTTCGCGGGAGGCTTCGTGCTCGAAGACGTAGGGGCCGGCTTGGGAAGCGTGACATTTGACGCAACTGCTGTTGATGCTGTCAAATTGCGTTCCGCCTTCGGCGACCGCAGCACCTTGGTGAGGGTTGTGACAGTCACTGCAACCCATCTGGCCGTTCATCACGGGATGGCTGAAGGGGAGATTGAATTCGCCGCGCTTATCCAAGTGACACTGGAAGCAGGTCTCCGGCGAGTTGCCGGGATTGACGATCGTGCCGGTCTCGCCACCCGTTTTTACGTGGAGAGAGGCAGGGCCGTGGCAGGCCTCGCAACCGATTTCGGTGCCGTTGCCGCCTGGAGCCTGGAGCTTGGCGTGGGTGGCATCATGGAAGGCACCGGTGAGATGCTCGTGACACTGAATGCACTTCTGCGAGCCGACGTAGGTTGCTCCGGCCACTTGGGGCGGTGCGACGATGGTACGTTCGGTCATCACGCAGGAAACGAAAAGCAGGCCCCAAAGAGCGGTGCCTCCGAAGAGAAGTTTGCTGGATAAGGTACGAGGTAGGGTTCTCACGGTAAGCGAGGGTGAATTTTTAGTTGGTTTGGCGGGCCAGAATTTGGATTGGGCTATAACAAACCTTTTGAAGCACCCCTGTTATGCCATGTTGGGGTCAATCGTGCTGTGTGGAATTTGCCAAGGGATGCGCAAGGCTTGTCCATTCTACTGATGGGCGCATACGAGGAACTGATAACGCAGGGCGAACTTGCAATGATCGGAAAGCAGGGGAAGGTCATTACGCCCACTTCTTAACCCCTCGATTGCGTGAACCCAGATCGGATCACCATGCGGCACATTGCCGAGCGCGCCGGAGTTACCCAGGCGACCGTGTCGATGGCGTTGGCCAACCACCCGCGGATCTCGGCCGCCACGCGGACGAGGATTCGCGCACTGGCCGAACGTATGGGGTATCGGCCCAACGCCTACGTTTCGGCGCTGATGCGGGTGCGACGCCATGGCAAGGCGATGCGCGATCGTCCGGTGCTGGCCTTGGTTTCCCCTTTCCCGACCGAGGACGGTTGGCGGACATCGGTGGCTCCGACGGTCCGGCAGATGCGGGACGGCGCGATCGAGCGTGCCGCCTTGCGGGGCTTTGATCCGCAGGAGTTCTGGCTGCACCGGGAAGCGATGGACCATGACCGCTTCAGCGACATTTTGCGCTCGCGCGGAATTGAGGGCGTGCTGGTGGGTCCTGTTCCGGCCGGTTCGGAGCCCCCGGCACTCAAATGGGAGCACTTTTCCTCCGTTTGCCTGAGTGTGCCGTTTTCGGATCTCACCTTGATGACGGTCTGCAACGACCACTTCTTCTCCAGCCTGCAGGTGGTCAGGGAGTGCCGGCGACGGGGGTATCGGCGTCCCGGCCTCGTGCTGCTGCAGTTTCATCACCAGCGCTTTCACGGTCGCTGGGAGGCGGGCGTCCTGATTGCGCAGCGACACTCGCCGGATATCACGTTGGCGGAGCCCTTGATCCTGGACCGGTGGGACGAGGGGGCGGCGCTGTCGAGTTGGTATCACCGGGAGCGGCCGGACGTGATCATCACGCCCGGAGCGGAGCTCTTGCTGCCGGTGATCCTGGAGCAGGGGTTGAGCGTGCCCCGTGACGTGGGATTGGCGGGTTTGGGGCTCTCCTCGCTCCAACAGCGCTGTGCGGGCATCTTCCAGAATGGCCGGCTGATGGGAGCCACGGCCATCGACGCGCTCATCTCGATGGTCGAACGCCATGAAAAGGGGCTGCCGGGACAAGCTCGGACGCTGATGGTTGAGGGGATCTGGCACTCGGGAGAGACCCTTCGGCCACCGGTGGACTGAAGCGCCCGGAGCTTGCCCGGCGCAGATCCTTGGGAGCGCCTGGCGACGAGCGGAACGCGTGCGTTGACTCGCGGGGATGCTTGGACCATCGTGCTTGGCTCGTGAATGATATCGATTCTCTTCTTTCCCGTCCGCTGCTGGCGTGGCTCAGCGCCCATACGCGATTTCCTGCCAGTCGGCTTCCGGCTCCCGCGGAGACATTGCTGTGCTTGGCCGCCGCGGCCGGGGTCGGGGTGGGGGAAACCGCGGAGTCCTCGGGAGGCTCCTTCGGGATTCAGCGTCGCGATCCGGTGAAGGAGTCCGCGCTCCGGGCCCATGCGCTGCGGCGCTCGCGGGTGCATTTCAAGTGCGATAACAGCGCCAAGGTCTAGACGGGATCCGTCTCCCAACGGGGGTTTGGGCTGTAACTTTTGGCGGAAGCGGGGGTATTCAGGGTATTCAACCTATGAAATCACTCGTCCTCACTCTCGTGGGCCTCTTTGCGGTCTCACCCTGCCTCGTGCACGCCAAGATCGAACGTGTCGTGGAGAAATCATTCCCGGTTTCCTCCGCTGGGCAGTTGCTGGTCCGGACCCAAGGGGGCGCGATCAGCGTCCGGACGGATCCGCAGGCGAGCACGGTGATCGTCAAGGCCCGCCAAGTGCTGGAAACCTCCTCGGAATCCGAGGCGGATCAGCTGCTGTCGAAATTGACCCTCGAGATTGGACAGTCGGGAAATGAGATCAAAGCCCAAGCCCGTTATCCGGAACCTCCGACTGGCTTTAGCTTGAAGAAGTGGCCACCGGTCGTCGTCCACTTTGACGTTTCCGTCCCTGCGGGCTTCAACGCGGACCTCGCGACGAGCGGGGGCGATATCACCCTGACCGATCTTCGCGGGAACGCGAAAGTGGCCACGAGCGGAGGTGACCTTCGTTTAGGTCGCATCCGCGGCAAGGTCGACGGATCCACCAGTGGCGGCGACATCGCCTTGGAGAGCCACACGGAGGCCGCGAAATTGAGCACCTCCGGTGGGGATATCCGCGTGATCGAGAGTTTGGCGCCGGCGACGCTGACCACTTCGGGCGGCGAAATCGTGGTTGAGATGGCGAACTCCGCCGTCAAGGCGACGACCTCGGGTGGAGATATTCGGGTGAACTTGGCGGACGCGGTGGTCGAGTCGGTGGTTTTGGTCTCCTCGGGCGGTGACGTCGCGGTCACCTTGGGCAAGACGTCGGCGTTTCACCTCGATGCCTCGACCAGCGGCGGCGACGTCAAGGCGCGGGGCTTGGTCCTCGAGATCGAAAAGGGTGCGCCCGGCAAGAGCAAGTTGGTCGGTCGCGTCAACGGTGGCGGACCCGAAATGAAGCTGAGAACCAGTGGCGGCGATGTCCGGGTGAGCGTGCGCTGATCGCGACGTGGGCGCATGGATGCTTGCGCGCGGACGGGCCAGCCGGTTGGGTGGTGAAAATGGATTCCTCAACTTTTCCGGCTTACGAACACCTTCGGGCAAAGCTGAAGCGGGCTCACGTGATTGAGTCTGTTTCCGGTCTGCTGGGCTGGCTGCGTCAGCGGATCCACCACGGGGGACGGCGCCATGATACCCTCGCCCTGGTCAAGCGGGTGACCGGCGAGCCCCTTTCGCCCCCGCACCTGCTGCGGTATCTCCGGGAGCGTTACCTGCCGCGGTATGTCGGCTGAGTGGTACCGGACCTGAACGGGAGTGGCCACGGTCGGAACCAGAATCACGCATGGGTTTGATCGATACACACACGCATCTGGAATCGTTTGCCCGGCGGGGTGAACGCGCCGCGGTGCTGGACCGTGCCCGGGCGGCGGGCCTGGAGGCGATGATCACGATTGGCACGTCGACAGATGATTGGGCTTATTACCGTGAAATCGCTGAAAGTGAACGCGGGTACGTTCACTACAGTGTCGGACTGCATCCGTGCTCCGTGGGGGAGGATTGGCCGGAGCAACTGGCGCAGGTCGATGAATTTTGGACAGCGCCAGGCCGACTGCGACCCGTGGCACTGGGTGAAATCGGCCTGGACCGCTTTCACTTGCCGAAGGAACCCGCGGAGGCCGAACGAATCCTTGGCCTGCAACGCCTGGCCTTTGATGCGGGACTGACGCTGGCAAAGAAGTGGGACACTCCTGTGGTGGTGCATTCACGCGGGGCGTTTCGCGAGTGCGTCGAGCGGGTCGACGCGAGCGGTGTCGATTGGCGGCGTGTGGTTTTCCACTGTTATGTCGAAGGGGTCGCGGAGATGGAGATGCTGATGGCGCGCGGTGGCTGGGGATCGTTCACCGGGGTATTGACCTATAAGAGTGCCGAAGCGGTGCGGGAGGCGGCGAGGAGGCAGGGACTCGAACGCCTGCTTCTGGAGACGGACGCGCCCTACCTGACGCCGGTGCCGCTCCGTGGAAAACCCAACGAACCGGCGTACATGGCGTTGACGGCGCAGTATGCCGCCGGGCTCCTCGGGGTTTCCTTGGATGACGTGGCGCGCATGAGCACGCGCAACGCCCGGGCCGTCTTCGGACTCTGACGCGCCGATCAGGCCTCGTCGAACTTGCGGATGAAGAGGGCGTCGAGCTCCGCCAGCATTTGCGTGGCGTCGTCGCCCGTGGCGATGAACTTCACCTTCGAGCCCTTGCCTGCGGCGAGCATCATCAGGCCCATGATGCTTTTCCCATTTACTTGTTCATCATCCTTTTCCACGAAAACATCCGCCTTGAATCGATTGGTGATCCGAACGATCATCGCTGCCGGGCGCGCATGAATCCCCATCTTGTTCTGCACCACGAGTTCCTTGGTGAGGGACAGGGCGGTTGAGGACTGATCATTCTTCTCCATGCGTGTTGAAGGATAAACCTCCGCGCTCGCGCGTGGCTTGCAACTCTAAAACTGCCGAGGCAAACTGCTCGCAATGGCAACCACCGCGATCGTCGTCCCCTGTCGACTGGAGTCCACGCGATTTCCCCGCAAGCTTCTGCATCGGGTCCGCGGAAAGGCCTTGCTGCAATGGGTTGCAGAGCGGATCGCCGCTCAGGCCCCTGAGTTTCCGCTCTATTTTGCGATTGACGACGATCGCTTGCGAGAACCCCTGGCGGCCGGTGGCTTCCAGATTCTGCCCACCAGCGCTGCTCATGCGAGTGGGACGGATCGCATCGCCGAGGCCAATCGGATCGTAAAGGCCGAGTTTGTGGTGAATGTGCAGGCCGACGAGCCTTTGGTCAGCCGTGCGCAAATCATTTCGCTGGCGGAATCGATTCGCGGAGACGCCCCGATGGCCACGCTTGCCACCCGGTTCACGGCCGCCAGCGACTTCGCCAATCCCAACCAAGTGAAGGTGGTGCTCGCCCGCACCGCCCGTCGCGCCCTCTACTTTTCCCGTTCCCCGATCCCTTTCGCCCGCGATCTGGCCGGGCGTGTCGACGACGGCTGGGTCAACTCCCATCCCTGTTATCGTCACCTCGGCCTCTACGCTTACCAAGCTGACCTCCTCGAACGCTTTGCGCGTCTTCCCCTCGGCCAACTCGAGCAAATTGAACGGCTTGAACAGTTGCGGGTTTTGGAAAATGGGTACCCGATTGCCTGCGATCTGACGGATGACCCGACGATCGGGGTCGATACCTTGGAAGACGCCACCAAGTTTGATGCCTGCCTTGGGTAAGTGGAGGCCGAGGCGGATACCGTCCTCGAGCTGCGGGGAGTCTCGCCGGGGGATCGAAGGGCCATAGTTATGCCTTCGTAAATATTTAGGGGAAATCAGTTAAAGTAGGTTATTTAGATTCTTCGCTGTTTTCAATGAACCGGAGCCGATGGAATGAGTGGCCGACAACCCGGACTGCAAGCCGGCTCGGTTGTAGGTGGCCTCGGCGAGGCCGCGACGGGACCATCCAGTCCCGCCTCCGCGAAGAGGGCGGTTTCAGAACGTTGTTGAGGCCAGAGCGCGAACCCCGCGATGCGAGGTCCGGGGGTTGCGGCTTCGAGTTGGCAATTCTCAATCAAGGCAACAATCCAGCCAACAAGGCGCCTCCACCCCCAGACCTCGCATCGCTCCGCCCAATGGAGGCTACGGACCGATACCGGGGCAACCGGGGGAGTTGCTGGTGGTGCGAGCCACGGCAGTGGAGGGCATTTTCTCCTAGGAGGTGCTTCGTCGGCTTGGTGCCAAGCGCGTGGCGGTGAGGTGAGCACGGGAAAATCGCTGCGTTTCCTGTACGCGCGTAATGCCCCTCGCGGTCCATGGGTCGTTGCGCACCGGCAATGCAGCGGAACGAATCCCGGGGTGTGGAGGCGCCGCAACCCCGGGGGTTCGTGGAGCGGTCGCGGTGGCTTCGACCTCGATCAGACGATGCACACCGGTCCCGGGATCAACGCCCAGCCCGTTGCGTCGGGGAGGGCGTTTGGGTTCAGAAATGACGCTGGTTCTCGGGCAGAATTTGAGTTTCCCTGATCTCCGATGCAGGCGCACCAGTTTTTTACCCTTCCCCCATCGCTCGCCCGCTTTTCGGATTTCTTTATCGCGGAGGCGCAACCATGGACGTGGATTCCGGGCATCCGACTGGCGTTGGCGCGGTTGGGCGAAACCCCGACGGACACAGACCCCGGCAAACGCGTCCTGCCGCCGGGGGTGAAGGTGGAGGGCGAGGTATATTTTGATCCGAGCGTGATTCTCCCGCACGTGGCGACTTTTATCGGACCGGCCTGGATCGGGGCGGGCACGGAAATTCGCCCTGGTGCATTTGTCCGCGGCAACGTGATTGTGGGCGAAGGTTGCATCCTCGGCAATGCGTGCGAGTTCAAGAACTGCCTGTTGCTCGATGGCGTGCAGGTTCCGCATTTCAGCTATGTGGGCGACTCGATCCTCGGCAATCGGGCGCACCTCGGCGCGGGTGTGATCCTGTCCAACCTTCGCCTCGATCGCAAACCGGTCGTGGTCCATGCCGAAGGCCAGGTCCACGAAACTGGGTTGCGGAAGTTTGGGGCGATCCTCGGTGACGATGCCGAGGTCGGCTGCAACGCCGTGCTCAACCCCGGCTCCCTGCTCGGCAAACGCGCGCTCGTGATGCCGACGGTGGCCTTTTCCGGCTATTTGCCGGCCAATACGCTCGCCAAGGTGCGCTCGAGTGTGACGCACCTGCCCCGCCGCGACTGAGAACCGGCCGGTTCACGCTTCGGCTTGCCTGCGGACCAGCCGAGGCGCGACTATCTCCGTTTTCTTCTTTCGACCTTCCTTTTTCATGCCTAGAACTCTCACCGGCATTCAGCCCTCCGGAACCCTGCACATCGGCAACTACTTCGGCGCGATGCGTCCCGCCATTGATGCGCAGACCACCGGGGAGTGTTTCTACTTCATCGCCGATTATCACTCGATGACGTCACTGCTCGATCCCAGCGAGCGCCGGCGTCACACCCTTGAGGTGGCTTTGGACTGGCTGGCCTGCGGACTGGATCCGGCGCGCAGCGTCTTCTGGCGGCAAAGTGATGTGCCCGAGGTGGTCGAGCTGATGTGGATCATCGGCACCCTCACGCCGATGGGATTGCTCGAGCGCGCGCATAGCTACAAGGACAAGACGGCCAAGGGCCTCTCCCCGAACTTTGGCCTCTTCGCCTACCCGGTGCTGATGGCCGCGGACATTCTGCTTTACGACACCACGGTGGTGCCGGTGGGCAAGGACCAGAAGCAGCACCTTGAGATGACGCGGGACATCGCGATCAAGTTCAACCAGACCTATGGCGAAACCTTCGTCGTGCCGGAGTCGGCGATCCGCGAGGACGTCGCAGTGGTGCCCGGTCTCGATGGGCAGAAGATGAGCAAGAGTTACGGCAATACGATCGACATTTTCGGAGACGAGAAAGCGACCCGGAAAAAGATCATGGGCATCGTGATGGATTCCCGGACGCCGCAGGAACCGAAGCCGGACGCGGACAAGAACCTGGCGATTCAGTTGCTGCGTTTGGTGGCACCGCGCGAAGTCGCCGCGGACATGGAGTCCCGACTGTGTGCGGGTGGTCTCGGTTACGGAGACCTCAAGAAGGCGCTCTTCGAGCACTACTGGAACTATTTCGCGCCGTATCGGGTGCGCCGGGCGGAGCTCGCGAGCAACCTCGACCACGTGTCCGCGATCCTGCGGGAGGGAGCGGCCAAGGCCCGCCACACCGCCGCCGGCGTTCTCGCCCGTGCCCGCCGCGCCAGCGGCCTCGGCTGAGGATCCACTTCTTGCAGCCATTCCCCCGATCTCGGAGTAACCCATTGGGTTACTCGCGGCGCTGACACATCGTCACCAGAAATTGGCCAAGATTGGCATGTCTAATCACGACGTCATAACTGATTACTGATGGTTCAGGACCGTTCAGCCATAGCTCCCGACGTGGCTCCGATGTGGGTGGCCTCGATGAGGCCGCGACGGGGCCTCGCGGCCCCGCCCTCCGTCGGCCTCCCTCCGAAAGGTTCGAGCCCGTTTCCATTCGTCGCTCTTTCCATATGCCCGCTTCACCGGGACGGCGATACGCTGGCCGTTCTCGCGGCCTCGGCGAGGCCGCCCACATCGGATGAAAATTTCGACGCTGTGTCCAATGATTTACGACGCTGCGTCTAGATGACCACGGGCGTGGGTTCGGAGAGCGCGGCGATCGCGGTCATGATCCGTTCGCTCACTTTTTGATAGCGGTCCTTTCCGTATCCGGGAGGGTCGTAGGCGGCGTGAGGAAGGACCGGTCCAAAACAAACGGATACGCGGGTGCCGAGGCGCATGCCGCCTTTGCGGCCGAAGGCCTCGTGGGAGTTGAAAATTCGCACGGGGAGCACCGGTGCCTGCGTCTTGCAGGCGATCAGGCCGACGCCGGGCTTGGCTGGTTGCAGCTTTCCGTCCGGTGAGCGTGTGCCTTCCGGGAAGAGGATCAGGGCCTTTCCTCCCTGCAGTGTCTGGAGCACCCGCCGGATCGCCGAAACGTCCGCGCCACCGTCGCGGTCGACCGGGATGGTCCCGACTCCGTCGAGCCACCAGCTGGCCACCCCGGGCTTCCACAGGGTCTTGCGGGCGAAGAAGGCCATCTGGCGCGGCACGAGGGAACCGACGATCGGGGGATCGAGGTGGCTCGCGTGATTGCAGGCGATGATGAACGCGCCGTGCTTCGGGATGTTCTCCAGTCCGGAGACCTCGCCGCGGAAGCAGATGTCGTAAATCGTCAGCGCGAGGTAGTGGAAGACCCCGTACAGGGCCTCCATCGCGACGTGGTTGTAGCGGCGGTTCATGGGGGCGGTGGTCAGAGGGCGAGCCGCGTGGCGACAAGGGCCGCCACCTTCTCAACAACCTGATCGAGGGTCAGGAACGTGCTGTTGATGTCGATCGCGCCCGGAGGGCAGGTCAGCGGGGCGGTTTTCCGGGAGGAATCCAGGCGGTCGCGCTCGGCGATCGAGTCGAGCTGTCCCTCCTGGGCCCGGCGCCGCGCCCGCTCATCGGGATTGGCATGGAGAAAGATTCGCAGATCCGCCTCAGGGAAGATGATCGATCCGATGTCGCGCCCCTCCATGACCAAACCCTTGAATCCGTGCTCCCGGGCGACCGCCGCCTGGTTCCGCTGATAGTGCAGGAGGGCGGTGCGGACCGCCGGGATGGCGGCGAAATGGGAGACCGCGGCGTTGACCTCGGGCGCGCGAATTTCGTCACCGGGCACCTTTCTGCCGATCTCCATCTGCGCGGCCGAGCCGTTCACCCGGGTGCCGAGGGCCAGCCCGGTCAGCGCGGCCTCGACGGCGGCGATGTCTTCGTCGGAGATGCTCTGCCGCGCGTAGGGGATCATGGCAACTTGTCGAGCTGGACCAGATCTTCGAGGGAGAGGAACTGCGGGTTCGCGTCGGAGCTGTACTCAAAGCCTTCGGCCACCGGCTTGCCTGCCTCGCCGATTCCATTCAGGGCGTAGTCATTCTCAACTCCGACAAAACGGATGGCCGGCCTCAGCACGTAGTGGT
>ENA-ORBV01013211-ORBV01013211.1-microbial-mat-metagenome-genome-assembly--contig:-NODE-13211-length-12579-cov-4.311150_pt1 | contig 12579 bp, 13 predicted proteins | sample MGYA00237777_ERZ505514 | MGnify/ENA primary metagenome ERZ505514 (study PRJEB26160, sample SAMN06269048) | microbial mat metagenome | isolation source: Oligotrophic lake microbial mat | place...
GTTGTCGGCAACTCGAATAGAAATTCCCGCATCGTCGGCCGCGTGGCGAAGCGTGAGGCTAATGGTGCTCGCGTGCGCGTGCTTTAGTGCATTCGTCAGCAATTCATTGACAAGCAGCCCTACCGGGATCGCCTGGCTTATTGTTACGGTGACCGGATCGAGATCGGGCACCAGGCTAGCCGTAGCACCGAGCCCGAGGTAACTCCCCCAAAGCAGATCCGCGAGGCGAAGAAAATACAGATCAAGCCGGATGCTGGAGTAGTCGTGACCTTCGTATAGAAGCTGGTGGATGAGCGACATGGATTGTACGCGGCTCAGGCTCTGTACCAAAAGTTCGCGAAGTTCCGGGTGTTTCGCTTCGGCGGCCTGCAAATGCAGCAGGCCGCTGATGATTTGGAGATTGTTCTTAACTCGATGGTGAACCTCGTTGAGAAGAACGGTTTTCTCGGCCAGCGCGTTTTTGAGTTGCTGTGCGTTGCGCTGACGGTCGGTGATATCGACTATCGCGCTAAGGACGAATGTCCCTTCTTCGGTTTCAACGGGATTCAACCCGATCTCCACCGGGAATTCGCTGCCGTCCTTACGGGCGGCGTAAAGGTCGCGTCCGGCGCCCATTCGGCGCGCTTCCGGGTAGCGGAAGAATCCTTCGCGAAGCTTAGGGTGGCCCACTTGAAAGCGTTCAGGGACGAGGACTTCGATCGACCGCTGAAGCAGTTCAGCGCGGGCGTACCCAAAGAGCTTCTCAGTCTCGGCGTTCACCAGGACGATCAAGCCGCCCTGATCGATCATCACCATTGCCATCGGGGCCGATTCGACGGTCGCGCGGAAACGGGCCTCCAGTAGCTTGCGCTGGGTAAGGTTCACGATAGCGCTAAGTACGAAAAGGCGATCGTTGGTTCGTATCGGCTTAAGACCAATCTCGATGGGAAACTCGCTGCCATCATTGCGGAGGCCAAACAGTTCCCGGCCAACGCCCATCCGCCGGCTCTGAGGTTCGGCGAAGAAGCCCGTTCGAAACGCCGGATGAAGCCCGCGGAAGCGAATAGGGATTAGATCTTCGACGGTACGCCCGAGAAGCTCATCCCGCCTATATCCAAAAAGAGTTTCCGCTTCAGCGTTAATCAAAACGATGCAACCGTCACAGTCGATCATTACGAGGGCAACCGGCGCGGATTCGATAATTTCGCGGAGAAGTGTGGACGACTGAGTTAAGTCACGATAGTCAGTCACTTACGGGTTCCAGGTATGTGTGAATTCTTGTCGACCGCTTAGCGCCGGACACTTCGAGATTACACGTTTTGTAACAGATGTGCGAGGAACGTTTAAGATTGTGGCAAGAAATAAAACGGCGGCCAGTGAAGGCCGCCGCATCTGAAAACCGATTTGAAGTGGTGGCCAGAGAGGGACTTGAACCCCCGACACGCGGATTTTCAGTCCGCTGCTCTACCAACTGAGCTACCTGGCCACGACATTCATTATTTTACCAGACCCGCCAGCATCCCGCCAGTTTCCGCCTCAACTTCCGCATGAAGACTATTTCCATGCGCGTCCATCGTCACAATCGCCACGAACCCGTCCACCCGTAAATGCCACATCGCCTCCGGGATCCCAAACTCCATCCAGTGCACATCCAGCACCTTCTTCACCGTCCGCGCGTAGAACTGCGCCGCCCCGCCAATCCCGTTCAGATACACCGCGCCGCACTCCTGTAGACCCGCCAACGTCTTCTTCCCCATCCCGCCTTTGCCAATCACAGCCTTCACCCCATACCGGCGCAGAACCTCCGCCTGATAAGGCTCCTCCCGCGAAGAAGTCGTCGGCCCCGCCGCCTTCACAAACCATTCTTCGCCCGACTTCAACATCACCGGTCCGCAGTGATACAAAATCGCCCCGTTCAAATCCACCGGCGGCGGATTGTTCATCAGATGCGCATGCACGGCGTCCCGCCCCGTATACATTTCACCCTTAATGATGACGACATCCCCAACCTTCAACAGCCGCATCGCTTCGCTCGTCAACGGCGGCGTCAACACCACTTCCCTGCCGGTCAGCGGGAACCCTTCGCTCCGCGACATCCGGTCCACAACCCGCGACGGATCCCGGTACAACCACGAAGTAATCGCCCCGGTAGTCACGTCCAACCGCACTCCCAACCGCCGGAACGCCCAGCATTCATAAGCCACACTCACAAAAAACGAAGCCGGCAACCGGTTCGCCGCCGTAATCTTACACCCGATCAACGACGCCTTGCCGCCGAACCCCATCGCCCCAACGCCGATTTCATTGGCTTCCTTCATCACGGAAGCTTCCATTTCCGCCAGCACCGGATTCGGATTTACATCGTCCAGCGTGCGAAAAAGCTGCTCCTTCGCCAGGAAATACCCATGCCCGCGATCACTTCCGATGCAAACCCCCAGCGCCCCCGGCGCGCAACCCTGCCCCTGCGCCTGCCACACCGCATGCAGCAAACACTTCCGAACGCCCTCTAAATTTCGGCCCACTTTGCCAACATGCTCCAGTTCAGCCGGCAATGAATACTGAATATTCTTGTTCTCGCACCCGCCGCCCTTCAGCACCAACTTCACTTCAATCTCATCCGATTCCCACTGCTCCCAATGGATCACCGGCGTCTCATGCCCCAGGTTGTCGCCCGAATTTTTCCCGGTCAACGAATCCACCGAATTCGGCCGCAACTTCCCACGCTTCGTCGCTTCGGCGACAGCAGCCAGAATCACCTTTTTCATCGCGATCTGGTTCACGCCCACCGGCGTATATACCAGGAAAGTCGGCATCCCCGTGTCCTGGCAAATCGGCTGCTCATCCGTTGCCGCCATGTCGATGTTGCTGGCAATTATGCTCAGCGCCTGACCGCTCTGCGTGTCGGGCGCCTCCACTTCCAGCACGTGCCCCATCGCCGCGCGCACATCGGGCGGCAAATTCGTGGCCGTCTGCGTAATCAATTCCACCAGGCTGTTGAACAGGAATTCCATCCTGCTATCGTATCAAGGCAACTGCACCCGGACCTGTGCCGTGAGCCCAGGTTTAATCGACGGATCCGGACTCCCAAACATCACATAAACCCGCCCGTTCTCGATTCGGCTGATCTCGGCATTCAACTGCTCCGAAGCGAACTCCGCCAAAATTACCGCCGCCGGTTGGCCCACCTTCAGCTTTGCCAACACCGCCGGTTCCGGTTCCACCACCACCTGCAACTGTCCCAGATCGGTCCCAATCCGAAAAATTCCGTCTTCCCCGATCCGCACATCCGCACCTGCCTCGCCCTTCCGCTCCAGAATTACGCCATCTACCGGCGCATGCATCTGCGTCGCCTGTAAATCCGTATCGGCATCCTCCAACTCGGCATTCCGGTCATCCAAAGTTTTCTTCGCTGCCTCAATTTCCTTGGTCAACGTCGCCACCCGCGCCGCCGACGCCTTCGCCCGCGCCGTCGCACTCTCGAATTCCAGTTTCGCCGTCGCGAAATCCGCCACGGCCTTTTCATAGGTCAGCCGCGGAGTCGCCCCCTGCGCATTCAGCATCTCCTGCCGCCGCGCCAATCTCTCCGTACGCGAATAGTCGTCCTGCACCCGCGCCGATTCCGCTTGCCCGCGCGATGCATCCAGCCGCGCCGCCAGCATTTGGCTCTCCAGCGTATTCACCCGTTCCTGCGCCTTATCCGCCACGTCCTTCGCCTTCTCCTGCTGTCCCTGCAACGACGGATTGGCGATCCGCGCAATCAACTGTCCTTCAAAGACCTCTTCCCCAACAATTACCAAGTACTCGGCGATCGTACCGTTGCTCGGCGCCTGCACGCCGACCACTTCGCGCGCCTCCACTTTCCCTGACAGGCTGATCTCTGTCCCCGCCGGCAACACGGGAGCGGGCGCCGCCGGTTGCGCCACCACTGGCGGCGCGTTCTGCCGTTTCCAAACCGTCAACGCCCCCGCCAACACCGCCAACAAGATAGCGATGCCGCCGAAAAGCATCCATTTTCCGCGCATGAACCCATGGTACAGTAGCGTCGTCGATGGTCCCTTGGCTGGAATTTCTATCCGAGTTCGCCCGCGCCGGAAATCTCACCCTCGGCGGCGGCCAGCCCATGATCGCCGAACTCGAACGCCGTGTCATCTCCGTACGCCACTGGCTTCCACCCGAGGATTTCGGACTGCTCTACAGCATCGCCCGCCTCACTCCGGGAACGAATATTCTCGCCTTCGTCGCCGCCACCGCCGCGCGCATTCAAGGCCCCTTCGGTGGCGTCGTCGCCGTCGTCGCCGCATCGCTCCCCGCCGGCTTCGTGATTTGGCTCATGACCATCTTCTTCGACGCTTGGAGCTCCAATCGGTGGATCGCCGCCGCCATGTTCGGCGCGATGGCCGCTGTCGTCGGGCTCATCCTCTCCAGCGCCTGGCAACTTCTACGGCCTTTCCGCAAAAAGCCATTCGCCATCGCCATCTTTGTCGCTGCCTTGCTGGCAGGAATCACTAATACCGCCAGCCCCGTCACCATTCTCCTTTCCGCCGCCGCTCTTGGAGCGCTGTTCCCCCCAAAGCAATGAACGTCATAACTCTATATCTCCTGCTGCTAAAGGCCACGTTAACGTCCTTCTCGGGCGGTACGTCGTTCCCCTCGGTCCGCCAGGATCTCGTCGTCCAGCGCCACGCCGTCACCGACGCTCAACTCTCCACTGCCGTCGCCATCTCCCGCATGGGCCCTGGCCCCAACGGCGCGTTCGTTATCTGCCTGGGCCAGTACATTGCCGGCCCCGCGGGCGCCGCCGCCGGCTACCTTGCCATGATCACTCCCGCCTGGCTGGCAATAATCCTCTTGCGATTGCTCCAGGGCCGCACCAGCCATCCGCGCGCCCAAAGCGCCATTCAATCCCTCACCGCGGCCGCCGCCGGGCTCATGCTCGCCAACAGTTGGCCCATTGCCCAGACGGCCATTACGTCCTGGTTCCCGGCCCTGCTTTCCGCCCTTTCCCTGGCCGCTTTCCTCTCCCGCAACGTCGAAACCGTATGGGTCCTGGCCGCCTCGGGAATCCTGGCGATGTTATACTCTGGTTTGCATGCGTGAGGTCAGGCTCGGCGACATTATTGACGACTATTGCGTGAAATGTAAGCGGCTCACCAACCACGCTACCGTCTCGCTCATGAATGAAGGGCCGGCCAAAGTACGCTGCTGTTCCTGCTATAAGGAACACGACTTCACCAACTGCGTCGTCCCCCCTACCAAACGCGAACTGAAGTTGATGCAACTCGCCGCCGAAGCCCAGGCAGAAGCCGAAAAGGCGGAGTAGCCCTTCAGCGATCGACTTCCACCCAGATCACCTCACCCGGTCGTACCCGCTCAACCGCATATTTCAGCGCCTCGAACTGGGGACGAAAGGACTCTATCCGGTTATCGGCGACGACGGCGATCACAATTCCCAGTTCCAGGCGTGATAGGTTCTGTTGAAACGGCAACTGCTTATCCGGAGTCACAAAGACATCAAAGTGAGTAGCTGCGTGCTTCAAAAGTGGCCTGTCCAAGTAACCGGCACATTCCGACCGCTGGACTGGTTCCACTGTATGGTCTGGAAATGCCTCCCGGACTCGAGGATTTACACACTCGTCTAGGAGGATACGCATTCAGCAAGTTGATCCTTAGCCAAATCAAGGAACAACTCCACTTGCCGGCGGCTAACGCTTGGGCTAGCAGACACGAAGTCTTCGATGGTCCCTCCATGTTGCAGGATCTCGACCAGATCCTGTACCGGCACCCGAGTCCCTTGAAAACAGGGAGCGCCGCTCATTCTCTCCGGATGTATCCAGATCACTTCATCAAGCAGCCGCCGCGTATCAGCCGTCATGCCTCCCATGATACGCGACTCGCCCCCAGGCTTCACCCTCTCACCCCCGCCGCATCTCCTCCCGAATCAACGCCAATATCTCCTCTTTCTCCTCCGAATCACTCAACTCCTCCTCCAACCGTCGCAACGCCACCCCCAACACATCCCGGTGATGCAGCTTTGACCCCAAACCCTCCGTCTCCGTCAGCGTCAGCCAAATATCATGCAACCGGACGACATCCTCCGGCCACAACCGAGGCGGATGCGGCCCCAAATTCACATAAGTCGGCGTCCGGTCCGGACTGATAATCTCCAGCGAAAACGGATGCCGCGGCTCCGGCAACTGTTCCCACGCCAACCCGATGCGCCTTGCAAGCTCATCGCTCACCATCCGGGGCGAAATGCCAGTAACCAGCCGCGACGCTTTCAACGTCGCTGCCGCCTGTATCATCGCCTGAAACGGATCGCTCGCCGGTACAACCAGCAACTCCACTGGCTTCCCCTCCCGCTCCGCCACCGTCACCACCCGCGAAAAAAGCTCCTGCTCATACGTCCCAAATAACTGCTCATCGCGCAGCTCAAACTCCCCCGCCCCCGCCGAAATCGGATGCACCGTCATCACCACCACATCGTGCCGCCGTAAATTCGTCTTCTCCAAAACCCGCCGCAAATGCTCCATGTTGTTGTAGTCCCGCAGAGCCACCAGCACGCACCCCGGCCGGGCCTTCAAATGTGCCACATCCACCTGCGGTTGATGATCGAGATTGAACTCCTCCAACCCGCTCTTCGCCCCCGCCTTCACCCGCTGTTTATTCACGCGCTCGGAAATTAGAAAAATCGTAAACAGCAACAGCGTGAACGACACGCCATAGATCGTCGCAATCTTCTTCGTGAACAAATTCGCAATTGCCACGAAGAACAACATCAACACCACCGCCGCCAATCCGACCGGCCACTCCCGACCCCCAATCTTGAAATTGAAAGGTGTCTTATACTCCTGATCGGTCCGTTGGAACCGGAGCGCCAACACCCCCAGACCTTTCAAGAAGAAACTCCACACCACGCCAAACGCATACGCCTCACTCAACAGATACAGGTTCCCCCGGCTCCCCACAATCGTCGCCACCTGCATCAGCGTGATCAGGTTCACTATCCGGAAAGTCGTCCCAAACGTCACATGCGGCTTCCGGAACCAGTTCAGCAGCACCCCGTCTTCCGCCACCCGGTTCAACACCCCATTCGCCCCGATCAAACTCGTGTTCACCGCGCCGGAAAGGATCAATACGCCAACAATCACCACAAAAACATGGAAAATCAACTTCAGGAGATGCGGCCCCTCCAGGCTCATCGCCAACCCGCCCAGCAAATTGTCTTTATACGAAGGCCGAATCGAGTCCGGAATAATCATCACCGCCAGAATCGACAGCAGTCCGGTCGACACCGTTGCGTATATACAAACGATGTTCGCCGTAATCCGCAAATTCTTCAGCTTCGGATAAGCGATCTCCCGATACACCTGCGCCAGCGTCTCGAACCCGCTCATCGCCAGCAGCGAATGCCCAAACGCCACCACCATTAACACCGTCGGCAACTCCGCCCAAAACGTCCCGTGCAGCCAGCCCAGCGACTCCTCGTGCATCACCAACTGCGACGGCACCGGTAACGGCGGCAGCGGCGCCCCGCCCCGCACCGCAATCGTGATCCCGCACCAGATCAACATGCAAACCACCATTACGGTGGTCACCTGCATAATCCGCAACGCATGCCCCGACGACTCATGGATCCCGCGTATATTCGACCGCCAGAACCACGCCGTCACCGCAATCGCAAAAAACACCGCGAACCCGTTCGGATCCACATGCAGCGGTTGGCCAGCCAGCACCGCCATCTCGTTCACCAAGTGCCCCAGATACTGCCCCGCCGACACCGACGAAATCGGCCCCGTCAAAATATAGTCCACCACCAGCGCCGAAACCGACAGCTTCGCCATCGACGGCCCAATCGAGTCCCGGACCACAACATATACCCCGCCCCGCACAAACATCCCGCAGCTCTCCATGTAAATGGAGCGAACCGCAAAACTAAAGAACATCACCGCCATCACGAACCAGGGCGCGGACTTCCCGATGGCGTATTCCGTAATACCGCCGACGTAGTACATCGTCGAAGCAAGGTCGGAAAGGACGATGGCGGCCCCGCGCCAAAAGGAAATAAAGGACAGGGCAACTGTGGTGGCAACGACTACTTTGGAAGTCGTCGCCATCCGCTCGGCAGGATCAGGCATTCCAGGGACCATAATAGCGCCCAATCTGAGGGACCATAAGGGTTACGATGCATATCTCTCCCCCGACGGCGCAAATCCTGGCCGCCCTCCATGCCGCCGGACACCAGGCCTACCTCGTCGGCGGCTGCGTCCGCGACATGCTCCTCGCCCGCCAACCGAAGGACTGGGACATCGCCACCGACGCTCAGCCGGATGCGTTGACCAAACTTTTTCCCGGCGCCGAACTCATCGGCGCACACTTCGGCGTCATCCTCTGGCATGGCGTAGAAATCGCGACCTTCCGCAGTGACGGCCCCTATCCCGACGGCCGCCATCCTGAAACCGTCCAATTCGAAACCGACCCCGCTAAAGACGCCGCCCGCCGCGACTTCACCATCAACGGCCTCTTCCTCGACCCACTCTCCGGCGAAGTCCTCGACTTCGTCGGCGGCCAAGCCGACCTCGCCGGCGGCATCATCCGCGCCATCGGCGACCCAGCCCAGCGTTTCGCCGAAGATCACCTCCGCCTCCTCCGCGCCGTCCGCTTCGCCGCCCGCTTTGGCTTCGTTCTGGACGCCGCCACCCAACAGGCCATGCTCCAGAGCGCGCCGTCGCTCCATAAAGTCGCCGCCGAGCGCGTCCGCGAGGAGCTCACCCGCATCCTCACCGAAGGAGGCGCCGCCGCGGGCTTCGCCCTGCTGCGCGATACCGGCTTGCTGGTGCACGTGCTGCCCGAGGTCGCGGCGATGGAAGGCGTCGAGCAGCCGCCCGAGTTCCACCCGGAAGGCGACGTCTGGACCCACACGCTCCTCATGATCGGCGGGCTGAGTCAGCCCTCAATGACGCTGGCCTGGGGCACCCTCCTGCACGACGTCGGCAAGCCCCCCACCTTCGTTCGCGCCGAACGCATTCGCTTCGATGGGCACGCCAGTGTCGGTGCCCGCATGGCGCGCGACATCTTGAATCGCCTGCGCGCTTCGGCCGAAGAGTTGGATCAAGTGGTGAGCCTCGTAGCCCACCACATGGATTGGATGCACGTCCAGCAGATGCGCCCCAGCACGCTCCGTCGCTTCCTGCGCCTGCCGGGTTTCGACGAGCATCTGGAACTCCATCGGCTCGATTGCGAAAGCAGTCATCGCCGTCTGGAGAATTACCACTTTGTTCGCGAGCAGCGGGAAAAGCTTACCGAAGCCGACTTACGCCCCACTCCGTTGTTAACCGGCCACGACCTTATCGCCGCCGGGCTCCAGCCGGGCCCCGCCTTCTCCCGCATCCTGAACGAAATCGAAACTGCCCAACTCGACGGCCAAATCCACACGCGGGACGAGGCCCTTTGCCTGGCACTCCGACCACTTAAATTCCACCCTACCCCGCAACCAGAACCCTAGCCCATCGCGTCAGCGATGGGTCACATCTGCCAAAGAAAATCCGTTATTTGCGACCAAACGCGGTGCTGATGTGACCCGCAGGAGGGCTGAGTGAGGGCTACAAATTAAGCGGTCAGAGCACAAGTGCTGTGACCGCTTGATTTGTAACTTCACATTCAGACTGTTTCTAGCCCACCGCATGAGCGGTGGATCACATAGGCGCTCTCATTTGGCAGTAAATACTGGGGTTTCTTTCGCACATGTGACCCAACGCTCACGCGATGGGCTAGTTTGAATTGAGTCGCAATACGAACAAAATGAGCGGACAGAGTGCGAGTGCTCCGAAGCCGCGCCCTACAAGCCCACCTTACACCTACTTACAGCGTGCGAGAGCCCGCGTTCTCCTGCCCCTGGGTCGAAGTAATCCAGACAAACCGCGCATTGGTAATATTCAACTGCGGATTGCCGAAATTAGGCGTATTGCCCAAGTTACTGGCCGAACCTTGGAACGTCGCATAAACTCGCTCGGTAAAGCTAAAGCGCTTCTGCATCGGAAGGCTCTGATCGCGAATCGATGAATAAGTCGTGAAGTTCTAGCAACAGATCGGATTCCACGCCGGGCTTTGCCATACTAAGAGACTGTGGATTTCACCTCTACCGCCGCCGTATTTCACAACGCGCGACAGCCGTTGACCTTGGAATCTTTCCCGATTCCCCAACTGGCCCCGGGCGAAGCCTTGGTGCGCATTCGCTGCGCCACTATCTGCGGCAGCGACTTACACACCATCGCCGGCCGCCGCTCCGGCCCGACGCCCTGCATCTTGGGCCACGAAATGGTGGGCGACCTCGTCGCGGCCAATAACCTCCCTTTGCCAATTGGCACACGCGTCACCTGGTCAATGGTCTGGAGTTGTCGCGACTGTGCCCTCTGCCGTCTTGGCCTGCCCTCCCAATGCGAGCGCCGCTTTAAATTCGGCCATCACGCGCTCGGCCAAGGGCAGGACCTTTCGGGTGCCTACGCTCAGCACTGCCACCTCCCCGCCGGCACGGCCATCTTCCCCGTACCCGCCAACGTCCCCGACGAAGTCGCCGCCCCAGCGAACTGCGCCACTGCCACCGTGGCCGCCGTCCTCCGCCACGCCGGCGACCTCCACGGACAAAGTGTCATCGTGATGGGTGCCGGCACGCTCGGACTCACCGCCTGCGCCATGGCCCGCGACGCTGGCGCCGCCCAGGTAGTCGCCCTCGACCCTGACCCCATCCGCCTCGCCCGAACCGCCGACTTCGGGGCCTCAATCGCGGAACCAACCCCAGCCGATCTCGCCCTCGACTTCGCCGGCACCCCCGAAGCCGCCGAACAAGCCCTCGGCCTGCTGCGTCCCGGAGGCCACCTGATTCTCGCCGGCGCTGTCTTCCCCTCGCGCCCCATGTCGCTATCCGGCGAACACATGGTCCGCCGCATGTTGCGCATCACCGGTGTCTACAACTACCGCCCCGAGGACCTCGGCCGCGCACTCGAGTTCCTCGCCGCCACTTCCTACCCCTTCGCTTCCCTCATCGGCGGCCGCTTCCCGCTCACCGCCATCAACTCTGCCATCGCTTACGCTGAAAAGGAAAGGCCGCCCCGCGTCGCCATCTACCCGCTATGACTCCCAACCTCCCCGGCGTTCGCGCCGTCATCTTCGATATCTCCGGCACCGTGATGGACTTCGGCAGCCGCGGACCCGTCGCCGCCTTCGTTGAGCTCTTCGCCCGCCATGGCGTCGCCATCACCGAAGCCGAAGCTCGCATGCCCATGGGTAAGCACAAGCTCGACCATGTCTGGGCCCTGCTCACCCATCCGCCCGTCGCCGAGCGTTGGCAACAGGTGCATGGCGAGTTGCCCGACCAGGAAACGCTCCACCGCATCTACGCGGGCTTCGGCGCCTTGCAAACCGAGGTGCTCAAAGGCTACCTCGACCTGCTGCCCGGCGTCGCCGACGTCACCGCCCAACTGCAAAAACAAGGTATTCGCATCGCTTCCACCACGGGCTTTGAAACCAGTATGATGACCGACGTGAAGGCCGCCGCCGCCGCCCAAGGCTACACGCCCGAATTCTGGGTCTGCCCGGACCTGACCGGCGGCGGACGCCCCGCGCCCTGGATGATCTACTACGCCGCCCGCCAACTCGGTGTTTACCCGCTGCGGACCTTCGTCAAGGTCGGCGACACCGAAGCCGACCTCGGCGAAGCCGCCAACGCTGGCGTCTGGGCCGTCTCCGTCGTCCGCACCGGCAATGAAATCGGCCTCTCCCGGGAGCAACTCGCTGCCCTGCCGGAGGCCGCCCGCGAAGCCCGCTTCGCCGCCGCCCGCGAGCGCTTCCTTGCCTGGGGCGCCCACTACGTCATCGACTCCGTCGCCGACCTGCCGCCCGTCATCGCCGCCATTTCTGAGAGAATCGAACGAGGCGAACGCCCCTAAAGGAGACCCCATGCAACACAGCGCCAAAATTGCCGACGAAGTCATCGCCCTGCTAGAAAAGTCCGGCGGCGACGAATACTTTGGCGAAGCCGTGTCGAAGCTTGAGCATGCCCTACAATGCGCCTGGCACGCCCAACAAGCCCACGCCGACGAAGAGCTCGTGCTCGCAGCCTTGCTGCACGACGTCGGCCATCTCTTCGACGAGGAAGGCACCGTACGTGACGAGCGCGTCGGCGTCGTCAACCACGACGAGATGGGTGCCCAATGGCTGCTCGCCCGCGGCTTCTCTCCTCGCCTCGCCGCCCTGGTCGGCGGCCACGTCGACGCCAAGCGCTACCTCACCGCCACTCATCCCGACTACTTGCAGCGCCTTTCACCCGCCAGCATGGAGACCCTCCAACTCCAAGGCGGCCCCATGTCTGCCGAGGACCTTGCCGACTACGCCAGCCAACCCGAACTTCGCGACATGCTCCGCCTGCGCAGTTGGGACGAAATGGCCAAGGACCCTGCCTGGCGCGGACCCGGCCTCGCCGAATACCGAGACCTGCTCATCCGCCACCTCGAGTCCGCCTGAGGGTCCGTTAAACCCTTATACTCAAAGCTGTATCCATGAACAATCCTCTGTCCTTGGTCGTGGTCTGTTTGAGTACTATACTTC